>Ga0136611_10001044_pt1 | contig 18921 bp, 12 predicted proteins | sample AntDrymUQ2232306_2_FD_106645 | JGI IMG/M metagenome (GOLD analysis project Ga0136611, IMG submission 106645) | Polar desert sand microbial communities from Dry Valleys, Antarctica - metaG UQ223 (23.06) | ecosystem: Environmental > Terrestrial > Soil > Desert | place: Antarctica: Dry Valley...
GTGCAGATCTTCATCGACCGCATCTTCGTCTCCGGGGTGAACGCCGACGCCGTCGCGGCCGCCATGCCGACGGTCGGCTACTTCTGGACGCCGCTTGCCCTGCTCCAGTTCACCGTGCTCTATGCGACCGTGTTCGTGGCGCAGTACTCCGGGGCAGGCCGGCCGAACCGCGTCGGCCCGGTCGTCTGGCAGGCCATCTACTTCGCCATCGGCTGCGGGCTGCTCTTCCCGCTGCTCATCCCGATTGTCGATTTCATCATCGCCGCCTCGGAGCACAAGGAGGGGGTGAAGTTGCTCGAGCGCGCCTACTTCCGGGGGCTGGCCTTCGCGGCGCTGCCGACGCTCGTGCTCGCGGCGGTGAACGCCTTCTTCGCCGGGCGCCAGCGGAGCTGGACGGTGCTCTTCATCAACGCCGTCGGGGCGGTCACGAACGCGCTGCTGGCCGTGCCGCTGATCCTCTGGCAGCGCGAAGACCCCGAAGCCGCGATGTTCGGCGCGGGCCTCGCCACGGCCTGCGGCAGCGGGGTGTCGTGCGTCCTCGGGCTGATCCTCTTCTTCCGCAAAAGCACCCGCGCCGAGTTCGGCACGCTCAGCGGCTGGCGCTTCGACCCCGCGCTCTTCCGCCGGCTCATGTATTTCGGCATACCCAACGGAGCGCAGTTCTTCATCGAGGCGATGGCCTTCACCGCGTTCATCTTCTTCGTCGGCAACATCGGCGACGTGGAACTCGCCGCGACGACGCTGACGTTCTCGCTGAACATCCTCACGTTCCTGCCGGTGATGGGCTTGGGGCAAGGGGTCGAGGTGCTCGTCGGTCAGAGGCAGGGCGAGGGCCGGCCGGACGTTTCGGCGCGGACGACGCACGCCGGGGCGATCCTCGCGACGGCGTACATGACCGTGACTTCCGTGATGTATCTGACGCTGCCGCACGTCATGGTGATGCCATTCGCCGCCGAGATGGCCCCCGCGGAGTGGGCGAAGATCGAACCGATCATCCCGATGCTGCTGCTGTTCGTCTCGCTGTATTCGCTGGCGGACGGGGCGAACATCATCTACGCCTTCGGGCTGCGCGGGGCCGGCGACACGCGATTCGTCTCGCTGATCGCGCTGACGACCTCGTGGCCGCTCATGGTGATCCCGACGTGGTTGTGCTGGCGCTTGGGGTGGGGCCTCTACGCCGCGTGGAGCTGCGCGACGCTGTACGTCTTCGCGCTGGCGATCTGCTTCGCGCTGCGCTTCCGCGGCGGTCGCTGGCGGACGATGCGGGTGATCGAACCGGCCGTGGTGTGAAGCGGGATCCGCAACGGCTAGGTCTTGCCCGAGCCGCCGAGCAAGTATCCGAGGATCGCATGGGCGGAATCGTCGAGCGGTTCGAGCTCCCGGATTTCGATCCGCCGTTCCAGCAGCAGCGCCGCGAAGGCCGCGAAGAACCGCTCGGGACTGCGGGCGCGGATCGTGAGGCCGAGTCCGTCGTCTTGCAGGTCGAACCCGAGGACGCCGTCGAGATCGAGCAGGTGGCGGGCCAATTCGCGCGGGCGGTCGAGGACGACTCGCACCGACATCGGATAGTCGTCGAAGAGGGCGCGGATCTGCTGCAGCGTACCGACGGACGCGATCCGCCCCTTCGCCAGGATCGCCGCGCGATCCGTGAGCTTTTCGAGTTCTTCGAGTTCGTGGCTCGAAATCAGCAGGCACTTCCCCTGCTCGGCGAGCGAGCGGAAGAGGTCGAGCATCTCCTGCCGGCCGAGCGGGTCGATGCCCGAGAGCGGTTCGTCGAGGATCAGCAATTCGGGGTCGTGCAGCAGCGCTTGGGCCAGCTTGATGCGCTGGCGCATCCCCTTCGAGTAACCGCGGATTTTGCGGTCGGCGCGACCGGCCATCCCGACGCGCGTCAGCACGGCTTCCGCGCGGTCGGTCACATCGGCGGCCGTGAAGCCGTTGAGCTTCGCCATGGTGCGCACGAACTCTCGGCCGCTCATTTCCTCGTAGAAGGCGTCGTGATCGGGGCAGTAGCCGATGGCGTGGCGCGCCCGCCAATCGGAGGCGTCGAGGCCGCGCACCGAGACGCGGCCGAGGGTCGGACGGATGAGCCCGGTCGCGAGCTTGATGAGCGTCGATTTGCCCGAGCCGTTCGGCCCGACCAGCCCCGTAATTCCCGCGCCGAGTTCGAGCGTGACCTGGTTCAGACTGAGCACGGGGCCGTACCACTTCGACACCTGCTCCAGGAGCAAGAGGGGCGGCGCGGCGGAAGTGGGGCGAACGGACATCGGTTCCTCGTAGGGCGGGTGGAGTCTTCGGAACCCGCCGCGACACTTCACAACTGCGGCGGGTTCCGAAGACTCCACCCGCCCTACGAAAAAATCAGATCACGATCTCGATGGCTTGGATGCGTTTCCGCAAATAGACCAGACAGCCGACGCCCAATGCGGTCACGGCGATCGCGGCTTGCCAGGGCTGCGGGTTCGGACCGAGCTTGCCGGGGTCGATGTCGGCGCCCATGAACCAGAGGCCGATGAGGTAGAGATCGTTCCAGAGGTCGATGAGCTTCAAGACCGGGTGGAACCCCTGCACTTCGACGAGGAAGCCGGCGACCGAGCGGGCCAGCACGAACAGGCCGCTCCAGATCATGATGAGCGGCACCGTCCGACGCACCCAGACGGCCGTCGCGACGAGCAGCAGGCTGAGCACGACCGTGAGGAGCGCGCCGTAGGCGAGGATGCCGAGCAGCAGCATCCGCTGATCCCAGTAGTACGACTGCCAGTCGTAGAGCAGCCCGGCCTCGATGAACAGGACGAGCGCCGGGAGCGTCGTCATCAGGTTGATGAGGCCGCCGATGCCGAGCATCTTGCCGAGGACGTAGTGCCGCCGGCCGATCGGCTTCGAGAGGTAGAACGGCAGGCTGCCGTGGTGGAAGTCGTTGCCGACGAGGACGGCGCCGGAGAGGGCCAGCACGATCATGAGGATGTACCCCTCGAACCAGATGAAGTTGCCGAAGGTGTGCGGCGTGCCGCTGAGGTTCAGGCGGTCGAGGAACTTCGTGAGTTCGTTCATCTTCACCGGCACGCTGCCGAAGTTCACCGTCTGGCTCGTCGTCTGCATCGTGATCCAGACGACGAGGTACTGCGCGTAGAAGAAGAAGAAGAAGATCATCAGCGCGAGTGCGTAGAGCGCCCAGAAGACCTTGCGGCGGAGCAGGAGGCGCAGCGACGCGCGGGCCATCGCCAGCGAGGCGTAGATCGGCGGATTGAGTTCGCCCTTCCAAGGGCGGTAGCGCAGTAGGTTCTCGCTCGGGTTCGTCACGCGGCCTCCGGGACGGGGACCTCGGCCGTGGCCCGCAGGAACAATTCTTCGAGCGAAACGTCGTCGCGCAGTACCGCGCGGATACCGACGCCGCACTCGGCTGCGATCCGGAAGAGGTCGAGCGCCGATCGCCCCGGCGGGAGGACCAGCCTCACTTCTCGCGGCGGGGAGGGGCGGAGCGGCTTGATCCCGACGGCCTCCAAAGCATCTTCGAAGTCGTACTTGTCGCCGGCGACTCGGACGCGGTAGCGGTCGTCGCGGCGGGCGCAGAGTTCGGCGACGGCCCCGTAGCCGCGCAGTTCGCCGCCGGCGATGATGACGACGCGCTCGCAGACGGCCTGCACGTCGGCGAGCAGGTGCGTGCTGAGGATGATCGACTTCCCGTGCAGGTCGCCGAGTTCGCGGATCAGCTTCAACATCGTATCGCGCCCGGCGGGGTCGAGGCCGCTCGTCGGCTCGTCGAGCAGCAGCACGGGCGGATCGTGGACGAGCGCCTGCGCGAGCTTCGCGCGCTGCTTCATCCCGGCGGAGTAATCTTCGACGTTGCGGTAGCGGGCCTCGTCGAGGTTCAAATACGTCAGCACTTCGTGGGCGCGGCGCAGCGCCTGCTTGCGGGGCATCCCGTAGAGTTCGCCCGCCAGGGCCACGTATTCGATCCCCTTCATGCCGGGCACGAGGGCGTCCGCTTCGGGCATGAAGCCGATGAGCCGGCGCAACCGCCAGTTGTCGCGGGTGTCGCGGTCGCCGCCGAGGGGCACGTCGAGCACGCGACCGGAGCCGGAGGTCGGGGCGATCAGCCCCATGAGGATTTTCAGGAGCGTCGATTTGCCCGCGCCGTTCGGCCCGAGCAGGCCGAGCAGGCCCTGCGGGACTTGGAGCGTGAGTGCGTTCAGCGCGCGGTGCGCGGCGAAGGTGCGAGTCAGCTCGTGGAGGTCGAGGAGCAGCGTCACGTCGTGTAGTCCGCGTTCAGTGTGACGTACTCCGTCGTGAGGTCGCAGGTGTAGAACCGGCAGCGGCCCGCGCCGAGTTCGAGCGTCACGCGGAGCGACACGTCGCGGTTATCGCGCAGGTACGCCGAGGCGGCCTTCGCATCGAACGCAAGAGGCGTGCCGCGCTCGTACAGGAGGAAGGAACCCATCCGCAGCGACAGTTGACGCTCTTCGAATTCGACGCCGGAGTACCCGGCGGCGGAAACGACGCGGCCCCAGTTGGGGTCGGCCCCGAAGACGGCCGTCTTCACCAACGCACTCTCCGCAATAGCCTTCGCGATCGTCCGCGCTTCGGCATCCGTGCGGCAGCCTTCGACGTCGATGGTGATGAGGTGGTTGGCCCCTTCCGCATCTTCCGCGATGGCGCGGGCCAACTCCCCACAGACCGCGTGAACCGACTGCTCGAACTCGCCGAGCGCCTCACCGGCGAGCGGTGGGCCTTCGCCGTTCGCCAGCAGGAAGACCGTGTCGTTCGTGCTCGTGTGACCTTCCACGGAAACGCAGTTGAACGTGTCGGCGGTACAGCGGCGGAGGATGGCGTGCAGAGCGTCCGGTTCGACTGAGGCATCCGAAACGAGGAAACCGAGCATCGTCGCCAAATTCGGGCCGATCATCGCGGCCCCTTTCGCGAAGCCCGTCACGATTCCCGCAGCAGTCCGGCGGGTCGAAACTTTGATCCGCGTGTCGGTCGTGAGGATCGCGTGCGCCGCGTCGCTGAACGCTTCGGAATCCGACTTCAGCGCGGCGGTCGCCTTCGGGATGCCCGCTTCGAGAATCGGCATCGGCAGCAGTCGGCCGATCACGCCGGTGCTGGCGACCAGCACTTGCTCGGGCGAACATCCCAGATCGGCCGCGACGAGTTCGGCCATGCGGCGGGCGTCGGCCAAGCCCTGCTCGCCGGTGCAGGCGTTCGCGTTGCCGGAGCAGATGACGATGGCCCGCGCATCGCTCCGGGGCACCCGCCCGCGGCTCACCTGCACGGGAGCGGCGCAGACGCGGTTCTGCGTGAAGACCCCGGCCGCGGCGGCCGGGCGATCCGAGGCGATCACGGCGATGTCGCGCCGGTCCGGCTCGGTGCGGAGCTTGCCGACGATGCCCGCGAATCGGTAGCCGTCGGCGAGGTGCCAATCGTTCATGCCAGCATAGTACTCGGGGGGTCAACGGCGCCCTGCGGAACTCCCGTTGGAATAGAGAATCGTCCCGAGCGGGAAAGGGCCGGGTACCAGGAGCGCGTTACTGACGGTTTGGTATCGGATGCCGGCTTGTACCGACAGAGCGGACTTCGGGTTTGCGTACCGGTTTGGATCCCTCCGGGATTAGGCGAGTCGCGGCCGCTCTGGAGCCTCGAAGCCCGCTCTGGCCCGACGCGCAGGCGGGGCGACGTACCGTGTCCCGCCGCGAGGATCGCAACTCCGTTTCCCTCACGGCCGCCCTCGCCAGCGCGTCGGGCGAACGGTCGGGGCTGCTTTTGCTTTTCTGACCGTCGGTAGCCGGATGCGCAAGCGACGGTCGCGCGGTGCGGGGGATGCGTTATCCCCAATCGCGCACGAGCCAGGATCATGCGCGTCGCTCGCGCGTCACGCTCCCGACGGACGGATAGTCAATGCTGGGAGAGCCACTCCTACCCCGCGTTCCCCGCGAGCCAGTCGCGCAGCGCCAGTGTCATCGTCCCGTTGTTGTCCATGCGCGGCACCTTGTTTTGACCGCCCCCTTTGCCGCGCGATTCCATCCAGCGGCCGAAGGTCCCTTCACGAACAGGCCGCACTTCGGGTTCCAGCATCGTCAGGTCGCCGGCGCGGTGGGCGTCGTAGTCCTCGTTCAGGCGGCGGAGTTCGTCGTCGAGCACCCGCGTGAACTTGGCGAGGTCGGCCGGAGGCGCGCCGCGGAACTCGATCAGGTAGAGGTGGTGCCCCGGCTTCTTCGGGTCGGTCGGGAAGATCGGGCCGACGTGGTGGTCGGCCGTGAGCACACCGCAGGCCTCCGCCGCCTTCGCGATTCCCCTTTCGATCTCCTCTTCGATGAGGTGCTCGCCGAAGGCGCTGAGGAAGTTCTTGATGCGGCCGCTGAATCGCAGCAGCGGCGGATTCACGCTCTCGAACGTCACCGTGTCACCGATGAGGTAGCTCCAGAGGCCGGCGCAGGTCGTCACGGCGATGGCGTAGACGACTCCCGTTTGCACCGTGCGCAGCGTGTGCCGCGTCGGCCGGTCGGATCTGGACTTCCCGTCGCGCAGGTCTTCGACGGGGATGAACTCGAAGAAGATGCCGTGATCGGGCACGAGCCGGAGCAACTTGTAGCGCGGGTCTTCCGTCGCGACGAACCCCTCGGAGCAGGGATAGACTTCGAGGAACTGCACGCGGTCGCTGCCGATTTCGGTGCGGAAGGTGTTGCGGTACGAATCAAACTTCGTGCCGCCGTGGATGACGAGCCGCAGGTCGGGCCAGATCTCGGCGATGGTCTCTTTTCCCGATTGCTTCTTGATGCGGTCGAAGAGCGTGAGCATCCACGACGGCACACCCGACAGCGCCGTGATCGGCTGGCGGATCGAATCCTCCGCGAGCTTCGCGAGCTTCGTCGGCCAGTCGGGAATCAGGCTGACATCGAGCGGCGGATAGGTGTAGGGCCGCGTCGCGGCGATGACCTCCTTCGCCGCGATGCCGCTGAGATCCCCGGCGTGGCTGCCGTCGGACTGTCGGCGCAGGTCGGTGCAGCCGCCGAGGAAGAAGAACTTGCCGGTGAAGGTGCGGTGCTTCGGGAAGGCGCTGCGGAAGAGGGCCATCGTCGTGAACGCGGCCTTCTGGTTCGACTTCAGCATCTCCTTCGAAATCGGGATGTACTTCGTGGTGCCGCTCGTGGTCCCGCTCGAAAGCGCGTAGTACGGGATCTGCCCCGGCCAGGTGATGTCGTCGAGCTTCGGGTAAGCATCCTTCCAGTATTCGTTCCAGAAGTCGTCGTAGTCGCGCAGCGGCACGCGGGCTTGGTACTCGGCGACGGTTTGCAGGTACGAGAAGTCGTGATCGCGGCCGAAGCGGGTCTTCTCGGCTTTGCGCAGCAACTGGGCGAGCGTCCGCTCTTGGGCCAGCACGGGATCCTCGCGGTCGAGCTGCCGCGTGCGGTGGTTGGCGGCGCGGACGATGGCCGTATCGACGGTGCGGCGGACGAGCCGCGACCCGGTGAGCGGAGTCAACCAAGCGGTGCCGGGCATGGGAAGTTCCTCGTTGGAGTTCAACCTTCAGGTTGCGGGGCGGGCGGAGTATGCGACGCCCGACCTCATGAGAAACGGAGACTCGGCTACGTGTGCGGGCGCGATTCGCAAAGCGGGCGGAGTCTCCGACGCCCGGCCGCCTTTGACGAAGCAACCCGCATCCTCACGAGTTCGTGACGTAGGGCCGGGCGTCGCAGACTCCGCCCGGCCCCAACCTGAAGGTTGAACTCCAACGCTCCGCAGGGAATTTTCGAGTCAGTTATTCTGTGCTTTCACACGCATCACCGGCTGGCTCTTCCAGCGCCGGTGCAGCCAGAAGTACTGCTCCGGGTGCGCGCGGATGAGTCGGGCGAGTGCATCGTGGTAGCGCTGCGTGATGGCCTTCACCGCGTCCGGCCGCGCGGCGTAGTCGCGCGGGTCGATGCTCTCTTCGCAGGTGATCTCGTAGCGGCCCATGCCGCGCTCCGCGTTCTCCGAAATCCGCGGCACGCCGATGACGATCATCTTCGCGTCGAACTGCAGGGCCATGAGCGCGACCGCTTTGTGCGCCGACGCCGGACGGCCGAGGAACTCGACGAAGACCCCGCGCGGGCCGGCATCCTGATCGCCGAGCGTGGCGACCTTGCCGCCGGATTGCATGATCGCCGAGAGTCGGTCGAAGTCGTCCTTCTTCGCGATGATCGTCTGCCCCGTCGCCTGGCGGAAGCGCTTGAGAAACGCTTCGAGGTGCGGGTTGTCGAGGACGCGGGCGATGGCGTACGTCTTGAACCCGAGGCGACCGAGGGCGAAGCCGGCGAACTCCCAGTTGCCGAAGTGCGCGGTGACGATGAGCAGCGGCCGATCCGTCAGCAAGCCGTCGAGGATGAGATCGCCGCGGATGAGGGAGGCGTACGAGCGCCAGTTACCGACCTGCAACTTGCGCGGGAGCAGCACGATCTCGATGAGCAGCAAGGCGCAGTGCCGGTAGCAGCGGAGCACGAGTGCGTCGATCTCGGCGGGCGATTTCTCCGGGAAGGCGAAGCCCAGATTCTCGGCGGCGACGCGGCGATGCCGCTTGTCGAAGCGGTAGGCGAGCTTCGCCAGCAGTTCCGCGAAGCCGTTGGCCATCGACACCGGCAGCGCTTGCAGCACACAGACGGTCAGCCGGACGACGACCGCGACGAGCCAATCGAGCGACGCATTGCGGGGTTTGAGAGCCATGCGAGTGTTATACGTCCCCTTCCCTATAACAGCCCCACTATGGAACACCCCAAAATCCCCATCGTCGGCATCGGGCCGGACGGACTCGCCGGCCTGTCGGCGCGCTCGGCCGAGTGGCTCCGCGGCGCGGAACTGATCTTCGGATCCGAAGCCGCGCTCAAGCTGCTCCCCGAACTCGACGCCGAACGCGTCCGCATCGGCACCGACCTCCCCGAAGTCGTCGAGAAGATGCGGAGCAACTTCGGCAAGCGACGCATGGCCGTGGCCGCCGTCGGCGATCCCCTCTTCTACGGCACAGCGCGCTATCTCTGCGAAAAGGTGGGGCCCGACAAGTTCGAGGTCGTCCCGCACGTCAGCAGCATGCAGCTCGCCTTCGCGCGCCTCAAGGAGACGTGGGAGGAGGCCTACCTCACCGACCTCTCGGCGAAGGCGCTCGATGACGTGCTCGACAAAATCCGCGTCGCCGAAACCGTCGGCCTCTTCACCTCTGATAAATACCCGCCGAACCGGATCGCCCGCGAACTGCTATCGCGCGGCATCGACTACTTTCGCGGCTCGGTGTGCGAGAACCTCGGCGGCCGCGACGAGCGCATCACGCAGGCCGAGCTTTCGGAAATCCAGGATCTGCGCTTCGACCCGCTCAACGTCTTTATCTTGAAGCGCAAGCCGAACACGCCCGACCGCCCGCGCAGCGGTGCGCAGCTCGGGCGATTCGGGAATCCGGACGATCTGTTCGCGCAGTCGCGGCCGAAGACGGGCCTCATCACGCAGGCCGAAGTGCGGGCCGTGGCGCTGGCACAGCTCGATTTGCGCAGCGGTGATGTGGCCTGGGATGTGGGCGCCGGTTCGGGCAGCGTCGCCATCGAAATGGCGCAGCTCGTCGCCCCCGGCACCGTGTTCGCCATCGAGCAGGACAGCGCCGACTACCACCTGATCCAAGCGAACTTGGACACCTTCGGCATCGCCAACGTGAAGCCGATCTTCGGTACCGCCCCCGGCGTCTTCGAGAGTTTGCCCGCTCCGGATGCGATCTTCGTCGGCGGCAACGGCGGCGAGGTGGCCCGCCTTCTCGAAGCGAGCTACGCTGCGCTGCGACCCGGCGGCCGGCTCGTGTCGAACGTCGGCACGCTGGAGATGATCTCGGCGACCTATGCGATCCTAAAGCGACTGGCCACGACGGTGGATGTGCTGCTTATGAACCTCTCGCGCGGCGTCGAGCAGTTGGAGAGCCTGCGGTTCGAAGCGGTGAACCCGACGGTGCTCCTCCGGGTGCGCAAGCCGCTTACATAATCGAAAGGGAACTTACATGGTGCGAAAATCTATCTTCGCGGTGGCCTTGCTCGCCGTCGCGTTCGGTGCGGGGCTCTTCGGGCTTTCTCGAAAGGCTCCCGCCATCGAACCATCTCCCAAAGCTCCTGTCGCGGAAGAGACCGTAGAAGAGTATGAGTGGAAAGGAGAGAAGCGCAAGCGGACGATCCGGAAGGTGAAACTCGGCGGCGAAGAGATGGAGTTCGTCAAAGTGCCCAAGGGGAGCTTCTTGATGGGCTCGCCGGATTCGGACAAAGAAGCTTGGGCCTGGGAAAAACCTCAGCACAAAGTGACGTTCACCAAACCGCTGTGGGTGGCGAAATATCCGGTGACGAAAGGGCAATTCGCAGCGTTTGCGAAGTCGGCGAAGTACGACACCGATGCCGAAAGGGATGGCAAGGGCGGCTATGGCTTCGAAGGCCCCAGAGGAAAATGGAATGTGCAGAACCCGAAATACACATGGAAAGAAGTCGGTTGGGAGCAGAGCGAGCGCCATCCGGTGGTCAATGTCACGTGGGCCGATACCGAGGCTTTTTGCAAGTGGGCTGTGAAGGATTCGAAAACTCCGATCCGACTCCTGACCGAAGCCGAATACGAATATGCGAACCGCGGCGGCGAAACGACTCTCTATTTCACGGGCGACAAAGTGGAGAGTTTGGAAGGGTATGCGAACGTAGCCGATGAGAGCGCGAAGAAGAAGTGGGACAAGGGATATGGTGGGAGTTATGGTGTCAAGTTCGACGACGGCGAACCATTCACGTCGAAGGTGGGAAAGTACAAGCCGAACGGCTTCGGGCTCCACGACACGACGGGCAACGTCACCAGTTGGTGCGCGGATTGGATGGATGGGGTGAAATCATTGCCTCGGGGCGATGTGACAGACCCGGCGCCGAACTCGGAGGGGGAGCACAAACGCCGGTGCGTCCGAGGGGGGAACTGGAGCGAGTCCGCGAGACTCTTCGCGTCCGGTTGCCGGGGAAGTTGGTACCCCGAAAACAGGATGCACCACACCGGCTTCCGCGTCTGTTTCTCCCAAGAGTGAAGCGTTCATAGGCCGATGTCGGGCCTCGCGGACTCGGCCCGACCTACAAAACTTCGCGGCAACCTCATCCCCCCGTCGGCCGCGGGCGGTTGCCCCAGTGCGGCGGCGGGTCGCCGGCTACGACCACCCCCTTTTCGGCCCAACCTGCGTAGGCCATCACGTCCCCCGTCGTGTACCGCAGCGAGAGACCGCAGCGCCGGCGATCCGACGCGTTCGCCTCCGAGCCGTGCAGCAGCAGGTCGGAGTGAACCGCCGCTTCGCCCGCCTTCAACTGCACATCCACCGGCTCGCCGTACCGTTCGACTTCCGGCACCGTCTGATTCAGGATATTCCGCTCGTCCGCCTCACTCAGCTTCCACGTGAGATGGCCGAGGACATGCGTGCCGGGAATGTAGCGCATGTTGGCGTTCGCCGGATCGGCGTCGTCGATCGCGAGCCAGACCGTCACCGCCTTCGACGGCGTCAGCGGCCAGTAGCTCGCGTCCTGGTGCCAGGCGACCCGCTTGCCGTCGCCGGGCATCTTGCAGAAGAAGTGCGACCCCCACGCGATGATGCTCGGCCCGAGCAGATCGGAGACGACCTTCACGATCCGCTCATCTGTGAGGATGTCCCAGACTTCGGGGTGCCGCAGGTGCGCGGAACTGATCGAATAGCTGTCCTTCCCCTCGGCCGCGTACTGCGCCAGCAGGCCGTCGAAATAGCGGCGGATGCCGGCGATCTCGGAGTCGCCGAAGATGCGGATCGGCTTGAGGTAGCCATCGCGATTGAAACGCTCGATCTGCTCCGGGGCGAGTACTTGCGGGGCGTCGTTCGAGCAGGGGTGGAAGGAGAGGTCGCGCGGGATTTCGGAGAGTTCGTCCTGTCCGGGGATGGCCCGGAATGAGATCGGCGGTGCCATGGGTGAACCTCGGCATTCGGGAGAGAGCTGTCGTTGTATTCCCGGAAGCCGATCAGCCGGAGGGCACCTCGCTTCGACGACTTTCGGTTACGCGCTCGCACGCTTCGCGTTCGTCCGCGAGGAGCATCGGCCGAAGTGGATCCAATACCCAACCGATTCGGGGGCGGACAGGGCGTAGGTGGTGTTGTCGGTCTCGCCGCCGTGGCAGGTGAAGCAGGTCTGCGTTTCGCTGGATCCCTCGATTCCCTTCCAGAGCTGCGGCAGCACCTTTTCGTCGGCCATGCGCATGTTCGCATCGGTGGGGACTGCTCCGGGATGAACTCACTTCGCGGCGTCGGTCGCGATCAAATCGTTGATGCGCTTGGCGAAGCCGGCCGCATCCGGCACCTTGCTCCCCTCGGCGATGGCGGCCTGATCATACAGCAGCAGGCCGTAGGCCGCGACGCGCGGGTCGGTCGCCGACTTCTCGTGCAGCAGGCGCAGCGCTTCCACGGCCGGGTTCTCGGGGTTTAGTTCGAGCACGCGCTTGGCCCCGGTCGCATCTTCACCGAAGCGCTGCATGAGACGCTCCATGTGCGCCGTCATCGCCCCGGCATCGGCGACTAAACAGGCGGCGGAGGTCGTCAGGCGCTTCGTCAGCCGGATGTCGCCGACCTGCGGGAGCACGCCCTTGAGCGTCTCGAAGAGCGTGGCGAACTTCGCTTTCACGTCCTCGGCGATGGTCTCCTCGCTCTTCAGTTCGCCTTTGTCCGCGGCTTGGAGCGTCTTCCCCTTGTACTCGCGCAGGGCGGGCACCGCGAATTCGTCGATGGGATCGGTGAGCAGGAGTACGTCGTACCCCTTGGCCCCGTAGGCTTCGAGGTAGGGCGAGTTGCGCAACTGCGCGGCGGTGTCGCCGGCGAGGTAGTAGATCTGCTCCTGCCCTTCGGGCATCGCCGCGATGTACTCGGCGAGCGTCGTTCGCTTGGCGTCTTCGGTGTTCACGCTGGCGAAGAGCAGCAGGTCGGCGATCTTTTCTTTGTTCTCCCAGTCGCGGCTCAGACCCTCCTTCAGGATCGGGCCGAGGTCGTCGTAGAACGCGCGGTATTTTTCGGGCTGCGTGTTCTTCAGCCCGTCCAACCCTTGCAGTACGTTGCGGACGACGTTCTTGCGGATCGTGTCCAAGTGTGGGTTCTGCTGGAGCAACTCGCGGCTCACGTTCAGCGGTAGGTCGGCGGAATCGACAACGCCCTTCACGAAGCGCAGATACAGCGGCAGCAGCTCCTCGCAGCGCTCCATGATGAGCACGCGCTGGACGTACAGCCGCAGGCCGGCCTTCGGCTCCTCCCAGTCGAAGCTGAACGGCTTCTTCGACGGGATGAACAGCAGCGCCTTGAACTCGCTCTTCCCTTCGATGGTGAAGTGGAGCGTCTTCGCAGGTGCCGCATCGTCGCCGCCGAGCACTTTGTAGAACTCGGCGTACTCCTCCTCCTTCACCTCGCGCGGCTGCCGCAGCCAGATCGCCTTGCGGTTGTTCAGCGTCTCTTCCCTCGTCACCGTCTTCTTGTCGTCCCCTTCGCCCTCTTCCTCTTCCGTGTCCATCACGACGGGGTGTTCGATGAAGTCCGAGAACTTCTTCACGAGCGACTTCAGCTTCCACTCGTTCAGGAAGTCCTTCGCGTCCTCCTTCAGGTGCAGGATCACGTCCGTCCCGCGGTCGGCTTTCTCCTCCGATTCCAGCGTGTATTCGCCCTGGCCGTCGGATGTCCAGCGGATGCCGTCGGCGGGAGTTCCCGCGGGGCGGGTGTGAACCGAGACCTTGTCCGCGACCATGAACGCGGAGTAGAAGCCGACGCCGAACTGTCCGATAAGCCCCGGCGAATTGGGGTCGTTCTTCGCCTTCACCGCTTCGACGAACGCCTTCGTGCCCGACTTCGCCACGGTGCCGAGCAGGTCGATCACCTGCTCGCGGCCCATCCCGATGCCGTTGTCCGAGACGGTCAGCGTGTTCGCGGCTTTGTCGGCGGCGATCTTAATTTTCCAGTCCTTGTTGCCTTCGAGCGCGTCGTCGTTGTCGAGCGAATCGAACTTCACCTTGTTGATGGCGTCCGAGGCGTTCGAGATTAGCTCGCGCAGGAAGATCTCACGATCCGAGTAGAGCGAGTGGGTGATGAGATGGAGCAGCTGCTTGAGTTCGGCCTTGAATTCCAGAGTCTCGGCGGGCACGGGGGTTCTCCTGCGGTCGGTGGGGGTTCCGACCGCTGTTGTAAGGAGGGGAGAGCGGAGCGGCCAAAGGGGGGATGCGGGAACCGGATCGAGCGGAGCGTTGGAGTTCAACCTTCAGGTTGTGGGTCGGGCGAGTCTGCGACGCCCGACCTTGCGACACGGATCCGTTCACGATGCGGAGTTTTGCGTTCTCAGGCGGTCGGGCGTCGCAGACTCGCCCGACCCACAACCTGAAGGTTGAACTCCAACGCTGCAGGTATTCCCAAAAGTCACTTCAATGCTTTGAGCAGCTTGTCGTCGTCCTTCGGCAGGCTCCAGATCTTCAGAGTCAGTTCGGCCCGCGCCGCCTCCTTCGCTTCGGTGAAGCGGAGGAGCACATCGTAGCCACGGGAGGTCTTCACGATTCGCCACGTCGTGGCATCCGAACCTTCGACCTTCAGCACCGTCGCTTTGTCTCCTTCTTCGGGGAGCATGAGCGTCGTGCCCGCAGCGGGGAACTCCATTTCGTCGCCGTCGAGCGGCGGCTTCCCTTTCCCGTCCGCATCGTAGGCGCGCGGCGCTTTCGCGGAACCGCCGGCGCGGAACCAGACGGTCTTCCCGGCCGGCAGTTCCACTGCGAACTTGCGGATGACGCCGTAGGCGAGCGTCACCTTCGCGGGCTGCGGCGTCTCGGCGACGACGAGCGTCGATTTGCCCTCGTCGGGCGTCACGCGGTACTTGAACGTCGGATTGCCGCCGGGGTCGAGGGAGTAGCCGTCGAACCGCATGGCCTTCGGCCCCATGTAGACCTTCCCGTCCGGCATCGGCACTCCGTAGGCCGGGTTCTTGCTCTGCTTGTCGAAGTCGGGCGTCTCGCGCGAATCGGAGACGGCCCACGGATTCCCGACCGGCGCCGTCCAGAACTTCGCCCCGAGCAGCTTGGCCTGATTCCCGCCCCGACTGTTCCAGACGTTCGACATTTCGAGGAAGTTGCCGCTCCAGGCGTAGCTGAGCCGGCCCTGCGAGGAATCGAAGACGACGTTCATCCCCGAGGGGTAGCCGACGGCGATGCCCTTCGTGCCCGCACCCTCCGGCATGAAGGTGCGCATCACTTCGGGGCGATCGATCGCGGTTACGACGACCCCCTTCGGCGGTTCGATCCCCGTCGGCAGCGGCAGCCCCGGCCCGAGGTTGAAGTAGGCCCAAAGGGCGTCGAGCTGCTTCGGGCCGTCGCCGTCGTAGACGGTCTTCAGCAGCGATTGGCCGTCGAGCAGCACCTGCGGCATCTTCGTACCGGGCGCGATCCGCTGCGGCTGATGCATCCAGCGGACGTACCAGTCGTAGCGCACGCGCTTGTTCGTGGTGGCGAGGTCCGGCCCGCGCGTGCCGCCTCCCTGGATGCCCGAAATGTCATGGCACGAGATGCAGCCGTGGCCCGACTTGCCCGCGAGCGTGCGCCCGGCCGTGAGCTTGTCTTCGGTGAACTCGACCTTCGCAAGCGTATCGTCGGTGGTGGTCCCTTCCAGCGCGGGGAGCGCTTCGGGCAGATGGCCGACGCAGTCCTTGCCGAACTGCGGCATCCGCAGCGACAGCCACGGGCGGGCCTTCACCCCTCCGAGGATCACGTCCTTGAGCCAACTCGTGCGCGTCTTGTGGCCGATGCCGGTGAGTCGGGGCGGTTGGATGTCGTCGGCGTTTTCGGCTTTCTCCAGCGCCTTCATCTTGGTCGCGAGCGCTTCGTCGATGCCGCCCTCGCCATCGCGGTTGTGGCAGTTCAGGCAGTTGAACCGCTTGATCGCCGTGCGCGCCGCGTAGACCGGCGACGGCGAACCGGAGCCCTTCAAGCCGCCGGTGAGGAATGCGTTGAGCGCTTCCTGCTGATCTTTGGCGAAGCCGAACTTCGGCGCGGTGCTCGCCACCTCCGCATCCGAAATGCACCCTTTACCGGGGAGCTTGGCGATGCCCGAGAGTTGCAGCCCCATCTTTTGAACCGGGAGCGCTTTGCCCCCCGGCGCGACGGTGTGGCAGTTCACGCAGCCCTTGTAAGTGACGAGCCACTTGCCCGCTTCTTTCCACGCTTCGGGCCGCTTGAGGTTTTTGATTTTCTCGTGTGTGTCGCGATCCACCAGTGCCGTCGGGTCGTCCTTCGGCTCCGGCGGCATGGCCGTCGCCAATTTGTCGTCGGTGATGCGGCTGAGGAAGCGGGCGATGTCGATGGCCTCCGCTGCGGAGAGGGCCATGTTCGGCATCCGGCCGTGGGCGTTCGTCGCGAGCGGATCGTAGAGGTACTTCGAGAGCGGTTCGTAGCGCGTCTTGCTGCCGATGGAACCGAGCGTGTAGAAGCTCTGCGCGCCCCCCTTCGTGCCGAGGCCGTAGGCGCTGTCTTCGGGTTTGAGCGGCTCCTTCTCCTCTTCGTCGTCCTTCACCTTCTTGACCGACGGGGCGCTCACCTGATCGCCGTGGCAGGTGCCGCAGCCGGCCGTGATGTAGAGCTTGCCGCCGCGTTCGGCGCTGTCGCGTTCGACCTTCGAGGGCACCGTGGCCGGCTTGAACTCGGGGAGCGTCCCGCCGAGGCTGGTGAGGTAGGTCGTGACCGCATAGCGCTGGGCGGCACCGACTTCATCGTCCGCGAAGACTTTGGGCATCGTCGTCTGCGGTCGGTGCTTCTTCGGATCCTTCAGCCACTCGCTGATCCAGCCGGGATAGGCCCGCTTGCCGATCTCGGTGAGGTTCGGCCCCGTGCGCTCGACGAGCGTTTTCGCGATCGGTTCGCCCGCCGCGGCCGCGTGGCACTTGATGCAGGAATGCTCCTCGAAGAGGAAGCGGCCGTGTTCCTTCTTCAAGTCGGTGGCGAACTCCGGCGGACGCTGGGCGAGGGTGTGGCCGAAGAAGAAGAAAGGGATCGGCTCGCGGACGAAGCCCGGACCTTGCCAGTGGAGTTCGACGCGGGCACCTTTCGCCGTGCCGACGAGTTGCGCATCGAAGCGGAGGATGCCGGGTTTCAGTTCGACTTCTTTGCCGGCGCTCCCTTTCGCGGCGTCGCCGACGGCTTCATCGGCCAAGACATCGACGCCGTCGATGGTCACTTTCAGTTTGCCGAGCAGGGCCGAATCGAACTTGTACTTCCCGGCCGTCACGATCTGGATGTAGCCCGTCCAGGTGTAAGTTGTGTCCCCGCCGACGGCCTGCGGATGGACGGATTCGCCCGCGGCGAGCGTCAGGCCGACGATCGGTTCGAGCCGCGTCGTGCGGACGGGATCGACCTTCGCCGCCCCCTGGCTCGCGAAGATCAGACCGGGTTTGAGGTCGCTGCGCTTCACCTGGGCGAACAGCGGGGACGCGATGACGAGGGCGCAAACGGAGAGTGCGAAGCGGGACATGCAGGACTCCGGCGGTGGGATCGACTGGGGGATTATCCGCGTTGGGCGCGTGTGGAACAAGGGGAGAACGGGAGTGGGACTGATCCCGTAGGGCGGGTGGAGTCTTCGGAACCCGCCGTCTTGCTGTCGTGGTGCGGCGGGTTCCGAAGACTCCACCCGCCCTACGAAGAAAGGCCTGCCAGCCTCAGCCGCAGCGCGTTGAGCGCCATCTTCGCGGTGCGACTCTGAATCTCCGTGCGGTTGCCGAACCAAGTGTACGGGAATACCTCGCACCCCGTCGCGTCGGCGACCGCGACGAACACTTTGCCGACGGGGTCGCCGGTCGGCCCGGCGTAACCGGTGGTGGCGACGCCGATGTCGGTGCCGAACTTCGCCCGCACCCCTTCGGCCATCGCACGGGCTACCGCTTCACTGACAGCCGTTTGTCGCTCGATGAGTTCCGCCGGCACGCCGAGTTCGCGGATCTTCGCTTCGTTCGTGTAGGTCACCACGCCGCCGAGAAGGTGCGCACTCGCGCCGGGCACCTTCGCCAAGCTGCTCGCCACGAGTCCGGCGGTAATGCTCTCGGCCGTCGCCACCGTCTTGCGATTTTCCATCAGAAGCTGCATGACGGCATCGTGGAGTTCGACCGCGTCGGCGCCGAACACGAGCTTCCCCAAGCGCTCGCGGATGATCCGCTCCGTCGGGGCGATGATCGCCCGCGCCGCGTCGGCATCCGGGGCGTGGGCCATGATCCGCAGCGCGATCACGGCATCGCTCGCGGTGATGCCGACCTCCGGCACCGCCCCGCGCTTCGTCACGTCGCCGAGCATCTGTTCGATCTGCGACTCCCCCGCGCCGAAGGTGTTGATCTTCCGTTCGAGGAAGACCGCGCCGCCGAGGCCGAGCTTCGCCAAACGCGGCTTCACTTGCTCCGCGAACATCCGGAACATCTCGTTCGGCACCCCCGGCATCGCCGCGACGATCTTGCTCCCGAAAGGCATCCAGATCCCCGGCGCGGTGCCGATGGGGTTGACGATCGGCTCGCCGCCGACGGGGAACTGCGCCTGCACGCGGTTGCGTTCGGGCATCACTCGGCCCCGACTCGCGAACATCTCCCGCACCTGCGTGAGGCTCGGTTCGTGCTCGTACATCCCCACGCCCGCCACTTTCGCCAGCACTTCGCGCGTCAGGTCGTCGAGCGTCGGCCCGAGGCCGCCCGTGCTCAGCACGAGATCGGCGCGGTCGAGCGCTTGGCGGAAGACGAGGACGTTGTCGTCGAAGTCGTCGGCGACGGTCGTGTGGAAGCCGACGGCGATGCCCATCTCGGCGAGCCGCCGCGAGAGCCACTGGCCGTTGGTATCGAGGTTCTGCCCGGAGGTGATCTCCGAACCGATGGAGACGATTTCCGCTTTCATAGTGGGGCAATTGTACAA
>Ga0136611_10001045_pt1 | contig 18907 bp, 11 predicted proteins | sample AntDrymUQ2232306_2_FD_106645 | JGI IMG/M metagenome (GOLD analysis project Ga0136611, IMG submission 106645) | Polar desert sand microbial communities from Dry Valleys, Antarctica - metaG UQ223 (23.06) | ecosystem: Environmental > Terrestrial > Soil > Desert | place: Antarctica: Dry Valley...
CACCGCGAGCTTCTCGAATTGCCCTGCCGGTGTGAGCGGAAAGATCCACCCCATCGGCGGCTGGCGCAGATAGCTATAGTCGAGCATCCCGACCTCGTCCTGCGCGCCGAGCACGCGCACCGCCTCCTTTGCGATCCGCTTTGCCCAGGTGTTGCCCTCCGCGAATTCGCACGTGTGCAGAATCACGGCGAGCGCGCCTTTCGGCAGCACCTTCTTCTGCTTCACGTCCATGTCGACCGGAAGGGCTTCTTCGACCGGGCTGCGGTGAAAGCCGCCGGGGCCGTAGCTGTTCGGTCCGCCGAGCATCAGAAAGCCGGTGCCCTGATGGTAAACCGCGTCGCGCAACGCCTGGAGCTGCACGGCGTCGAACGCGTCGGCCGGGACGTTCGGGAAAACCACCATGTCGTAAGGCAGCAGCGAGAGCGAATCGCGCGGGAACTCGTAAGCCATGCGGACCTGCACAATCCGTTCACTCTCCTTGAGCGCGGCGACAAACCCTTCCCAATCGCGCGCATCGCCCTGCGCATCCGTCACGACCAGCACCTTGCCTTCGCCGCGCAAAAACACGTCGCCCATGGCGACGTTATTTTCCGCCCAACCGTCTTCGCCCTTGGGCGGCTCCACGGTTGCTGCGTATTCATAATAGCCGGGCTCCCGGAGATACAGCGGCAGCGTGTAGCGGTTTTTCCCAGCGATGTATTCGACCGGCTTCTCGAAGATCGTCCTCCCATTTTCCTGCAGCCGCATTGTGCCGGTTCCGGCGGTCAGCGAGTTGAGCAACACCGATGCTTCGTAAGTTTCGCCAGCCTTGACCACGCGCGGCAGGTCGAGCCGCTCGAGCCAAACCTCCTTTTTGAAGTCGAAGCCAATCGGCAGAACGTCGACGGGAATGCCGCGCGACTTCAGCTCGTCAACGACGCTGGCCGCGGAGCCGTCGGTCTCGTTGCCGTCGCTCACGAGAACGACGCGGCCTTGATTGCCCTCGGGCAGCATCGCCGCAGCGAGCCCGAGCGCTTTCGCGAGATCGGACGCGTCGCGCCCCACGCGCGAGTTCACCGTCTCGAATGGAAACGTTTGCCGCGGCGGCAGCTCGACCGCTGCTTCTCGCCCAAAGACGACCAGCCCCGCTTCGTCTTTTTCGGGCTTCTGCTGCACCGTCTGCATTACCCATGCGAGGGCCTGATCGCTCACCTTCTCCCCCATCGAATCCGACACATCGAGTGCGTAGACGATCGAGAGGGTGTCCGACTTCCGCACCGCGCGCGGCTCCGCGAGCAGCATCACGAACGCGCCGAAGACGGCGAGCCGCGTGAGCAGTGCGACCATTGCGCGGGCCCCAGCCAGCCCGCTCCCGCCCGCGAACGCCAGCCACCACAGCCACGGCGTGAAGACGAGCAGCGCGAACGCCGGGCGATACGTGAAACGCAGCACGCCGCGCAGATCCAGGGCGATTGCGATCGTGACGAACACGAGCAGGAATCCGAGAAGCGGCGCGAGCGCACGCCACGTCACCGCCCTTCGCGCAGGCGGGAAAAGCAGACGGACCAGCGAGCGAAGGCGGGCACGCACAACTGCTTAGATGACATCAACCGGGTGCGAAGTCGCCCAGATGTCGAGCTGCGCGAACCTTTCCTTCAGCCGCCCTTTCCACGCGGCAAAGAACGCGCGGTTCTCATCGGTATCCGGCACATCGACGAAGACCCGCACCAGCCGGTCCCGCTCATCTTTCCCATCTGCCTCCCACTCGCCGACGATGATCTGCGATTCGGTCGAGACCGCCCCGAACCGTTCCTTCAGCTCGCCGAAGGCCGCGGCAAAATGCTCGCGCGTAACCTTGCGTCCGTCATTGAACTGCAGCGGGAGTAGAATCTCGAACCGGCGAAACGACTCCTTCATCGCGCGGGCGGTGGAGAGCCCATCTCGGGTCTCACGGGGAGAATCCCAGCGGGCACACTCAACGAGCGTGGGCCTGCGCCCAAGCCCGCACCGCGCGGATCCATGCCGGGCCGGTCATCGTCACGCGCTGCTCGAGAAAGCTGCTCAGTTCCCCGGGGCGCAGCGGCGCCAGGACGCTGCTTCGCCGGGCCTCGCGGTAACCTGCGCCCTCAAGGCAGAGGATCCGCACCGCTTCGTTCTCCCAATGCCAAATCTCTCGCACCCCGACCGCCGCGAGAATCGGCAGCTTCGGCACCAGGCTGTGGGTCACTTCAACTTCAATGACCAGATCGGGAGGAGGGTCGAAGCGCAGATCGAGCTTCTTTTTGCCGCGAACCGCCTCGACGTTCTCGATGTAAAAGCTCGAGTCCGGCTCGAAGCCTTTGGCCAAATCCCGACGCCGGAAAGTGTTCGAACCGGCCGGGAGGAAATCGATGTCCCATTCCACGAGGATCGTCACCACCAAGTCGGAAAGCGTGCGGTTCGGTTGTTCGTGCGCGATGGACGCGGTCATGATTTCGAGATTCCCACTGTCGTAAGTTAGACGCCGCCCCGAGGCCTCGGCGTTGTCCTCCAGGATCTGCTCATAATCCTCCCAGCTGACGCCCTGCAGCAGCGTCCGCTCTTCCGCAGGCGAGTCCGTGGGCGGTGTGGCGAGCGCGTCCATCAGCCCATCTTCGCGGTGATACGCCGCGCATCGCAAATTCTTTATACTTCCGCTGCTCGTCTCATCATCTCGGGCGGCCGCAGATTCCGCCAGCACCACACCGTAAGCAGGAGGAAGGCAGCGAGGCAGATCATCGGCACGATCAGAATGTAAGCGGCCGGTTCTTCGATGTTCCACGGGCCGACACGGTAATCGACGCGCAGATTGCCCGCGGACGCTTTCCCGAAGAGCTTCCCGAATGTGGAGCCGAGGAAGCCGTGGATGAAGGCGAGCGCGATGAGGTTCCGCGTCCGGTCTTCCATGAAGAGCCAGGAGAGGATCGTGCCGAGGCCCCACGTCACGAGGACGAGGCCGTAGGAGTCGATATGGATCAGCCCGAAGACGAGGCCGCTGAGGGTGGCGACGAGCAGACGCCGCGGATCACGCGCGTAAAACCAGCCCCAAACGGCGCCGACTGGCGCCGCGAACACGATCGCCCACGCGAGCATTCCGAGCGGAGCGGCCGCGGGTCCGTAGAGAGTGCGGACGAGCAGCCACACGGTTGGCGCGAGCGTTGCGGAGGCGATCGCGACGCCAAGCACTGCGGGCCTCTTGCTGTGCGGCGAGCGCGGCCCCGGACCGAACGCTTTCCGCAACCGCGTCCCGAAATACGCGGTGAAGGCGAGCTGCTGAATGAAGCCCCAGAAGATGTAGGCGAGCACGTCGAGCGGGTAACGTTTCGGCTCAAATGCGGCGAACGCGCCCCAGCCGCGGTGGAGGACGGCTCCGGCACCGGCGTAGAAAATGAGCGCAACGGAGACAATGAGCGCGGCACGGAAAGCGGACGGGAAGTTGTCGTAGCGGATCAGGCACGTCACCGCGAGTGCGGACATCACCACGCCGAAGAGAACGATGGCGGGCTCGGGCCAGCCGAGCGCGGATGGCGGCAGCTTGAAGAAGCGGCGCACGAGCGGCCATTGCGTAACGGTCACGTAGTTCAGCACGAGGAGCACGGACCCGATCGCCGCGATCAGCCGCCACCGCCGGGCTGGCGCCGCGGTGCGCAACGTCCGCCAGAGGCGTCGCGGATTCCCAAGCCCGAGCGATTCGGCGGTATCGCCATGCCACCATGGGCTGATCAGGAGAATCCAGACCATCATCAGCGCGATCGGCCACTGCGCGGCTTGACGGATCGCGGCGCTATTCCCGAGCACCCCAAGGCCGAAGCAAAACGGCCACAGCGTTGCGAGGATCAAGCAGGCGAAGCCGAGCGCCTCGACGGCATTCGCGCGCGGCGACCGCCTCTCGCGTTCCGGCTCGCCGGCGGTGTTGATGACCGTGCCGTCCATCACGCGCCGCTCCCGCGCGGCAACTTACTTCTCACCGGGCTTTAGCGTGTGCTCGAAGAAGCGGTAGATCTGCTCGTTCGATTCCGCAGTCGGTTGATGTCCTGGGCGGTTGCTCATCCCGACGCGGCGACTGCGTCCGAGCAGCTCGTTCACGGCGACGGAGTGGTTCAACGCCATCCAGCGCTCGGGCGGATCTTCAGAGCCGCCGGAGACGAAGAACGGACGAGGCGCCATCAGCGCGTGCAGCTCGTGAAGGTCCATTCCGCGATCGAGCATCGTTTTGTAAGCCCCGGTGCGCGGATTCGTCTCGCTGGGAATACCGGGCTTGCGCGTCACGGCGGGATCCAGCCCGAGATACCACGGCTCCCAGTAGTTCACGTTCCCCCGTGTTTCGTCGAAGACGCTGCCGGGGTCAGACCACGCGCCGCAGGCAAAGCGCTCACTGAGGCACGCGGCGAACATCGCCCATTTGCCGCCATAGGAATGTCCGATCACGCCGATACGCGCAGGATCGACTTCCGAAAGGTTCGCGAGCGCGTTCGCGCAATTCGTCGCGACGTAGCCGAGCCCGGAGAGCGGCTGACATTGCACCCCACCGATCTTCGGTCGCCAGGCGTCGCCACCGGGCGAGCCAATCGAGAGCGTGACGAACCCGCGCTTCGCCAGCTGGTAGCCGAAATCGACCAACGGCTTGGCCAAGCCGGCGCCGCTCTCGGCGTCGTAAAACGGCACGACGACCGCGGGCGCTTTTGTTTTCCCCGGCGGCACGAGCAGCCAGCCATCGAGCGTTTGCCCCGGCGCGATCTCGACGCGAACGCGATGCTGCGCGAGTCCTTCACGCGTCGTCGACGCGAGAAACTCCACGGCGGGCTTCTCGATGAGCGCCGGCCATGAGCCCATGACGCTTTCCCATTTCGCGCGGATCTCCGCGCGCCGGCGTTTCCAGTCTTCCTCGGACGCGACGCGGGTGCCGTCCTCGAAGAGCAGCGGCGAGCGGTAGCTGCCGAGCTTGCCGGCGAACTCCGCCGGCGGCTCAAACAGTGGCGCGATTTCCGGCGGCCACTCGTCCGCTGCGCCGGACGACCCGACGAGCGTCGCCCACATAAATATCCGAAGCGCTGTCTGAGTCGTCTTCATCGTCGGCTGTTGTAATCGCCGCGCTGCGATACGCACGCCCGTTCCTCGTATCGCCTTCGCCTCACGGGAAGCTGCGCGAAGCAACGGCGAGCGGGAGCTGCCGAGCTTGCCGGCGGGCTGCTCTAATCGTCGTCATCGGCGCCCTTCGTAATCGCCCATTCGGGATACGGCACGCTCGTTCCGCGCATCGCGCGCCAGAGGATACGGTTGAGCGCGTCTTCCGGGCAGCGGTCCGGCTCATCGAGCGGGAGCGCGGCGGAGGCGAGCGCGTCTTTGCGCAACTGCTCGTCGGTGATCTTCTTCGGCTCGGGGTTCGCGCCGTCGAGCGCGATTTGATTCGGCACGGACAGGAAGGGGCGGAAGTCAGGAACGGGGTTGAAGCAGTCGCCCATTGCCGTGGCGGTGGCGTCGAAAAGATTCATCGGCGGGAGCCCGAGGATCAGCTCGATCGTGCGCATCAGACTCGTCTGATTGTATTGCGTGCTCACCACCTCGCCGCGCTTGGTATAGGCGCTCGCGACGTAGCACGTGGTTCGGTAGCCGCTCACGTGATCGGCGCCGGCCTGCGGGTCGTCCTCGATCGCCAGCAGGACCGTATCTTTCCAAAAAATGCTGTGGCTCAGCGCCTCGACGACGTGGCCCATCGCGAGATCGTTATCCGCGACCTGCGCACCGGGCGTCGGGCCACCAGCCTTCGTCCCGCCGGTGTGATCGTTCGGCAGAAAGAGGATCATCAGTTGCGGGAGCCCGCCGGTCTTCTCGAACTGCTTCAGCTCGTTGATGAACTCCCGCGCGCGCAGGACATCGGGGACGTTCATATCCCAGCCGACGGTATCGAGCTTCGAGATCGCGCGCAGCGATTCGATCCCCGGCTTGCAGCGCAAGACTGCGTGGCTCGTGTTGTTCACGTAGTCGCGAAAGAAGTCCGTCCAATCCGGCTTGCCCTTTCGAGTCGGGTCGGCCCACTTCACGTCGGAAATGCAGGCTTCGCCGTAGTTGCGGATGGTGCGCTTGTGCTTCACTGCGTGATCCCAGATGAACCCCGAGGACGCGTAAGCGAGCGCATCGAGGGAGTCCGAAGTCTTCATGTTCGGGTAGCTGCGCGGCCACCCGGCGTGTCCCCGCTCGACGTAATCCGTGGTGATGGCGCTATCCGTCCATTGATGTCCATCCGCGCTCTGAATCCCGGAGCAGTAGGTGTTGTCGAGGAGCGCGAACTCGTGAACGAGCTTGTGCTGATTCGGCGTATACCGTTCGCCGAAAAGGACGAGGCTCGGGTCGCCATTCCCGCGCTTCACGTCGCCGAGGATCTGGTCGTAAGTGCGGTTCTCTTTGATCACATAGATCACGTGCTTGAACACACTCGGCTCGCCCATCCGCTCCGGCACGGGCCGCGCCGGTTGGCCGGGACGCGCGGGCAGTTTCGCCTCTTCAAACGCGCCGTATCGCATGTTCCTCCGCACGGTTGCGGTGAGCAGGCCAAGTGCTTCCTCCGGAGGCACCGGGACGATCGAGACCGTGCCGAAGTAATCCTTCGAGCTGAGCTTCTGCTTTTCCCCAGGCTTCGCCCGCCGGGTCGAACCAATGCCTTTGATATTCGCGACGCAGAGTTGCCGCCGCTCGGCGTCGTAAGCGATCGCGCCGGGAAACCAGCCCACGGGAATCGAGCCGAGCAGCTTCGACTCCTGGTCCGCCGGATCAAACTTCAGCACGGCGACCGCGTTCTGCGTCGCGTTGCAGACGTAAAGGTGGTTGCCGATTCTGCTGAAAGCGAGCGCGTCCGGGGTCGCCCCAAACAGCTCCGACGGCTCGCGTGTCCAGATTCGTTCCACGACGCGGTTCGTCGCCGTCTCAATCACGCTCACGGTGTCGCTGCCCGAATTTGCAACCGCGACGTAACGCTGGTCCGGGGTGACCGCGAGGGCGCAGGCGTGCAACTCGACGAGGAGATCGCCGAGCACGCGGCTGGTCGCGAGCTCGATCACCGTCACCGAGCCTTCGCTCGCGATGTGCCGCACGGGATCGACGCGCACCTTCGTCCCCTTTCCTGCGGGGCCGACGAGATCGCCCTTCACCGGCCGGCGCCCGCCCCAGTTACTGACGTAGGCGTTTCCGCCCGCGAGAGCGACCTCGTAAGGAGCGACGCCGACATCCCACAGGCGCTCCACGGCACCGGTGTCGGTGTCCACCTCCGCGAGCCGGTTGCTCAAATTCAGCACCACATAGAGCAGCGTGCCGTCCCGGGAGACGGCGAGCCCCGCAGGAATATCCTGCTTGTCCTTCGCAATTCGCGCGTCACGCAACGGGAACGTTCTCGCTGCGAACACGCCGTCCTTCCCCACGCCAAATACCTTAATGTCGCCGTTGACATTCGAGACGTAAATCCGGCTCCCGTCAGGAGAGAAGACGATCCCCGTGAAGCTCAACTGCGCGCCCGTGTCGGGCTTGGTTTTCACGCCAACACCCGACCCAACATCGCCCGGTGGTGGTGCGTCCACCTCCGCGGCTCGGGCTGCGGGCGCGACCGTGGCGGGGAAAGGAACTTTTTGCAGGACGGCGCCACTTTTCGGATCGATGACGATCAAGTCGCTGGTCTTTCCAGAGGTGACGAGGAGCTTCCCGTCAGGGCTCAGGGCGATCGCCTGCGGGCGCACCTTCGGCAGCTCTACCTGAACGCCCGCGGGCGTGAGGATCTGATTCGCAGGCGTGTAATAACGGTTCTCCCCGAGCTGACCGACTTTGTCGCGGGTTGCGGCCGTGGCACTTTGTTGAGCGTGCACTGGCACGGCGGCCCACCAGGCAGCGGAGAGAATCGCGAGCGGTCGGACGGCGCGGTGGAGCATGACAGCGCGAAGACTCTGCCGACGCGCGGCTTTGCCGTGAAGCAGCTTCCTTACTGCAGGATGCTCAAGGGGTCGCCGGTGTCGGAAAGGTGCGAACGAGTTTGCGGTCGCTCACGTTCCAAAGCCGGAGGACGCCGTCGTGGCTGCCGGCCGCGACGGTTTTCCCGGCGGCATCGCTCGTCGCGCAAAACGGAATCCCGCCGGATTCCGGCAGCGCCTGTTCGCCGAGCCGCACCGCTTTATCGCTGCTCGCCGCGAGCAGCAAATCGCTCCCGCCGACGAACGTCACCGCGGCGATCTCACCTCCGAAGTTGTTCGTCACCTTGGTTTGCTTGCGCGTCGTGACGTCCCACAGGCGCACGCTGCGATCAGCGCCGCCCGTCGCGATCACCAGCCCATCCGCACGCCAGGAAACGCTCAGCACGTGGCCGGTGTGACCTTCGAGATTCGCGAGGCGCGTGCCGTCCGAAATCTGCCACACGCGCGCAAAACGGTCGCTCCCGGCGCTCGCGAGAAAGTCGCCGTCCGGCGAGAATGCGAGGCCGTTCACCGTATCGCCGTGAGCTTTCGCAATTTGTCGCACGAGCGTGCCATCGGCCACTCGCCAGAGCTTCAACTCGCCGTCTCGTGAAGGTGTGCCGCCGCCGGACGCGAGCAGTTTTCCATCCGGCGAGAACGCCACCGCGAGAACACGGTCGGCGAGCGGCGCGGGGTCATCGGCGCTGCCAATCGTCCGCTCCAGCGCCCAGACGCGGCGAGCGCTGGTCAGCCGAACGCGCTTGTCGGCGCCGGCGGCCAGGAGTTCGCCATTTGGCAGAAGCGCCGTCACCCCCGCACGGTCCGGCGGCTCGAGGAGGGCGCCGCTTTCCGCTGCGATCCGGCGCATCTCGCCATTCGCCGCAGTCAGCAGCGCCTGCGCGCCGTCCGGCGAAAACACGATTGCGGTTGCGCCAGGCGGCTGCTCGCCGAGTGCTTTTTTGCCCGCCTCGACGAGGCTTTGCGCCTCTGCAAGCCGCGCCTCCGCGCCGGCGGCTCCAGCTTCGGCGGCAGCCTGCGCCCCTGCTGCATCCGCCGCACGTCTTGCGCCGAGCTCCGCATTGACTTTCGCCGCTCGGAAAGCGGCCTCCGCTTTGTTCGCTGCGTCGCCAGCTCTCTTGGCTGCTTCCTGCAGCGCTTTGTCCTCCAGCGAAAGCCGCAACGCGTCCGCCGCACCAGACGCTTCGTCGCGCTTCGTCTGCGATTCCGGCCGGGCTTTCTCGAGTGCCTGCGTCGCCTTCACCGCATCCTCAGCCTCTTTCTTGGTGGCGGCCGCGAGAGGCGCCAAAGCAGCTTTTCGCGTGTTCACCAGCCCTTGCGCGATCTGCAGCTCTCGTTCGAGCAGCGCCACCCGCCGCGCCGCGGGGTGCTCGGGCGTAATCTTTCGCTGTTCCTTTCCGTCAGCAGCGGTCGCGATCCGGATCGTGCCGTCCGCTGCGCCCCACGCGAATACGCCGCCTTTTACCGGCGCCAGCGCCAGCACGGCTTGCTCTTGAAGCTTCATCTCACGGACGGGGGCGGGGAGCGCTGGAGGGAGCTCTTTCGTCCAAGTCCAGACGCGCGCGGTGCCATCGCCGCAAGCCGCGACGAGTTCCGCGCCGCCCTCGAGAAATGCGAGCGCCCGGATCGGCGCGGTCGCTTCACCTTTCGTCTTCACCGCACGGCTCGCGACATCCCAATGCCGGACGCTCTTATCCTCTGCCGTCGAAACGAGCGCGCCGTTATCGGGAGAAAATGCGAGCGCAGTGATCGGTGACGCGTGCTCCTTCAGCGGCGTCGGCTCGAATTTCTCCGCCGCGAGGTTCCACAAGAGGATACCCCCCTTGGCGTCGCCAGACGCGGCCCATTGTCCATCGGGACTGACTGCGAGCACGGTCGCTGCCTCGGGCAATGCGCCGAAGTCGCGTTTCACCACGCGCGGCATCCGCCGCCACAGGCGAACAGTGCGGAACCCGCCTGTCGCAAGCAGATCGTCGGACGCGAACGCCGCCGACATCACGGCATCCAGATCGGCGACCGCTTTGCCGCCGGGCTTCTTCGCGAGCTCCGGATCGCTGAGTTCCGCGAGCGTCTTTCCTGTCGCCGTTTCGTAGAGTTCGAGGCGGTTCCCGCGCGCGGCAGCAGCCAGCCGTCCATCTGGCGAAATCGCGACGGCGTTGAGCGGCGCTCCTACTGCTGCGGCGCGCCAGGGAAGCGGCCCCTTTGCACTCTCGATGCTTTCACCCTTCGCGCCTTGATCGATCCATAGTCGGAATAGCGCGAGTTCCTCCGACGTGAGGTTGACCGCCTTCACCTTGTTGCCCGGCGGCGGCATCACGAGATCCTCGTCGAGGTGCGCGGCGGTTTTCAGCAAGAGGCTCTCCGCGCTTTTGCCAGGGACGACCGCCGGCCCGCTCTCGCCACCTTTGCGGATCAGGTCAGGAGACTCGAGATTCAGATCCGATTTGGCCTTGGTCGTGTTGTGGCAAGCGAGGCAGTTGCGCTTCAGGACCGGGTGAATCTCGCGCGCGAAATCCACCGGTTCGGTGCGGCTTAATTCCGCGATGGGCAGCGGCGCGGCGGCGGCTGTCGCGGCGAAAAGCAGCAGCAGAAAGCCAGACACTCCCGCGCAGTCATCCTGAGCGGAGCGCAGGGAGCGGAGCGACCGGAGCGAAGTCGAAGGACCCGGTGCCACCAGAGCCGAGGGCAGTGTCCGAATCGGCCCGCGCTGAGAGCGACAGGAGGGGAACACGTCTCCTATCCGTTCGCCGCAATCTCGTGGTGCCGGGTCCTTCGACTCCGCGGCTGCGCCACTCCGCTCAGGATGACGAGCTTCTGCTCTCATTTGGCAGCTGCCACGGCCGGCGGATCCTTCAGCGTCAGCGTCAGGGGAGTGGAAAACTCGACGTGCTTGAGATCACGCACTTTGTCCTTCGCGTCGGCCTTGTAAGCGACCGTGCCGCGGCCGCGAATCCACACGGTATAAGTGCCCGCTTTGAACGTGTTCCCGTCCTTGTTCTGGAGCTTCAAGACCAGCTTCGCGTCATTCGCGGCGGCGCCATCCACTTTCACCGCATCGAATTTCGCCAAGCCCGGCAAACCGACCGGCGCGAGCTGCCATTCGCCTTTTGCCTGAGCATCGGCGTTCGGGCGCGTGAGCTTCAGCGGGATCTCCAGGTCCGCGCCGATCGCAGCTTCCCACACCTTCGACTCCGTCGCTGCGATGCTCAGTGGCGCCACTTCGTCGGCCACGCCGAGTGCCACGTTCGAGAGGCGGCCTGCGAGGCGAACATTGTCGCGGTTATCGACATTCCACCGGTAGCTCACCGCTTGCACCTCGCGTGCGGCGCCGCCGCCTTCGGCAACCACCCGCACCGCTGAACACCACGGCTTCGCGTCGGCAGTGGCTTGAAAAACGAGCACGCCCGTCAGGGCGCCTGCGGCGATTACTCCGCCCGCGGTCAACCCTTCGGGCAAGCCTTCGACGCGCAGAATGATCTCGCCATCATAGCCGCGTCGGAGCGCAGCGATCGGGAAAGCAGCGCTGCCGCCCCGACGCACGTTCGGCTGCCATTTAAAAAGCTTCTTGTCCTCGTTCGCCGGCGAATCGGCCAGCGCGACGACGGCAAAATCCGGCACTGCTTCCCGGACGATCAGGCGATACGGGCGCCGACTGCGGAAACGATCGACTACTTGCACGCGGTAAATCCCTGCGGCATCCGGAACGAAGCTGGCCGCCGGATCGCGCGAACCCAGCAGCCATTGCGGCGGCCCCGGAACGCCGACATGATCGTCGAGCTCGAGAACCATCTTACTCGTCTCTGCACCTTGGGCGTCGCGAGTCACTTTGTGAACGACGAGCGCCGCATCGCTCGCGTGACCGTCACGTTCCGCGAACACTTCCAGCCAGAGCGGCTTGCCGGCTTCGCCCTGAAACGCAAACCAATCGACGTCGAACGTCGCCTGCACTTCGGCCGGCAGCGTGGGCGCTTGTGCAGTCGCAGGTGTGTCGTTCGGCTCGATTTCCGCGACGCGCTGCGGCGCTCCCACGTTGAAGTCCGCGGCGCCTGCGGGAAGGCGGAGCGGCACTGCGACAGTTGCCGCCGGGTCTGCTGCGACGGCGAGCCGGTATTGATGCGCGGCACTGCCAGCGAACACCTTGTCGTGCACGACGACGAAATATTCGCCGTCCGCAGGCGCGACGAAACTCAGCTCCGCATCGCGGTCGAGCTGATCGTCGCCGCGTGCGATCGTCCGACCAGTCGCATCGATGACGGTAACGACCGGGTCCATCACGGAGTCGAGCGCGCACGCGGAACAGGCGAGTTGCAACGCCTGGCCAGTTTTCGCGGTGAGCTTGTAGAAGTCGCGTTGCTCCGCGTCCGCACGGCCGTGCACGACGCCGGGGATGCTCAGCGCGAGCGCCGTCTCACGCGTCTGGTTCTTACCTGCATCCACGACTTCGACAGCGTCGCTGACGATGAAAGGCAACGGCGTGGAAATGCCGAACGAGTTCGTGACGCGCAGCTCCTGAAAGCCACGCGTCGCATCAGCGGCGGCAGCAACCCGAAACTTCAACCCTTCGATCTTCGTCGCGCTCAGTCCCGCACCGCTAAAGACGAGTGCGGAAACGTCGCCCAGCTCGGCACCCGCGAGCGTCACTTCCGCAGACGTGCCGGCCTGCACGCCTTGCGGGAATGCGGTATCGAGCCGCGGCGACGGCAGCTGCCCCTGCGCGCCGAGGAAAGGAAGGACCAAGAGAGCCGTCGCAACGAGCCAGCGCGTCTCGACCGTGGAGGCTGCCGCACCGGTTTCGCGGGCGCAGCCCGCTTTGGAGTGCGGCACGTCCTCGTGCCGCTTTGCACACGGTCCGCGGTCCGCACGAAGGTCGATAGATGACTGGGCAGCGATCCGTGAGAAAAGCAGTGCGCGGACGCACCGCACTCCAAAGCGCTTCGCGCGAAACCGGCCGGCGAGCATCAGTGCGTGAAGAGGAACTCTTTGGTGTTCACCACCGCCCAGACGAGGTCTTCCCACGCTTCCTTCTCCTTGCCGGCTTTGCGCGCGAGAAATTCGTCGGCAGCCTTGACCTCCTCGTCCCGCGGGGCACGTGAAAGCGCGGACACGTAAACCTTCCGCAGCTTCTCCGCGACAGGCGCGGTGTCTTTGGCGAGGCGCGCCGGGAGCCCTTCCGCGTGCACGAGCTTTTCCTGGATGGTCTTGGCATTCAGCAAGTGCAGCCGCTGCGCGAGGCTGCCGTCGCTGACGCGCTCGCATTCGCACGCGCTCGCGTTATCCGGACGGCCGAAGACAGTCAGGAAATAGTTACCCGCATTGAAAGAGTCGTCCGGGAGCTGGACCGCGCGTGTTCCCGCAGGGAGAGCGGGGAACTTGGTCGGGACGCCGGTGACCTGATCGATCGCATCGAGCAGCACTTCCGCGGCGATGCGGCGCGGGTAGAAGCGCGAATAGTTCTGCCGATCGGCAGCGTTGTGCGCGTTCGGCGCCGCGGAAAGCTGGTAGGTCGAACTCCGGCAAATCTCTCGACAGAGCGCGCGGAAGTCCGTGCCGCTATCGGTGAAATGTTTCGCGAGCGCGTCCAGCAACGCCGGGTTCGTCGCCGGGTTCGTGACGCGAAGATCGTCCTCCGGCTCGACCAGCGCTCGTCCAAAGAAATGTTTCCAATAGCGATTCGCGAGCACCTTCGCGAAGAACGGATTCTCCGGCGAGGTGAGCCAATCCGCGAGCGGCTGGCGCGGGTCGTTTTCTGGCGCGAGCTCGAGCGGCGCGCCACTGAGCACCGTCGGTTTCACGGGCTGACCCGTGCGGATGTTCTGCGCCGTGGCCGCTTTGGTTTTGTGGAAGACGATCTCCTCGAATGGCTCGTCGCTTTTCTTCCGCTCGAGCGTCGAGAAGAACGCCGCGAAGCCGTAGTAATCCTGCTGACTCCACTTCTCGAACGGATGGTGATGGCACTGCGCGCATTCGAGCCGGACCCCGCCGAAAAGCCGCGCGACATCCTGCAACTGGTCCTGCGGTTTTTGCACCGCGCGATACCACGCGGTCGCCGGACTCGCACCGATGCTCCCAGAGGCGGTGATCAGCTCGCGCACCCACTCCGCGTATGGCGTCCCGCGCTGCAGATGTCCGCGCACCCAGCCGTGGAACGCGAACGTGCCGCGCGCGGTCTGCGGCTCCTTGCGCTTGTTCCGCAGGAGTGCCGTCCACTTGTTCGCGAAAAAATCCGCGTATTCCTCGCTCGCGAGCAGACGATCGATCAACGCGTCGCGCTTCGTGGCGCTCGCATCAGCGGTGAAGGCATCGGTCTCGGCTGAGGTCGGCAACCGGCCGGCGAGGTCGAGCGTCACGCGCCGGAGGAAAGTCGTGTCGTCGCACACCGCGGAAGGCGGCATCCCGAGCGTGCGCAGCTTCTCGAAGACGAGCGTGTCGACGAAGTTGCGCGCCGGTGGCAGCTCGCCGAGGGGCGCGCCGAGCGGGACGACCGCGCGGAAGACGTCGACGAACTCACCGAAACGCGCCATGACCGCGACGTCGCCGGCGATCTGGCCGACACGGACGCGACCCGCCGGATCGACTTCCGCCATCTCGCGCGCGGGGCACTCGAAGCACGCGAGCGCAGTCACGTCGCGTTTCGTGTTGTCGGCGAAATGCGCGGTCACGGTCAGCGGCTGTTCGGCGCCGCGCGCGAGGACCGCCTCCCGCGGCGACACCTCGATCTTCGTGACCTTCGGCTCCTTTTCATTCGGGCCAGGAGCGCCGGATTCGATCCAGCGCACCAGCGCTTGGTAATCTGCCGAGTCGCGCTCCAGCCGGGCTCCGCCGCCGTGCGGCAGCTCCCCGGTGGCTTTCCGCAGGAGCAGGGAAAACTCGGGCGCGGAGGGCATCAGCCGCCGCCCTCGCCCTTCCAGCACCAGATGCCCATAATCTTCCGCGGCCTCGAAGCCGAGCAGCGACAACTTGAACCCGTTCTGCCCTTCCATCTTCCCGTGACATCCGCCGCCATTGCACCCGTATTTCGTCAGGATCGGAACGACGTCGTAGCGAAAAGAGACCGGCTCCGCAGCCCTGCCGCCAAGCGCGAGCGTGATGGAAAGCAGCAGCGACGCTGCGCAGCGTTTCATCCGCTTAGACCAGCTCCGGGATGACCCGGAACTGCTCGTCGACGAGATAACGTGGTCGGCCGCTGAGGTCGTCCACCGTTGCGGTGCGGGTGTCGATTTCGAGATGGTGATAAAGCGTCGAAAAGACTTCCTGAAAATCCACGGGGCGCTCGCTCGCCTCGCCGCCCATCCGATCAGTCGCGCCGATCACCTGTCCGTGCCGCATGCCACCGCAGGCGAGCGCCGCGCATGACACTTTGGGCCAATGATCGCGGCCGGCGTCTTTGTTGATCGTCGGCGTTCGGCCGAACTCCCCCCACACCACCACCGCCACATCTTTGTCGAGCCCGCGGTCGTGAAGGTCCTGCACGAGCGCAGTCACCCCGGAATCGAGTTGCGGGAAAACCTCGCGGCTTTGTTTGAAGTTCTCCTGGTGCCAATCCCAGCGGTTGAAGCCGACGGTCACGACCCGCACGCCTGCTTCGACGAGGCGCCGGGCGAGCAGGAACTGCTCAGGGCACTCCGGGCCGCCGTCCTGCCGGCACTTCATCGTTCCGCGGCCGTAGCGGTCGCGGTCCGCAGGCGACTCCTTCTCGAGATTCAGCGCCTCCGACAGCCGGCTCGAGGTCAACACCCCGAACGCCTGCTGGGTGAAGCTGTCCATTGCCTCGAGGCCGCCGTTCGCATCGGTGTCGCGGCGGAAATTGTCGAACGACGTGAGCAACGCGCGTCGATCGTTCAGCCGCTCGAGAGAAATGTCCTTCAAGACCATGTCCGTCGCGCCGCCGCCATTCGGGTTGAAAGGCGAATGCGCCGGCCCAAGGAATCCCGGATGCCCGGCGTCCGCCCACGGACCGTGACCCATTTTCGGCGCAAGCCCGACGAAAGCCGGCATATCCGACGCGGTCGGCCCCTGCAGTTTCGAAACCGCGGCGCCCATGCTTGGCCATCCGCCGGGAGGAGAATTCGGACGCGGCTTGCCGGTCTGGCATTGATACGCCGCGTGCTGCCCGTCGCTGCCCACGATGCTGCGGATGATCGAGAAGCGGTCCATCATCGCCGCCATCTTGGGAAAGAGCTCGCACACCTCGATCCCCGGAACCTTTGTCTTGATCGGCGAGAATTCTCCACGGATCTCCGCCGGCGCGTCCATTTTCAGATCCCACATGTCCTGATGCGGCGGCCCGCCGCAGAGGAAGATGTTGATCACCGACTTCTGCAGCTTGCGTCCGGGAGATTGATCCGCCGCGCGCAAGAGTTGCGAGAGATTCGCCCCGCCTAGCGTGCCGAGCGAGAGCGCGCCGATCCGCAGGAAGCTGCGCCGCGACATGCCGTCGCAAAAGGAAGCCTGGGGGTGTTCGCGACCTAGAATGGTGAGCATGGTGGTTGGGTTGCGAGAAACTATCAGCCCGGATGCGCTTTATTAGCGAGCGCGGTCTGCCCGGCGAGGCGGCGTCCAGCCAGTTTGCCGAAGGTCGGGGGCGCAATTGAGCGCGGCGCACCGGCACGGAGAGCGAGCGACAGCCGGCCCGGTGTTACGAAAATCGTGGCTTTACCGGGATGGTCGGTCGGACAAATCTCGCCGCCCGTGACTCCGTCCAAGCCGGAGGCTTCCAAAGAAATTAGCCCCGGGTTTCCACCCGGGGTAATGCGAAGAGAATGCAATGCACCCCGGAGGCGGTGCTGGGAGCGCTGTGGAGGCCGGTTCTGGCACCCCTTCAGGGTGCGGGCCCATTTTTGTCGGTAACCCCGGGTTGAAACCCGGGGCTAATATCGGGCACCCCTCCGGGCTGGCGAGCCTGGCTGGTTATTTCGAAAAGATGGTATGAGATGCACGTAGCGGCTCAGCTCGCCGCCCCAGCGTTCCGCTTCCACGAGCACGGCTCCAAAGCGTCCCTGAAATAGATGCCCCACGCGCCGATGCCGCCGGTTGAACCAGACGCTGTAGCTGACGTTCAGCCATTGCCGGCGCCCGAATCGCGCAGGCCGCTGGCCGCTTCAAGCGCGAAGCGTAACTTGATGCAATACTTGGCCGATGCACCCGCGTGACTTGCTTCCGTTGTTAAAAGAAGCCGCTTCCGCATGGGTCGATGACAACGCCATGCGCCTCAGCTCATCGCTCGCGTATTACGCGATTTTCTCGCTCGCGCCGCTGCTCGTCATCGTGGTCTCGATTGCCGGGCTGGTCTTCGGCGAGGAGGCGGCCCGCGGGCAATTAGCGCAGCAAATCGCCACCCTGGCGGGCGCGCGCGCGGGCGAAGCGATTCAGGCGGCGGTGCAATCGAGCGCGGCGCAGAAAGCGACCGGGGTGCTCGCGACGGTGATCAGCACGGCGGTGCTGCTCTTTGGCGCATCCACGGTCTTCGCCGAGCTCAAGGACGCGCTGAACGCGATTTGGGGCGTCATCGTGAAGCCCGGACGTCCGTTTCGGACGCTCGTGCGCGATCGCTTCTTCTCGTTCTCGATCGTGCTGGCGATCGGCTTTCTGCTGCTCATTTCCCTGGTCATCAGCGTCCTGATTGCGGCGTTGGGGAAATACATGAGCAGCCGCTTCCAGCTTCCGACCGCGGTGTGGCAGACGTGGGATTTTTTGATCTCCTTCGCCGTGGTCAGCGGGCTCTTTGCGATGATCTTCAAACTGCTGCCCAACGTGCGCATCGCCTGGCGCGACGTGTGGCTCGGCGCGGTCGGGACATCCCTCCTTTTCACGCTCGGCAAATTCGTCATCGGCTATTATCTCGCCACGAGCAGCGTCGGTTCCAGCTTTGGCGCGGCCGGCTCGGTCGTGATCGTGCTGGCCTGGATTTATTTCTCGGCCTGCATCCTATTTTTTGGTGCCGAGATCACGAAAGTTTACGCGCGCAAATTCGGTTCCGGCATCGTGCCGAACAGCCGCGCGGTGCTCATCGATGACCTGCTCCGGGCGAGATTGGGACTGTCTTCCGCGATCATCGAGGCCGCCTCAACGCCCCCCAGTGTTTCGCCGCCCGAGGAACTTCCGCGCCAGGAGTAATCGGGACGCTACGCGCTCTCGCCTTGCAGGCGATCGCACTCGGCTTTGTAAGCCTCGATGAGCGCGGTGAGCTTCGTCTGGAAAGTGTCTTGCGCGCCATAGACTTCGCCGACCGGGCCGGCGAGTTCCTTCTGTTTCAGCTCGTCCTCGACGGTCAGCATCAGCTCCGCAAGACGTTCGAGATTCGCGCGCGAATGGAATTCCATTTCCTTCAGCTTCCCGAGCACCGTGAGCGAGCCCTCGAGCGCGGCGGGCGTCTGCTTCGGCGTCGGGGTTTCGGCCGGCGCGGCGGTCTCCCTCGGCGCGGCGCTCCCGGTTGCCGCAGTGTCGATCACCGGAGCAGTGTCGGCGTGGTCGGTCTTCTTTTTCGCACCGCGTGGCTTCTTGCCCGGCTGCGCGCTGGGCGCATCCTGCGGTTCTGCGCCGTGGTGCTTCTCCTCCTGCGTGACTTTCCTGGCGTGCGCGGCGTTGCGGGGATCAGACATGGAGATCAACGACGGGCTTTTTGGCTTTTTGGCAAGTCCCTTCACGGCCATCCCGTGAGCGCGCTTTCCCCCATCGATCCGGTGGTTCGCTAGAAGCTCACGCGCACCCCGCCATGGATGCCATGCACGGTGTAGTTCTCGCGACCGACCTCTCCGGTGTAAAAGGCAAAGATCGCTACATTCGAGTTCCACTGGACCAAGTGTTGAATGTTTAGATCTGACCCCAAGCCGATCCCCGAATGTCGCGAGCGCAATTGAACGCGGCGCAACGGCTATGGAGAGCGAGCGGCAACACGACCGGCGTTACGAAAATCGTGGCTTTACCGGGATGGTCGGTCGGAAAAATCTCGCCGCCCGTGACTC
>Ga0136611_10001046_pt1 | contig 18905 bp, 8 predicted proteins | sample AntDrymUQ2232306_2_FD_106645 | JGI IMG/M metagenome (GOLD analysis project Ga0136611, IMG submission 106645) | Polar desert sand microbial communities from Dry Valleys, Antarctica - metaG UQ223 (23.06) | ecosystem: Environmental > Terrestrial > Soil > Desert | place: Antarctica: Dry Valley...
AAAGCGTCAAAGAATTTGGATTTGAATCAGCCACAGGCTGAAGGTGTTGTATTAAAGGCTTAAAAAGGAGACAGAAAAATGCGAATTATTGCTTTTACACTAACGTTATTTTTAGGAGTTTACATAGCTTCATTCTTTAAATCCTCTGAAGCGGCTCCTTGTCAAAATTCTTATAATTCCGATAGTGATTTCTCAAAGGTTTCGGGCAATTTATCTTCATATTCGCCGAAAGGTTCGCATAATGTAGATACGAGCCGAAATTATACCTTCAAGGAAGCTAATGCCTTAATCGGAAAACAAGTTCGTAACCGGAGCGGCAGTAACGCCAAGTGTCCGAAGGCTTACGGAGATTGTTTAGAACTGTTTACAGGTGAAATCGGAGAAGTTGTAAATATTTTACCCAGCGTTAATGATTCATATTTGATCGAGATCGAATGGGATTCAAAATGGAACAATCTCCAAGATTCATTCGTTACATATGCAGGTAAAGAATTGTCTTTTGAAGTTCTCCGGTAGTTTTTGCATCATTTCTATTTTCTATTTACATCAATTCTATTTTCTATTATTGATGAAATAAACCTATAAATGTAATGAGCCACTCAAACTGTATAATCAATTACGGCTCAAATTTTCCAGAGTAAACCGATACTCGAATTTCCTCGAAGAGCAGTTGTCCGATTGTATTTTTTATGCCGAACACGCCAAAAATTCTTATACTCTCATCCGACACCGGCGGCGGTCATCGGTCAGCCGCGCAAGCGTTGGCTGACGGTTTGCAGAAGTTTTGGCAAGGCGAATCGGGCGCGATTCGGATTATCAAAGCGGTCGAAGAATCGCATCATATCACGGAAAAACTCGTCAGAGGCTACAATTGGATTTTACGAAACCGACAGCATTGGATGAAGTATCTTTTCTGGTTTATCAATAAAGTTCGACCGGAAACGCGCGAGTTTGTTCACAAACGCTGCATCGGATTCTGCACGGAAATTTTTGAAAAATGGTGTCCGCACATTGTCATCAGCGTTCATCCTTTGACGCAGCACATTTTTGCTAAAGTTCTTAAAGAATTGAATTTAGCCGAACAAATTCCGTTGGTTACAGTCGTTACCGATCCTTGTTACGGATTTTGGAAAGGCTGGGCTTGTAACGATGTTTCGCTTTATTTGGTGGCAAATGAAGATGCCGAAAGGCAATTGATTGACTACGGGATTTCACCCGAAAAAATTAAAATTTCCGGTATGCCGATTCATCCGAAGTTTCACGAAGTTGATGAAACGGTCGCACAGGAAGCCCGCCGCGCTTTTGGATTAAATCCTGACAAATTCACGGTTTTTGTCAATGCGGGTTGGGTCGGGGGCGGTAATATTCCGCAAATTTTTAAAGAATTGGTTCGCGGCGATTTGGATGTGCAGGCGGTTTTCTTAGCGGGAAAAAATGAAGAATTAAAAAAACAGGCTGAGGAAATTGCAAAAACTGCTAAATTCCCCGTAAAGGTTATCGGATATTCCGACGAAATCGAAAAAATAATGCAGTCGGCGAACGTTATGATTTCAAAACTCGGCGGTTTGACGACATTCGAGGCTCTCGCCTGCCGTTTGCCGATTATTGCCGACGCGACCACGCCGCCGATGCCGCAGGAAGCCGGAACGGTTAATTTAATCAAGAGCAAAGGCGCGGGAATTTTGTTGGAAAATTCGATTGATATTGTCCCGACAATCCGAACTCTCCTCGGCGATTCAAAAAAATACGCCGCAATGAAAGCCGCCACTTTTAATCTGGCGATTCCCGATTCGACGCAAAGAATTATCGAGGAAATCTCAGCATTGCTTCCGGCAAAGCATAAAGTTTCCCGTCCGCAGATTGTCGCCGCGTAAAATAATCTTATTGACAACACTTGTCAGTTTCCCTCAATTTCTTTAACCTTTCCTTTTGGCATTCAGATAAAATGTAATTTTTATACTTTATAATTGGAGAAATCGTATTGAGTCTTTTACTTGAAGGAAAACGCGCCTTTGTTTCCGGCGGCACACGCGGCATCGGCGCGGCAATTTGCGAAGTTTTTGCTCGTGAAGGCGCGGACGTGGCTTTTAATTATCATTCAAGCGACGATTTAGCTGAAGAAACGAAACGAAAAATTGAAGCTCACGGCAGAAAATCTCTGGCTTACAAAGTTTCGGTGACCGATCGCGTCGGGATGAAACGGATTGCCCGTGAAATCGTTCAGGAATGGGACGGAATTGACATTTTGGTCAATAACGCGGCGGTCAACAAAGGCGATAATTTTGCGACGACAACCGATAAATCGTGGGATTGGGTGATTGATACTAACGTCAACGGTCTTTTTTCCGTCACGAAACCGTTTTATAAACAAATGATTCGCAAACGCTCCGGTTCGATTTTAAATATCACTTCAATCGGCGCGATTCGCAGTCTTCCGACTTCGGTTCTCTATGCGACATCGAAAGCGGCAGTAATCGGATTTACGAAATGTCTCTCGCGTGAAGCGTCAAATTTCGGCATCACCGTCAACGCCATTGCCGCCGGAATTTTCGATACGGATTTGGGACATAGTTTACCGGAAAAATTGCTGCAAATGCACGATTTCTGGGTGGCGCGACGGCGACTCGGCAAACCGGCGGAATTAGCCGAGTTTGCCGCCTTTATGGTTAGTCAGCGCAATAGTTTTATGAGCGGGGAAGTCATAATTGTTGACGGCGGCGCGGTCACGTAAATCTTTATAAATTCTTATTTTAAAAGGCGGGCTTGCCCGCTTTTTTATTTTTTGCGATCTGAACTTGAAAGTGAAATTCAATACTAAGCTATTGAAAATAAATAGTTTAATTTGACAAGAGAAAATCAGTTTGCTATTCTTGCGTTGTTTTTTTACTGGGGGAAAAATTATGGCAAGAACAGAATTAATCGAAAATTTGAACAATGCGTTGAGTTTGGAATTAGCCGGTATTATTCAATACTCGCAACACAGTTATTTAGTGACCGGCATCGAACGCGAAATTTTCAAAGGCTTTTTCCGCGAACAGGCGGGCGAAGCTAAGGATCACGCTGAAATATTAGGAGATAAAATTGTCGCACTCGGCGGCGTTCCGACGGTCGAACCGGCGATGATTCGGCAATCGGTTGACATAAAGGAAATGCTCAAACAGGATTTAGAACTCGAGCGAGACGCGATAGCAGTATATATGGCTGCCTGGTCTTCGTGCGGCGAAGATGATTTACCGACTAAGTTCTGGCTCGAAGGTCAAATCGCCGAAGAGCAGTTTCACGTCGAAGAACTTGAAAAACTTACGTCGGAAAGGGAATCGAAAATAAATTCAGAAAAAATTATATTGCGCGAAGTAAGCTAATACTTAAATAAGGATTCTCATAAAATTTGGCTTAAATAATTTACAATTGAAGTTGATAGAAATAGAGACGTAACTGCTTGTAGTTAGTCTCTATTTCTATCAACTCACCAAATTCCGACTACCTATACAGAAATAGGAAAGGAATGTGCGTTAGACTGCACGAATGTAGGGCAAACGCATTTTAATTTTGAAGCGTTTGTCACAGAAATTCATTATCCGCTTTGGCAAGCCCACGCCGAAACCATTTGCAAAGCCGATTTTCCTGCCGCGCGGTCAATCGAACCGCGTAGGGTTTTCCCATCCATTGCTACGACTTCCTGTTTGGTTGCCGTTTTGATTACTCCAATCCATCCCAAAACACACTCTCGAAACTCGATTGGGTCAATTAATCCAAACACTCGCCGAAACGTATCGTGCGACGGGATGCCGTTGTCTAATCGCAAAAATGTTTTTAGCCAACCTTCTTTCGCCTCGCCGAATTCTTCGATTTCGACAAAATTATCAGCTCCGTCGATGACCGCCAGAATCGCAATCGTAATGATGTCAAGCAACAGATGTTTCTTGTATTTATCGCGTCTCGGGTCGGGCAAAACCGAGAAATAATCAATAATTGTTTTCTTCATTCACGTATAAACCACCAAAAGGTTAGTTTATACTCTCTTTTCTAAATGCGTTTGCCCTAGCGCGAATGCGAAAACTTGGTTTTCCGAACTTGATCGAAGAAAGTATTGATGTCCTGCAAAAGTGTGAGAAACAACAGCCAATGGCGCGTCTGCACCTGAGAGTGCAGTTTTTAAGACTGTTGAAAAGTCAGCAAGACGATTCGATTAAAGCCGCCGCGCAAACCGTCGGCATTACTGCCAAACGCGGTTATGAGTGGTGGGCTTTATATCGGAAAAAGGAACTTGACGCATATCTCACCCTCCATTACAAGGCGCGCCGCTCTCGGCTGTCGGTTGAGCAGCAGGCGGTATTGATGAAGCGGGCACGGACGGACAACGGATTTGGTTCACAAAGCGAAGTGATCGAGTATTTAAGCAATGAGTTTGCTGTTTCAGCGATTAAAGATCAAAGCCAAAGTTCCGCGTCCGGCAAACAAGTGTGCTGACCGCAAGGAGCAGAAGGCATATAAAAAACTTTGTCGGGCGCGTGGTTGTCGGGAAGAGTATTATTTTCAGGAAGAGATGCGTTTCGGGACGCGCAACGAGTTAGGGCGTAGGTGGATGGCGAGCGGAGAGCGACCTTCGGGAGAAGTGCTGATCGGTTACCAATACGACTATTTGTCGGCGGCGTTAAATCCGCGTTCGGGCGAGATGTTAGCTTTGATTTTGCCGGGTATGAGGATTGAAAGCTTTCGGCATTCATCAGTGAGTTTTGTCAATTTGTCGGTTAGCAAACATCCGTTCGGCTGATCACGGACGGAGCGGCGGCGCATCGCTGTCAACGTTTGAAAGTAGGGGAACAGCTTGAAATCGAGAATCTGCCGCCCTATTCGCCGGAGTTGAATCCGGTCGAGCGATTGTTCAAGGAGTTGCTGGCGAAGTTGAAGAACCGCGTTTTTGAAAGTTTGGCGGCGGTCGAAGAGACGGTTATCGAAACGGTCAAGCCATATTTGGAAGATGGCTCAAAGGTCAAGAAATTGACATTTTATGTTTTGCTGCACAGCACACCAACCAAAATTATTTCTGTATTAGACTAAAACACAGAAAGGAAGAGTGGTTTTATTCTATGAACAGCATTAACGTGTCAAATTCAAACGATTTCCGACATCGTATTGGCGGAATTATTCTTTTAATCTTTCTTGCTTCATCTTTTTTTTCAAAAATTTATTTCAATAAATCCTCTTTATGCAATATGTTTTAGAGCTTGCGGCTTCTCCAATTGTAACAAAAGTTGCGCCAAGTGTTACCGTATGTATGATCTTGAATTGCTATATTACAAAGCGCTAAGTGGGGTCTTCGCGCTATTTTCTAAAAATTTTCAACCTAACATAGTGCTTATTTCTCGCGTCTTAATTTAAGCAAAATTATAACTCATACAGCAACGAGCAAATGGATGAGACCAGAAAAGAGGTTTGTGTTTCTACGATTTCATTAGCTGCGCTAGATTTAATGTGTTTGATTATATCTTTAATTTCTAGAAAAGTTATTTTTTGCGTTATTTATCCATTTGGTAAGAAAAACAATCAAAAGTACCTATTTTATGCAACGGGTTTTTTATCAAAGAAAATCTTCTTAAGTAAATTTTATCGCAAAAGATATTTGAGTAATAATTTCCAACTATCATATATCAATAAATAAATAAATAAAGCCAGCCAAGAGAACTATTCACTGATTGGCTTTCTTACAATATAGACTATTCCCAACTTGGTGATATTCCACTAAAAGTAATAATCAAAATTATATCTTTAATCTTTCTCTCATTAAGCCAGGTTTTAACCAAATTTGTTTCATGTAGCTGTAGTTTCCATTTGCCGATAGGCGACTTACCCTGCATTTCATTCCAAGAATAGGCATTTCGACGTGTGCTCACTATACCATTGAACGTTAGCAAATTGCCTCCAATCGGAGAACCTGTGTCCTGAGGATCGAAGGTTAATGTTATGTTCAATTCTTCTTTAAATTCAGACTGCCGGGAGACTAAAAAAGTAATATGCTGGATTTCCAACTCTTCAACTTTTAAAGATAAAGGAAAATCTTCCTGAACGGTTGAAAACTCGACAATCATTCGTTGATCGGAATTTTCTACCGTGTCGGGATTATTAAGAAGATACCAGGCATCGGGAAATTGCTCACGCAAACTAAAAAGCCGGTCTCCATTGATAACGGGATCCAATTGCTTGATTATTTTCTGACGGTAATTCTCGTCCGACAGAGCCGTATATTCAATTGTCAGCAATATATCGGCGATAGCCCGATAATCAAACGGGTTCGCCGCTTTAGGAAGTTGAAACTCCCAGAATGTATCGACACCCATACCTTCAAAGGGCTGAAGCAATTCCACCTCCGGTTCCAATTCAAATAAACCGGTTGCATTAAGGGGAGAAGTGAAGGAGATGGTTTCCGGAGCGCGGTGTATTTCAACGGTGTCGAAAGTTTCTCCGCCGGTTACGACACGCGAGATGCCCGACGCGGATAAAGTCGCGCGAATACCGCGTGTCGGAGGTACAAGGGCAACTACCGAAACCGTGACCCGCCGAATTAATCGCAAATAATGCCCCGGAAACTCGCGATCGAATATTTCCAGTGGCGTAGCCATGATTAAATGACCGGTGTCACGCAAATTTTGAAGCTCAAGCGGCGCATATTGTGCAAGTGAAATGGTTTGAGTAATCTGCAATTTACGCTGTTTGGTTTCAAAAGCGTATTGATCTAATTGATAAAGGTCTTGAAGCAAACGGGCTGAACCTGTAAGTCCGAACCGGTCTGGCTCGCGCTTGCCGTTAGTTCCACCGAGGGGAATATTTTGTGAAACTTGCCAATAATCCGACTGAATGACGGAAAGCGGCGTTTCCTGCCGCTCAAACGCAAGCTGCGATTGAGCAAGTTTTGCCATTGCCGTCGCTTGCTGCAAAAAATAGTTGTAAACACGACCCAGTACTCCACTCATCCACTCGTACAACTCGACGTTCATCCGTTTTTTAGTCAGAAAATTTACGACCGCAGCGGCGTGATTTAACTGTGACAATGCCAGAGAAAATTCCTGCTCGGCAATCTGGTGCTGATTTTGAGCGAGCAGGGTCTGCTGCCTGCTAATCTGCACATCTTTTTCCGAAAGACTTTTTTGCAGATGCCATTCCTGTTCACGACGTTCAAAACTCGCCCTTGTTTGTGCTAATTGGGCACTTGACGAAGCCGCACCCGCGAACGCTGAAAGCGCCTGTCCGAATTTCTCAATCGGATTATTCCCAAATATCGCTCCAAGAGAGAAAGCTGTGCCGACACCAGCTGCGGTGAAAAGCACTGCCGCTCCTGTTTGAAGCCAAACGGCGGAATCCATTGACGATATTGCGCTTTCCTCCCAGTGATTAAGACCTTCTTTGAGCCGCTGGTCATAAAAGTTCGTTTGTATCTGCGCTTTGTCGTGTTGAAGTTTGGCGGTTTGCAGCATGAGATTGGCATCTACTATTTTCAGCTCCTGGAGATTAACTGAAGATTTTGCTACCTGAATGTCGTGTCCGGCTTGCAGCAAATTGTAGGCTTCGGCGTCGCTCCGCTCCATCGCGTTCATAAAGGAAGATTCGACTTGTTGAGCAAGATTGACAAGTTGTTTCGCACGTTCGGCAAGCATTGCATAACGATACTGGCTTGGGCGGAAACGCGTGGTCAATTCGGCTTTAAAGGATGTTCCGATGGAAACTCCGGCGATATTCAGACCGTTGTGAATCTTGGCAAGATTGGATTTGGCATGAAGCCGTAACGATTCGAGAACCGGATTTGTCGGAAACAATTTCGTTTCGTCCAGCTTCGGCTTAAAATCGTCAAGGTTTAACAGGTCAATGGCTGTTTCATACATCGTTCTGGCGCGTCCCATCGATTCAATCGAAGTCTGCGAAAACTCCGAGTCGGCGTAATCCAAAAAACACTGAACTATGGAAAGCACGGTAAAGCGCGTGTAGGCGTTTCGGCGTTTTCTTGCGAAGATGTGCGGATTAAGCTCCTCAATCAACCATTCGGGAACGCGAACATATTCCGTCTCGATTTCTTCTTCCAGTTCGAGTCCCCGATAAATTTTACGATTTTCCGGCGGCAGGTTGAATGCATAGACGGTTTGATACCAATCCAGTGCGGCGAGATAATTTCCGTCCTTTTGCATCTGCATAGCCAACGACATCGGAACCAACCAAAATATTTCCAGGAAGAGTTCTTTTATCTCCGATGATTCTTCTTTATCGAATAAATCCTTTACAAGTTTTTTCCGCCCGACTAAATCTATTTTATCGGTAATAAATAATTCTTTTTTGATTTCCTGAGGTAATGAAGAAACTTTACTTGTCAGCTCCTTTAAATAGTCTTCCACAATCTTTTGGGCATTCGCCGGAGTGATCTGATTCGTTTTTTGAAGACTCTTCAGGAGTGTTTGAAAAGACTCGGTCGGGTTCAGAAAAGGCTTCTCAGTTACAAAAAAGCCGGGGTTTAAATAATTTTCCGGGTAGGCAAACACCATCATGGCGGCAATCCATGTACGATACATACCCATCCATTGCCATTGCTGGTCAAAGCGGGATTCGGTTTCAACCGGAATAGTCCATTCGGATTCGGGAATCGATTTCAAGCGATCCGTGCGTATCGAGAATAATAAATCCTGAAGCGTTTCAATTGCTTGGTCAAGGCGTGAAATTTTCTGGGGAGTGTTAAATCGAAAATCAATCAACAGCTCGCGCGACAAACGTTCCGCCGTATCTGCAGACTTTTCAGGAGGATCGCTTTTTTCTCCGATGAGTTTTAGCAGATTATTGCGTAAAACCGGCAAAGTTTGAGCTTCGACTTTATCCGTAACTGCTTGATGAGCCTTTTCGAAATCTTTAATCTGCTGAGAACGCACGTTTAAGATTTTTTTCAAATCCATTTCTTCGCGCACTGATTTTCGCCAGATCGAAGGCTCTGTTTTGGGGTCAGACTCAAAAAATTGTCCGTCGGAAAGATTAAAATAGTTTGGGTCGAGAATTAATCCGACTTCTTTTTCTTCATTTCGCCAGCGCTCGTATTGCTGCTTTTTATGCGTCTGAACCACGATAGCGAAAATGTCGTCCCACTCAAAATCCAACAGCGGTTCGCCGGATTGGTCGAGTTTGCGGTATTGGACGAGAAATCGAAAAGCGTCAAGCGTAAGCTTAAACGGTTTAAGTTTTTCGGTGATGTTCTGACCGCTATTATCTTCTTCCGCTAGCGCAGGGATTTCCAGCACTCCGATAAAAGAGCTGATTATAAATTCAAAACCCTGAGAACGTTGGCTTTTAGCTTCGGTAAGCTTATCATCAAGCTCATTTTGGCGAACCTGCCACAGAGGAAATACGGGGTTTTCGTTCAAAGGAGCGATCAATTGGGATTCTCTAATCAAGTCTGGGTCAATAATTGGCAGCAATTCTCCCGTAGCATTTTTCCTCTCCGCATCTTCAATCATCCAGCGTTGGCGTATAACTTCAAGCCGCCAATCGAAAATTTTCGAGGTAAAAGCCGCCGCACCTAAATTGTCAGTCTCAAAAATGTTTTCAAAACCGAAATTGTGCTTCAGAAAATCATCGTCGATTTGACCGGGTGTCAATGTTATCCGCCTCAAACGCTCCAATCCTTTATTCTCGGTTCCGAATCCTAATCGCTCCGCTAAATTTTTGCGAGTCTGCTCGTCAACAATTCGAACACTTCTCAATTCCTTATAAGAAGTTCCTAATTGCAAGAGAAAAGCTTCATAAACAATCTGCCGAAAATTGCGCTTGATTTGCCGGAAACGCTCCTTTTCCTCATCATTCGGAGCCGTTAGACCATTCATCGCGGCGAGTTTTCCAAGCAAAACGTCAACCGCAATGCGTGCCTGCAGAACGGGTCGGGATGCCTGTTCCATTGTATCTATTTGAACCAGGCGGTCGAACGGCTGAAAAAAATTCCCGGTCAATTTTGAAGAATCCGGACCCGTTTCGGTGTTGCCGATTCTGATCCAGTTAACCGAAAACCAGGTTAAATCCTGTAAATAGGTAACAGGTTTAAGAGCAAGTTCGGCACTCAAAGGCTTAAACGGGGTGCGGATAGAAATAAATGCGCTTTGAATATCCGATTTATTTTTGAACCTGTCGATTGCCTTAACCTTTATTTGATACTCGCCAGCCGAAAGTTCAAAGACTTTTTCCCATTGAGACCAATCGCCGCTTTTGTTATCGGCAAGAGTAAATAGATTATCCTTAAGTTGACAGGTAACGCTGGAAATCTGTGAATCATCATCCCGCGCAGTGCCGGATAAAACCATTCGGAAGGGAAGTGATTCAGGCGTTATTTCGGTAACGTGAGGACCGATTGTAATTTCAGGCGCTTTTTTATCAATCGGGCGAAAAGTCCTCGAGACCTTGGGACTGATATCATGGTAGTCACTACGGTCCACAAAGTCTGGCACCCATTCGCCTTGCACCATGCGCGAAACAAATCCGATGGCTTTTGCCGTAATCTTCAATGAACTATCGTCTATGCTGCCGGGTGGAAGTGTAAATGTGTGTTCCCAGTTCGCACCGCCTGACGCGTCGACGAAAGTGCCGTTTTCACCTAACTTGACCTGAATGTCAAAAATTACATTTTCAACACCCGTTTTTCGAACCTCCGCCGTGCCTTTGACTTTTATCTTGCGCCCCTCTACCTCTGCGCTGTCGTGCGCGGGATCGGTTATTTTTACTGTTACATTTGCCATTTAATTTACCTCGGTTGAATATAAAATTTGAAACCTAAATCAAGGAAGCCTTTTAATGATAACCATTTAAAGATTAACAACTCAATCCTAATTAAATAAATCTATTTGAAATTGGAGTCTCAGACTAAAAAAAATATTTATTGACATTGAATCATCAGAGATAGGGTGTTGAACTTGTTTTATAAAACGCTGGTAATTAGGATCAATTTGTGCGCCATTGTTATTGTTGAAAAAATTTTCAACAATAACAGCTTGTTTTTCAACGGGTAAATTGCGGATTGAAGGAACGAGTAAATCAGAATCTACTAAATCGTAAGCAGCATCCCTGCTGCCGGTTCGAAGCAATGCCGACACTTGTTCATTTATTGAGGCGGAAATGTATCCGGTGCCGGATGTTTGATACTGCCACACATGCATTAATTCATGAATTAATGTGCCCCGATCTATTGTTCCGTGCATCTGTATCCGGATAGTATTTCCCAGGGTTGTCGGTGAATTGGCAATATTCGATTTGACTATTCGCACTTTATCCAGATTCATCGAAGTTCCAAAAATTTTCGAAGCATCTTTTCTTTCATCAGGTGTTAATTCTCGCCTGTTGGTTGAAAACGCATCACTATTCGTTTCTGCAAATGATTCAACTAGAGGATATCTTATTTTGATATTTATTAAATTATCGCCGGTAGACAAGCTTTTATTTTTATCTTCTATATTCGAAAATAAACTGTTGCTTTCCACGCTTGCAGCAACTTCTCTTTTACTGCTTTCAACTGCATTCTCACTGTAAGCTCCCGTTGGATCATTCTGATTAAGCGGACTATTTTTAACGTATGCATAGGCGTTCAAACCGTCCTTTTTTATTGGGTCGCAGCTAATCCAACGAGCTATCCAGGGTGCATAATATCGCGCGCCGTGATAATAAAAACCACTTTCCTCGTCTCTTTCTTTGCCCGTAAAGCGATAACGTTTAAATGTAAAACTTCCGAAACTGGTTTCGCCGTAAGGTGTATATTCCTCGCGGTTAATCCAATCGCCGACGTGGTTGACGACAACATTGCTGCTGCTCAGATGGTCGGCAAAATTATATTTTACCGCTGGTGTCGTGTCGCCCGCGAAGGGCGCGCCGACTCGGATAAGGGCGATTCGGTTTTGATCGTGCGTTACGTGGAGTGTGTTATTTTCCGAAAAGGCATTTCCCTGCCGTGTGTAATGATGCTCGAAAACTCCGTCAATACAAACGGTTATTTCGATTGAGCCGCCTTGTTTGCGAACGATTTTTTTTACCCTTTGCCCCGCCGAATCATAAAGATACTGGGCATAGACGGAAGGAGGCGCGCCCTCGGTTTGAGTCCGGTACACGCGCAATCGGTGATTATAATCCCATTCAAAATGACGGGACGAAGTTTCCGAGACAAGACTACCGCTAGCATCATATTTGTAATCAAAAGAATCTGCGCCGACAGTCATTGTCTCAAGACGATTGGCATCGTCCTTTAACTTAAACTTACGGTTAAAGCTGCTACCGTTTGATTTGTGGTTTAATTGTTTAAGATTTCCCGCTCGGTCGTATTCGTAGCTTTCCGTATAACCGCGCGCGATTGTCATATCCTGAGATTTAACCGGAGAATCCCATAGATTGGGCGACGCGAGAGCGTGTTCGCGTCCGGTTGCGGAAAGCAAGCGATACAGCGGATCGTATTCAAAATGGCGTAAAAGCGCATCGCCCGCGACGAGCAGTTGAGCGAGTTGCGGGCTCTCGACCAGCAGAGATTCCGGATTATTAAGAATACCGCTCCCGGACGCAAAATCCAAGATTTTTATTATATTGCCCGCCAAATCATATTCATAAGTGAAATCCTGAATCGGCATCGCCGAAGCGGTCGGGCGAAACGTCAATGGTTTCGCTTCCGGCATTTCATATTTTTCCGAGCGCAAGCGTTTGATCCGGCAGGTTTCGGCATCGTAAAAATAGCGCGTCATGCAGCCATTTCTGAAAGCTGTCAGCGTTCGCTGTCCGCGCGCATTATAAGCGATGTGCCGCACAAAGACGCTGCCGTTTAGCTCAATTCTTTCCAAAGCCCCGGCGTTGTTGTAATGCGCGCTCAGCTCTTTTCTCGTTCCTTCTACATCCTGCGGAAAATTCATCACCCGGACTCGATTTAAAGCGTCGTAGGAAAACGAGCTGTGATAAACGGTTGAATCCAGCAATGTTTCCGCATAACTTTCCAGCAACATTCCGGCGGGCGGCTGCCAGTCGATTCGAGGAGGACTAAGCCCCCAATCGGCGGGCGGCGCGTCGAACGGTTCCAGTAGAATTGAGTCGCGAATCACGCGCCGTATTTTGTCCTGAATGTTGCCCTTAAAGTCGTAAGACCGGAAAACCAACTCTCCCGCCTCATCGTACTGTTTATAAAGCCGTCCCAAAAGATACAATCTTTTCGCCGCCTCCGCGTCTAGACCGGATTCCGCGAAATTGTCTCCGAAGATATTCTGCTCGCGTAAAGTCGATGTTTCGTTCGCGTTGTCACGAGCCCACAAATGCGTGCGGCGTTGCAGCGAATCGTGGATTTGGAGCATTAAAGCTCCATTGCTTTCACGCTGCTCAAGCAAATTTCCGGCTGCGTCAAAAATCATCCGACGTATCCCGCCATCAAGTTGTTCGGTTCTCAACCGACGACCTAACAAATCATAACTGTACTTAAAAGCGATACGACCGAGCTCGTCGGTAACGGTTAAAAGATTTCCCCGAAGATCGTACGTTGAGCGGGTCGCATACCATTCATTCGGATCAGTTCCGTTTCGGTTCATGGTTTGAATCGTCAGACCGAGTGTGTCAATTATCGAGCTCTGCGGCGTGTTCCAGTGGTGGTTGTAAAGTGCTGATTCGATTGGGTGTGTTCGACCGGCGTTGTCATTACCGTCGTAAATGTAAGTTTCCCACGGCGTAGGTTGAAAATTGGCGGGGTCGGACAAATCAATCGGAACTCCGAAAACAATGATTTGCTTGGAATTGTCGGGATTGACGGTTTTCACCAATTTACCGCTCGCATCGTAATGCAGGGTAATTTTCTTTCCCAATTGATCTTCGGTAAGAGGGGTGAAACTCCAACCGCTGGAGAAAAACGGTTCATACTTTTCGACAACGCGCCCTTTATTGTCGTAAATCTGCCAACCGCTAACAACGACGTTCGGTGGTTCGTTGATATTGCGCTCGCGGGCAGAGAATTCTCCCGGCACGGCAAATGAACCTACCGGCGATAAGCTGTTATCGAAAATAGAATTTTCGATAAGACTGTCCTCGGCTTGGGTGCGGCTTTGAATCAGCCGCCCAAATCCGTCAGAGTATTTTACGTCTTCAAGTGTTTCATCACGCTTTTCTTCAGCGATGTCCGTTTGGCTATCGTGATAAATGTGCCGGATGGTTCGGACGGAAATCGGCTGCCGGCGCTCATGAAACGCCAGTAAATCATATTCTAATTTTACGCTTGGACGCCCGCGGTCTCCCTCGCCGTTATTGCCTTGAATATAGACCGAATCAACCAGACCTAAGGGCGAAAAATTTACGCGCGAAATATTTCCGTTTGAATCGGTGACTTCTTCAGGCTTTAACACCCGGTAATTATTAAGCGCCGTGATTTTTGTGCCGACCGGGTTAATTATTTCTACTGGAAGAAAACGGTAAGGAGCGTCGTAATTAATAAAAGTCTTGAAATCTAACGGGTCGCTGGAAATGGTTACAAGCCCTCTAGCTTTGACACCGTCTTCATGGAAATCGTAGTGCAATTTTACGCTTGCTGCGTAGTAACCGGTCAGGTAAGGCGAGCCTTCACCTTCCCGGTGATGCACATAACCTGCAAGGTTCGGCAGCCTGGAGGTAAACTCCAGCGGGTACTCATTGCTCGAATTCGTAGGATTGTTTGGGACGAGATAAGGCGGTATATCTTTCGGCGGGTTAGAGTTTCCATCTGCCGCGCGATAGGACTCAAGCAGGATTTCTTCGGTCATTACGAGATTTTCCGTACGAACTAAGGCGCCGTAAATTCCTAGTTGTTTGTAAGGAAGTCCCTCAAACGGCACGCCGTCATAGTAGCGTAGCTCAAACTTTAAGGGACGCAGCTCGACGCTCCCTGCCTGGACTTGTTCCCAAAGTTGAAAAGCGGAATTTTGCCCGTCATTAACCACTTCGTATAACACAGTTCGCGCCAGTCGGTCGGCTATATAGCATTCCGGCTCAACCCGTTGAGCATATGCCGTTTCCGTGAGAGTAGCGAGGAATGATTCTGAAGAACCTCCTTCAATCTGATAATTCTGTCCGCGCGGAACAGCAATTGTCATATGTTTTTGCGGTTGTCCGAAGGCATCATAATCGCCGGTAAAAGACAGTTGTGTCAGCGGTTCAATACCTCTCTCCCATTGCGTTGTTCGTTGTGCCGCCAAGAATGAAAAAAAGATTCGGCGAGGCGGCACTTCTTCGTTAGCGGATAATAATGGAACTTTTTCCTTTAAGCCAAAGCAGGATTCGGTCACCGTAAACGGAAGGTTTTCGCGTTCGGTCCGGTCTAAAGCGTAAAGCTCGGTGCGCAAAATATTTCCGCGCAGGCTACGTAAAGCGTCTCGTTTTGCCCGGCGAGGTAACTGACCGAGCAGTTCGGTAAGATTATGCGGGCGGGATAAAGTTTGGGAGTCGCCTGACCAAAATTCTTTTTGATAATCTATTTCGCGCCAATCGCCGGATTCCTCTCCGACCGGACCCAGATGAAACCATGTCTTTAAGAGCGTCGGCATGGAAAATTGCTTTTGCCGGTCGAAGTTTCCGATGTTATCAAAGCCTAGCTCGAACGTTGATAAAGTCCTTGTATTGAAATCCTCAAAGGTTTCAGTATCAAATTGTTCGACCATTCCGAAACCGCGAAATTCTCGTTCCGCGCCGTCCCAATATCCGTGATGATAACTGTATCCGGTAGTCAGTCTTCCTTTCGAAACGTGATCAATCACTTCTACTTTTGCAACAACCTGAACCGGAAAAGGAAGAGAAGTTTTCCAGTGCATTCGCGGATCTTTGGAATCGCGCAGGTAATCTTTCGTCGAAGATCGATACTCTATATGTGTTTCCGCCCCGATGTTGTTGTCGATTTGATTTAATAGACATGGTTTCTGCCCGCCGGTAAAATCTAAGAACCGCATGTTACCTTTCGCTGAACTGGTAACGTCGCTCGTCCAAAGCAACCCGCTAACTCCATTGCCTTCAAGATCGATTAAACGAACATTATCGTTATTTGTTATTAACGGGGTGCCGGAAATAGTAATTGGATTTGCGCTCCAGCCATTGCCGCTTTGATTGATCCATAAAAGAACCTTTCCGTTTTCAACGTAGATAAGATCCGCCAAACCGTCGCCGTCAACGTCGCCGAGCAAAATATGCTGCGGATTATAACCCTCCGGAAAACGCGGGCTGTGCTTCATCCGGATTCGCGTTCCCCAGCGTCCGTGACCCAAGTTAGACCAGTAATCGATGCTACCGTTGTTAATCAAAACTATGTCCTGAAGCCCGTCGCCGCTCAAGTCCGCAAGATGAACGCGTTGATCGGAAAAATTCACGTTCGGGAAGAGGTCTAACGCGGCACGTTCGATAAAGGCTGTGCGCTGCCAGGCAAGGCTTTGGTCCGGATGATTAAAGAAACATTCGAAAGTCCTGCCTGAACGCAAAATATCGGTTACTCCGTCGCCGTCGAGATCGATCAATTTGACCTCCGGGTCTTCGAAGCTGACAGAGGGAGCTTGTATGTAAGGTTTGAAGGATTTCCAGCCCCAGCCGGCAAATCTCGATATCGGATAATAACCTGTCAAAGAAGGGTTGACGGCAAGCAAATCCGGTGTCCCCTCACCATTGGCATCGATAAACCGCACGCCGGATGTGCTTAAACGAAGCGATGGGGCAAATTCCATGGTTTTCGGCAAATCCAGTTTCCCTTCACCCAGATTGCGCCAATATCTGGCAATCCTGTTGTTCATTTCAACCAAATCGGGGAGCCCGTTACTTTGCAGATTAACAAAATTCATGTTTGAACCGGTTATCGCCTGTTCGGGCAACGCCTGTCCGGTAACACGATTAAATCGTTTTTTAGACGGTTCAAAACGGCTGTATCCGAAAGTTAAAGGCGGGAAGACATTTGACAGGTTTCCAGTATTGTCAAAACCGATCAATTCGATTTTACTCAGTAACGAAACTCCGTTGTGAGGCGCTTGCTCGTAACCCAGCGAATATTCCTGAGACTTATGTTCAGTGCCGTCAGCCAACACGGTTTTAATTGTAATTTTACTGCATCGCAGAGTTGTTCGGATATCAAATCCCGCTCGATATTCTGAAAAAGCATCGGGGCGCGGTTCATAGCTAAATTCGATATGTACTAAAAAAGAGGGACTTGCCGAATGACCGTAATCAACGTATTTGATTTTTTTTAACAATGGTTGACTCCAACCGTGTCCGCCTTTCTCACCCGAATCCCGAAGGTATTCATAAACTATCTTATTTCCAAACGTGTCGAGTGTTTCAGTAAGTTTCCAACTAAATATCCGGTGAGGATTTTTTGAAGCGAAATCACGAATAACTGCCGCATCAATTTCCGAATCCGTTAAGCCGGTTCGTTTTTTAGCGCCGTAATAGCTGGTTAAACCGTCTTTCGTGCGAATTTCCCAATAATTGTTAACAGCATCACTGACATGCTCAATACGCGCAAACAAACCTTCTGTGCGCGGGCGATAGCGAACCCGCCCCGGATAGCCCCCTGATACGGGCACCAGATCTTCAAAACCTGATAGTAGGAAAACATCGTTCAGCGTATTAACGGGAGAAAAATTTTCATTGTATCTGGGGATTCCCAGGGATGTCTTGCGAGTTATGTTTGGTATTTGTATATTCCATCCTAACCCGAAAGCACCATTTCCGTTCCCGGTACTGTAAGAAAGATTTATAGAAGGTTTAAAGTCATTGCGTCCCGGCGGAACAGCAATTGGTACGGAAAAGTTACCGGTTCCAGTATGAAGATCGGAAACAAATTTTTCGCCCAAACCCTCTACGGAACCCCCACCTTGAGGTAAAGAAATTACAGAAGTTGAATCATTTTCTCGCATAATTAAAAGATTCAGAAATTAGACCCTTAACTGACGTGAGTTTACTATAAAAAAATAATGAACGTAAAACGCTTAATAGTTGAAAGGAATTTCTAACGGTATGACTAAAAACTGCTTTTGAAAGACGGCTCTAAAGGGTACATAGTTGCATTTAGGCAAAAGTAATGTCCCGCCTAAATCCGCTTGTAGTTAGAAATTAAACATTGATTGTAACAAACAACAATAATTATGGTATTACAAGCTAATAATTTATAATTTAATCTCGCCTATCGCTTCTCCGAATTGAATTTTGGCACCGACCGCCAGACTAACGCTGCGCTCCGGCTCAACATCTTTGATTGAACCTTCAGCAGTCGTTACCACCCATTTATCGTCGGAAACATTTTTCAATCCCCAAATATTGAGATTGGTCGGATGTTTTGAAACTGCGGCAACCGGAGCGGAGAAATCATACATTTTTCGGTCGTCAATATGGTGCGGATATAATTCGGTGTTGTAATTTAACATTACAACCGATTTACCGATACGAATACGCGGCGGAAGCCTGAGTGCGGCAGCACACGCCCAACATAATCCGGGATTTCCGCCGCTTGCTTTCAAAGCGTTGGAATCATAAAAATTTTCAAGCGAACAATTGGGACAATAAAAAATTGCATCTCTCAGTCGAATCATTTCGACACGCCATTCACTTTCGCGGACGCGCCCGTTATTCGGATCGCTTATTCCGAAGGTGAAAGCGCGTATAAAAATATCGCGCAAAAATTGCGGGTAAATGCGCCAGAAGGCGAGCGCGTTGTCGTGGATGCCGGGAACCGGACGGTTGGAATCGTCGTTCGGGTCGAAAATGAAAATCGGTTCTCTACCATAGATTTTCGTCATCGCCGGTAAATCGAGAGCTTTGATCGCGGCTTCTTTTTCGCCTTCGAGCGGGTGCGCGACCATCAGCATATAAAAAATCAGCACCGACAGTGAAAACAAATCAGTTTGTGTGCTGGGAAAAGCGTCGCCGCGCACGACTTC
>Ga0136611_10001047_pt1 | contig 18898 bp, 11 predicted proteins | sample AntDrymUQ2232306_2_FD_106645 | JGI IMG/M metagenome (GOLD analysis project Ga0136611, IMG submission 106645) | Polar desert sand microbial communities from Dry Valleys, Antarctica - metaG UQ223 (23.06) | ecosystem: Environmental > Terrestrial > Soil > Desert | place: Antarctica: Dry Valley...
CGCCGGCCTCACCAAAGGGTGGGACCACGAGGAAGTCATGGATCGTCGCCTTCTCCTTGCCGATCGCGGCGCACTTTCGCAAGACGCGGCCTCGTCGCTGGACCCACTGGCGGGTGACCGTCGTGCTGGCCACGATGTAGGCGGTCGCGACCTCGGGAACGTTGACGCCCTCGTCGAGCACACGCTTGGCCGTGAGGACCTGCAGGTCGCCCTGTCGGAATGCTCGCAGGATGTCGCCGGCGAGGCGTGGGTTGCTCGTCTCGTCGGCCGTCAGCTGGTGGAAACGGATGCCGAGGGTCCTGAGGAGCTTGTTGATCTCCTCAAGTTGGCTCGGTCCTTTGTCTGTTCCGTAGATGAGGGCGTACCTGAGAGCCCGCGGATTGTTGGCCTCCAACGCCTGCCGGAGCGCGTCCATCTTCGCGTCCGCGTTCTCCAAGATCAGACGGCGTCGGTTCCGGAGAAGTTGAAGGCGCGTCTCGGCGTCGGCGTCTCCGTCGGCGGCCTTCCACTGGATCCGTCTGATTTGCTCAGTCAGATCGTGCCATGACGCGAGCTCATCTGAGCTGAGTTCGACGACATGGACGTAGTAGTCGTACGGCACCAGACACGTGCCGATCGCGTCCTCCAAGGTGAAGCTGAAGGCGACGTCGCCGAAGAAGGAGACGAGGCCCGCGGTCCCTTCGTCGTCGTACTGCCGTACGGGCGTCGCCGACAAGCCCAGGCGGTAAGTGAAGCTTGTCGGCGGATCGGATATGAAGCCAGCGCTTCCGAGGTTGTGGACCTCGTCCGCGATGAGCAGAGATTCGTGACGGAGCTCTGCGATCTGTGTCTTGAACTCGTCGTCGGTCAGCAGGTCGTGCGTGATGATGAGGCATTCGACGTCCGTCGCGCCGAGTCGCAGTCGGCGGACCGCCGAGTCGATCTCCGTGAACTTCTGCCGCCTGCTGGACGCGCGGCCGGGCACGACCGGCCGGAGGCCGAATGCTGTGACCTCTTCGGCCCACTGCTCGACGAGCGGCAGGATCGGGACCGCGATGACGATGAGCAGCGGCTTTGAAGCGTCGTGAAGACGCTTGCTGGCGACGAGGGCGGTGATCGTCTTGCCCGAGCCCGTCGCCATCTCCAGGATGGCCCGGCGGCCGGCGTCCTCCCACGCCCGTACTGCCAAGCCCTGGTGGGCGAAGTCGCCCCTGTCCCACACGAGGCCTTCGGGGATGGAGAAGCCGAGCGGCGCAGGGAGTGGCGGTTCGTTCCCCAGAGGGGCGGCGACGATCTGGCGGAGGTAATCGCGATGCCAGGCGGCCTTGAAGTCCTCGAAGGTCGGCGTGGTGTCTGGGAGCCGTTGTCGAATGAGGTCGTGCTCGATGGCGACCGGCAGGTCGAGCGCGACCGCGTAATCGCGTCGGCCGTCCCAGAGCGCTTCGTATTCCTCGCTGAGTTCCGTGATGACGGTCGCCTGATCGGCGCCTTCCCAGGACTTCTCCACTCGGATCTGCTCGTGGTTCCGGGTAAGGCCCGCGGCGGTCATGTTGCTGGAGCCGTGCGCCGCTACCGCTCCCGAATCGTCGGTGAAGAACCAGACCTTGTCGTGGAAGAGACCGTGGGGCAGGAACGTCACCTTCACCTCAAGACGTCCACTGGCGAGCAAAAAGGCGAGGCATTCAAGGGTGTGTCGAACGAGTGCGCTCTCGCTGATGCAGGCCTCGCCGTAGGACTCGAGCAGACGGGCCCCGATGAGGTCCGCGGGGGTAGAGACGCCCTGGCGCATCGCCTCGAGATCCTCAGGTGAGAGGTTCGGACTGACCAGCAGTCGCATCCGTTCCGTAGATCTGCCGAGAAAGACCGCGAGGCCGGGAGCGATGTCTCGCAGCGCGTTGCTGCTGAAGTAGCCGAACATGCACGAGAGCCCGTTCGTCACGCCAAGGCATGGAATGAGCACCTCGGAGACGAGGTCATCACGCGGCACGATGTAGACAGGCCGCAGGTTGGTCAGATCACGAAGCGCCAAGGCCCGACGCCGTGCTCAGAGGTTGCAGATCTGGCACGGCAGGGTGTCGTCGTCATCGTCGAGGACGTCACCCAGAACCTCGATGAGCGGAATGTTGCGTCGTTTCGCCTTTTCCCGGCCCATGGCCGTCTCGTGCTTCGCGACGATCTCGTCCTTGCGCTCAATGAGCTCCCGGAGCGTCTCACCCTGGGACCACGTGTACTGGCGACCCTTCATGGCGCGGTGCTCGAAGCCCGCCTTCTCCTCGTAGGCGACCGCCTGCTCGAAGAGCTCCGGATGCCGTTCCGCGAGCCCGACCCATTCCGCCTTTCGCTGGAAGAAGCAGAACGTGCAGCCGGATCGTGTCCGCCACTCGTAGTACGACGGCACCCCGACGCCTGCGTTCTCAAGGATGGCGTACACATCCTCCTTGACGATCCCAGCTTCCTTGAACGGGTACAAGGGATGGATGTTGGGCTTGTGGGAGATGTAGCCGTCCCGGTTCTCGTCGGCTCGGATGGCGACGTAGCTGTACGTCTCGTCCTCACCGATCCACTCCTCGAGAGGCTTGATCTTGAGGTTCTTCGTGCACCACCGCATCTGCGGTGACGGGAGCGCTCCGCCATACACCCACAACCAGTGCTCGAAGCCGCGGTCGGGATTGAGACGGACGATCGGCTGACCGAGAACGGACTCCAAGCGCTGCAGGTACTCGTAGGTCTCCGGCAGCTCAGAGCCGGTGTCGCAAAAGAAGTACTCGATGTTCTCGACCTTGCCACGCATGAACACCGCCAGCGCGGCGCTGTCCTTGCCGCCCGAGATACCGAGAACGTGTCGGGGTGTCGTCGTGCTACCTGTCACCGATGGCCTCCTGAACGACCTCAAGGTTCGGAGCCTCAGCATCGAGCACTTCGAACGGACCCAACACTCTCTCAGAGAGCACCGCGAGGAGGGCTTCTTCGCCCTGGCCGCCGAGCAGATGCCTCGCCTCTTCCCTGACCCTGTCGGCGAGGGCGGCGAGGGCGGCGAGTTTGGTCTCGTCCACCCACACGACCGTGCGGCGCTCCTGTCCGTCGGGCGCGGTCACGCTGACGCGGCGGGCCACGAACCCTTCGCCCCCCGATGCGAGGGCGTCGAAGTGCAAGGCCTCGACTCGGCCGAGCAAACCTGCGATCTCGCCCAGCCGAGCCACGAACTTCGAGACGTCCTCGTCCCGCCATGAGGCCGGCGGACGGTCGGACACAGACAGGCCAATTGCCTCAAGCCAGTCTTCGTCGTCCAGGTGGTCGTCGGCGGCGGTGAAGAGGAACGAACGCAGCGACGGGTCGATGACCTGCCCCTCGAGGCGTCGCGCCCTCGCTCTCAGGTCGAGTCTTAGGTCAGGCATGGCCGGCGGCAACGAGAGCTGGGCCGCGAGTTCGCCGCGCACAAAGCCGCGCAATGACTCGAATGCCGTCGAGAGCTCGACGATCGCGGTCGCCAGCTGATCCGCGTACTCCGATGCCCGGGAGTCGCTCGGACGCCGACCCGCTGCAAACGGTGCACCGCCGCAGGCACGCGGCAGGTCGCGGAACAGGAGTTCGTCGGGCTCATGCGCCTCGAGAAGGGCTGACCGCACTGCTTGCGCGGTCTCGGACAGCCCCTTGCTGGCGCGAAGGGTGTACTGCGGAAGACGGCGGAGGAGCGACAACAACGGTGCCGCCACCGCGAGGACGGAAGCGTTCCGTGGCCTCAGCGCCTCGTCGCGCCCGACGGCGAGCGCGATGGCTTCAAGGACCCCCTGTCTTGAACCCCGAAGATCGAAGCGCTTCAGCGCAAAGCGCTCCGGTGTCTTGATCAGCCGCTCGACCAGGTCCGCACTGAGGGCCGGCTGATACGTGCCGTCCTGGTAGATGGCGACGTCCTCGTGGCGGCACTGCAGGAACGCGACCAGCAGGAGTGGGATCGGTCCCTCCTTCAGGCCGATCGGCGCTTGCATGAGGGCGTCGTAGATGGCCCGCACGCTCACGGCGTCGACGTGAGCACGATCGACGGCCTCGGACAGCGCGCGCCACACGGACGAGAGCGAGTCTCTGGATGAGGGCGGGCCAAATCTCCATCCGCCCGCACTGTTGAGGCGGTGGATGCCCGTCTTGTGGAGCATGGCCTCGTAGATGGCACGCTCCGGGCCGAAGCCCTCGATTCCAAGGCGCTCCTCGGCGGACCGCGCCAGCATGGCCTCGATCAGCTCACGCCGCGCCTTGGCCCCCTGCGATGACAGATCGCTTCGACCAATCATCTCGTTCTTGAGTTCCGCGCTCGCGCTGTAGATGTCGTCGCACAGGTCGGAGAGCATGCGCGACAAGCCGCGACGTCCGTCCAGGGTCTCGCCCGTGTCCGCTCGCGTCCATGCCACCTCAGTGGCGCCGGGTCCGAACGCGTCGGCGAGTCGGGCGCTGAGCTGCCGACGGGCCAGCGCCCCCCGTTCCTGCAGCTCGCGTCGCGCCACCCAGTCGCCGGCGACGTCGTCGCGGCTCAAGACCGCCATCACCGCCGCCAGTTCGAGCGCGGCATCGGCTAGCAACGACCAGTCGCTGGTCGTGGCGACAACGACGGGCTTGGCGCCGACGGGAATCGGAAGCGAGGCGCCTCTGTCAGATTCGCCGACGAAGTAGACGACGAGTCCGTCGGCATGATCGGCGGGACCCGGCACGGTGATCGTCGAGGTGCTCTCGTCGGCGAAAACCACGTCGAAGAAGCGGAGCATCCCGACCCGCTGGGTGTGCCTTCCGGCCACAGTCGGAGACATCGGCGAGTGAGCCGAGAGCAGTTCGGACGTCGTGGCCGGTCGGAGCTGCTCGCGCGCCAGCAGTACGGCGCTCTTGAGATCGATGTCGGTGCCGTGCCAGATGCGGTATTCGTCAGCGAACTCTCGGTACGTCAGCAGGCCCTGCTTCTCGAGGCGCTGCAGACGGCGTGACGTCGCCTGGCGAGATCCAGCGCTGCCACCGTCGCCAAGGGCGAAGCTGACCATCGACGTGGATGCGCGGAGCGCGCCTCCCGCACTGATGAGGTTGAGGAGGCCGATGACCTTGATGCAGCGCTCGTCCTCGGAATCGAGGCCCTGCGCTTCGCGAATGCGCGTCGCGATCTCAAGCAGGCGCGATCCCTCGCTCGCGGCAGCGACCATGCCTCCGGCCGACTCGACGAAGTAGTCGTACACCCGGTCGAGTCGAACGGTCGGCAACTCGCTGGTGTCGACAGTGCGGTCTTCGAGGAAGGCGCGAAGCGAGTGCGGCTCGCCACTTGCGAGGAAGCTGAACAGCGTTCGGCCGTGCTGTCCGAACCGCGCGCAAAGCTCGGGAAGCGCGGCGAGCGCCACGGGGTGGAGCGGATAGCAATTCGCAATGGTCGACGCGTCACCGATCACGGTCGCGGAAATGCCGAGCTCCCGACACCGCCGCTCGGCATCGCGCGCCCATCGCTTCACTGCGGCGCTCATTGCGCCGGGCATCGCCGACGCGTCAAGCGCCGACTCAACAAGACGCAGGAGTCCGGCTCCGGTCTCCACGAACGAGATCTCCTCGAACCTGCCCTGGATCTTGCTCCACTCGCGGCGCTGCAAGCCCGAGCCTCGGGACACGTAGTCGTCGAGGGCGAGGTGCTGCAGTGTCATGACGAAAACTCGGCCGCCGCGGGTCGCGGTGAGTTCAGCGAGCTCTTGCAGCACGAAGAGGTCACTGTTCGGATCGCCGTCGACGAAGTGCTCGATGTTCTTGCCGAACTCGTCGATCAGGATGAGCAGCGGAGCCTCGGAGGCGAGCACCTCCGCCACGCGCTGCAGAGACCGGGAGTCGGAGCGCTGGTCCATCTCGGTGAGCGCTCTTCGGATCGCGAGAGGTGGGCGGCGGCCCCACCGCCGCTCCGCCGCGACGTGCATGGCCCGCGACAAGGTTGCGGTGACGGGCTCGCGTTGTGCAGTGACGACGGCCCGGAGGAAGCCGTCCGACTCGGCGCCGAGCTCGGCGATCGCCGTCGACAGCTCCGCTGCCAGCGCGTGATCTGCGCCGGCGAGCACCGCACGGGCGCCGGCGGACGAGGGGTCCCGTGAGCTACCGACAAGTGCGTCGAGGAACAGCGCGAACGAGGACTTACCAGCTCCGTATGGTCCGGTCAGCGACCAGGCGCGGGAAGCGCTCGCGTCGCCGGAGCTTTTGACGAATCGACGAAGGACCTCCAGTGAGCGCCCGGTCGGGATGTAGCCACCGTCGTCGTTTGGATCGACGTCGCGTTCGACGTTCGCTGACCGGATGAAGCGCTGGCGCAGAGTGATCGCCTCACTGAGAGTGTGCTGCGCAACTTTGCGGGGACTCATTTCGCTTCTCCCACGAGTTCGAGGCGCCGCTGAATCAGCTCCAACTTCTTCATCGGCGTCGCGTTCTCGATGTCAGCGTCGAGCTTTGCGAGCCTCTTCTCCATCCCCCTCGACGCGTGCGGAACGTCGCCGACAGCGTCGACAGGGCTCTCCCGGACGAGCTTCGCGGTAGACCCGGTCGTCGCTGCGTAGTGGCGCTCGAGAATGGAGGGAGCGAGTTCACCTGAGGCTGAGTTGAAGATCAGCTGCCGCAGGCCCCCCGGCTCGGCCACGCTGATGTCGGTGGTGTGATCAGCCGCTCGTCGCAAGGTCTCGTACAAGACGGCTTCGCTCAGCTTGAACACCATCCCGGGACTACCCGGATCAGCAGCGAGCCGGGCAACTGTCATGGAAGACGCTCCGGGCGCCACTCGCGATGCGAAGTCAAGGCAGGCGTACACGACGATCTCGTCCGGCAGGTTCTGCTTATCGCCAGTGTTGAAGCGCCACGATCGCGTCTCTCCGGGCACGGCTTCGATCAGGCCGAGCTCGCGGAAGGGGCAGTCGAGCACGTCGTCGAGGCCCTGCCTGCCTTGCCGGCGAGCTGTGTACATGCGAAGCATGCAGTCGACGTCCTTCTTGATGGACGCCTCGACCACAGACGGCCATCCGGCCGATGCCGCGAGGTCAGCGATGTGCGCCGTCAGCTGGCTCTCGTCGAACTGGAGCGGAGCGAATGCGTTGAAGGCAACCCACCATGCCGGTGCGAGTGAAGTGGGGGCGAGCAGGTGCCAATGAAGGAGCCAGACGCTTCCCGGATCCTCCAGGTAGGGGTCCCATCCGTCCTCAGACAGCAGAGCGGTGCCGAACGGGGTGGGCGTGGACAACGAGACGCGGGGCCGAGCGGGGTTCGGCACCTCGCGAAGCACCTTGAACGCTGAGCTCCAGAAGCGGATGGCGCTGACCATGTTCTTGCCGACGCCCAGTGTCACGGTGGCGTCGGGCTCCAGAAAGATGTTGGGATTCCTCGCGGCTTGCGTGAACCCCTTGTGGATCCAGCCGTACCGCGGGTGGAATGTCTCGTGTCGGGCGAACGTCGGTGCGGCCGACCCCTGGAGCGCGCTGGCGGTCATTTGGCGAGTTCCCCTGTGCGGCGTCGCACCGCATCGACGGCGCGATGAACCTCGTCGACGGCGATCGCGACGTGCTGCTCGTTGGTTCGCGCGCCGAGGCTGAAGCGCAGCGCGGACGAGGCGTCCTCCGCGGATAGCCCCATGGCGAGAAGGACGTGGGACGGCTCAGGAACCGCGGTGCTGCACGCGCTGCCGCTCGACACTGCGACCCTCGGCATGTTCGCCATGATGGCCTCGGCGTCGGCGCCAGCGAAGGACATGTTCAACGTGTTCGGCAGGCGCTGTGTGCGCTGCCCGTTGACGCGGGTGCCGGGTACGACCTCGCCGAGTCGCCGCTCGAGGAGGTCACGAAGGCGAGCGAGTCGTGGTGCCTCGTCCGACACGGTCTCGGCAGCGAGTTGGGCGGCGGCGCCGGCGCCCACGCAGCCCGCGACGTTGACTGTGCCGCTTCGAAGACCCCGTTCCTGTCCGCCACCGGCGAGCAGTGGAGCGAGCGGGACTCGACGATCGACGATCAGCGCCCCCACTCCCTTCGGCCCGCAGAACTTGTGAGCCGACAGCGACAGGAGCTGCGCTCCGACGTCCGACATGCTGATGGGCAGCTTGCCGACCATCTGCGTGGCGTCGGTGTGGAAGATGGCCCCCACATTCCTGGCGATCTGGCCGATCTCGCGCAGCGGAGCAAGGGTGCCGGTCTCGTTGTTCGCGGCCATCACGGACACGAGAAGGGTCTGTGCCGTGCACAGCGACAGCAACTCATCCATGTCGGGAACGCCGCCGGCGTCCACCGAACACAGATCCACCCTGAGGCCAGCCTTCGCGAGAATCTCGAGCGGGGCCAGTACGGAGGGATGCTCGGTCGCGCAAGAGACGATCTGGCGCCGTTCGGTCGCCGCGCCTTCGACCACTCCGCGGATCGCGAGGTTGTTCGCCTCGGTGGCGCCACTGGTGAAGACCACGTCCCTGACGCGGACGCCAACCAGCATCGCCACGCGCTCTCTAGCCGACTCGACCGCTGCACGGGCGGCCTGACCGAAGAGGTGCGGACTCGACGCATTCCCGCACTGGTCGGAGAAGTAAGGCCACATCTCCGCAAGAACGGCGTCATCGACCGGCGTCGTCGCGTTGTGGTCGAGGTAGATCGCGGCCGCCGTCATCTCACCGGCTCGACGCACGGAAGAACACATGTGTAATTCTACGCATCGAAGCTCCCACCCGCCGGGCGCCGACAGATTCCCTCGCTCCGTCGTCGGTCCGGGCAGAGCGCCATGTTGCTCATCCTACGAAGACCCTGTGACAGCCACCTGTGCGGGGTGTCTCGGCGAGGAGAAGCCTGCTGAGGCAGCATCTTGGGCATGACCGCCATCGCGCGAGAGCGCACCGCGATGGAGCGCCGGGCCTTGTCCCGGCCGATGTCCCTCGCGCTCGCCGATGGCGTCCTGCACGATGGCCGGACGATCTTCGACTACGGATGCGGCCGCGGCGGCGACGTCCGTCGGCTCCGGCACCTCGGTTTCGACGTTGCTGGCTGGGATCCAGCCTTCGCCCCCGCCGACCCCGTGACGGAGGCTGACGTCGTCAACTTGGGCTACGTCATCAATGTGGTCGAGGACCCCCGTGAACGAACCGAGACGCTCCGCCGGGCCTGGGCGCTCGCCCGCAGCGTCATGGTGGTAGCCGGCCGCATGGCTTGGGAGCAACAGCACCTTCGCGGCGAGGCGCGAGCCGACGGCGTCGTGACCTCGCGGAACACGTTCCAGAAGTTCTACGAGCAGGACGAACTGCGGGGATGGATCGACGGGACGCTCGAGACGCGAAGCGTTCCCGCTGCTCCAGGCGTTTTCTACGTGTTCCGCGACGACACGGAAGCCCAGCACTACCTGGCGCGCCGCCACCGACGTCGCGTGAGCGTGCCGCGGGTACGGCGAAGTGAAGCTCTCTATGAGCTCCACCAGGTCGCCCTCGCTCCGCTCATCGACTTCGTGGCGGATCGGGGCCGACTGCCCCGGACCGGCGAGATGGACCCGACGGACCTCGACGCAGTCTTTGGCAGCATCAAGGCGGCGTTCGGAGTGGTCCGGCGGGTCACCGGAGAAGAGCACTGGGAAGCCCTCCGACGAGTGCGCGCTGAGGAGCTGCTGGTCTTTCTCGCCCTCGCGGCCTTCGGGGGCCGGCCGGCCTTCGGTCAACTCCCCGCCGACATTCAGGCTGACGTGCGCGACTTCTTCGGGACCTATCGAGCGGCCTGTGACAAGGCCGACTCGTTGCTCTTCGGCACCGGAGACATGTCGCAGGTATCGGCTGCGTGCGCGGTTGCTGAGGTCGGCAAGCTCACGCCGGAGGCCCTGTACGTGCACGTGTCGGCGATGGGACGCCTGCCGGCGCTGCTACGGGTCTACGAGGGCTGCGCGACGACTCTTGCCGGCAGCGTCGATGGCGCGAACCTGGTGAAGCTGAATCGGCTGAAGCCCAAGGTGTCGTACATGTCGTATCCGGATTTCGAGCGAGCGCCGCACCCGGCATTGGCTGAGAGCGTCGTTGCATCGATCCGCGAGTTGCGCGTCGATGTCCGCGACTACCGAGATCGCGACAACCCACCAGTGCTGCATCGGAAGGAGCTCTTCCTGAGCAGCGACCATCCTCTTCGGGAGCGATTCGCGCGGCTCACGACGCAGGAGGAACGCTTCGGCCTCTTCGAGGATTCGGAGTCGATCGGTACGGCCGCCGGATGGGCCGCTGCCCTCTCGGGGCGCGGCCTCACGCTTCGCGGACACAGAGTGGTCAGGACCAATGGTGCCGCAGCAGGAGCCTGACGCACCCGCTTCCGCCGCCCACGGCCTCACCTTCGCGGAGGGCACCACGTCTGTGCTCGGAGTCTCCCTCTTTGGCCCAGCGCCGTTGAGCTCGACGCACATCCGGTTGGAGCCAGGCGTATCCGTGTTCTACGGCGTCAACGGGGCCGGCAAGACTGCTGTGCTCCGAGGGTTGGAGTCGGCGTTCGGCGGCATCCGATCCGATGGGTCAACAGCGCTTCTGCATCTGCGGATGCCCGATCCCTGGCCACACATGTACGCGCGGGAACGCCTCCTCGAGCAGTCAGAGCCGACCGCGCGCGGTCTGCCACACAGACTCCTCGACGGTCTGAAGTCAGGTTGGCAGTGGTCGACGCTCGCAGACCTCGCTGATCAGACGTTCGGCGAATGGACGAGCGCCGTCGCGGCGTTTCTGCTGAGCACCGGCGAAGACCTCTCCGCCGATGAGGCAGCAGCGTTGGCGGAACAACGACTGGTGAGTCTCGAGCCGATCGGGACGGCGACGCCGGCATGGCGCATCCACGTCGCAGCTCGAGACGAGCAGCCTTCGGGGGACTTGACGATCCGCCGCCTCCACGAAGCATGGAATGCGGGCGCCTACAGCTCTCTCGGCGAGCTCGCTCCGCTCGCGCTTCGACTGGGCATTCCGGTCGCACCGCAGGCGGCGCCCGATGAGACGAGCGAGCTGTTCGGGCATCCCTGGGCGCCAACCCCCATCGCCGCGTGCGGCGAGGTCGGGCGGCGCGTCGGCCTTCCCACCATCATCACCGAGCGTTCCGGTGAGGAGTCCCGCAACCGCACGCTACGGCTCCTCGAGTTCGACGAACGGGGCCAGACGCGAGAGGGGCTGATCGCCGCGACCGATGAAGGTGCGTTCGGGCTCAGCGCCCAGGCTCGCGCGATCCTCACCAACATCTCAGAAACCGCGTCAGCGGTTGCCGCGTCCATCCTCGTCGATGCGCCGAAGCTGCGGTTCTACGAATACCCCGCGAGCGAGTGGCTGTTCGGCCGAACGGCAACGTGGCAAGGACTCGACGCGCCTTCGGGTAATTGGATCGCAGTCGAGGACCTCAGTCGCGCCGAGCGACGCTGGTGCGAGTTCGCCATCGCGTTCGCACTCGAGCAGACATACGTCGAGAGGGTCGGCGCCGTTGCGCTGTTCGACGAACCCGAAGCCGCTCTGCACGTTGCCGCCGAGCGATGGATGCTGCAAGGACTCCGATCGCTGGCCTCGTCGCACGACATGCCGATCATCGCAGCGACGCACTCCGCCGAGCTGCTCAACGATCCCGATGTGGCCCTCCAACACGTCGCCCGGGACGCGGCCGGCCGCACCACGGTCACGCCGCTTGCGTCGCCGCTTCGACCCGAGATCGAGAGCCTGGGGCTGGAGCCGAGCGATCTCCTGCAGCTCTACCGGGTCATCCTCCTCGTGGAAGGCCAGCACGACAAGCTGGTGCTCGACGGCCTGATCGGCGACGAACTCGGCCGCGCCCGCACGCTCGTGTTACCGCTCCGGGGAGCAAAGAGCGTGCCGCAGCTCATTGAAGCGCGGCTTCTCTTCGACTTCACGACTGCAGGGCTCATCGTCGCGCTCGACAACATTCGCCTGCAGACTTTCGACGCTGCCTGGGCGGAAAGTCTGGCGCTGGCCACGAAGGACAGCGCCGAAGAGGCCGTTCAGCACCTGCTCGACCAGCTGCCGAAGCCCACCACCGAGGAACGGTGGATCCGGGAGTTCGGCATTGAGGCGCTCAAGGCTGGTTGGTCTGAGCGCGTCGGCCTGTTCGGATTCGCTCTCGATGACATCGTCAAGTACCTGCCGGCCGAGCACTTCGTCGCCGGGGCCGACTGGGCGTCCCTCGAGGCGGAACACGTTCATCACAAAGGCAAGCCGTTCAAGACCTGGCTGGCGGAGGACAAGGGCGCTGACTTCAGCGACGCGAGTATCGAGAGCGCGGTGACGAAGACCGTCGTGTCTCCCGAAATGCTCGACCTCGCCAGCCGCTGCCGGGACATGGCAAGACGTCGACACTCGGCGAGGGCATGAGCGGCTACTGCAGCGCGTTCCACAAGCGCTCGAGCGCCTCCTCCTCGGAGGGGGCCGGGGAGGTCTCCAGCGAGTCAGCGAGACGCTGCTCACCCCGTCGCAGGAGCGCGACGCGCAACACCGGCCAGGCGAACCGCGCCTCGGGCCCGTCTGCGTTCTTCGCGCCGATGCTCGCCGCTATGGCTCGGAGCGCGTCACCCTCAGGGCGATCGAGCCGCGCTTGCCCGACCATGAGGCACAGGCGATCGAGGGATGTCGCACTGTCCACAGTCTCCCGCCGAAGGAGACGGCAATCGAGTCCCGCATCACCGAGGAAGCGAATGAAGAGGTAGTCGCCTCGCTCCCCGCGAAGACTCGTCGCCTCCTCCCGAAGCGAACCGATTGACGGCCCCATGGCCGAGGACATCGGCCACGTGACTGTGACCGTTCCGTAGGCGGTCGTGAACTCCTTCCGGTCGCCTGGAAGAACTCCGAGGTGCTGGGAGAATGCAGGCGGGATATTGCGGCCCGATCCGCGCAACAAATCGAAGTCGACGTCGACCCGGAGTCCCCACCGTCCGTCGATCAGATAACACCGAACGGTGTCTTCGAGCGGGATTTCGATCGTGATCGGCTCGTCGGGTTCGCGCATCCGGACCACACCGTTCTCGGTGCGGAACATCGGAGCGGTGGTCGCGTAGATGTGGACCGATGATCGTGAGACGCCGTAGCGGTCGGCGAGGGTGCCGGCGAGGTCCACCAGCTCGGCGCGACCACCACGTCGCTCGATCTCCTCCGCCATCTCGACGACGACCGAGGTGTACTCGTCGACGCCCCATTCACGCAGCCCGATCTCGGTCTTGCTGGTCCTGACGAAGCGAGGGTCCTCGAACAGGCGGTTGCGAACGCTGCGGACGCTGTAGCCCTCGCTGATTCGATCGACGAGCGCCTCCACAGTCGCAGGCTCTCCAAGGCGCAACAGGGCAACCTCGCACTTGTCCGTGACCGAGCCCTGCCACGGCAGCAGGCCCTCGGCCTCGGGACGAAATCCTCCCGCCCGTTCCAGCCATGCTTCTACGAGGTCGGGCCGGAGCCCGGCCGCCGATGCTTCCTCTCGCACTGCATCCCAAGGGATGAGGCCGTCCGAGGCGCGCGTGCGGAGACGGCCCGGCAGGTCATCGAGAGCGGAACGATCCCCGCTCGCGATCAGCCAGCCACCCTCGTCGACGTAGGGCCCAGCGAGCCACAACAGGAGCCCACGCGTCAGCTCAGAGATCTCACCGCTGTCGTCGTCCGACGCGACGACGCTTGAAAGCTCGACAAGTTCCGGTGCGGTCGAAGGCACAGCAACACCGAGGTCGCGTCGAAGCCGCCGGGCACGTCGGAGGAGAGGACCCATGTCGGGCTCATCGACGCGATCGCGGAGACGGCTGGTCAACCCGTGCTGCACCTGGCGAACACGCTCGCGGGTAAGCCCAAAGGTGGCGCCGACGTCTTCCAACGTCGGAGCCTTGCCAGTGGTGAGGACGCGGACCTGAAGGATGTGCAACTCGCGCTCGTCCAGCTCCTCTCGCAGGGCCAGCACCCGCTCCCAGATTGAGTACCTCTGAGCCAGGCGACCGGCAAGAACGCCCAGGTCCGTCGACGCAAGCTGCGCGGCCGCTGCCACGACGTCCGCCGGCACGTCCTCCGGCAGGGACACTTGAATGACGGATCCAAGGAGCTCCTGCTGCTGCTCCCCTCGCGCCCAGGCGGCCAGAAGGCGCAGACTTGCGACCAACGAAGCTTGATCGTCGTCGCCCACGGCCTCGGCCAGCCGTGCCTGTCCCAGCCATGCCTGGGCCAGGAGGGCAAGAAAGTCGGTCGCCTTACCCTGGCCGACGTTCGGTATCGCTCGGACGTCGTCAACCGATGCAGTGGCGGTGTGCGCCCAGTGCGTCCACGCTCGAGCGGACAACGCCGCCGCAAGGCTCCCCGCCAGTCGACCGAGCGGGATCTCGACGTCCAGTCGATCGAGGCCGGCGAACAGCTCGCTGAGCCGCTCGCGGCGAAGCTCGTCCGGCGCGAGGACGAGCGCCTGCCCGATAGCGCGGGCGAGCTCACCCTCGTCGGCATCAGCGCCGAGCTCGTCGATGCTCGCGCGCAGGCGAGAGGGCATCCGATCCAGGAACGGGATCTGTGACGAGGACTGCTGCTCAAACGCTGCTGACGAGCCTCGACGCAAGGCCTCCAAGCCTGCGACCAGCGCCGAGCGGACCAGCTCATTCCCAGTCCCCACTCCGACGCCGTTCAGGGCCACGAACTCGTCGACACGCAGGAGCATGACGTTCTGCCACTGCTCGAAGCCGAACCGACGGAGAGCGTTCGCGAGCCGCGTCGAAACTGCCTCGATCCGAGTCTCTGCCACCAACAGCAGCGCAGGCAGAACAGTCAGCAGCGGAAAGTCCGACCGAAGGACGCCGCTTCGGACCACGGAGGCAGCGACGGCCTCCGCTCCGAGCGACTCCATCACCGCCTCGATCGGGTCGTCCGGATGGATCGGCAGGCCAGCCGCGCGGAGCCGGTCGTAGGCCTCCGGCTCAAGGGCCGGAAGTGTCAACGACCACGAGATGTCGCGACGTGTTTGTTGGTTCGGCATCGTCCTGGGTGCCTTCCCGGGCCGGCGGACAGGATTCGGGTGGGCGCCGGGACTCCCCGGCCAGACCATCTTGCGTCAATTCGGACGAGCTGAGCGGAAGGGAGCAGTCCGGGGAGTCCCCCATCAGAGGGTGCCTCTTGTGACCAACACAGGAGGCGAGATGGAAACCGTTTTCACGAGGCTCGATCAGGAGTGGGAGGCGCTCAGCCGAACTCCGTCCATCCGAACGGATTTGGCGGAGGCATGCGCGATCGCGGGCGTGAGGTCGCCGAGCGACCTCATCGCTGCGGTACGGCGGCTAGCCGCTCCGGAGGCTGATGCCGTCCTCGCATGCCTCGCGGCAGCGGCGCACGAGGGGTCCAAGGTCGCGGCGCGAGCTCTCCTCCAGCTGCTCCTTCCGGGCACCTGTCGCCTCGCTGCTCGGTGGTGGGCGCTCGGGACCTCGGAGGAGCGCGCCGCGGCAGCCGTCGCCGCCGTGTATGAGCGCATCCGCCACTACCCGTTCGACCGGCGGCCATCGAAGATCGCCGCGAACGTCCTTCTCGACGCCAACCAGGACCTGGCTCGCTCTGCTCGCAAGCTGAGCGAGGATCGCCAGCGAACCGCGCCAACCGAGCCTGACCGGCTTGTTGGCCGGCGAGCAGAGGAGGTGGTGTCGGCCGCCGACGAGCTGCGTGACGTCATCGACGACGCCGTCGCAGCGGGACAAGTGCCGGCGAACTGGGCGGCTCTTATCATCGCCACACACATCGAGGGCGACGACCTTCCGTCGATCGCCCGGCGCACCGGCACACCGGTACGCACGCTGCAGTGGCGGCGTCGGGCGGCCGAGGCCGCGCTCGTCGCTGGAGCGGCGGCATGAGCGGCGAGCGGCGCGTCCGGTTCCTGCCGGCACCTCCGAACGGATTGCCCGGTCCGGTCGGCTGCTACGGGCCGAGCTCCTCCTACGTCACCGCGGTGTGGCTCCCGATCCTCGGGCCGTCGACGTTCCTCGCCTGGCGACTCCTCGCAGGCGAGCTCCACCACTACCCGGGCGGCGTGACCCTGACGCTCGACCGCCTCGCCAGCGACCTCGGTCTGGGCTCGCCACGCGGCGAGCAGGCCGCAGTCGTCCGGACGCTACGACGCCTCGAGCGGTTCGGGATCACCAGGGCGATCACCGACGACCTCGTCCTCGTCCGCGAGGAGCTGCCGCCAGCGACGCCAGCACAGCTGACCCGCCTCGACGACGCGGTCCGGACCCGCCACGATCGGCTCGTCGGCCTGCAGACACGGGTGTCGTGACGCCCACCGGAAGGTTCGAGACGGCTCCCGGGCACGGTCGGGGGAGTCCCCCGGGGACCGTCGGCAACGTCGACGACCGCTACCACGGTCCGGTGATGCGTCAACCGGACGGCTCGACCCACTCCCTCGCTGCGCTCGCTCACTAGGGCACGCCTGGCGGCTCTCGCCTCGCACGCGCCGGTTGACCCACCACCGTCGCCCGTGGTCGCCAGCCGCCGAAGCCGACGGGCACCCGCCCGGAGGACACCACCACCGAAAGGAAGCAGTCCCATGACGAACATTTGGATCGGCGTCGGCCGACTCACCCGAGACCCCGAGCTCCGCTACGCCGAGTCGGGCAAGGCGGTCGCACCGATGCGCATCGCGGTACCCCGCCCCGGGGAGGGCGACAACGCCGACTTCTTCGACGTGGTCGCCTTCGGACAGCTCGCCGAAGCCTGCGCGACGCACCTCACGAAGGGCCGCCAGGTCCTCATCGAGGGCGCGCTGCGCCACCAAAGCTGGACCGACAGCGAGTCCGGCGAGCGACGCAGCCGGGTCGAGGTCCTCGCCAACCGGGTCCAGTTCCTCGACGCCCCCCGGCGGGAGGAGTCGGAGGCGACGCCGACGGCCGCCTGAACCAACGACCACACACGAGGGGGACGGCTCGGCCGTCCCCCTCATCGCGTTCAGCGGAACCCGACGGCCGCCACCACGACCAGGAGCGCGACGAAGGCGGCGACGGCGACCAAGCGGGCCCGGCGCACCTTGGCCCGCTCGGCCTCCACTCGCTGGCGGTGCTCGGCGAACACGGCGCGCTCGTGGCGGTGACGTTCGAAGTCCCGGACTCTGGTCACCAGGTCCGCGGCGGCCGACGACGGCGTCGGACACGACCGGTTGGCGACCCTATCGGCGACGGTGGCGTCGGGGGCGTGGCCGATCGCCGTCCACACCGCGACGGTGGCGTTGGCGATCGCTCTGGCCACGACCTCGGTGTCCCAACAGTCGAGCTCGGCGCGGCCACCGCCACCCCTGGCGATCAAGATGACGTCGGGCGCCGACCGGCACAGGAGGCTGATGGCGGCGGCAACGGCGTCAGGCGCGTTCGGTCCGGCCATGGGCGCGGCCCGGCGGAGCAGCTGCCATTCGAGACCCGACGCCTCGAGGAGAGCCGAGATGTCGGCGTCGCCGGCGGTGCCCGGCGCGGTGATGAGCCCGACGCGCAGGGGGCGGCCCGGCACGACGAGGGCGGCCTGGCAGGTGAGGAGTCCGTCGCGCTCGAGGTCGCCGAGGAGTTGCGCCGTGCGGGTAGCGTGTTCGGTCTCGCCCTCGTGCACCTCGATGGTGGCGGCGACGATCCGCAGTCCGCCGTAGGGCGGGTCGAAGCGGACGGCGCCCGTCACGGTCGCGCCCACGCCCTCGGCGAGACCACGGCCACCAGAGGCGGCGCGCTCGATGTTGCGCAGCTGTTCCGGGAAGACGACCACCCGGACCAGCGCGGCGCCGTTGTCGGTGCCGGCGGTGTCCTGGTCGGTGAGTTCGAACGTGGCGATGCGGCCGCGGCGGCGGAGGCCGCGGATGGCGCCGCGCACGGCCACCGTGGTCAGCCCGGCCCGCTCGGCGGCCAGGTCCAGACGCCGGAACAACTCGGCGGGCGAGCAGGGCTGGGGATCTGGGGTGGCGTCGGCGTCGAACAGCCAGACGATCTCGCCACCGGAATCGTCGTCACCGGAGCGGTCGAAGGTGGGGTCCACGTCGTCCTCCTCGTCGAAGAGAGCCGGCAACTTGCCAGCCTGACGGTGCGGACGCGATCAACCCCGCGTCGAGGTCCGACACCAGTGTAGTTCCGGGGCCAGCACGCGAGTGCGGCATCCAGTCGAGGGTGTTCGGCAGCGAGCCCGAGGGGTTCCCCGATGTCCCAGCCGCCCCCACCGTGAGCACCAGAGGCAAGGCGCGATCCCGGGCAGGTACCTGAGCCGGTCGACGAGTGGCCCCGGTCCTCGAGGGCCGGGCTCGGCGCCGCCACGCGAGGGCCCTTCGTCCAGCGGGTGGGACACCTCGGACGTCGACCCCAGGAGTGCCCCGGCTGACTGCTCAACGCCTACCACGACCCGCCGGGCCCTCAACCGGCCGGCTCGACCCACTCCCTCGCTGACGCTCGCTCGCTAGGGCACTCGCCTCTCGCTGCGCTCGCCCGTTGACCGCCCGCCCGATGGGCCGTGTTGGACGGCGCAGCGCAGCCGGCGCTCCAGGGGCCGCCGGCGGCCATCCGCCACCCGCCCCGCCGAAAGGCACCCGCCATGGACGACCTCCAGATCCTCACCTTCGAGCCGTGGGCCGACCCCACCCTCGACCACACCGACTGTGACCCCGAGGGCACCTACAGCCGCCTCGCCTGGCTCCCGCTCGTCGGGCCCAGCAGCTGGCTGTTGTGGGGCACCCTCGCCGCCCAGCTCCGCCGCGAACCCCAAGTCACCTGGGAACTCGCCACTCTCGCCGAGGCCCACGGACTCCACCGCGGCGACGGCCGCCACGGGATGGTGCGCCGCACCCTCACCCGACTCGCCCAGTTCCGGCTCCTCGCCCCCCTCGACGACGACCACCACCTGGTCCGCCTCACCGCCCCCCCGGTCACCGCCCGGCACCTCGAGCGACTCCCCGCCTTCGTCGTCGAACTCCACCACCAGACCTTCACCCAAGAC
>Ga0136611_10001048_pt1 | contig 18898 bp, 17 predicted proteins | sample AntDrymUQ2232306_2_FD_106645 | JGI IMG/M metagenome (GOLD analysis project Ga0136611, IMG submission 106645) | Polar desert sand microbial communities from Dry Valleys, Antarctica - metaG UQ223 (23.06) | ecosystem: Environmental > Terrestrial > Soil > Desert | place: Antarctica: Dry Valley...
CCATGCGTCATTACGAAATCGTGTTCCTGGTCCATCCGGACCAGAGCGAGCAGGTTCCGGCCATGATCGAGCGCTACAAGAGCGCCATCGAGGCCGGCAAGGGCACCATCCACCGCCTGGAAGACTGGGGCCGCCGCCAGTTGGCGTATCCGATCCAGAACCTGGTCAAGGCCCACTACGTGCTGCTCAACGTCGAAACCGAGCAAGCCGTGCTCGACGAGCTGGTGTCCGGGTTCCGCTTCAACGACGCGGTGCTGCGCCACCTGGTGATGCGCCGCGACGACGCCGTGACCGAGCAGTCGCTGATCATGAAGAACAAGGATGAGAAGGCCGAGAAGCCCGAGCGTGGCGAGCGCCGCCGCCGCGACGAGGACGAGAACGCTGTCGGCACTGCCGATGTCGCCGACGACACCGCCGAGGCCGCGTAAGCGCGCCGCCCGTCCTCAAGGAGCACACCCATGTCCAAGTTCTTCCGCCGCCGCAAGTTCTGCAAATTCACCGCCGAAGGCGTCACCGAGATCGACTACAAGGATCTCAACACGCTTCGCCAGTACCTGACCGAGACCGGCAAGATCGTGCCGAGCCGGATCACCGGCACCAAGTCCAAGTACCAGCGCCAGCTGCAGTCAGCGGTCAAGCGCGCGCGCTTCCTGGCCCTGATCCCGTACACGGACAACCACAACGTCTGATTGCCTGCTCGGCTCGGTCTGGCATTGTTGCTGGACCGGTGTGCAAATCCCCATTGACCGCAGTCAACCCCGGTTTGCACCCCGGTCCGCGCTTGGCCAGCCCGTCGCTGACTGTGCAATCGGCAGATCGATCGCAATTCCATCCGTCCGTTTCGGACAGCCACCGTTGCGGCGCCTCGCGCCGCTAACGAACAACGGAGCAACACCATGCAACTGATCCTCCTGCAAAAAGTCGTGAACCTGGGCAACCTTGGCGACAAGGTCAACGTCAAGCCGGGCTATGGCCGCAACTTCCTGGTCCCGCAGGGCAAGGCCGTGCCGGCGACCGCCGCCAACCTTGCCGAGTTCGAAACGCGCCGGGCCGATTACGAAGCCAAGGCCCAGGCCAACCTGGACGCCGCCACGGCCCGCCAGGGCAAGCTGGAAGGCGCCAGCGTGACCATCAGCGCGAACTCCTCCACCGAAGGCAAGCTGTATGGCTCGGTGGGTCCGCGCGAGATCGCGGATGCGCTGACCAAGCAGCTCGGCGTGCCGGTCGGCAAGTCGGAAGTGGTGATGGGCGAAGGCCCGTTGCGCCACACCGGCGAGTTCGAGGTGCTCGTGCACATGCATGCCGATGTCGAGTCCAAGGTGAAAGTGGTGGTGGTGCCGGACGCCGCGTAGGCGTTTCTGCAGCGCTTCCGTGACGGGCGCCGCAGGGCGCCCGTTTTCGTTATGGATTTGGTTTCAGGTGCGAGGCGGTGGTCCTGGCTGCGGCCGGGGACAGTCGGCGCCATCGACGGCGCCGATCAGCCTTAATGCACGTACTTGCGGCGCGTCCCGCCATCGCACCCGGGAATGACGCTGTCAGCGTGGCGCCATTCGCAGCTTTTGCGATGTCCACCGGTTATCCACAGCTTGTCGCGTCGCGCGTCCACAAGGTGGGTACCTACTATGTCTGCCATCGAACAAGCAAACCCGGCCCGCGACGACGGGCTGGCACAAGGAGCCCACCAGCTGATGAGCGCGCGGCCGCAACAGCGTCAGTACGACGCAAAGATCGAACAGTTGCGGGTGCCTCCGCAGTCCATCGAGGCCGAACAGGCCGTGCTGGGCGGTCTGATGCTGGACCCCAGCGCCTTCGACCGCATCGCGGACCAGCTGGTGGACGGCGATTTCTACCGCCGGGACCATCAGCTGATCTACCGCGCGATCCGCGAACTTGCTGAAAAGAGCCGGCCGTTCGACGCGGTCACGCTGGGCGAATGGTTCGACTCACAGGGCAAGTCCGAGCTGGTGGCGGGCGGCGCGTATCTGGTCGAACTTGCCAGCACCACGCCTAGCGCCGCGAACATCAAGGCCTATGCCGAAATCGTGCGCGACAAGTCCGTGCTACGCCAGCTGATCGATGTCGGCACAGGCATCGTCAACGATGGCTTCCAGCCCGAAGGCCGCGAGAGCACTGAATTGCTGGCCAAGGCCGAGCAGGACGTATTCGCCATCGCCGAAGCGGGTACGCGCGGCAGGCAGGACTTCACCCCGGTGCGCAAGGCGCTGATCGAAGCGTTCGACGTGCTGCAGACCCGCAATGCCAACGGGGGCGGCATTACCGGGTTGCCCACCGGATACACCGCGTTCGACGAAATGACCGCCGGCCTGCAACCCACGGACCTCATCATCCTGGCGGCGCGCCCGTCGATGGGAAAGACCACGTTGGCACTCAACATGGCGGAGTACGCCGCGCTGAAATCGAAGAAGGCGGTGGCGATCTTCTCGATGGAGATGTCGTCCAGCCAGCTCGCCTTGCGCATGATCTCCTCGGTGGGCCGGGTCAATGCCACCCGCCTGCGCACCGGCGCGCTGGAGGACGAGGACTGGAGCCGCGTCTCAAGCGCGATCCAGCTGATGCGCGATGTCAAGGTGTTCATCGATGACACCCCGGCGCTGTCGCCCGATGTGCTGCGGGCCAAGGCGCGCCGCCTCAAGCGCGAGCATGACCTTGGCCTGATCGTGATCGACTATCTGCAGTTGATGGCGGTACCCGGCAACAGCGAGAACCGCGCCACCGAGATCTCGGAGATCTCGCGCGGGTTGAAGGCGCTTGCGAAGGAGCTCAACGTGCCGGTGATCGCGCTGTCGCAGCTCAACCGCTCGCTGGAAACCCGCACCGACAAACGCCCGGTCATGGCCGACTTGCGTGAATCCGGCGCGATCGAGCAGGACGCCGACGTGATCGTGTTCATCTACCGCGACGAGTACTACAACAAGGAAAATTCGCCGGACAAGGGCCTGGCCGAGATCATCATCGGCAAGCAGCGCAACGGCCCCACCGGTTCCCTCAAGCTGAAGTTCTTCGGCGAGTACACCCGCTTCGACAACCTGGCCCACGATTCGGTAGGCAGCTTCGAATAGCGATTGTGGTGGCCTCTTGCGGGAACTGTTGCGCTACGCGGCCTGGCTCGCCACCCGGGCCCCGCATCCGGCTGCGATGCGCGGCCGCGCGCCGTCCACGGCGCTCGAGCCCCGCCGTCCAGCGCAAGAGTTCATGCGGCTTCTCGCGCGACCATGCAACTGCGCGCAAGGTCGAGGATGGCGGATGTCGCGCAGCGGCATTTCGAGGTGGGTGACGGATACCCGCCGGTGTCGGCGTCGCGGGCCGGATATGGTCGAATAGCGCCATGAGCGACCTCGCCAACCAGCGGCCGACCCGCATCGTGGTCAACCTCGACGCGCTGAGCGCAAATCTGTCCGCCATCCGCGAGCGCGTACGCGTCCCGGTCATGGCCATCGTCAAGGCCAATGCCTATGGCCACGGAGTGGTGCCCGTGGCCCGGCACCTGCAGGCGCAAGGCGCAGAGCAGCTTGGGGTTGCATTCCTGGAGGAGGGGATCGCGCTGCGCGCAGCCGGCATCACCGTGCCGATCCTGGTGATGGGCGGGATCTTCGGGCCCCAGGTCACCCAATTCCTGACCAACGACCTCGAGATCACCGTGTCCTCGCTGGACAAACTTCGCCAGGTCGAGGCCGCCGCGCAGGCGCTTGGACGCAAGGCAGCGATCCATCTGAAGATTGATACGGGGATGGAACGCATCGGCGTGCACAGTTATTCCGCGGGGCCTTTCATCGAGGCGGCCGTGGCATCGCGATGGTGCGTGCTCAAGGGGATCTACTCGCACCTCGCCTGCGCGGACGATCCGGCATCGCCGATGACGGCGCTGCAGCTCGAGCGCTTCCTGGAGGCGTGCAGTCATTTCGACCGGCTGGGAGCGCCGGTTCCGGTCCGGCACCTGGCCAACTCCGGCGGCGTGCTGCATTTCCCGGCTACGTGGCTTGACATGGTACGTCCAGGAATCATGCTGTATGGCGTGCTGCCGGACCCCGCGTCGCAGCCGAACCTTCAGCTCCAGGCGGCGCTGTCGCTGGTGTCCCAGGTGGTGTACTTCAAAGTGGTGAGGGCGGGCCGCCCGGTGAGCTATGGGGCGACATGGACCGCGCAGGGCGACACCCGCGTGGTGACCGTGCCGATTGGATATGGCGACGGTTATCCGCGAGCGCTGTCATCGCGCGGTGAGGTACTGATTCGCGGCCAGCGATGGCCTGTGGTCGGGCGGGTGTGCATGGATCAGTTGATGGTCGACCTTGGCTCCCGCGGCGCCGCTTACAACGAAGACGAGGTGGTGCTGATCGGCCGGCAGGGCGACGCCGCCATCACCACGGAAGCGGTGGCCCGGGCGGCCGATGCAATCCCGTACGAAATCCTGACCGGCCTCAACGAGCGTATCCCGCGGATCCACATCGGGGGTTGAGCGCTGCGCGGCACGCGGCTGAATGCGGCGGCGCAGGGGTCAGAGGCTGGAACCTCAAACCGCAGCTTAACGGGGCTGCCGATGTTCACGTGTGAGCCACGAACGGGGGCCTAGCCTGTGCCCCGTATTCAGGAATACCTGAAGACATCACAGACCAAGCAGACCAAGGAGTCTCCCACCATGAATACCCAGATCAAGCTTGCGACGCTCGCCGCCGCCTTGGCCGTTTCGGTTGCCGGTTGCGCCACGTATACCGGACAGACCATGGACCCGAATGACCCCAACCGTACCCAGCGCGGCGCCTTGATTGGCGCGGCGATTGGTGCGGCGGCAGGGTTGTTGAGCGGCGACGATGCGGTGGAGCGGCGCCAGCGCGCGCTGGTCGGCGCCGGCGTGGGCGCACTCGCGGGCGGCGCCGTTGGTGCGTACCAGGACCGGCAGGAAGCCGAGCTGCGCCGTGCCACGGTTGGTACCGGTATCGCGGTGACCCGCGATGGCGACGTCATCAAGCTCAACCTGCCCGATGGCGTGACGTTCGATTTCGCACGCTACGACCTGAAGCCGCAATTCTTCCCGGCGCTCAACAACGTGGCTGGCACCCTGCAGGAATTCAACCAGACCATCGTCGAAGTAAGCGGGCACACCGACAGCGTGGGTTCCGATTCCGCCAACCAGACATTGTCCGAACGCCGTGCGAACTCGGTCGCCAGCTATCTGATGGGCCGTGGCGTGATGCGCGAGCGTTTCGAGATCGTCGGCATGGGCGAGCGTTACCCGGTTGCCAGCAACGATACCGACTCCGGCCGCGCCATGAATCGTCGCGTCGAGATCCGCGTGCTGCCCCTGAAGTCCTGACGGCGGCGTTACACGGTAGAGAAAACCAGACGGGCCGCGAAAGCGGCCCGTTTTTTTTGGCGACACCCGTGCAGCGGTCGTTCGTCGACGCCGACCGTCGCTGAAAATGCCCGGCGGCTTCGGCATTGCGCGCACCCAACGCAGCTTGTGGCATCGTTTCCCCAGGCCATCCCAGGAGCGAACATGTGCTATTCCGCGCTGGTGTGGGCGGACTTCCGCAAGTACCAGCGGGCGTTCGGCGCACATGTTGACATGCAAGCCTTCCTTGAGCTGTACGCCAGTCGCGCCAGCGATGCCCGCGTGCGCATTCCCAAGGGGATGGATTTTGCTTTTATCGATGATGCTGCACCGGAGTCGGCGGGCATCCGCCGCCACGTCGACACGTGGAATTCGGCGCTGGTCACCCGCAGCGAACAGGAACTTTTCAAGCAGGCGAGGCGCCTCGCGGATGCCGAACGCAGGCTGGCGTTGAAGGAGACCAAGGCAGCGCTCAATGAGCGTCGCATCGCAGGCAACAAGATCTCGCAGCTCAAGCGGTGGATCGCCGATGGCAAACGGTCCAGTCACGAACCGGCCCGCGATGACCGTATTTTCCCGGATTGGTACGCGCCGGTGCTGGTGGAAGTGGGCGGCCTCCGCGTGGTGCGGCCGATGCGCTACCACCTGCGGCCTGCAGGGATGGACCCATCCATTGACCGCACCCGGACCGGGCAGGTGAGCGGCACCTACAACGCGCGTCGCGACAACCTGACCCGGTTCTGGCGGCGCCAGTTCGCGCACACCCACGGCCTGATGGTGGCCAGTGTGTTCTACGAGAATGTGGACGATGGGGCAGGTGGCAGCGTGGAACTTCAGTTCACACCCCGCACCGGCGAGGACATGCTGGTTGCCTGCCTGTGGTCGCACTGGAGCGATCCTGCAGGTAGCGAAACAGACCTTGACAGCTTTGCCGCCATCACCGACGCGCCGGAGCCCGAGGTCGCCGCCGCCGGCCACGACCGCACCATCATCAACCTCAAGCCGGAGCACGTGGACGCGTGGCTGGCCCCGCACGGCGACGCCGCAGCCATGCAGGCGATCTTCGATGACAAACGCCATCCGTATTACGAGCATCGCAAGGCGGCGTAGCTTGAGATCCCGCGCAAGCGTGCTTGCGGCGCCCGCTGCATTGCGGCATGTTGCGGCCTCTTGCTGCACCGCCGTCGCGTGGATTCGTTGAGGTGCCGTGGCGAATGACACTCCCAAAGTGACTGGTGCAGGCGAACCTGCGGCGCCGGTCACGTTTGCAACAGCGCTCCGGGTCTACGCCAGGATCGGCCTGCTCGGGTTTGGTGGCCCGGCAGGACAGATCGCGCTGATGCACCGCGAGCTGGTCGAGCAGCGGCGCTGGATCAGCGAGTCGCGTTTCCTGCACGCACTCAATTACTGCATGTTGCTGCCGGGGCCGGAGGCCCAGCAGCTTGCGGTGTACATCGGCTGGTTGTTGCACCGCACATGGGGCGGCATCGCTGCCGGGGTGCTGTTCGTGCTGCCCGGCATGATTGTGTTGGGGCTGCTCAGCTGGCTGTACGTGACGCAGGGATCCACGCCGCTGGTCACGGCATTGTTTTTCGGGCTGAAGGCGACGGTCTTCGCGGTGGTGGTCGAAGCCGTGCTGCGTATCGGCCGCCGCGCCCTGAAGACCAGATTCCATGTGGTTGTCGCGGCAGCGGCTTTCATTGCGATCTACGCGCTGCGCGTGCCGTTTCCGTGGATTGTGCTGGCCGCGGGCACACTGGGCCTTGCCGTGAACACGTGGCGCCCTCGCTGGCTGCCGGCTGCAAGGGTGGAGGCTGATGAGGCCGCGGATCTCGAGTACGTGGTCGACCGCCAGTTGGCGTGCGCCAGCACGTTGCGTGCGCATCCGTCCATTTTCCGCACGCTGCGGACCGTGCTCGTCTGCCTGGTGCTGTGGCTCACACCGGTCCTGTTCGCCGCCTTGTTGCTGGGGGGCGACCACGTGATCACGCGGGGAGGCGTGTTCTTCAGCCAGACAGCTGTTGTGACATTTGGAGGCGCATACGCCGTGCTTGCGTACGTCGCCCAGCGCGCCGTGGAGGACTTCGGGTGGTTGCGGCCGGGCGAGATGATCGATGGCCTGGCGCTTGCGGAAACAACCCCGGGCCCGCTGATCATGGTGCTGCAATTCGTCGGCTTCGTGGCCGCATGGCGGCAGCCGGGCATGCTTGACCCGATGACTGCCGCCGTCCTGGGCGCTGCGCTGACCACGTGGGTCACGTTCGTCCCCAGTTTCCTGTTCATCTTCGTCGGTGCGCCTTATGTGGAGGCGTTGCGTCGAAATCAGAGCCTGCATGCGGCTTTGTCCGCCATCACCGCCGCCGTGGTGGGCATCGTGCTCAATCTCGCAGTGTGGTTCGCCCTGCACACCATTTTCGGCACGATGACCGTTGCGCGGGCAGGACCCTTCGCCCCCGAGCTTCCCGTGCTGGCGTCGCTCGACCCGGGCGCTGCCATCCTTTCCATTGCGGCACTGATCGCCGTGCTGCGATTCAAACTGGCAGTGGGGTGGGCGTTGCTGGGCGGCGCTTTGCTGGGCGCTGCGTATTGGTACGCGCTGGGCCCCGCGTGACATCAGTGGCACCGTTGCAGTAGACACCTCTGCCCCGACGCGCGCTGGTCAGCGGGTTGGCCTAGAGGGATCACGGAATGGCGTGGTGTTTTGCAGGCGCAGTGCCCACACTGCAGCCTCCTGCCAACGCCGAGAGCCGCTCATGAAGCCCGTCTATTACGTCATTGCATTGGCCGTCATCGCGGCCACGTTGCTGCTGGTCGCGGGCCCCGGCGCGCGCATGGACCTGTGGGATTTCAGGGGCGGTTTCAAATTGATGCGCTGGGCCGCGTTCCTGGGGCTGGGCGCAGCGGCGCTGGCCACAGTGATGCTCATGGTGCCTCGCACGCGTCGCAGCGCGCCTGTTGCGTTGGTCGTGGCACTGGTGGTTGGCCTTGGCGTGGCATACGTGCCGTGGAGCGGGATGCGCGCGGCGCGTGCACTGCCGCCCATCCACGACATCACCACAGACACCCGTCGCCCACCGGAGTTTGTCGCGGTCCTGCCCTTGCGCGCCGATGCGCCCAATCCGGCGGTCTACGGCGGCGCGGACATCGCGAAGGCGCAGCTGGAAGGCTATCCCGACCTGCGCTCCCGGCATCTGGACGTGGCACCTGCTGAAGCGTTTCAACGTGCGGAAACAGCGGCGCGCGCCATGGGCTGGGAGATCGTGGCGGCCGATGCTGCCAGCAACCGCATCGAGGCCACCGCGACCACGATGTGGTTCGGTTTCAAGGACGACGTGGTCATCCGCATCGAGCCTGATCAAGCAGATGACGGCCGGGGAAGCCGCATCGACGTACGCTCGGTGTCACGGGTGGGCGGCAGCGATGTCGGCGCCAACGCCGCGCGCATCCGGGCGTTCCTGCGGAAGCTCGGTGACTAGAGTGCCTCTACCCGGGGGCACGCCATCGCATGATTGCCTCGCACTTTTTCAAGCAAGCGATGTGCCGCCAGCTGACGCTCGGCCCACGGCATTCGTTCTTGCGAAGGTCTCGAGCCCTCAAACCGGCATTCGCCAAATGACCATCGCCAATCAACCAGCCTTGCGAAGGCTGATACGTTGCTGCTGACGGGGATCGAGCTGCTGCCGGTGTTGCATCTGGTGCTGCACGTGGCGGTGCCTGCCGTGATTGCGTTCGCTTTTTACCCGGAGCGCCGGCGATGGGCGTTCCTCTGGATGCTGGCCGGCTGGCTGATCGACGTGGATCATCTGCTGGCCGACCCTGTCTACGCGCCGGGACGCTGCAGCATCGGCTTCCATCCGCTGCACACCGCGCCTGCAATCCTCGTCTACCTGCTGTTGTTGCTTCCACGACGCGCCCGGCCGCTGGGCATTGGCCTGCTGATCCATGTCTTGCTGGACGCGATTGATTGCGAAACCATGGCTTGAACAACGCCGCCTGTCGCGTCGAGCGCGGGCAGCGGTTCGGTTGCACCTGCCTGGACAGGTGCGTGATCAGGGTCGTGATTCTGCTTGTGATGTTGCATCGATCCTCCCTTGCTGAGGCGGACGGTGCGCGGCACCGCCCGCCATGAGGAGGTGGCTTACAGGCCGTGCACTGCGGCTTCAGCTGGACTCAGGTAGCCGTTCTTGTCGGTATCAAGCATGGGGAAATGCGCCGCCATCGGATGCTTGGCCATCTCGGCGGTGGAGAGCTTGCCGTCCTTGTTGCCATCCAGCTTGACGAAGGTAGCGCCCGCCGCAGACGGTGTCCGTCCTGCTTGATCCTGGGCGTGATGATGTTTGCCGTCGTGTTTCATGCCGTCGTGCTTCATGGCGTCCTTGCCATGGTGGCCCATGCCGCCATGCTCCATCGACATGGTCCGATGGTGCTCGACGAACTCGGCGCGGCTGAGGCTGCCGTTCTTGTTGGTATCGATTGTGTCGAACATGGTATTGGCCATTTTCGCCCGTGCTTCGGGTGTAGCCGGCATCTTCATGGCAGCGTGGTCCATCTTCATCTTGCTGCGGTCCATCGGCTTGGGCGCAGCCTGCGGACCAGCCTGGACATTGGATGCCAGCAGCAGGGCACCGGCGAGGACAAGGGCGGTCTTGATGGTCATGTTGGAATTCCTGTGGAGCGAGCCTGTGGGGTTAGGGCGCCAGGCCCGGGCTCACGGGCGGAGGCATCTTCTGGAAGGCGTGTCCTGGCGAGACGCAGCGCGTTGCCAACGACCGACACCGAACTAAGGCTCATCGCCAGCGCGGCGATCATCGGGCTGAGCAGCAGGCCAAACACCGGGTACAGCACGCCCGCGGCGATCGGCACGCCGATCGCGTTGTAGAGGAAGGCAAAGCCCAGGTTCTGGCGCATGTTGCGTACCGTGGCATCCGAAAGAGCGCGCGCGCGCAGGATGCCGCGCAGGTCGCCCTTGACCAGGGTGACCTGGGCGCTGGACATGGCCACGTCGGTGCCAGTGCCCATGGCGATGCCGACATCCGCACTGGCCAACGCAGGTGCGTCGTTGATGCCATCGCCGGCCATCGCTACCTTGCGGCCTTGCGCCTGCAGCCGCTTCACCAGCGCGGCCTTGTCCTCGGGTCGAACTTCGCCATGTACTTCGTCGATGCCAAGCGTGCGAGCCACCGCCTGCGCAGTGGTCTCGCCGTCGCCAGTGGCCATCACCACGCGCAGGCCGCTGGCTTGCAGGGCCGCGATCGTGGGTTTCGCGGACGGCTTGATCGGGTCGGCTACCGCCAGCAAGCCCAGCAATTCGCCGTCGCCGGCGAGGAACATGACGCTGGCACCATCAGCGCGCAGGGTCTCGGCTTGTGCGGCCAATGAGGTCACATCGATGGCGTTTCCGTCCATCAAGGCCCGGTTGCCAAGCAGCAGTATTCGCCCCTCCACAATGCCGCCAACGCCCGATCCGGTGATTGAATCAAAGTCCTGCACGGTCGACAGCACCAACGTTCGCTGGCGCGCTTCGGCAACGATGGTTTCTGCCAAAGGGTGTTCGCTGCCTTGGTCCAGGCTGGCAGCCAGTCGCAAGACGTCCACCTCGTCTATGCCCGCAGCGCCAATGACCGTGCGAAACGCAGGCTTGCCTTCGGTCAGAGTGCCGGTCTTGTCCACCACCAGGGTGTCGAGGGTGCGGAAGCGTTCGATCGCCTCGGCGTCGCGGAACAATACGCCTGCCTGCGCGGCGCGACCGGTCGCGACCATGATCGACATCGGCGTGGCCAACCCCAGCGCGCAAGGGCAGGCGATGATCAGCACCGACACCGCGTTGAGCACGGCCCAGGTCCATGAAGGCTGCGGACCCCACAAGCCCCAGGCGACGAAAGTCGCAACCGCTACCGACAGCACCGCGAGCACGAACCAGTACGCCACCCTGTCGGCCATGCGCTGCATTGGTGCACGCGAGCGCTGCGCCTGGGCAACCAGTTGCACGATGCGTGCGAGCACGGTTGCTGAACCCACCTGTTCGTCCCGGATCAGCAGCGCGCCGGTGCCGTTCTGGGTGGCGCCGATCACCGCATCGCCGACGCCCTTGCCAACCGGCATCGCTTCGCCGGTGAGCATGGATTCGTCGACACTGGAGCGGCCTTCGACCACGTTGCCATCGACCGGTACTTTCTCCCCCGGACGGACGCGCAACAGGTGGCCGACATGCACGTGTTCCAGCGGGATGTCTTCCTCGCTGCCATCGTCAAGGACACGTCGTGCGGTTTTGGGTGCAAGACCCAGCAGGGCCTTGATGGCGGCGCTGGTCTTGGAGCGTGCGCGCAGTTCCAGCAGCTGGCCGAGCAGGGTGAGCGAGACGATGACCGCGGCCGCCTCGAAATAAACGCCAACCCGTCCATGCGAGCGGAACGAATCGGGAAACAAACCGGGGGCGACGATCGCCACCACGCTGTATCCGTACGCCGCCGCCACGCCGATGCCGATCAGCGTCCACATGTTGGGGCTGCGGTTGCGCACCGACTGCACGCAGCGCACGAAAAACGGCCAACCAGCCCAGAGCACCACCGGCGTGGTGAGCAGCAGCTCGATCCAGGTGCGGGTAGCGGTTGGCAAGGAGGGCAGGGCGTGGCCAAACATCGCGAGCAGCAGGACCACCACCGTCAACGGCAGCGTCCACCAGAAGCGATGGCTGAAATCGCGCAGTTCCGGGTTCTCCTCCTCATCCAGGCTGGGCATCTCCGGCTCCAGCGCCATCCCGCAGATGGGGCAGGTGCCCGGGCCCTGCTGGTGGATTTCCGGGTGCATGGGGCAGGTGTAGATGGCCTTGGATGGTGCGGTGTACGCCTGCGAAAGCGGAGCCGCAGCGGGTTCTGCTGCAGGCATGCGGTCCAAGTATTTCTGTGGGTTGGCGACGAACTTGTCGTGGCAACCCGTGCTGCAGAAGTGGTAATAGATCCCTGCGTGGGTTGTGGAACCACCCTTGGAAGTGGTTGGGTCAACCGTCATGCCGCAGACCGGGTCGATGGTCGGGGCGACCGACGTGGCCGAGGCGGCAGGTTTGTCCGTACTGCAGCAGGCGTGGCCGGCATGCTGGTGGGTGTTCATGCCTTGTCCTCCGAGAGGGCGGCAAGGATCGGGCAACGCTCGAGCGCCCCATTTCCAGGGCAGGCGGCGACCAGCGTGCCCAGCGCATCGCGCATCTTGCTGAGGACGCGAATGCGCTCGTCGACATCCTGCAGCTTGGCTTGCGCATGCAATTTCAGCGTGGCCATGTCCTCGCCTGCCAATGCGGTCAGGCTCAACAGGTCGCGAATCTCGTGCAGGGTGAAGCCGAGGTTCTTGGCGCGGCGCATGAAGCGCAGGCGGTCCACGTCGACCTCAAGGTAATCACGGTATCCCGACGCACGCCTCACGGGTGGCGGGATCCGGCCTTCGCGCTCGTAATAGCGGACGGTATCGATGGGGACTTCAGCCCGCTTGGCGAGTTCGCCGATCTTCATGGATGGCCTCTGCAATTGCGCGTGGCGACCACTGTGCACCCTGTACCAAGGTCACGAGTCAAGGCCCAGTGCAATTCCTCTGGAACCGTCCATGCCGGGGTCGCGCGCGACCCCGGAGCTTCGAGCGTCGCATGCACTCGATCACGGGCTGGCTGGATGCTCGGCGAAGGCCCTGGTCGCGCCGTCGCGACCGACCAGTTCCACGGTATAGGCCTGCACGCTGCCATCGGGACTCTCCATGCCCGGCGAGCCCATCGGCATGCCGGGAAGCACCAGCCCCTTCGCATCCGGCTTTTCTGCGAGTAGTCGCTTGACGTCCGCGGCCGGCACATGGCCTTCGATGAAGTAGCCGCCGATCTCCGCGGTATGGCATGAGCCCTTGCCATATGGAACACCGACACGTTGCTTGACTGGGTTGACGTCGTCTGCATCACGCACTTCAACTGCAAACCCCGCAGCCCGCATGTGGTCTACCCACAGTCCGCAACAGCCGCAGCTGGCGCTCTTGTGCACCACCATGCTCGTTGCATTGGAAACCGCGTTCCGAGCTCCGGTTGCAAGCGGCGATGATTTGCCGGGCGCTTCCTCGGCTGCAGTATTGGCGGCAGATGGTAGTGCGACGGGAGCAGGTTCGGCGGGAGTACCCGGCGCTTTCGCGCACGCCGTCATTGCCGTGAAAGAAGCGAACGTGGCAGCTGTGATCAAGACGAATTTGAAGTTCATCAGACATTCCTCACTTGGATTTCTTCGGTCGCGACGACCAATGGATGTGGACGATGCGCCAGTCACCGCCGGTCTTCCTGAGCACCATGGACTCAGTGCTGAGCAGTGTGATCGGCTTGCCGTCCTTGCTTGCATGCAGTTCGCTTTCCGTGCCGACCCAGGCAAGCTCGCCCTCGGCGCGTGCCGTGCGGCGCTTGAGCTGCTGGTGGCTTCCCTTGAGGAATTTCGCATCGCTGATCGCGTGATGGCCCATGTATTCGGCGCGGCTGCGTTCGGCGCCGCCCGTTTCCAGAATGAGCACTGTAGGGTCCAACAGGGTCTCCACCGTCTTCAAGTCGCCTGAGGCCAGTGCCTTGCCGAAGCGTTCCACCACCGCAACGGCAGGCTTGGCTTCCGCGGCAACATCCATCTGCGGCGCGGCGGGGACGGTTTGTAGAGGATGCGCGTGTGCAGCAGGATCAGGTTTGGTTTGCGCGCCAGCGGTAGTGGCACCGCAGGCGGCCAGGGCCATCAACAGGGTCGAGCTAACGGTTTTCATGCGTGGCAGCTCCAGAAGGTCAATGTTGGTGATCGTGGCCATCGCTGGCCTTGGTGGGAGTTGGCGTAGGCGCCGGATGCGATTCGATCGTGCCGTCGGCATGGCGATGTTCAACGGTTGCAGGTGTCGCGCTGGCAGCGCCCTTGTCCTGATGGGCCGGTGTTCCCGGAGCATGGTCATGCGGTTTGGCTTCATCGACTGGCTTGCCTTGCATCGCCATGTCGCCGTGATCATCCGGCATCTCTTGCGCGTCGCCCGCAGCCATCGTTTCGCCACCGCCATGGGCATGCCCGCCGCTGCTGGCGACGAGTGCGTCGTAAGCGGTTTTGTCCAGTTTCGGAAGTTGCTGCAGGAAAGCGACCATGCCCCAGATGTATTCGTCCTGCATGCTGCGCCCCCACGCAGGCATGCCCGATGCCTTGATGCCGTGCTTGGTGACCCAGAACGCGTGCGCCGGGTTGACCGAGTCCATTTTCGAGAAGTTCGGCGGCGCCGGATACAGGCCCTTGCTCAATTCGGTGTCCTGCATTCCGGGTGCAAGGTGGCACCCGGTGCACATCGAGCTGTAGTTGCCCGCGCCTGTTCGGATCAGGCTCGCATTGCTGAGGTCCGGCACCTTGATCGACCCGGCGTGCCGGGCGATCGATCGCTCGCGCATCATGCCCAGCATCATCGAGGTCGGGCGCATGTGCATGTCATCGGCGCCGACGTTGTACATGCCCGACCAGATGAAGCCGCCGATCGCCACGCCCGCGACTGCAGCCAAGGCAGCGATCCCGAGCATTGTGTTGCGTGTCACGAATGGCATGGTGTGTCCTCCTTAAAACCAGATGCGCAGGCCCGCCACGAAGCGGGTGTCGTCGATGTCTTCGCCCTCGGCCCGCCGCAAGTCCGCGGTGCCCCCGAACGCGCGTTCACGAACGATGCCCAGGTACGGCGCGAAGCGGCGGGTGAACTCGTAACGCAGCCGCAAACCTACTTCGACCGTGCTCAAGCCCGAGCCGATGCCGCGGAGCGGATCGTCCTTGCCGTAAAGGTTGACTTCGACCAGTGGTTGCAGGATCAACCGGTTGGTGATCAGTGTTTCGTACTCGGCCTCGAAGCGTGCCGCGGTTTGCCCGGATTGGCCGATGTACGCAGTGGCTTCGATCTCGAATTTGTATGGCGCCAACCCGATCACGCCGAACGCGGCGAAATCCTGCGATGCACCGGGCTTGAAGTCGTGGCGGATGCCGGCCACGACATCCCACCATGCAGCGACGCTGCGTCCGTACAGCACTTCGAGATCAGCGCTTTCGGTACGGCCGTCGGTGCGCTCGCCTTCGCTGCGCAACCACAAGCGGTCCAGGTCGGTGCCAACCCAGGCCTGGGCTTCCCATCCCAGTCCAGTCCCGGGATCAGCGTCCCAGACCTCCAGCCGGTCGATCAACGTATAGGTCTGGATGCTGTTGTCGTGCGCTTTGTGTCCCGCAGCGGGCCGCACTGCTGCAGCCCGGTCGGCTTCGGTCACCACCGGGATGGGGGTGATGGGCGCGGTGGGCGCCATCGACATGCCCGGCATGGCGGACATGTCGTGGCCCATCGCCGAATGATCCATTCCCTGCATCGACGGCTGGCCTTCGGCTTGCGGCTTGGCCATGTCGGTCATTGTTGAATGGTCCATCGGCGCTGCCTGTCCGCTCTTGGGGTCGGCCGGCATTGCGTGACCCATCGCGGAATGATCCATCGGCTGCGCCGGTGTTTTTGGCGTGGACCCCATGTCATGGCCCATGGCCGAGTGATCCATCGCCGCCGGCGTCTTGCTGGACGCGTTGCCGGTTGGGTTTTTCGCGGCAGGCGCCATGGTGTCCATGTCGTGACCCATTGCCGCATGATCCACCTGAGCCGCAGGTGTGGGTGCAGGCTTGGCAGGCGGTGTTTTCGCGACTGGATTCTTCTTCGCCGCCTTCGGAAGCGCTTTTACGGCCGGCTTTTTGGCCGGCGTGGCCGCCATCGGCATCTGGTGCTGCGAATGATCCATGACCGGAGCCGGTTTGGCGGCGGGTTTCGTGACTGCCTTCTTGACCGGCGGCTTCTTGGTCGCCGGCGCAGGCTTTGCAGCCGGCTTCGGCATGTGCATCGAGTGGTCCACCGCCTGTGCGGACGCTATTGTGGGCAGCGCCGTGAGCGCTACAAAAGCGCCTAACAGGCCAATGCGGAGCATCGTGATCGGTGCGGTCATGGCGCTCATTCCTCCACCCTCACTTCCCGCATCATTCCGGCTTCCATGTGGTACAGCAGGTGGCAGTGGTAGGCCCAACTACCCAGCGCGTCGGCGCGTACGCGATAGCTGCGCTTGCTGCCCGGCGGCATGTCGATGGTGTGTTTGCGCACCAGGAAGTCGCCCTGTTCGTCCTCAAGGTCGCTCCACAGGCCATGCAAGTGGATGGGGTGGGTCATCATGGTGTCGTTGACCAGCACGATGCGCATGCGCTCGCCGTAGTTCAGCCGCAGCGGCTCGGCGCTGGAGAACTTCATGCCGTCGAACGACCACGCGAATTTTTCCATGTGACCGGTGAGGTGCAGTTCGACATCGCGGCCGGGGTCACGTCCGTCAGGGTCCGCGAACGTGCTCTTCAACATCGCATAACTCAGCACCTTGCGGCCGTTGTCGCGCAGCCCGATGCCGGGGTCACTGAGCTTCGGCACGGGCGCCGGGCTTTTCATGTCGACCAGTGGATTACCGCCCGGTGGACCCATCTGCATGCCGCCCATGCTGCCGTGGTCCATGCCGGCCATCGATGTGTCGGCCGGTGTTGCTGGCGCGCCATGCGCGCTGTGATCCATCCCGCTCATGCTGGCAGGAGCACTACTGCCATGATCCATGCCGGCCATGGATTCGCCTGGCGACATCGATGACATGTCATGACCCATGCCGCCATGCCCCATGTCGGACATCGTCAGCAGCACGCGCGGGTCTATGGACGGCACCGGCGCGCGCAAGCCTTCGCGCACGGCCAGGGTGCCGCTGATGTAACCGCTGCGTCCGAGGTCCTGGGCAAAGATCGTGAAGGCGTCCTGCCCGGTGGGTTCGACGATCACGTCGAACGTCTCGGCGGTGGCGATGCGGAATTCATCGACGGTGACCGGATGCACGTACTGGCCATCGGCCGCGACCACGGTCATCTTCAGTCCGGGAATGCGCACGTCGAAATGAGTCATCGCCGAGCCGTTGATGAAGCGCAGCCGCACTTTCTCGCCGGAGCGGAACAGGCCGGTCCAGTTGCCCAGCGCCGTGGTGCCATTCATCAGGTACGTATAGGTGTTCCCGTTGACGTCCGACAGGTCGGTCGGCGTCATCCGCATCTGTCCCCACATCTTGCGATCCTCGATGGTCGCCTCGAGCCCGCTTTGCCCGGCGTCGCGCAGGAAATCAGCAACCGTACGCTTGGAATAATTGTCATACCCGGCCATCTTCTTCAGGCGCGAGAACAAGGCATCGGGGCTGAGGTCCGTCCAGTCGGACAGCAGTACGACATAGTCACGATCGAACGAGAACGGCTCTGGCTCCAGCGGATCGATCACGATCGCGCCGTACAGTCCCGCCTGTTCCTGGCCTGCCGAATGGCTGTGGTACCAGTACGTGCCGCCTTGGCGGATGTCGAACTTGTACTGATACGCCTCACCGCGATGGATGCCGTCGAAACTCATCCCCGGAACGCCGTCCATGTTGGCCGGCAGCAGGATCCCGTGCCAGTGGATCGAGGTCATGTGGCCATGCAGTGAGCCCGCCGGCAGCGCGTTGCTCACGCGCAGGTTGACCGTCGTGCCTTCGCGCCAGCGCAAGATTGGCGCGGGCAATGACCCGTTGACGGTGATTGCCGTGCGCGTGCGACCGGTGAAATTCATCGGGGTCTCGCCGATCATCAGGTCGAACGCGGTTCCTGTCAGAACATTGCTGTTGCCCAGCGACGTCTGCGCCCACCCTTGCCTAGGCCAAAGGCCGAAGGCGGCGACAGCGCCGCCGGCGGCGAGACCTTGAATGAAATGACGCCTCGACGGCATCGCGATGCCTTGCGGCACGCCGGAAAATTTGGAAGACATGACAACTCCACATGGATCAGTGACGGCCTTGCTTACAAGGCAGGTCCGGCATGGCGGAAATGCACATGCGCGGCACGCGGCGCACAAGGCGCCTGAGGTCACTTAGCCGATGGGAGGTCGGATGGGGTGAAGAAGGGCGGGCATGGCATGACCAACCGGGAAAAACGCCGCCAAGCGAATGTGTTCATGTTGCACGGATAGAACCGGTACCGCAAACAGCATTGCCTGCGCCAGTTGTACACACGGACAACCGCAGGCGCCCTGCGCGCAACAATCCTGGTCGCAGTCCGCGGGATGGGAGATGAGTGCCTCGGCGGAGAGCACGTGCGCCGCGATCCCTAGGGTTTCGCCCTCGTCTTGGCCGCACGCGCTGGCAACAGGCTGCGGTGCATGATGCAAGTCCATTACAGCGTGGGACTTTCCATCCATCGACGGGATTGCCACGCCGGCCACGGCGTTGCCAACCCCATTGAGGATCAAGAAAACCACCAGCAACAGGCGGAGGAGAAGTCTAGGCACCGCCCCAGATTACCTCAGTGCATGAGTCTTTGAGATGAACAGGCGCCAATTTCCGTCCCACTATTTCGGCATGCCCCTGGATTCATGGCACCCGGATCTCGCCTACTTGGGGAAACGAAGCTCGTCCAGCGCCTTGACTTCGCTGATCTGAAAAGTTTCGTCGAACGCGGCGCCTCTTATCTGGCC
>Ga0136611_10001049_pt1 | contig 18875 bp, 17 predicted proteins | sample AntDrymUQ2232306_2_FD_106645 | JGI IMG/M metagenome (GOLD analysis project Ga0136611, IMG submission 106645) | Polar desert sand microbial communities from Dry Valleys, Antarctica - metaG UQ223 (23.06) | ecosystem: Environmental > Terrestrial > Soil > Desert | place: Antarctica: Dry Valley...
CGTTGCGACGGCGCACTCGATCGTGAGCGGCATGAACACACCTACCCGGTCGCCACGGCCAACACCGAGCACTGTGAGCGCGTTTGCGGCGCGTCCTACCTCTTCCAGCAGCTCCCGGTAGGTCAGCGAGCGAGCCGTCCCCTCCTCGCCCTCCCATTCAAGTGCGAGCGCGTTTCCCTTGCCGTCTGTTACCCACCGATCTATCGCGCTGGTTGTGTAGTTGAAACCGGCGCCCGGGTACCATTGCGCCCACGCCTTGCCTCGTGTCAGGTCAAGTGTCTGATGCGGTTGCCGCGTCCACTCGATGCCGAGCTCGTCCAGCATCTCGTCCCAGAACCACGCCGGATCAATGGCGGCGCGTGCACGGAATGCGTCTAAGAAATCAATCCTAAGCCGTCGCAGCATGCGTGCCAACCGGCTGCGCTGAAATTGCGCTTCACTCGGCCGCCAGGCAACTCCAACGGTGTCTCCGATCTCCCCTACTGTGCTCGCCCGTCCATTGAAGCCGGGTTCCGCTCCCACAGATCCCATTGTAGGGCCGGATCGGTAGTTTCAGTTCAGCGGCGAGTGCCTATGCGCGATAAATCGACGAGTCCGACGGGACCTCCATCAGCTCGATCCGGTTGCCGTCAAGGTCGTTGATGAACGCCAAGCGCTGACCGGCGCGGCCGGTGCGTGGCGCCGCCGCCGGCATCACCTCAAGCGTCGCCAGGTGGCGCAGCGCGGCGTCAAGATCGTCCACCAGCAGGCAGGTATGCGCGTAACCCAGCGGATCAGCTGGCTCCTGGATCGGATTCTTGCCGTTGGGGAACAGCTCCACAAACTGTCCCTGCGCCAGCTCAACGTAGACGAGTTGAGGCGATCCGTCATCTTTGGTGGCGCGGAACGCCTCGCGCGCGCCAAACGCCCGCGCGTACCACGCAATGCTCGCTTCTAGATCTCGTACCCGGAAGGCGACATGTCCGAATCTCACCCCGGCGATGGATCCCTCTGCTGACTCACTCATAGCTCCCTATGCTGCCATACGCAGCGGCCAGTCAATGGTCACGCAGTGCGAAAGAGGTCCCCAGGATAGACTGACGCATCAACGCAGTTGACACAAGCGGCACTCTTCACTGGGACTTCGAGGGCGGTGAGTTGGATTCGGCGCGCAGGACAGGCCCGCTACATTGGGAATGCGCAATTGCTGGAGACACTAATCCCGAGGGACGCAATCGCTCGGCCATTTGGTTTTGGTTCGAGTTGCGCGGCGTCGCGGGCCGCCGCGTCACCATTGACCTGACAGCGCTGCGTGGAGAGTGGAACTTTCAATCAAGCATTGGCTGGGGACCGGCGACCCGGCCGGTTTTCGGCGGGGACGGCCACTGGCGTCGCTTCCGTGACGATGAGGTTGAATGGGACGGCACGCCGGACGCCGAGCGGCTGCGCTTGACCTTCGAAGTACCAATCATTGATCGAGTGGCACTCGCCTACATCGAGCCGTACACCTATGGCGACCACCAGCACTTCATTGACGGCCTGCGCGCCAACCCATCCGCCGGCGTGACTCATCACGTTCTGGGTCACTCACCGGAACAGCGACGGATTGATCTGGTGACAATAGGAAGCGGATCAATCGACGGCACAGACGGCGTAGTCTGGTTGATCCACCGGCAGCATCCCTGGGAGACCTATTCCTCCTTCGCCGCTGAAGCCGCCATCTTGCACCTCATAGAGAATGAAGAAGCAAGGCGCGGGCTTACCTGGCAGATAGTGCCTATGGTGAACCCGGACGGCTGTTTCCATGGACACACACGCCACAATACGCTGGGCAAGGATCCAAACAGGGAGTGGAACCAGGCCGCGCCAACACCGGAGGTGGCGTGCGTCCGCGCCGCGATCACGGCGAAGCTGGGCGGTGAGCCGGTCTTCTTCGCAGATGTCCACAACAACGACCAGCGCAGCAATGACTATCTGATGCTCACTAGCGCACCGCACATCAAAGATGTGGCTGGGGCTGAGGCACTCGTCGCGCTGGTCGCTCGGCGACTCGCCTCGGGCAGCCATTTCAGCGGGACAACGCGACCGCCGCCCGCTCCTGCGCCCGGCGCGGCGCACGCGGGCAAACCATTCTCATTCCCAAGCGCGCTGTTGGAGATGCGGACCGGGCCGCTGCCAACCCGGAACGGCGCTTACGGCACTATTGAGGACCAGCGCCGCCTTGGAGTTGCCCTGGTGGACGCCATTGGCGCTGCGCTCACACAATAGCGCGGGCGCGGCCCGAGTAGCCGCGTGTGAGGAGATGCTCAAATGATCCAGCACGTCACAACTGTCGGTAGCGGCGCACATACATACACCTGGAACGACCGCTGGGCGCAGCTTCCCAACCCGGAAAGCGCTGCCACCGGTTGGGCACATCCCGGCATGGCGACGACGGAGACCGGGCAGATTGTCACCTGCCATCCGGGCCTGCCATTGTTGCTGTTCTTTGATCCGGACGGCACACTGGAGCGCTCGTTCCGTCTGGACATCACCGAGGCGCACGGCCTGACCGTGACCGGCGCGGAGGGCGCGCAGCGGTTGTGGCTGGCGGACAGCGGCGGCAAACGCTTGACCGGATCGGGCTATCCCATACACACCGCGCCCGAAGGCGGACAGGCGATTGAGCTCACATTGGAAGGTCATGTCCTGCGCCGCCTAGAGCGCCCGAACCTGCCGGTCTATCGTGAAGGGAAGTTCTCGCCCACCTCTGTCGTGGAGGATGAGGAGCGTCTTGGCGGCCGGGGTGACATCTGGGTAGCCGATGGCTACGGCCAGAGCCTGGTGCATCGCTACCGCGCCGACGGCAGTCACGCGGGCACCATCAGCGGTGGAGAGGGTGAGGCGGGCGCGTTCAAGACGCCGCACGCGGTGTTAGTGAACCGGCGTGTAGGTGATCCAGAGCTGTACGTTGCTGACCGAGCGAATCACCGCATTCAAGTCTTCGACCTGGAGGGCCGCTTCAAGCGCGCCTTTGGCAGGGACGTGTTGACGAGTCCGAGTGCCTTCGCCATCGCGGGGGACGTGCTGGTGGTGGCCGAGTTGCGCGCGCGCCTGGCACTGTTTGACAGCGCAGACCAGCTGATCGGCTACTTGGGCGCACACGAGGAAGTGTGCGACGAGCCGGGCTGGCCCAACCGCAAGGACGAGGCCGGCGAGCTCATTCGCCCGCCGCGTCTCAAGCCGGGCGCGTTCAACAGCCCGCACGGTGTCACTTCAGACACGGAAGGCAACATCTACGTTGCCGAATGGCTAATCGGCGGCCGCTACACAAAGCTGACAAAGGAGAAAGTAGGCTGATGCCCAGGACGGGAGGAGCGGGAAGGCACGAGTCGGAAGCATCTGGCTAATGGGCAATCCACGCCCCGTGGGCGTCTACGCAACGTCGATGGCGCGCTGGATGTTCAGCGCGCCATCGACGGCCCCTACCAGTCCGCCGAATCGGGCAAACTAGTTGAGGTTTCCTGACCTAGCGGTAGTCTGCTGCTTGCATCAACGGCAGGGGGAGTGGCATCCGCACTACCTCCTGCGAGCGGATGGAGCGTAGACCGGCGTCCAACACCTCTGCCACGTCACGGTGGTGCCGGATGCCGGCTGAAGGCACGACCTGCTCGCCACGCGCCAGGCGCGCGATGAGATGCGTGGGTAAGCTCGGCTCTTCGGCCACCACTGGCATGTCCTCAAGCGCTAGCTCGCGTCCGCCATCTTTCTCGTTCTGCGCGTTGTAGAGCACTGCGCCCTTGTCACCGATTGCGAGTGTCGCGTCCTCTCCCAGAAACATAGTGCTGAACGGCAAGTGCCCAAACTGGCTCCAACTGCCTTCAATCACCGCTCCCGCTCTCTGATACTGGAGCAGCATGCGTGCGTTGTCGTCAGTGATCAGATCGTCGCGCTGCCACCTACCGGCGATGGCGTAGACCGAGCTTGGCGAGCCGAGGATGCCCACCGCCATGTCGGCGCCATAGCAGCAGTAATCGGCGAAGGCGCCCGCGCCATTGAACGGCGGCTGGTAGAGCCACCGGAAGAACGCATTTGCGTCAATCGCGCGCGGCTTCGTGCCGCCTCCGCGATGGCGCACCTCGTAGGGCCGGCCAATCCCGCCTTGCTTCACGAACTCCAGCGCGCGAGCCGTCGCCCGGCCGCCCCAACGCGTAGGATAGTTGGTCACCACCTGCACGCCATACTTGCCGGCGGCGGCCAGCATCCGTTCGGCGTCCGCTAGCGAGAAGGCCAGCGGCTTTTCCACCAGGCAGTGAACTCCCTTTGCCGCCGCCAGTTCCACCACGCGCGCATGATCGGACGTCTCGTTGCAGACGGTGACGACGTTGAGTTCTTCCTTTTCGAGTAACTCTTCGATTGAGTCGTACTCGCGCAGCGGACTACCCTGGTAGCTGGCAACGCGCTTTTGCCGCTCGTCTTTGTTGGCGTCGGCTATGGCCACGAGCTCCACGTCCGGCACCTCACGCCAATCGCGCAAATGAGCCGAGACATGGCCGTGTGTCACGCCAGCAATCGCCACCTTGTACACCATGCTTCTCTCCTCTTCGTGACCGGACGAGAGGGTACTACGCGTAGATACGGTGACAGCGCGCGCGCTAGGCGCAGGCTGCGCGCAGCGCACGCACGATCAGCGTGCGTGCCAGTGGCACCTTGTAGCCGTTATGCGACAGAGGTTGCGCACCGGCCAGCGCCTCTCCCGCGCCGCGGGAGAAGAGCGCTTCGCCCGGCTCCTGGTCCACCAGCACTTGCTCGGCTGCCACCGCGCGCCAGGGAACATTGGCAACGCCGCCCAGGACCAACCGCGGGTCCATGATGCGGCCGTTATCAATGCGGGCCTTGGCGGCCACGCTGACCATAGCGAATGCCCAGACTTTGCGATCCATTGCCTTCAGGTAGACACTACGGCTGTCAGACGGCGGTGTTGGAATGTGTACCGCAAGGAGCAACTCCCCGTCTCGCAACGTGGTTTCCGTCCGTCGCTCCTCGGTAGGCGGCGCAAAGAACTCGCTCAGCGCTAGTGTGCGCTCGCCACGTGGACCGCGCAACGTCACCTCAGCGTCAAGCGCCGTGAGCGCCGTTGCCGGGTCCGAAGGTTGAACCGCCACACACGGACTTTGGTCGAAGATGGCGTGCTGTTGGTTCTCGCCATCTCGCGCCTGGCATTCATCGCCGCCCTTGAGCCAGCAGTCGATGAGATGGTTGCGGTAGTACCAGCAGCGCGGTCGTTGGAGCAGGTTGCCACCGATAGTGGCCACATTGCGCAGTTGAGGCGTGGCGGCGAGTGCGCACGCGTCAGCGAGGGCCGTGAATCGCTCCCGTATGAGGGTGCTGGTCTCAATCTCAGCCAGCGTCGTCAGCGCACCCAGCGTGATTCCGTTTGGCGTCTCACGGATGCCCGCCTCCAGCCCGTCGAGACGCTTGACGTTCACCAGTAGGGACGGCGCGATCAGATCAGCCTTAATCAGCGTGAGCAGGTCTGTCCCACCCGCCAGCGCCTTCACCCTACTGGTATCGCTATCAGTGGCAAGCAGTCCCAACGCCTCGTCTACGCTGGTGGGCATCGCGTACTCAAACTGCCTCATCGCTTGGCCCCTTCTTGCGCCGTGTGTGTCGCCTGCGCTGCCAGCAACGCTATCAGCTTGTGGCGGCTGATAGGACCATCTTTGACGCGGATACCGGTGGCGTCATAGATGGCGTTGGCGATTGCTGGCGCGGTAGGTACTAGCGGCGGTTCGCCAATGCCTTTGGAGCCGGTGACGTTGGCGTCTGGATCGGCCAAATCAACATGCACATTTGTGATCGGCGGCACATCAAGCACGGTCGGTACCTTGTATTCCTCGAGGTTTGCGTTGAGCACTATCCCGCGTGGGTGATCGATCACGCGCTCCTCGGTAAGTGCGAATCCAATTCCTTGAGTCACGGCACCAATCACCTGGCTGTCCACCAGCGTGGGATTAACGATCTTCCCGCAATCGTGACTTGCCACCACGCGCAACACCGTTACCTCGCCGCTTTCGGTATCAACCTCGACCTCCACGAACTGCGCGCCAAAGGTGCGCACGCTCTTGTCTTCCGGGTTTGGCCCGCGCACGCCGTGCCCCTGGATCATGTGCGGCGCAATGCGCTGCGTCACCTCGGCGACGGTGGCGGCGTGACCGCCCTCACCTTCGACGAAGATGGCGCCGTCCTGGACCCGCAGGAGCATCGGATCCACTTCCAGGTAGGTGCCCGCCGCCTGGAGCAGCAGCTTCTTAGCAGCGTCTGCGGCGTCCCGGATAGCGGGGCCAATCGTTGCCTGCGTTGCGCTGCCGGATGAGACTGGCGCGTACGGTCCCTGCCCGGTGTCGCCCAAATGGAGCCGCACCTGGCTCATGGGAAGACCCAGCTCCTCGGCCGCCACCTGCGTCAGCGATGTGCGGGTACCGGTGCCGATGTCTTGCGTGCCCGTCACCACGTCCGCGGTACCGTCCGCATTGAGCTTCACCCAGGCATAGCCGGGTGGGTAGCCGCTGCCGCCCCACTCGTGCGCGGCCATGCCAATGCCGCGCCGCTTTGGTCCCTCAATCGTAGGTTTCTGGTAGCCGCGCCAGCCGAAGGCGTCACCTGCCTTCTCGTAGCAGAGGCGCAGGCTCTGAGGAACGGTGAACGGCTTGTCTCGCTTCTGATCGGTTTCTGCGTAGTTCTTCAGGCGCAGATCAAGCGGATCCATCTTGAGCGCGCGCGAGAGCATGTCCATGGCCTGTTCCAGCGCATAGGCCGCTTCAACGTAGCCCGGTGCACGGAACGCCACCGCTGGTCCGGTGTTGGCGTATATTGGCAGTTGCTCGGTGCGCAGGTTGGCAACCTTGTACAGCCGCTGATACAGGCCGGGTGTGTTGCTTCCCTCGCCGCCGGTCATGTGGGCGCCGACCGATTGCTCGATCTTCACCGAGAGCGCAGTGATCGTCCCATCTCGTCTGGCGCCAATCTTGACCCGCTGACGGGTAGGATTGCGGTTGCCCGCCGCCAGATTTTCCGCCTCGCGGTCAAGCATGAGCTGCACCGGCCGGTCCGCCGCCTTGGAGAGCAGTGCGGCCATCACCGTGGGCTTCCAGGCAATCTGCTTACTGCCGAAGCCACCACCCATGTACTGCTTGATCACACGCACTTTGCTCTCGGATAGCTCAAGCTTCTCCGCCACTTCCTTGCGCACGTCAAAGATGCTCTGCGTCGATTCCCACAGCGTGAGTCGGTCACCCTCCCACGATGCCACGCAGCCGTGTGGCTCCAGGCAGTTGTGCAGCGCCGTCTGCGTCGTGAACACCTCGTCCACCATTACCTCAGCGTCACGGAACCCTGCCTCAACGTCGCCGCGTTCGTAGATCTGAGGATCAGTCTGGAGATTGCCGTGCCGCCCTTCCTTGCTGTCCGGGCGTAGCCTCGGCGAGTCCGGCTCGAGCGCCTTCATGAAATCGGTGACAAACGGCAAGCGCTCGTACTCAATGTCGATCAACCGCAGTGCGTCTTCCGCGATCTCCTCGCTGACCGCCGCGACGGCCGCCACCTCTTCCCCGATATAGCGCAGCGTCGTATCGAAAAGGAGGCTGTCGCTGAACCACTTCATCTTCGGCGCGTTCTTGGACGAGAGCACGGCACGCACACCATAGAGCGCCTCCGCCTTCGACGTGTCTATGCGCGTGATCCGCGCGTGAGGGTGCGGGCTGCGTAGTACGCGGCAGAACAACATGCCCGGCAGATGCATGTCGTAGGAGTAGCGTGCGCGGCCGGTGACCTTGTCCTCACCTTCCACACGCGGATGCGACTTACCAACAACCGTGAGCGCCGTGTCCTGCCCCCAGCGAGGCAAGTGCTCACGCTCCACCACCTTGTACTCGCCATCTTTGCCCTCACCCGATCGCAGGATGTCAATATGCATCGTGGTCATCGCGCCGCTCCCGTCGCCTGCTGCTCTTCGGCCAGCAGCTCCACTGCGCGCTTCCCAGCACGGATGATGTTCAGATAGGCGCCGCAGCGGCAGAGGTTTCCCGTCACGGCGCGCTGAATGTCCTCATCCGAGGGCCGCGCATTCTCCTGCAGCAGCGCGCGCAGGCTCATGATCTGTCCCGGCGTACAGAAGCCGCATTGAAAAGCGTCCATCTCGATGAACGCCCGCTGAACCGGATCGAGCTTGCCATCGTGCGCTAGCCCTTCCACCGTGGTAACCGGCCTGCGGTCGCACTCCACTGCCAGGAGCAAGCAGGAGTACACCGCCTTCCCCTCCAGCAGGACGGTACACGCGCCGCAATCGCCCATGTCGCACACCTTCTTGGTGCCGGTCAGGTGCAAATCGTTACGCAGCGCATCCAGCAGCGTGCGCCGCGGCTCCAACTGCAGCGCGTGCTCGGTCTTGTTCACATGCAGATGCACTGGGTGCATGAGGCCTACTTGCGGGCTTGGCGTTGAGGTGCTCATCTTGGGTTCGCCCCACGGCTGCAAGACACGTACCAATAGCCGTCCAATCTGGAACTTGCGTTGCGCTAATTTTTTCCGCCCAATGACGCAAGTTTGCTACGGTGCACTTCATGACTCCACGGGGACGGCCGTCTCGAACGGCGATACACGAACGATTGGCGCAAGCGGTAGACGAGCTGCGTCGCCGTCTTGGCGGACTCCCATCACCAGTTGAGGCGCAGGATATCTGGACACCCATCTGGCACCTAGAAGCGCATAACTCAACGGCGTTGGAGGGCAACACCCTCGTCTTGCGCGAAGTAGAGATGCTTCTGAGCCAAGGGAGGGCCGTCGGCAACAAGGAGTTAAAGGACTATTTGGAAGTACGGGGATATGCCGATGCGGCGCAATGGGTCTATGCGCAGGCTGCGGAGGCAAGCGAGTGGTGCACCGGCGACGTGCTGACGCTGACCGAGGTGCGTGAGGTCCACCGGCGGCTCATGACGCCCGTGTGGGAGGTAGCGCCGCACCCGATGGCTGGATCAGATGAGGGGCCGGGCAACTGGCGCCGGCACAACATCCAGCCGTTCCCCGGAGGCATGAAACCGCCTCCATTCCCGGAGATTCCAACCCTGATTGCTGACTGGGTAGCCGGCATCCATGAGATTCGCCATGATCCGTCCCCAATTGCAGAAGCCGTGGCCGCACGGCACGCGGCCTTTGAGCAAATCCATCCCTTCATCGACGGCAATGGGCGCACCGGCCGGCTGCTTGTGAATCTCGTGTTTGTTCGACTTGGCTATCCTCCGGCAATCGTCCAGAAGCGGGACCGGTCAAGGTACCTGACAGCGCTCAATCAGGCGGACAGAGGAGATCCCGGTGCGCTCGGAGAACTGCTCGCTCGCGCCCTGCTCGACAACCTGCACCGCTTTGTGATGCCTGCTGTGGCAGGCCCTGCACGGGCATTGCCTCTGGCGGCGCTCACAACGCCGGAGGTGACCGTTCGCGCGCTTCGGGACGCGGCCGAGCGTGGCCGGCTGCGGGCAATTAAGGATGACCGAGGGCAATGGCAGAGCTCCCGCAACTGGGTGAACGCGTACGTCAAGACCCGCCAACGACGCCGGAAAACGCCCCGCATCGGCGTTTTCTAACCTGGAACTTGCGTTGCGCTAATTTTTTCCGCCCAATGACGCAAGTTTGTCGTGGCTCCGTCCCCCGGGAGAGATGTGGACCCATGCTGCGGGGCAACCGGCAACCACCCTGGTAGAGTGCGTGTCGTTAGATAGCTGAGCGCATGGCAAGGGATCTGGCTCAGGACGTAACGGATGATGAGGTTGAGCGGGATGATCCGGCTGCGTCACACTTCTTTGCCTACGTCTACCGGCTGCGGCTGATTGAGCGCTGGAGCCTGATGCGCAATACGCTGCGCGAAAGCGCGGCGGAGCATTCCTTTCATGTTGCCCTGCTGACCCACGCGCTGTGCAGCATTGCGCGCGAGGTCTTTGGAAAAGAGGTGGACACCCCGCGCGCCGTGACGCTGGCGCTGTTCCATGATGTGACCGAGGTAATCACCGGAGACATCCCGACACCCGTCAAGCATCACAATCCCGCCATCCTGGCGAGCATGCGAGAGATCGAGGCGCTCGCCGCCGAGCGTCTACTTGGCATGGTGCCGGTAGCGCTGCGTGAAACCTACGCGCCCCTAATCGCGCATGACGCCCTCTCGGAGCAGGATCTGGCGGCGCTGCAATGGGTCAAGGCGGCCGATAAGCTGGACGCCTATCTCAAGTGCGTCACCGAGCTGGCGGCCGGAAACCGCGAGTTCGCCGTCGCTCGCAGGCAGATTGAAGAACCGCTCCGTGCCTCACCCATGCCGGAGGTGCGCTACTTCCTGGAGCACTTCGCCTCCAGCTTTGAAAAGACGCTCGACGAGATCACAGAATGACCAAAGACCTGCGCCACGAGTTCCTGCTGCGGACGGACGTGGTTTTCCTCAACCACGGCTCGTTTGGAGCCTGCCCGAGACCCGTCTTTGAGGAGTACCAGCGCTGGCAGCTTGAGCTTGAGCGCCAGCCGGTCGCGTTCTTTGCCAGTCGAAACGGCCTTCTACCGGAGGCTCGCGCGTCTTTGGCGACGCTTGTTGGCTGCGCGCGGGATGACCTGGTCTTCATCCCCAACGCCACCACCGGTATCAGCGCCGTGGCGCGCTCGCTGCCGCTCAACCAAGGCGATGAGGTTCTCTCAACCAACCACGAATACGGCGCCTGCGACCGGGCATGGGAGTTTGCGTGCAGGCGGTCAGGGGCGCACCACCGGAAAGTGTCCGTGCCACTCCCATTGCACGCCGCTGGCGACGTGGTTGATGCCATCTGGCAGGGTGTCACGCCGCGCACACGCGTCATCTCCATCAGCCACATCACATCGCCCACCGCGGTGATCTTCCCCGTGGCGGAGATTGTCCTGCGCGCCAAAGAGGCCGGTATCTGGACGGTGATCGACGGTGCGCACGCGCCAGGACAGATTGACCTCGACCTGGCGACGCTAGACGCGGACTTCTACGCTGGAAACTGTCACAAATGGCTCTGCGCGCCCAAGGGCACGGGCTTCCTGTATGTGAGGCGCGACTTGCAGCACCTCATCGCGCCGCCCATCACAAGCTGGGGCCATCATGTTGATCCCGAGCGCCCAAACCCGTTCATTGATGAGTTCGAGTGGCAGGGCACCCGCGACCTGGCGCCCTTTCTCGCGGTGCCCGCCGCGATCCGCTTCATGCAGGAACGCGACTGGCCAGCGCAGCGCCAGCATTGCCACGAGCTGGCGCAGTGGGTACGTGGTGAAATCCTGGCGCTCTATGGATTGGAGCCGTTCACACCCGATTCGCCCGAGTGGTATTCCCAGATGGTGGCGATGCCGCTCCCGCCATGCGACTCGGCGGCCCTGAAGAAACGCCTTCTTGACGAGCGGAACATCGAAATTCCCATCCTCACCTGGGAGGGACGCCAACTCGTGCGGGTGTCGGTCCAGGCGTACAACACTCGCGCCGATCTCGAAACGCTGGTAGACGCGCTGCGAACGCTCCTGCCGCCTGCCTAGATCCCCGCGGCGCGTGTCCAGGCTTGAAGCACAGCGGCCACGTTGTCTTTGATTTTCGCACGTGAGCCGCGTTTGTCGCGCGTGCGCTCAATGATGCTGTCGTAATCGGTATGCAGGTGACGGACGTGGGCGATCACCGCCAGACGCACCTTCTCAGCGTCAAGCTCCTTGGCCGCCGCGGTTCTGCCTACGCGTCCGCTGCTGCGGGCACAAGCGTGGGCCGCGATCTCGCGCGCTTCTGAAAGTGGACAGCCGGGAAACTGCCGCTTCACCGCCTCCGTGAAGACGGCTACATACTCCTTGTCCTCGACCTCACGGTGCAGCGCCGCCTGCGCCCGCTGCCGGGCACGTGCGTCGGCGTCCGACACGCACTCAGCCCTGGCCAACCGGATTGCCTGCGCCTCCAGCAGCGTGCCTCGCCGCTCGTAACGCTTCCGGCGCGGCGTCCACTCCAGCACAACCGCCTTGTGCTTTGAATGCGCGCTTGCCCGGCGTGTCAACGCCACGTCGCCTGAAGGCAAGAAGACCAGCGTTCCAAGCAGCGCGCAATCCAGACAGAGCGGCTTTCGCTCCTCCAAATGCATCAGGTCGCCGGGAACGCGCTGTAGACCGCACTCGGCACAGACAGCAGGCTGCGGCGTAACGAGCACGATGGGATCGGGCAGATTGGGAAGCGGCGCTGCAAGCCGTAGGACAGGAGGTCCAGCGGTCACGGAGGCACGTCTGGCGGCTGTAGCGGTGGACATAGGTGATTTGACGGCGAGCAGTGAATGAACGATCTGGGCAGTGTTGCGGTTCCGGCGTCAGCGTCACGCGGGCGCCGGTCTGTCGTCGCGTCGCGCCGACCACTTTGACGGGCCGCTTGGGGTCACTAGGGCACAATCCCATCCGCCAAGACAAGGAGGGCGAACGATGGGTGATAAGAAGGCGTACCGAGCGGCGATTGTCGGTACAGGACGGCCGCGCGGACAGGAAGGCTCAACCGGCGCCGCAATCTCGCAGTTCCATGTGCGCGGGTACGTCTCCAATGGGTGCGAGGTGGTGGCGCTGGCGGACATCCGCCCGGAAAACGCGGAAGCGTTCCGCGCCGAGCACGGCGTGCCCGACGCGCGCATCTTCAGCGACTACAAGGAGATGCTGCGCGAGGCGAAGCCGGACATCGTCTCAATTTGCACCTGGCCGCACCTGCACGCCGATATGGTGGTTGCCTGCGCGGAAGCGGGCATCCGCGCCGTGCACTGTGAGAAGCCGATGGCGCCCACCTTTGGCGACGCACGGCGCATGCACGAGGCGTGTGTCGGCGCCGGAACGCAGCTTACGCTCAACCACCAGCGCCGCTTCGAGGAGCCGTATGTCACCTGCAAGCGCCTGATTGATGAAGGCGCCGTAGGCAAGCTGGTGCAGCTCCAGGCGGGAGCGCCCAACCTGTACGACTGGGGCACCCATTGGTTTGACATGCTGTTTTTCTACAACAGTGACGTGCCCGCGGAATGGGTAATGGGGCAGATTGATAGCCGTGAGGAGCGCGCCGTCTTCGGCGTCCGTATGGAGAACCAGGGCGTCAGCTACGTTGGCTACCAGAACGGCGTGCGAGGCATGCTGCTCACCGGCGACCACATCCCAGAAGCCACTGGCGGCCCCACGGGCCGCCGCGCAACCTTGGGCGCGGCACATCGCGTGATCGGCACCGAGGGCACACTTGAGGTGGGCGCTCCAGACTCCAAGCTCCGGCTCCTGAACGCCCAATCCGGTGGATGGAAGGAGATTGAGCTGCCGGATGGGCCAAAGAACATCACCGCCGCCGTCGTAGCGGCCATCGGCGACGCGCTTCACTGTCTTGAAACGGGTGAAGAGCCACTCCTCTCATCCCACAAGGCTATCCGCGCGACCGAGTTGATCTTCGCCACCTATGAGTCGTCCCGGCGCCGCGCGCGGGTCGATCTCCCGCTTGAGATTGAGGACAACCCGTTACATACCATGCTCGATCAGAAGCTGATCGGTCCGGCTCGCGAGGCGTAGTTCTTGCGCTTGTCGGTCAGGTGGCCGACGACCTTGGTACCTGCCAGTCACTCCAGCGCTATCTTGCGCCTAGGCTTTGGCGTTGACAATTCAGAGGATGCAAGTATCGTGCTGAGTGGTCGTCAGGCGCTTGAGCTGGTGCCACTTGGGGCACCTGTGCCGCAGGCGTCGCTCGCCGCCAGTCATTTGCACGGTGTGCGCGAGATGGAGGTGGCTACCGTGCTGTCCCTCGCTCGCGCAATTGAGGCCAGGGACAATCACACCGGCTCACATGTTGAGCGCGTACAGCGCTACAGCCTGGAGCTCGCCCAGCGCCTCGGCCTGGCAAACGATGAGATCTATCGCATCGGCATTGGCGCCATCCTGCACGATGTCGGCAAAATTGGCGTACCGGACGCGGTGCTCAATAAGTGTGGACCGCTGAACGCGCGCGAAGCGGCAGAGATGCGCCGGCACCCTCTGGCCGGTGAGCGGCTGCTGGCGGACAACCCGCTGCTTGAGTGTGCGCGCGACGCTGTTGTCTTCCACCATGAGCGCTGGGACGGCTCCGGCTATCCGTACGGCCTGCGCGGACAAGCCATCCCGCTAGACGGCCGCATTGTCGCCGTGGCGGACGCCTTTGACGCCATGACGGCCGATCGCCCCTACCGTGAACGCCTTTCGCACCAGCGGGCGCTGGAAGAGATTGCACGTGGCGCCGCCACACAGTTTGATCCGGAGATCGCGCGTGCATTCCTCACGTTGCCGCTTTCACTTCCCGGTACCCGCTTCAATCGCTCAACGGCCGCGGCGGCGTAGCCTACAGCCAGCCGCTGGCCAGGTCCATGATGGCTGGCTCGCGTGGCCACCAGACATCGAAGGTCGTCGTCAGGTCGATCATCTTGCCCTCCTGTGCGGACCGGTAGGCCATCATCTGTTGCTCGGCCACATGCATCCCAACGTCAATGCCGCAGTGCAGCGGTGATTCCTTGCGGATGGCTTTGACGAAGTGCGCCACAATCTCGCCCTCCAACTCTGAAGTTGGTACGGGCACTGTGTAGCAGTTGGGGATGCCAAGGTACTCCACCGGTTGGCCGTCAGGAGGCGCCTTCAGGTCGCTCTTGACTACCAGAGGCTGGCCGTAACGTCCCATGAATATGGCGCCGTGGCGGCCATGCAGGACGGTGCCGTTGGTCATGTAGGAGCGCGCCCAGATGGAATGCACCTGCGCCTGCTGTCCTGTTGCGTACTCCAGCAGGATAGAGACGTTGTCGTCTACCGCGGACTCGACTCGCCCGCCGTCCCCTGTAACACGGTGGGGGATCAGCCGGTTCACCAGCGCGGTGATGCGCTTGGCTGGACCCATCAGCGCCGCGACACGCGCCAGCGGATAGACCATGGTGTCCAGCATGGCGCCACCCTCGGCCTCAGCGCTGTAGTACCAATTGGAGCGCGGTGGGCCGGGAAAGGAGAGCTCCGCCTCAATCCCGGTGATCTTGCCAATGTATTCCTCGCGCGCATGCTTCAGCGCCTTGAGGAAAGTTGGGTTGTCCACGTATGGCAGCGCCATCAGCGTCACGTCTGAATGGGCACGCGACGCCTCCGCCAGTTGCAGCGCTTGCTCCCAAAGCGTGGTCATCGGCTTCTCCACCAGCGCGTGCTTTCCGGCCTGTACAGCATCGGTCGCCATCGCCGTGTGCAGCGCGTGAGGCGTGGTGATGATGACCGCGTCCACCTCAGGATCGTCCAACAGGCGGCGGTGGTCGGTGTACCAGCGCGCGCAGCCGCGCTCTTCCGCCTTCGCGCGGGCGGTCTCCTCATGCGCCGCGCAGGTGGCGGTGAAGCGCACGTTCCAGCCGCGCTCATTCAGTTTCTCCGCTTGGTCGAAGAAGCGCTTGCTGATCTGGCCCGTTCCGATCATGCCCATCCTGATCTCTGGACGGCTTGTGGTGGTCATGTCCTCAGTGTCTACCATCCGCACTGATATGACCACAACGGCTACCACCACCGGCGTTCCTGTGATCGAGTGGAACGCGCACATCTTCTCCGGCGACACCGAGCGCTACCCCTTCCACCCCAGAGCCGTCTACACGCCCAACGCGGCGCGGCTCTCACCCGATCCGCTGGCTGATTACCTCAAGCGTCTAGCCGGCGAGGGCATTGACCGCGCGGTCATCGTGCACCCGGAGCCGTATGGCGACGATCACCGGCTGGTGCTGGATTGCTTGAAGCGCGAGCAAGGACGGCTGCGGGGCACCTGTCTCTTCTACCCCGATGATCGGGATGCCGTCTCCAAGCTGCGCGCGCTCGTGGCGCAGGAGCCGCGCCTTGTAGCGCTGCGCTTTCATGCCCACCGAGGCAAAGAGCAGTATCTGCGCTCCTTTGACGACGAAGGCGTGCGCGCACAGTGGGCGGCGGCGGCCGAGCTTGGCCTGATTGTGGAGTTACACATCGGCCCCAACTACGCGGCGCAGGCCGAGGCGCGCATCCGCGAGTTCCCGGGCGTCCCGGTGCTGATCGATCACCTGGCCGAGGCGAAGCTGGGTACGCCCGTTGAGTACGCCGATGTGCTGGCGCTCGCCGCGCACAAGAACGTCTACATGAAGCTCTCCGGCATCAATCACTTCGCGTCGGACGCGCCGCTCTACGAGAGCGCACAGCGCTTCACGCGCCAAGTTGCGGATGCCTTTGGCCCGGACCAGCTCGTCTGGGGATCAGGCACGCCAAAGATTGTGGATGCTCACCTTGCCCATTGGTCCGAGACCGACCGAGCCAAAGTCAAGGGAGGCACCCTGGCTCGCCTGCTCAACTGGCAGTAGGACGCTCCTCACGTCCTACTGACGCGGGCTCGTTAAAGGCCCAGCAGCGTTGCCAGCGCCTCGTTTGTCGGGACAAGCGCGACGGCGCGGATGGGGGAGGCGTCCAGGTCCTTCACGGGGAGTGGCATGCCGATGAAGAAGAAGCGGTCGCGCGGCAGCGCGCCGAGGCCGCGCATGCACTCAATCATCGGCACCTCTTTGCCAGGCAGGAAGAAGAGGTGATGCAGCGGGTGCTGCGTTGCCCGCTCGCCGCGCACCTCGAAGCCCGAAGAGTCGGTGCCGAGCGCCTTGATCTTGCGGTCGTTAATCAGCCACTCGGCCGCTTCTTCGGTGACGTAAGGGCGGTCGTGCGAGTGCTTCGTGCGGTAGAGGTGCTCGCGCCCTTGCCACATGAACACGCGGTCCGCAACGCGGATACCACCGGCGCGCTCCGCGCCTTTCTGGAAGTCCTCAACCGTGATCGGCTCATTGGTCAGCTTGTGGCGCAGGTCCACCCGGATCGCGGGGCCGATACCGTGGTCGAGCGAGAAGTCTGACGTGTCGATCCCGTCCTTGTAAAAGTGGTGGGCAGCCTCGAAGTGCGTTCCCACATGCGACCAGAGGAAGACTTCTGACTGAATGTCGCCGGTTGGCTTGGTCCGATGGCCACGCTCTTTGACCTCCAGCTTGTACTGCTCGTCAGCTGGTCGGAGGCGATGGGTGAGGTCATAGACGTCATAAGTGGGGGTGCGCAGCGGCTCGGACTCAGCTTGCAGCCGCTCGTCAGTCTCTTCCTGGATGTGCGCCACGTCGGGGGAGCGCATTGGGTCGGCAGTCAGGGTCACGGGGTTCTCCTTCTCGTTCTTCATATAGTGTCGGAAATGAGTGTGGCTCCGGGCACGGCGAGTTTCGGTGTGAGTGGCTCGCCCCCGGAGGCTTGGATAGCGCCGGTTACCGCGGAAGCATGCACACCATCGGTCAACGCAACCATGATTCCGCCGCCACCCGACCCGGCGAGCTTGGCGCCGTACGCGCCCGCGGCAAGCGCGGCGTCGATCAAGCGCTCTAGCTCGGGACTCGAGACACCGAGCTTCTCCAGCACCAGCTGATTGAGCGTCATCAGGCGTCCAAGCTCCGGCCAATCGCCGGTGCGAAGCGCCCCCAGTGCAGTGCGAGACAGCAGGCCGATGGTCTCGAAGTAGCGCATGCGTCCATCCGGACTCTCAGCCAGCCAGCGCCGCACGCGCGAATTGACCTCGCTCGTGGCGCCGATGACGCCGGTGTTACCGATCACCAACGTCAGACCGGGGTGAAACGGCACTGGCTCGCCCAATCCCGCCGCCGTTGTGAACCGGATCACGCCGCCGCACAAGGATGTCTGCGAGTCCAACCTGGAGGCGATCCCGCCGTGCGCGACGATGTCGCCGCGGTGTGCCCAGTCCGCGATCCGCTCCCGCTCTTCAGAAAGCCCCGTCCACGCGCCGAGGGCCGTTGCCAGCGCGGCAAACGCCGCGCCGCCCGATCCGAGGCCGCCCGCGCGCGGAATGTCGCTGCTGAACTCCAGCTCCAGCCCAAGCGGCAGCGAGTCACGCAGGGCGGACGCAAGGATGTACTGCTGCGGCGCGAAGAAGTCGCGCCGCGCGAGTTCCCGGATCGATTCGTAGTCCTCAAACTTTCGGAAGCGGTCGACCGCGTTGCCAAGCGCAAGCACCTCCGCCCGCTCCATCCGCAGTTCCGCATAGTTGGCAGCGTCGCTGCGGAAGACGATTCCGGCCGCGTTGGTCTGCCTCAGGCGGCATGTGGTGTATAGCCCAATGCCGGCGCTGAGCGCGGGCTGACCACGGTTTATGGCGTGCTCGCCGAAGAGGATCACCTTTCCGGGAGCACGCGCGACGACTTCTCCCGGCACGCTACCCGGCTCTGAGCGCCAGCACCCAATCGAGCGTGTCGGGCGCTTCGAGCGTCGCGTCACTTCCTTCCAATCGGCCCGCGTTCTGGCGCGTGCCGTCGCGGGGGTTGATCCAGGTGGCAATCATGTTGCCTGCCAGCGACTCAGTATTCAGGTGCAGCGTGCCGCCTGCCGCAAGATAGAGCACAGCGGCGCGGCCGTCTTCACTGCGCGACGCGCTCACATAGCGCAGGATGTCCTCTTTTCCGGGTTGGTCGTTCACTAGCTCTTGCGCAGGGATGAACGTCCACCAGGGGAGCGATTGGAAGACCTCAGCCAGGTGTCCCATGTGCCAGGCCCCGGGCATATGCAGCGCTTCCTGCCAGGGCTTTGCAACGCCGGTGTAGGGATGGGCGACCGGCGGTCCTGAGCCATCGTCCCAACCCCATATGCCGTGGCCGCCATAGGTGACGCCCGCCGTTGGAGACACCATTAGGCTCCAATAGTTGGCGCGCCGGACATGGATCGCCGGGTGGCGCTCCTTGGACTGATAGGAGACGTGGTCCTCGTATGGGGACTCGATGTTCATGACCACCTTGCCGGGCACGTTCTGCCACTCGGTGGCGGGGGGCCCTTCCACAATCCAGCAC
>Ga0136611_10001050_pt1 | contig 18867 bp, 15 predicted proteins | sample AntDrymUQ2232306_2_FD_106645 | JGI IMG/M metagenome (GOLD analysis project Ga0136611, IMG submission 106645) | Polar desert sand microbial communities from Dry Valleys, Antarctica - metaG UQ223 (23.06) | ecosystem: Environmental > Terrestrial > Soil > Desert | place: Antarctica: Dry Valley...
CCCGAGACGCTCGCGGGTATCATCGACGCAGGCGTCGACATGGTACGTATCAATTGTGCTCACGGAACGCCTGAGAGCCGCTCGCGCCTGATTGGGTTGGCCCGCTCGATCGCTGACGAGCGCGGCCAGCCACTGCCGGTGCTGATGGACCTGCAAGGTCTGAAGATCCGGACAGGGCCGCTTGAGGGCAGCGAGCCTGCGATGCTGGCACGCGGCTCGAAGCTCCGCGTCTATCCCTACCAGGTGCCGAGTACGAGCGAACAGATCGGCGTCGGCTATCCGCAGTTGCTGCAAGTCATCCGGCCGGGCCAGCGTGTGCTGCTGGCGGACGGGCTGATCGAGCTGCTTGTCGAAGCGATTCAGACCGACCATGCAGTCTGCTCGATCGGTCGCGGTGGCCCGCTCGCGGCCCGGCAAGGTGTGACGCTGCCGAATGTCGTCCTCCAGGATGCCGTTCTGACCGACAACGACCGGGCCGATCTTGCGTTCGCCGCACAGCATAACATCGAGTATGTCGGGCTGTCGTTCCTGAGTAGTGCGCTGGACATCGAGCGGGCGCGCGAAGCGGCGATGTCGCTTGGCTGGACACCCGGCATCGTCGCCAAGATCGAACGGCCAGCGGCATTGGCCCAGATCGAGTCGATCGCTGCCGCTGCGGATGTCGTGATGGTCGCGCGCGGCGATCTCGGCGTTCAGCTTCCTCCGGAGCAGGTTCCCCGCGCGCAGAAGGAGATCGTCGCCGTCTGCAACCGGCTTGGGACGCCGGTGATTACCGCGACGCAGATGCTCGAATCGATGATTATGCAGCCGGTGCCAACCCGCGCTGAGACAAGTGACGTTGCCAACGCCGTCCTCGATGGGACAGACGCCGTCATGCTCAGCGCCGAGACCGCGACTGGACGCCACGCGACGGCAGCCGTCGAGATGATGGATCGCATCATCCGTGAGGTGGAGCGGTTCGGGCCGGTCCGCCCGCCGGACCAGCGTGACGTTGCTCCGGTAACCGACCCGGGCCGGATGATCGTTGATGCGCTTGGCCGCGCGGCACGCGCGCTCTCGGATATCGCGCCGATCAACTACATCATCGTCTTCACATTGAGTGGGTCGAGCGCCCGGCTGGTCGCCAAGGGCCGTCCCCGCGTGCCGGTGATCGCGATCACGACCGATCCGTTCGTGGCGCGCCAGCTATCGGTCGTCTGGGGAGTTCGGGCATTAGTCTCGCCACTGATCGATAGCGTCGACGATCTGTTCAGGGAAGCATCGACGTTAGTGCTCGACGCCGGTCTCGCGCATGAAGGCGCCGAGGCGCTCTTCGTCGGCAGCTTGCCGATCTATCGTGTCAGTGGCCGGACGAACCTGCTCCATGTTCGCAAACTTGAACGCTGATCTGTACGTGGCATGTGCCGTGCAACTTCGTTAGCACTGGCGACGCGAGTTCGCCGGTATTCGCATGATGAACCTGAATGGAGACGCAACATGCTCGACAGTTCCGGGAACGAATATGACTCGCCGATCGACAATCAGACCTACAACCTGCTGCAAATCCTGACCAGCAAGCTAGAGGCGGTCGAGGCCTACAACATCTACGAGGAGGACATGGAGGGCGAGGCCGCGCAACTCGTCAGCCGGATCGCCGAGGACGACCGCCGGCATGTTGCCGACTTGCCAAGGGCGCTCGGACTCTCGCGGCAGTAGCAGACACCGCGCTACAATTCTGCTGCTTCGGCAGACGGCGGCAACAGGGGCCGGGGATAGCACGATCCCTCGGCCCCGGTGTATCTTCGGTTGGACGCGCAGTCGCGGATCAGCGTGGGAGTGACGGCATGGATCTGATCGACGTTCGCGATCTGGACGGCCCGAATCTGTTCGCGCTGCGCCCGGTCATCAAGCTCGAAGTTCGGCACGGCGACAGTGACCAGGTCGCGGAACCGGCCCGGAAGACCGTTCGCACATTGTTCGGGCTGGAGATGTCCGACAAGCCGCTTGCCACCCTTCAGGAAGTCGTCGCTGCGTTGCACGTTCAAATCGGGCTGGCAATCCCGGCGATGGGCGTTCGTCCGCTGGATACACCCGGACATCAGGTTGTGTTCTTCGACTGGTCGTGGCGTGAGACGGCGCTGGAGATCGGGCGACTCGCGCACGCGATCGTGACGAGCGGCATTGAGGGCAACCCGGGTCCAGCGCTTATCAACCTGCTCGACCAGGATCGCGAACGTGACGACGGCCCGCTCTGGATTCGCAATGACCAGCGGCGGATACCGAGCGTTGGGATTACCGGAACGAACGGCAAGACGACGACTACGCGGATGGTTGCGCACATCGTCCGCAGCGTTGGGCAACACGTTGGCTGGACCAGCACGAGCGGCGTCTACATCGACGGCGAGCAGGTCATTGAGGGGGACTACACCGGGCCGTCCGGCGCGCGTCGCATCCTCGAAGATCAAGCCGTCGAAGTCGCCATCCTTGAAACGGCGCGTGGCGGTATTCTGTTACGCGGGCTGGCGTACGAGTCGAACGATGTCAGCGTCTTCCTGAACGTCAGTCCGGATCATCTCGACATGCAGGGTGTCGGCACCGTCGAGACGCTGGCGGTCGTCAAGAGTGTTGTCGTTCGAGTGACGAAGCCAGACGGCCTCGTCGTCCTTAATGCCGACGATCCGCTTGTCCTGGCTCAACAAGCCAATGTTTTTGCTCCCGTCCTGCTCACCAGTCAGGGGGGCGCTCCCGACGCAGTGGAGCGACACACGGCGGCGGACGGGCAGGCGGTCGTCAGCGACGGAAAGACGGTCTGGCGTTATCTCAACGGCAGTCGTCGCCCACTCATTGAACTGACCGAGATTCCCGCAACGTACGGCGGCGCTGCGACGCACATGGTCGAGAATGCGTTGGCAGCGATTGGCGCGGCGATTGGACTGGGCCTCTCGAACGAGCAGATCGTCGACGGTTTGCGGTCCTTCAGCTCCGACATGCGCTTGAACGCAGGTCGTCTCAATGTTTTTCGCCTCGAAGGTCGCGTCGTCGTCGTGGACTATGCCCACAACGAGCAGGGGCTTGAGGTTTTGCTCAGCTTCGCACGGCGGATGACTGGCGAAACCGGACAGGTCGTCGCCATCGTTGGGACGGCAGGTGACCGGACGGATGACCAATTGCGTGGTCTCGGAACGATCGGCGTTGAACGTGCCGACCGGCTCTTCTTGAAGGAAACGGGCCGCTACCTGCGGGGCCGCGAACCAGGCGAGGTCACGGCCCGGATGCTCGAAGGCGTTGCCAGTTCCGCGCATCCGGAGCGGCTGGCAGGGACGTTCGACGGCGAACATGTCGCCCTGCTGACGGCGCTTTCCGAAACCAACCCCGGAGATGTCATCGCAATCATGTGCCTGGAGGAACAGCTAACGGTCCTGCGCGAACTCCGCGATCGCGGTGCGGAAGAGTGGTAATCGTCCGTGTGGAGATCTATCACGGTCCTCATCGACTGCTGCATGTGATGTCGCGGCGATAACGATGATGAGTCTATGAAAGTTAACATGCCAGTTTCAGATGGCTACGAATTCGATGCAACAGTTCCGTCCATCAACGACGATACGATCGACCACCGCTGCTTCGGGTGTGGTAACCAGAACCCTTCAGGCTTGCGGCTGCGCTTCCGTCCGCTGGACGACGGCGGAGTCTGGGCAACGTTCACTCCGTCTCGCGATCACGCGGTATATATGGGGATGACGCATGGCGGCATTCTCTCAGCCATCGCCGACGAGGCGATGAGCTGGGCAGTGACGCATGCTGGAGACCTCGGGGTGACGGCACGGATGACGATGACGTTTCGCCGGCCGGTCAGGCTCGGACAGGACATACGTGTGCTGGCATGGGTTGTCGGCAGGAAGGCTCGCGCAGTCGATACACGCGCTGAAATCCGAGATCCGGAGTCCGGTGAATTGCTGGCGGGAGCCGAGGGGCGCTTCATGCGGGTCACGCCCGAGCAGGCCGCTGCATGGCGCGAAGCGTACGGCGATCGAATCGAGGACTCGGCGTTTGGAGCCGCTGCTCGAAGAAATGCCGGGCGAACGTAACATATTCGAAGGCTGCCGTTGACCGAATCGATCGCGCTTCCGTATAGTCACCCGAGCGCGACTGTTGATTGTGCGGGTGGATGGTGAGCTTGAGCGATCGTACGCGAGGTCCGTTACTGGCTATCGGTGGCGCCGAGGACAAATTCCGCGACCGGGCCATCCTGCGTCGCTTCACGGAATTGTCTGGCGGTGACGATGCGCGGATCGCGATCATCCCCACCGCTTCGGCAATCGATGACGCGGGACAGCGCTATAAGGCAATTTTCCTCGAACTTGGCGCGGCAACCGCCGAGGTGCTATTTGTCGGCGACCGTGACGATGCGAACAGCGACGAACTGGTATCGCTGGTTGAGCAAAGCACCGGGATCTTCATGACCGGCGGCAACCAGATCCGGGTTGCCAGCATCCTCGGAGGGACACGGGTGGCTCGGGCGCTGGTTCGCCGCAACCGTGAGGGGGCACCCGTCGGCGGTACGAGTGCTGGCGCGTCGGTCATGTCGGCGGTCATGGTCGCTGGTGGACGGAGCGGCCCGACACCGCGGCCGCACGGCGCGGCGATGTCGCCAGGGTTGGGGCTGATCGATTCCGTCATCATCGACCAGCACTTTCGCGAGCGCGACCGGATTGGCCGGCTCGTGACGATGGTCAGCTACAACCCCGGAATACTCGGTCTTGGCATCGACGAGGATACGGCGGCGTTGATCTGGCCGCATGACACGCTCGAGGTCATTGGCAAGGGTACTGTGGTGATCGTTGACGGCGTCAACATGCGCAGCGATGTCTACGCGGGGCGCGGGAAGCATCCGCTGACGATCGCGAACGTCGTCGTCCACTTCGTGGCCGAAGGCGGTAGCTACGATCTCAACCAGCGCAAGGTGCTCTGTCTCAGGTAATCTGACGGTTGCGACATCGGTCGCCAGGTCCGATCTGTATCGGTGTGGGTCACAATCGATAGATTTGCGCTTCCCGCCGGTGGGCGCGGGGCTGATGGGAGTGGGGGCTAGCGATGCCATTGAAGGTTCTGGACTCGAAGGTCTATCGGGGGCCGAACGTCTGGGCGCGGGTGCCGGTCGTCCTGCTGCGCGTCGACATCGAGGAGCTTGAGGATCGCCCAACCAACGCGATCGAGGGGTTCACCGACGAGTTGGTCGGTCTGATGCCTTCGCTCTACGACCATTATTGTTCGTTAGGACGGCCTGGCGGGTTCCTGGAGCGGCTACGCGAAGGCACCTGGATGGGGCATGTCCTCGAGCACATTGCGCTTGAGTTGCAGACGCTCGCCGGTTCGGACGGCAGCCGGGGCCTGACGCGCTCGACCGACGATCGCGGTATCTACAACGTCGTCTACCAGTACGCGCAACAGGATCTTGGGATCGCGGCTGGCGAGTTGGGCGTGCGCCTGCTCAACAGCCTGATCTACAAGGACGATTCGGACTTCGACTTCCATCACGAGCTTGAACGACTCATCCGGCTGGCCGAGCGGCTCGCCTTTGGCCCGAGCACAAAGGCGCTCGTTGACGAGGCGGAGCGCCGCGGCGTGCCGGTTATCCGGCTCGATCCACGCCGCTCGCTCGTCCAGCTTGGCTATGGCGTCTATCAGAAGCGGGTCTGGGCGACGGTCACCTCCGAAACCAGCAACATCGCTGTCGACCTGGCGGCTAACAAGCGCTTGACCAACCAACTCCTGCAAGGCGTCGGTATCCCAGTCCCCCGCTCGTCGACGGTCGAGACAGCCGACGAGGCGGTCCGGGCGGCACGTTCGATCGGTCATCCCGTCGTTCTCAAGCCGCTGGATGGAAACCATGGCCGGGGCGTCCGGATCAATCTCATCGGTGATAACGAGGTGCGCGAGGCATTTCAGGATGCCTGCGACGAGAGCCGGAACGGCATCGTTATTGTCGAGTCGTTCATTCGAGGGCGGGATTACCGCATCCTCGTCGTCGGCGGCAAGCTGGTCGCCTGCGCGGAGCGCGTCCCTGCTCATGTCGTCGGTGACGGCGTCCACACCGTCGAGGAGCTGATCGAGATTACCAACAGCGATCCGCGGCGTGGCATTGGCCATGAGAAGGTGTTGACGCGCATCTCCGTCGATGACGCGGTGCTTGACCTGCTTGGGAAACACGAGTTGGCGCTTGAGTCGATTCCGGAAGTCGACCAGTTCGTGCAGCTACGGCTGACTGGCAACATGTCCACCGGCGGAATCTCGATCGACCGCACCGATGAGATCCACCCCGACAACATGGAGATCGCCGAACAGGCCGCTCAGGTCATTGGCCTGGATGTGGCGGGCATCGATTTCATCGTCGATGACATCACGATCCCGGTCAAGGACCAGGGCGGCGCAATCTGTGAGGTCAACGCCGGTCCGGGCTTCCGGATGCACACGCATCCGACCGAGGGTGTCCCGCGCGATGTTGCCCGGCCAGTCCTTGACCTGCTCTTCCCGCGTGGGACGCCATCACGGATCCCAATCGTGGCGGTGACCGGCACGAACGGCAAGACGACGACCAGCCGCATGATCTCGACGATCCTCAAGATGGCTGGCAAGCGCGTCGGGATGACGACGACCGACGGAGTCTACATCGATGGTACTCAGATTCTCAAGGGCGACATGAGCGGGCCGCATAGCGCCCAGATGGTGCTCCAGAACCCGACCGTCGAGCACGCCGTCCTCGAAACGGCGCGCGGTGGCATCCTGCGTTCCGGCCTCGGCTTCGACCGCTGCGATGTTGCCGTCGTCACCAACGTGACGGCCGACCACCTCGGCCTCGGCGGGATCGATTCGCTGCGCGAACTGGCGCGGGTCAAGGCAGTCGTCCCAGCCGCGACGTTCCGCGATGGCTTCGTCGTGCTGAACGCTGACGATCCATGGTGTGTGGAGATGACCTCGCGCTCGCGTGGCGAGGTCATCTTCTTCTCGATGGACGAGGAGAATGAGACGGTCAAGGAACACCTGCGCTCGCGCGGCAAAGCGGTCATTGTGAAGCGAATTCGCGATAACGAGGTGATCTACTTCGCCGAAGGTAAGCGTGAGACAGCCGTCCTCGATGTGCGCCATATCCCAGCAACGTTCGAGGGCCGGGCGCGGGTCAACATCAAGAATTCGCTGGCGGCGGTCGGAGCGGCCTGGGGTTCCAATATCCCGCTCGACGCCATCCGCAACGGGCTGCGGACGTTCACGACCTCGTTCTTTCAAGCGCCGGGGCGGTTGAACCTGCTTGAAGTGGGCGGATATCGAGTGATCGTCGACTACTGTCACAACGTGGCCGGGTTACAAGAGCTGGCCGAATTCGTCACCCGGATGCTGCCGCCGCGAACAGTCGGGATGATCGCGGTGCCGGGCGACCGTCGGGACGAGGATATCCGCGCCTTCGGGACGATTGCCGCCGGGATGTTCAATGAGTTTGTGATTCGCGAGGACACCAACCCGCGCGGACGCGAGCGAGGAGAGGTTGCCGGTCTCCTACACGAGACGTTGACCGCCAACGGAGTCGATGAATCACGCATCGAAATCGTCCTCAACGAGGTCGATGCGGCCAAAGCGGCGCTCGACCGCGCACGGCCCGACGATCTCGTCGTCCTGCTGGCCGACAAGCCGGCTGAGGTCTGGGAGACGGCTGTCGAGCGCAGCACACGCGACTGGAGCGGTAAGGTTACTTCCGCGCGTGCATAACCGCTCAGCGACGGATGCGCTGGATGAGTCGCGACACAAGGCCCAATAGTCGCCCGCCCGGCATTGCAGCGGCTGGGGACATCGTCCCTGTCAGCCCGATGCCGGGTCGCCAATTCGCAGGCACGGTTGGCGGTAGACTCGACGGACCGGACACCCGCGGGTGTCCTCCGAACAGCGGTTCATACCAGCGGCGCAGATATGGCGGCATCAAACCGATGTCGCCCATCACGCCTGACGCAAGTCCAGCGAAGCGTTCCCAGTTTGCCTCCTTCATGCCCTCGAAGCCGGTCCGAGGGTTGCCATTGGTGTATTCCCACGCGAGGAACGCTACTCGGACAAAGTTCGGATCGGCTTCGACTGCGGCCCGGTTGACATCACGCCGAAAGGCCAGGTGCCGGCCGGGGCGGTCTGGATCGTCCGGATGTGGATCGACATAAAAACCGGATTCGTCGGCCCAGGCGTGCGCCAGCTCGTGCAGGCAGGCTTCGTCCTGGACACCGTTGAGGACGATTCGTCGCTCGGAAGGCATCCAGTAGCCGCCACCGTGCGGTTGGGCAAGATCACCAACCTCGACCGGGACCTGTCGCAGGATGCCGCGAGCGGCCGGCGTGAAGTCGTAGCGTTCCAGCACTTGATCGCGAAACTGGCTGCCGTCCGGCATGGCGCGATCCTCCAAGATGACTCTGGTGACAGGTTTCGTGATCGAACCGCTTGCAACCTGACCAGAACAGCGCGAAAGTACTATCGCTCGGGTACGATGGTATGGTGAATCATACAGATGCGGAATCGAGTAGCCGGGTGAGCGCGATGGTTGACGAACAGACAGTTCAAATTAACGGCATCAGCGTGAACTACGCGCGGATCGGCTCGGGTCCGGCATTGGTGCTCGTCCATGCCGGTGGCACCCAGAGTTCCTGGCACACCTGGCGCGACAATCTCGCGTCGTTGTCGCAGCACTACACGGTGCTGATCCCCGATCTTCCGGGACTCGGCGAGTCCGGCCCGCCGCCAGCGCCGATCGATTCCGAGGACGACTTCTTCCGCTACTACCCACGCTTCCTCGAATCGTTTGTCCGCGCGACAGCGCCCGACGGTGCGGTCATGATCGGAGCCGCGTCAGGTGGCGGAATCTGTCTGACGGCCGCAGCGCGCTACCCCGACATCGTGCGCGCGCTCGTCCTCGTCGATGCCGAGGTGATCGGGCGCGTGATCGAGACGGAGACGGCGCTCCTGCGCTGCCCGACGCTGATCGTCTGGCAACTCGACGACATGCTCGTCCCGCCAGACCACGCGACGACGCTTGCCAGACGCATTCCCGGCGCGGAGTTGCGCCTCTTCCCCGGAGATAGCACACGGGACGAGTGGGGCGGCAACATGCCGCATCGCCTCTGGCCGTCCGAGTTCGACGCGACGGTCCTCGACTTCCTCAATCGTGTCACATCGCAGCGCCGGAGCGCCTAGCCGCCGGAACCAGCCAGCGTCACTCCCGGCTCGGTCATCCCGGCTGGGTCGAGCAGCTCGGTGAGCTCTTCCTCGGAGAGGTCGGTCTGCTCGCGGGCCACCTCGCGGATCGTCTGGCCAGTCTTTGCGGCGGTCTTGGCGATATTGGCGGCGGCGTCGTAGCCGATTCGTGGGGCGAGGGCAGTGCCGATCATCAACCCTCGCTCGACCATATGCGGCCCCTGCTCGGTCGCCTTCAATCCGTCGATGCACTGACTCGCGAAGTTCTCGCAACTGGTCGCCAGAAGCGAGATCGACTGCAACAGGTTGTAGGCCGCGACTGGCATCATCACATTCAACTCGAAGTTGCCCGACTGGCCCGCGATCGCGATCGTTGCGTCGTTGCCGATCACCTGCGCCGACACCATCGCGACCGACTCGGCGATGACTGGATTGACCTTGCCCGGCATGATCGAGGAGCCTGGCTGGACGGTGGGCAACTCGATCTCTCCGATCGCCGCTCGTGGGCCGGAGCCGAGCCAGCGGATATCGTTGGCGATCTTCAGCAATGAGACGGCGATCGTCTTCAGCGCCCCGCTCGCGCCAACCAGACCATCAAGCGTCGATTGCGCCTGGAAGTGGTTGCTGGTCTCGACGATCTCGAACGTGTTCCACTCGCCGAGCTTTCGGCAAACGCGCTCTGCGAACTCCTCATGCGTGTTGATCCCGGTGCCGACTGCCGTTCCGCCGAGCGCCACCTCGCGCAACTCGCTGATGGCGTACTCCAGCCGCTGTCGCCCGCGCTCAATCTGTCCGGCGTACCCCTCGAACTCCTGACCCAGCCGGATCGGCGTCGCGTCCTGAAGATGGGTTCGTCCCGTCTTGATGACCGGCATGAACTCTTTGGCCTTCGCCTGCAGCGACTGCTCAAGGCGCTCCATCGCCGGAACAAGCTCCTCGTGGATTGCCGCCAGCGCCGCGAGGTGGATGGCGGTCGGGATGACATCATTGGACGACTGTCCCATATTGACGTGGTCGTTCTTGTGAACTGGGCTGGTCGAGTTGCGCGTGCCACCCATGATCTCGTTCGCACGCGACGCCAGCACCTCATTGGCGTTCATGTTGGTCGAGGTGCCGGAGCCAGTCTGGAAGATGTCGAGCACGAACTGGTCGTCGAGCGTGCCGTCAGCGACCTCCCGTGCAGCCGTGATGATAGCGCGTGCGATCTCCTCGTCGATGAGGTGCAGATCCATATTCGCTTCCGCCGCAGCGCCCTTGATCTGGGCAATTGCGCGGATGAAGCGTCGGGGAAAGCGCAGGTCGGAGATCGGGAAGTTTTCCTTCGCCCGCATCGTCTGGACGCCGTAGTACGCGCTGGCCGAAATCCGCAACTCTCCCAGCGAATCCAACTCGATCCGCGTCTCTTCGCCGATGCCCTCACTTGCTTCAATTGCTGGCGATACCATCCCGACTCCCTCCTCCGTGTTCGTGTCATTTATCACTCGGAAGTGTACGGGATTGGAAATTGAGGGGCATTGCCCTGCGGAACAATGCGCCTTTCTCGCGTAGGGGCGATCATCGCAATGTCGCCCTGCTCCGGTTGCCCTTCTCGACACACCGGCGACCGGAGCAGGGCGACATTGCGATGATCGCCCCTACGCGAGAAGACGTTGGCTGGTTGCCCTAGATCGATGACGGCGGCTGGACCATCTCGACCTCGGACTGGAAGGCGAGATGGGGCGAGACGCCGGGGTTGATCTGGCAGTGCGGCTCCATGCCGTTGAAGACGTTGGTGACGTTGACGAGCGCCAGGTAGAGCGAACGGTCGAACGCTTCCTGGGTCGCGCCGCCGATGTGTGCCGTCAGGACGACGTTCGGGAACTCGACATATGGGTTGTCCGGATGTGGCTCGACCCGGAAGACGTCGAGACCCGCCCCGGCAATCCGACCAGCGGACAGCGCGTTCACCAGCGCCGACTCCTTGACGATCGGGCCGCGAGCCGTGTTGATCAGAAACGCGCTCGGCTTCATCAGATCAACGGTTCGCTCGTCGATCAGGTCGCGGGTGACGTGGGTGAGTGGGCAATGAAGCGTGACATAATCGGACTGTTGGAGCAGGCTGTCGAGTGGCATCAGTGAGATACCGTGCTCATTCGCGAACGTGATGTCCCAGACAACATCGGAAGCGATGACCTTCATCCCGAACGCCTTGCCGAGCAATGCCGATGCCTTGCCGACACGTCCGAGGCCAACGATACCGAGCGTCTTGCCCCATAGCTCGGATCCCATTCGCAGCGTGTCGTACGGCTGCCAGCCCCCCTCACGGATCGTCTTGTCTTGGACGCCGACATTGCGGGCCAGTGAGATCATCATCCCGAAGGCCAACTCGGAAACGGAGTGGTTGTTGCAGCCTGCGCAATTGCCAACGGCAATCCCGCGCTTGTTGGCCGCGTCGATGTCGACATGGTCGAATCCGACACCGCCAGTGCTGACGACTTTGAGGTTCGGTGCGGCGTCCATGACGCGAGCGGAGATCCACTCAAGGCCGGTGATGATCGCTTCCGCTTCGGACACGGCTTCCATCAGTTGCTCCTGGGCAACCGGGTAGGTCAGTCCTGGATCGAGCGCGACGCAGTTGCGCCGATCGAGAAACTCCTCAACGTACTCGCGGTTCCCCTCGCGGAACTTGCGGGACAGTATCAGGATCTTATGTGCCATCTCACGACCCCTTCACTCTTCGGTTACGGCCCTGACCGGGCCTGATCTGTCGATGGGCGGCATTGTAGCGCGGTACAGGGCATTCGGCGCGCTATCATGCGCGCATGTCACAAACCGTCACGTTGCCGGTCGAGCACGACATCAGTCGACGGCGCAAGCTGACCGCGCTTGCGTTGGTCTGCCTGGCCGAGTTTCTGGCTATGTCGATCTGGTTTTCGTTTTCGGCCATCAAGCCGATCCTGGCTGATGAATGGAGCATCTCAAACACTGACGCTGGTTACATCCTCTCGGCGTTCCAGCTTGGCTACATCGGGGCTGTCGCGATCGTCGGCATTCTCGCGGACCGCTTCAACACCCGCGCCGTCTTCGCCATTTCGGCTGCGATGGCAGGTGTGCTGAATCTCGGCTTTGCGTTCCTGGCGGATGGACTCTGGAGCGGTATCGTGCTGCGGTTGCTGGTAGGCGCGGCGATGGCCGGTGTCTACACGCCTGGCATCAAGATCGTGGCTGGCTGGTTCACACCGCGCGAGCGTGGCCGCGCTGTCGGCGTTTTCGTCGGCGCGCTGGTGCTGGGATCGGCGTCGCCGTATCTGCTCGCACCAGTCGCGACCGGCATCGGCTGGCGGGCGCTCGTCATCGTCACTGTCATCGCGGCCTTCGCGGCAGCAGGGATCATCTGGTTTCTGGTCGACGATGCTCCGGCGACGACCAGCACGCCCTTCGCATTCGATCCGCGGCTGTTGAAGGATCGCCCGTTGCGGCTGATGAACCTCGGTTACGTCTCGCATATGTGGGAACTCTATGCGATGTGGGCCTGGATCGGCCCGTTCCTGATCCATGTCCTCGAAGAGCAAGGCCGATCAACCGACGCGGCGACCGACCTCGGCGGTCAGCTTACCTTTGCGATCATCGGCATCGGCGCTTTAGCCTGTGCCGTCGCTGGTTTCGTTGGCGACCGCTTCGGCAGGACGCTGACGACGAGCCTCCTGTTAGTCGTCAGCGCCGTATGTTCCTTTACCTTTGGCTTTATGGAGACAGCGCCGATCGCACTGATCGCGCTCGTCGGCCTGATCTATGGGTTCTCAATCGTCGGTGACTCGCCACTGTACTCGGCTGGTATCACCGAGCTGGCCCCACGCGAGCGAATCGGCGCGGCGCTCGGCGTCCAGTCGGTCCTCGGCTTCGGGACGACGATCGTCTCGATCTTCCTCTTCGGCGTCGTCGTTGACCACGTCTCATGGACAGCCGCATTCATCATGCTCGGCGCAGGGGCGCTACTCGGGCCGCTATTCATGTTGCGGCTTCGATCACTACCCGAGGCGGAGCAACTGGCAGGCGGACGGCGCTAGTCTTGGTAATGCGCTCATCCAGTTGGCCCTCGAAAGCCTCGTCGCCGACTTCCGCGATCCAGCCGCGCAGCCATTCGACGGTGTCGAGCTCAAGGTCACAATAGCAGCTCGCGAGGAAGATCATGCCGGCGATCCGGTCCGAGCGGAGCCATCCCAGGCCTTGTTCGCACTGCCGCTGCAGGCGGTCGAGCGGCATGGGGGCGCGTGGACCGAGGTCCCACAGGTAGCAGCCGAGGAACAGCTCGTGATCTGGCGCGAGGGCTTCGAGGCGTGTCAGGTTGTTGTCGAGTTCATCGAGGTCGCTGGAGTGCCAGGTCCAGAGGCTGATCTGGTCGCAGTGCGGCAGATACTGCGTGATGTCGATGTCGAGCTGGTGGGTGTAGAGAATCGTCATCAGGTTGAGCGTGCGGTCGGTAAGGTGACGACGCTCATCAAGCTCATTGAGATCGTCCAGCGAGAGTTCCGGCTGCCCGGTGTCCCAGTTGATGAAGTCGTCCATGACCAGCCCGGTGATGTTGGGTGTCCGCAACGCGAGATTGAGGACATGCTCTCGTTCGTCCAGCGATGTCTCGCCGCGCGCGCCGGTGATGCCCCAACCGACTTGAATGAGGGTTCGCATCGGGACCGCCAACTGATCGTAGGGCATTTCCGGCTTGCCGTTGTAGCGGATCATCAGCAGGTTGGGGATTCCGAGGTAGCAGGCCGCTTCAACCGGCGTTATCCGCGACGGGCGCGGAAGGTTCCACTCGGTGTTGTAGCTGCCGGCCTCGTGGCCCCAGAGCCAGAATCGATCGCGGATGGTTTCGGGTGATCCAGTCGTACACATGCGTGCATTCCATTCAGATGATCGCCGTCCGTGCAGCATAGCAGCGAACGCTGGCCGCCGCCGCATAGCGGTCCGGATTGCCGAATCGGCAACATCTATCGGTGCAGAATGCTGATTCAGTCCAACCGGATAGTCACGCAACGCAATCACGGTGCTATACTCGCCGTACAAATGGATGTGACGGTGGGTACAACGCGACCACGACGGGGAGCGACCTGAACGGTGTGTGCCTGCCGAGAGTACTGAGGGAGATGTGCATGACAAGCGGTCAGGGTAACGGCGGCGCGGCGACGATGACGGCCGACCAGTACACCAAAAAGGCGCTCGACCACGTCTGGGTCCACTCCGCCAACTGGCAGGAACTGGCCGAGAAGAAAGGTATGCGCGTCTTCGACCATGGTAAGGGCGCGATGCTGTACGACGTGTACGGCAAGGAGTTCATCGATGGCATCGCGGGACTATGGGTCGTCAATGCCGGTCATGGCCGGCGCGAGATCGGCGATGCGATGGCCGAGCAGGCCGGCAAGCTCGCCTACGTTTCCGCCGCCAACTATACGACTGTCCCGGCGACCGCGCTGGCCGAAGAGATCGCGAACTTGCTACCGGGTGACCTGAACCGCCTCTTCTTCTGCTCGGGTGGGTCGGAAGCGGTCGAGAGCGCGATCAAGATCGCCAAGCAGGTCCAGGCGATGCGCGGCTTCCCGAAGCGCTACAAGATCATCGCCCGCCGCGGTTCGTACCACGGCATGACCTACGGCGCGATGAGCCTGACCTCGTCCCGCAACGAGACCTATTTCGGTCCGTTCATGCCGGGCGTTTACCACGTCCAGTCGCCGAACAACTACCGGCCACAGTTCAAGGACCAGCCGGGCGAGGCCGACGATATCGCCTGTGCCAATGCCTTCGAGGCCGAGATCGAGTTTCAGGGGCCAGACACGGTCGCCGCGATCATCGCCGAGCCGATCTCGACCGCCAACGGTGTCCAAGTGCCGTCGAAAGCCTACTGGCAGCGGCTGCGCGAGATCTGCGACAAGCACGGTGTCCTGCTGATCGCCGACGAGGTGATCAATGGCTGGGGCCGCTCCGGCAAGTATTTTGCGATCGAGCACTACGGCGTCGTCCCGGACATGATGACGATGGCCAAGGGTCTCTCGTCGGGTTACGCGCCGATCGCCGCTGTGGCGGTCCGCGACAAGGTCTTTGAAGACTTCACCGCGGAGAAGGGCAAGGAGGTCGCGCTCGGCCATCTGCTGACATTCGGCGGTCATGCCGTCGCCTCGGTCGCGGCGCTCAAGAACATCGAGATCTTCAAGAACGAGAATCTTGTCCAGCAGTCGGCAGATAAGGGTGAATACCTCAAGAAGCAGCTCGAGGAGCTGCGTTCGCACCCTACGGTCGGCGATGTACGCGGCCTCGGTCTGATGTGCGGCGTCGAGATCGTCAAGAACAAGGAGACGAAGGAGAAGTTCGGTCGCGAGCACCAGTTCACCAAGCGCGTGACCGACCTGGTCAACGAAGCTGGCCTGCTGACCCGCGTCTGGGACACGATCCACTTCGCTCCACCATTCGTGATCACGACTGACGAGATCGACCGGATGGTAACCATCGCCGACGAAGCGCTCTCAACCGCCGAGAAGGAGTTCGCCGCCGAGCTGAACATCTAGAGCCTCCGCGACAGGACAATGCCCCGTGAGCCACTGTTCGCGGGGCATTGTCCTGTGTAGTCAGCGTCTCTTGTGTCGCATGTGGTGAATCTAGACGTGAAGTGTGCCAAAGAGGCGATCCCCGGCATCACCAAGGCCCGGCTCGATGTAACCTCGATCGTTCAGTCGGTCGTCCAGAGCGGCGGTAAAGATACGCACATCTGGATCGGCGTTGAGGACGGTCTCGACGCCAACCGGCGCGGCAATCAACGAGACGACTGCCACGACACCTGCGTGCGAGCGGCGAATGTGCTTCAGCGCCGCGACAGCCGAGCCACCCGTCGCCAGCATCGGGTCGAGGATCAGGACTCGATCGGCCCAGTCAGGCTCGGACGGCAGATTGTCGCCATAGACGATCGCGCGCAGGCTGCGCTCCTCGCGCCGAACGCCGATCTGGCGCAGTGGAGCGTCCGGTAGGATCCCACGAAATGGTGTCGCGAAGAGGAGTCCTGCGCGCAGGATCGCGACACCCGCGACTCGCTCGGCGAGCTGCTGGACGGTGATTGGCTCGCCAGCGAAGTTGGGAACCTTCGTCTCGGCCAGAGCCACGTCGCCGCAGGTATCCCAGAGCACCAGACTGGCGAGGTGTGTCGACAGCGCGCCGAACTCGAAGATGTTCGTGCGCTGGTCACGGACACGAGCGAGCAGGGCCAGCGAAAGCGGATTCTCGACGATGTTCAATCGCGCCAGTGAGGCGACGGTTGCCCGATCTGGCTGCACCCGCCCACGCATTGGAGCCAACGTCTCATCCTTCGTCACCCGTCTCCCCTGCCTCGTCGTCATCTACGAACACCAGTCGCCAACTGAGCATCTCGCCCAATCGACGCGCAACATCTCCGTCTGCATTATCTTCCAATCTGATGCGCACGGCTAGATCTGCAGCCGTCAGCCCGTCGTCATCCATGCCCGTCAGGTGCTGGATCCCGGTATCTTCCCACGGCCCAGGCGTCTCATGTCCGAGGAGTCGTTCACGCAGCCGTTCCATCCCCCGCGCCACCAGTTCGGCAGCGATCGCGCTCGATGACCAGGCCGCGAGCCATGATGGCCCTACCTGGCCGACCAGGAGGTAACAGGCATCGACGGCGGCTGACAGCTCGACAATACTGCCTGGAGCGAGCCGCGCACGAAGGGCCGTATTCGGGTGGACGATCTCACCCCAGAGAGCGAGACAGCCGCGACCCGCTGGAGCAGAAAGCGCGACGACGCGCGAGTCGTCATGCAGTTCGGCGGGAACGTCGGCGTGTTCGAGAATACGCGAGCGGTCGCCCAGAACGACGCGGTACCAGCCTCCTGTTCCGAGGAATGTCAACGTCGCGGTCGACGCTTTTGCGAGCGCATTCCATCGTCTCATCTCGGTCGCACGGAGTCCGGATGGCAGGCAAATCGAAACCTCGCTGGAACGGGCAATCGCAGCCGTCGCAGCGCCGATGGCACGCGGCTCAGGGGCGCTGTCTGCTCGGAGGTCGGGGATGAGCAGCGTCCGAGGTGCGTGAGGTAGATCAAGCCGAGCCAGCGCTCCCGCCAGTGACGCCGATACGGCGAGCGACACGTTCGACGGACTTGCATGATGGACTTCCGATGCGTCAATCGACCGCCGTGGGGTGGGCGGAATTCCAGCCTGAATTGCACGTCGGATGCTTCGGCGCATCATCGTCGCTCCGCCTTCCGAAGCTCAGCTTCCACGATAGTTCTGGCTCGTTGCCGCGCCGGATCGACGGCATCGAAGGCTGTGGCTCGAACACGCCATGTTACACTCACGACGGTCGAAACTGCCGGGAGATGGTGATGATAGACGCGCTCGGGACTGAACGTACACTCCAGATTCTACAGGACGCGGGCTATCGTCTGACGAGTCCGCGGCGTGCAGTTGTGGACGCGATCCAGCAAACGGATCGATCGTTTACGGCCGATGACCTGTTGCAGCGTCTGACCGACGACGCATCGGGTGTGGGTCGCGCGACCGTCTTTCGGACGCTCGACCTACTCGTCCAGCGCGGCGTGTTAGACCGCCTTCATCAGCCAGATGGTTGTCACTCCTACCTGCTGTGCGGTGTCTCCGACCGCCACCACCATCACCTGATCTGTTCAGACTGCGGCGCCGTCGTCGAGTTCGAGGATTGCAGCGTCGAGCCCCTTCTCGATGAACTCAGCCGCCGGACGAACTTCCGGATCAACGGCCACTGGCTCGAAGTCTTCGGTCAATGCGCGGTCTGCCGGGTGTAATTGCTGTTTAGGTTCTTGTTTTCCTTTTTCAGCAAGCAGAGCGCTTTACCGAGGCAAACGTTCCGCGATCAGTTCCGCAAGATGCATCGCGCGCGTCGAGCTACCGTTGGCAATCAGGCCTCCACGCATTTGCATGATGCAGCCGGGGTTGTCGGAGATGAGGATGTCAGCGGCGGTGTCCTCGGCGTTGACGAGCTTCTTGCCGAGGATCGCCGTCGAAACCTGTGGGTAATCGACCGCGAACGATCCGCCGAAGCCGCAGCAGACACGCGAGTCCTGCATTTCGCGTAGTTCCAGACTGAGGACGCCGGTGACGATCCGTCGAGCGCCAGCGCCGAGGCCGAGCGCGTTGGCGGATTGACAGGCGTCGTGAATCGTGACAATCGGTGCTGGCCCGGCATGCGCGAAGTCGGCTGGATCGAGCTGCGCGACTTCGTCAATGAAGGTCGTGAAGTCGATCAGGCGCGCGCCCTGGATCGCTGCACGCTCGCGCCAGGCAGGATCGTCGCGGAACAGATGCTGATAGTCCTGGACGATGGCGGCCAGACAGCTTGTGCTGTTGGTGAGCACCCAGTCTGCTTCGACACCTTCAAGCATCCGGATGGTTTGCTCGGCCATGATCCGTCCGTGTGGACTGTCGCCTGAGTTGAATGCGACCAGTCCACAGCAGTGTTGATCGGCCGGGAACTCGACACCACAGCCGCAAGCGCGCAGGACACCAATGACGGCCTCACCCATCTCCGGCAGTAGCCGGTCAGTCAGGCAGCCGGGGAAGAACGCTACGCGCTGCCCTGCGGCCTTGCTGCTGGGCAGGAGGCGAGTGTCCTCGGCCAGAACGCCGTTTCGCCGGATGCGATCGCGAAGTGGCCGC
>Ga0136611_10001051_pt1 | contig 18866 bp, 13 predicted proteins | sample AntDrymUQ2232306_2_FD_106645 | JGI IMG/M metagenome (GOLD analysis project Ga0136611, IMG submission 106645) | Polar desert sand microbial communities from Dry Valleys, Antarctica - metaG UQ223 (23.06) | ecosystem: Environmental > Terrestrial > Soil > Desert | place: Antarctica: Dry Valley...
CCCCCCTTGCGCCGCTTGGCACCGTCGTGGCAGCCGTGCGCACCGCTCTCGGGCGTGCTCTGCACGGTCTGGCTGTCGAAGATCGCCGCCGAAGGCCGCCGTCCGCGGACGGCGGCCTTCGGCCAGGCGCAGCAAGGATGCGGCATCATTCCCTAGTAACACTTTTGCCGCGTAGGAGCATGGGATGTCCGCAACCGGCGTAGCTTCCCGAGGCGGCGATGCCAATCCGGCGTCGTTCGGGCTCGGGCGGGGGCTGCCGACGCTGGACGAGCTGCGCGCGGCCGTCGCCGCGCGGCTGGTGTCGGAGCGGACCCTCGTGACCCAGTCCGGCCTGACGTATCGGCTGTTCAACTACACGCCGCGCGCCATCTTCGCGCGGGCCTGGGATGCGGCGACGCTGGCCGCGCGCGGGCTGATCGTCTGCGACCAGACCGGCGAGGTCGTCGCGGCGCCGTTCGGCAAGTTCATGAACCTCGGCGAGCCGCTCGGCGACGGCCGCGTGGCCGAGGTGCGCGAAGGGCCGTTCGAAGCGCTGGTGAAGCTCGACGGGTCGCTCGGCATCCTGTACCGCGCCGACGACGCCGTGCGCTGGGCGACGCGCGGCTCGTTCGCCTCGGACCAGGCCCGCGTCGCGCAGGAGATGTGGGACCGGCGCTACGGCCGGCACGACCGCCTGCTGCTCGACGATCCGGAGTGGGCGCGGCTGACGCTGCTGGTTGAGATCATCCACCCGGAGACGCGGGTCGTCTGCCGCTACGACTTCGAGGATCTGATCCTGATCGGGGCCAGGGATCGGTTCACCGGCGAGGATCTGCCGTACGAGCGGCTGGTCGAGGTCGGGGCGCGGCTCGGCATGCCGGTGGTCGAGCGCGTCGATGCCGATGTCGAGAGCCTGCTGGCGCGGGCCGCGACCCTCGACGACAACGAGGAAGGGTTCGTGCTGCGGTGGGCCGACGGCTACCGGCTCAAGATCAAGGGCGCCGCGTACAAGCAGCTCCACCGCGTCCTGTCGAACCTCACCCCACAGCGGCTCGCCCAGGAGTGGTACGAAGGCCGTCTCGCCGACGTGGTGCTGCTGATGCCGGAGGAGTTCCGCGCGGAGGCCGAGGCGGTCGCCGCCGAGCTGGAGGGCCGGCTCGTGGAGTCGGTGCGCGAGGTCGGAGCGCTGTTCGCCGCGTCGCCGCGCGACGGGGGCCAGCGCGCGTTCGCTGCGTGGGTGCGCGAGGCGGCGCCGCGCCCGCTGCACGGGTTGCTCTACCGCCGCCGGCAGCTCGACGCGGGCGACCCGACGATGGCCACAAAGCTCGTCGAAGGCGTGCTGGTCGGCCTCCTGAGGTCCGGTCGGCTGGTAGACATGCTCGATGGCGAGGCGTACGGCGACCTGCGCCCGGTGATCGAGCGCGCCGAGGCGGAGGTCGCCGCGATGCTCTGGGAAGGCACGCGCGACCGCGCGGCGCTCCAGCAAGTCCGGACCTGGGCCGGGCGGCTGCCGAACGACCTGCGCGGTGCGGCCGTGGCGGCCATCGAAGACCTGCGCCCGGACGCCGTGATCGAGAAGGCGCGGGCATTCGTGGCGCGACCCGACGTGCGGGAGCAAGCCGGCGAGGTGGACGTCGATGTCCTGTTCGGCTTGGCGCCGCCGGTCGACGCCTCGCCGGAGCGCCACATGGCCTGGGTCTTCACCCAGCCGCCCCAGCTCCGGCCGTACCTCGACCGCTGGCGGGAGGCCGGCCGACGCGACACGGCTACGGTCGGCGCACGGAAGCTGCTGGCTCTCGCCTGGGCCGGCGATAGTCTGGATGCGCTGCTTGGCGACCCTGCGCGTGCCGAGCCGACCGTTGGCGAACTGGTCGTCGCCGAGCCGGCAGCATCGAAAAGTGCGGTGGACGAGGCTGGTGTCGCGGTTGCTGGCGGTGGACTGTCGGAAAGCGCATCGGTTGACGGCGAGAGGGCCGCGACCGCGATCCGTGCGGGGCTGGCGGGCCTCGCGGAGTACCTCGGCGCACTCTGGCGAGCGATCCCGACCGACGACGACCCCGACGAGGTGGCCGGCTGGCTGACGGCACGGCCGGCCGATGAGCGGGCCTGGGCGGACGCACTCGTCCAGGAATCCTGGTCGGGACACCGCGATCGGGCGCTCAAGGAGTTCCTCGCGGCCCACGCCGGCGAGCAGGGGCGGGCAGCTCGGCTGGTGGAGGACGCGTAGCCGTGACCGAGATTTTTCGGCTCGGGCACATTGGCGACGGAGTCGGGCATGCCGACGACGGTGTCGGGCAGGTCAGTGATGGCTCGGGAGACGCAGGCCACTCGCCCGATCCCGTGCTCACCGTCCCGCCGGGCACGTTCGTCATCGCGGTCGGCGCATCCGGCTCGGGCAAGAGCACGTTCCTGTTTCGCTTCCCCCGAGAGGCGGTCGTCTCGTCCGACGAGGTCCGCCACGCGATCCACGGCGACGCATCGAATCATGGCAACGAGCCGCGCGTCTGGGCCACCGTGTACGACCGCGTGCATGCGCGGCTCGGCGCGGGGCTGACCGCCGTGCTCGACTCGACGGCGGCGCGGGGCAACGCGCGGCGCGCGGCGACCGAGGCCGCGCGGTTGCACGGAGCGCCGACGCTGCTGGTCGTGTTCGACACGCCGCTGGAGGTCTGCCTGCGGCGTAACCAGGCTCGGCGCGACCCGCTCCGCTCCGAGCCGGTGCCAGAGGAGGTGGTCCGCTTGCAGCACGGCCAGGTAACCCAGCTCCTCAAGAACCTCGCGGCGAGCGGCGCCGATAGCGCGGTCGTGCTGACGTCGGAGCTGGCCAAGCGCGTGCGGGTCGATGCGCCGATGGAGGCGGTGGAGCGGCGCGCGCCGGCGGTCCCGGCCCTCGCCGCCCGACCCGTGCATTCCAGCGGGGAACAAGCGGCGCGGTTCACGATCGTCGGCGACGTACATGGCTGCCTCGACGAGCTCCAGTCGCTGCTCGCACAGCCGGCGCTGGGCGACGACCGGCTCATCGTCTTCGTCGGCGACCTGACGGATCGCGGCCCGGATTCGCTCGGCGTGCTGCGGACGGTCATGGACCTGTGCGCGACCGGCCGCGCCTTGTGCGTCAGGGGCAACCACGACGACAAGCTCGCGCGGCTGCTGGACTACGTGTTTGCGAAGGGGCTGGCCTGGGACAGGACGCCGCTGACGCTCGACCACGGCGTGGAGACGACGGTCGGGGAGCTCCGGCGGTTCGAGCGACAGGATCCGTCCGAGGCGCGCGCATTTGCCGACCGCGCGCTGCCGTTCCTGAAGGCGCTGCCGTACCACCTGGTGCTCGACGCGGGCCGTCTGGTGGTCTCGCACGCGGGGATCCCGGCGCACTTGATCGGGACCGAGGGGCGGCACCTGCGGCGCTACGCGCTCTTCGGCGACCCGACCGGCGAGGTCGATGCGGCGGGCCTACCGATCCGCCGCGACCTCGCGGAGACGTATCGAGGCAGCGCCCTGAACGTTCACGGCCACATCCCGATCTCGCCGCCCGCCACGCTCCGCAACAACGTCGCCAACGTGGACACGTCGGCTGTCTTCGGTGGCGCGCTCACCGCCCTGCTCTACCCGGAATGCACATTCGTGTCGGTGGCGGCGGCCCGCGTCTACTACGCGCGCTAATCCATCTGTGCGGGTGACGTGCGGGTGTGGGCCGATGGGTCATTCAGCGCCATTCGTGTAAGTGCTCCGACGACATACGTGTCATCCCGAAGCGTAGCGAGGGATCTCGCGGTGACGGGCTCGGGAGGGAGAGATCCTTTGTATCTTGATGGCAGGCCCCGCCGGAGGATCGCGGCGGGGGCCGTCGGGAAGGGGCGCAGCAGACCGGAGATCCCTCGGATCGTGCGAGACCGGCTGCGAGCGTGGTCGCTGCGCCTTGTGCCCATCGAGAGCTCGGACAGTTGCCTGGGCCGTCGAGCCCGCATCGACATGGTCGAGCGCGTGATGGGACGCTCGCTGCGCTTCGGAATGACACGACAGTTGACGGCTCTTTGACGGTCCCAGGCCAGTCAGTCCGTAGATCCTTCGCAGGCTCCCTCGAGAATGATCGCAGGCGACCTCCCCGCGTGGTTCGAGCGTGACGGTATAGCCGAGGGATTCGAGGCGTTGGACGGTGCGTCGTCGGATGCGGTCGGCGTCACGCCGCTCGGAGTGCCGGGCGCCGAGATCCTCGTAGGTGGTGCCGCGGGCGAGGAGGTGGTAGGCGATGACGAGGATGGTGTGGCCGACGGCGACGATGGCGCGCTTGCGGCCGCGGCGGGCGGCGAGGCGGCGGAAGTGGGCCGGCAGGTAGCCGTCCTTGCAGCGGGCGGCGGCCCAGGCGGCCTCGGCGAAGGCGGCCTCGAGCGCCTCCCGCTTCTTCTGGACCCGCCAGTGCGCCAGGTCCGCCAGCGTGGACGGATCCTCCGCGCCGTTCACCGGCGCGTCGAGGATCGCCTGCCCCGAGGCCCCGGTCACGTCCGTGAGCACCGCCCCCAGCTTGATGTTCGTGCCCTCCAGGGTCTTCTGGAGCCGGTCCGCCTCGCCCGCCCGCTCGCGGACCAGCGCCGTCCGGTAGCGCGTCAGTTCCCGCAGCTCGCGCCGCTCGCGGTCCGGGATGAAGCTCGGCCGCACCGGCCCGTGCCGCGGCAGCCGCGCCAGCCACACCGCGTCCTTGACGTCGGTCTTGCGCCCCGACACCGCCTTCAGGTGCGCCGCGTTCCCCACCGCCAGCCGGAACCCCCCGCGCCCCTCCAGCACGTCGTAGACCGGCTTCCGGTACGCCCCGGTCGCCTCCATCGCCACGTCGGTGACCCCCGCTCGGCCAGCCACCCCGCCAGCCGCTCCGGATCTCCTGTCATCGCCCCGAACGTCGCGACCTCCGGCTCCACCGCCTCGCCCGCCGGCGCGCACGCCACCACGGTCTTCTTGTGCATGTCCAGCCCGGCACACCGCGCGACCACGACCTCCACCTCGCCCACCTCCGCACACGGCTGGCCGGGGCGGGGGCGCCCTCCCTCGAGATTCTCCCTCGCGTGCTCACCGCGCGCGCGCGTGGCCACAGCCGACGGTGCCTGCGGGGCGCCCCGGGCCATCCTCAGGAACGGGCTCGCGGCACCAGCTAGGCCCCGCCTCACATCCCCGACCGCCTCCACACGCTACCATCACCCAACCCCCCTTTTCATCCTCCATGGTGGCCCCAAGGGGTCATGAGTTCCTCAGGATGACACAGATGCCGACGGCGATCCTTCAGGAGACACATATGCTGACGGCAATCTTTCAAGATGGCACATCTGCTGACGATGTCCCGGCATCCCGGCGTTGGCATCGGACTACTGTTGGTGGAACGCGGCGCTTCGGCGGCGTGGACGGGCGGGCTCGGCGGGGGCCATCGGGAGCAGGACGCGCGTCGGGCCGGCCGGCAGGCACGGGATGTCCTCGGCCAACTCGGCGGGCGTGGCGATGACGAAGCCGAGGCGACGGTGGGCCTCGCGGAGGGCTGCCTCGACCTGGGCGGGCGTCTCGGCGCGGGCGAACACGAAGCCGAGGTAGCGGTCGCCTTCGGGCAGGGGCACGACCGGCTGGCCGACCGGGATGGTGATCTCGATGCCCTCGATGCCGGGCACGCCGAGCGCGTCGTCCCGGCCGCGCACCTCGCGCAGCAGCCCCCGGCGGGGGATCGGCAGCATCATCGCGCCGGCCGCCGTGCCCTCGCGGTCGAACGTCGCGACGGGCTGGCCGACAGCGTGGCGGAGGATGATCTCCTCGAGCGACATGCCGGTCCCGAAGCGCAGCACGGAGGAGCAGAGCCCGCCGATCGAGCGCGCCGCGACCTCTAAGATCCAGGGGCCGCCGGGGCCGAGGCGGAGCTCGGCGTGGATCGGGCCGTGGGTGAGGCCGAGGGCGGCGGCGGCGCGGGCGGTCGTCTCGCGGACGGCGTCCTGGATCGGCTCGTGCAGTCGCGACGGGGTGACGTAGATCGTCTCCTCGAAGAAGGGGCCGTCGAGCGGGTCGGGCTTGTCCCAGATCGTGAGGATGCGCAACTGGCCCTTGTCAAGCAGGCCCTCCAGGGCGACCTCCGGGCCGGGCATGAACGACTCGACCAGGATGTGGCGCTGCCCGCCCTGCCGGCGTGGGGCGTCGCTGCGGAGCATGCGGGCGATGCGCTCGTAGGCGACCACGAACTGCTCGCGGTCGTCGGCGCGGATGACGCCCCGGCTGGCCGACTGGGCGACGGGCTTGAGGACGCACGGGTAGCGCATCCGGCCGGCGAGCGCGGCCGGATCGTCGTCGATGGCGACGCGGCGGAACCAGGGGGTCGGCAGGCCGGCGCGGCGCAAGACGAGGCGGGCGCGGTGCTTGTCGCGGGTATTCAGCGCGGCGTCCAGCGAGTTGTAGGACAGGCCGAGCTCGGAGGCGGTGGCCGCCGCGACGACCGTCGCGTCGTCGTCGACGTTGACCAGGCCGTCGAACGGCGCGTCCTCGGCGACTTCGGCGACGAGCTTGGCCGAGTGGCGGGGGCGGGCGAAGTCGAGGCCGAGGGCGGTGGCGCGGGTGCGCGACTTGAACGGCGAGCGGTAGTCCGAGCCGACGACGACCTCGACGCCGAGGTCGCGCGCGGCCGTCAGGAAGGCCTTGGCGCGGTAGCTTTTGGCGGCCATCAGCAGCAGCACGCGCGGGGTCGCGAACGGCATGGCGCCGACGGGCGTGCGCGGGCGCCTCATGAGCTCACACCGACCGCTCGGCGAGGCTGGCGGGACCGAACTGGTCCCGTGTGGGCTCCGCTCAACAGAACCACGACTCTGTGAGGCGGGGGATGAAGGGGAGGCCCTCACCCCCCGGCCCCCTCTCCCTGACGCGGGAGAGGGGGAGACGAGCGACCGATGCGCTCTCTACCTCGGCTCCCCTCTCCCACGGTAGGGAGAGGGGCTGGGGGTGAGGGCCTCCGCCCACGGCGGCCTCCGCGAGTGCGGCGATGGCCCCGAACGTCTCGACGGCGTCCTCATCGCCGCGGATGGCGCCTTCGACGCGGGCCGCGACCGTCTCTTGGAGAGCGTCCATGCGCGGGTTGGGGTGCGCCCAGCGGTAGGAGAAGGTGTCGGGGTCGAACGGCCCGAGGTGCGGCGCCATCGCCGGCGTGCCGACCAGGCTCGACCCGCGCGGGACGAGCAGGCGGATCGCGAGCTGGATCGGGTCGACGTGGCGGATCAGGCCGTGCTGGGCGACGAACCGGAGCAGCCCGAGGTAGTCGTCGGCCGCGGTCCAGGGCGTGAATGGCACGAACGTCGGCCGCAGGGGGATGTCGCTGGCGGCCATGATGCGGAGCGCCTCGACCACGTCGGCGGCCGAGTGGCCCTTGTTGAAGTTGGCGAGGATGTGGTCCTGGACGGCCTCGACGGCCGACACGACGAACAGGCAGCCATGCTGAGCGAGGGTCGGGACATGCTGGCGATGTTCGAGGATGTGCTCGACCTTGATGGTCGCGTCGAAGGTTACGTGCGGGTGCGCGGCGTGGAGGGCCTCGACGATGCGGAGCGAGTGGCGGATGCCGTTGAAGAAATCGGGGTCGCCGAAGGTGATGTGCTCGGCGCCGATCTCGACGAGCTGGCTGATGTCGTCGAGCACGGCGTCCTGGCCGACGATGCGCAGGCGCCCGCCGTAGACCGGCGTGATCGGGCAGTGGAGGCAGCGGTGCGCGCAGCCGCGGCTCGCCTCGACGTAGCCGGCCGGCTTGCGGCGCTCGCCGGTATCGACGTGGGCGTACCGTTCGAGCGGCGGCAGGAGGTCGCGGCGCGGCAGGCTGAACGCTTGCCGGCCAAGGAACACGCCGCCGTCGTGAGCGGCCATTTGGATGCCGCCGATGGCCGGCAGGGTGCCGCCGGCGGCCAACGCGTCGGCGAGGGCGACGAGCGGCCCTTCGAACTCGCCGCCGACGACGCTATCAGCCAGGTGCCCGAGCAGCACGTCGGCGTGGAGGCCGGCGTAGAGGCCGTAGAAGGCGACGTGCGCGGCGGGATTGAGCGCGCGGACCCGCTCGGCGAGGCGGGCGCCGAGCCGAGTCGCGGTGTGCATGGGCACGGAGATGCCGACGAGCCCGGCCGCGCGCACGAGCGCGTCGTCCAGGTGGTCGATGGCGAGATCCTGGCACGCGACATCGTGGCCGGCGGCCGTGAGGTCGGCGGCGGGCCGGGCGAGGCCGAGCGGCTGGTGCCCAAGCTCGTAGGTCGAGAGGAGGAGGATTCTCATGGAGCGGCGGCGTATTCTCGTTTGCGGTCGGCGTGGAACGCGGCCAGCTCGTTGTTGGCGCGCGACATGACCGTCAGGCGCTCGGCGATGGTGTCGAGGAGATTTCCAGGGATGACGGTGACGGCCTGGTCGTCGGGCACCTCGACGTAGGTGCGGGCGCCGATGCAGCCGAGGCTGAGGGTGACGTTGCCGTCGTTCGCCGACCAGGCAACGGCGGCGCAGGCCGGGCGGCCCATCGTCGGGAGGGCGGGCGACTCGCGGAGGGTGACGCTCTCGCTGGCCTCCGCGAGCAGCATCGCCTGGCGGGGCGTGGCGATCGCGAGGACCACCGCCGGCTCGACGGGGAACTCGGCGAGCGGGCCGTACAGGAGGCCCGCGTGCGGCTGCTTCACGCTGGGCAGGTGGGCGACCTCGGCCATCGTCAGGTACTGGAGGTCCACCATCATGCCGACGAACTGCTCCGCGCCGGCCTGACGCTCCGGGGGAACCTCGAAGCCCATGGTCATCGCGCCGACGGGGCACTCCTGGTGGCCGGCCGCATCGACGTAGAACACGCGCTCCTCGGCGAGCCGCCAGAAGGTGCAGGCGGACGGCTCGACATGGCTGTTACTCGGGACGCCCTCGGGCGCGCCGTTCACGAACGCGAGGGCGACGGGCGGGCGGTCGAGCCCGAGCTCGCTGGTGAGCGCGCGTGCGCGATCGGCATTGGTCATCGTCGGTTGCCCCCTCGGCCCTCGCCGCGCAGTCGTCCGGGGTACGGCCCTCACCCCCAACCCCTCTCCCTGACGCGGGAGAGGGGAGACGGGATCGCACGACGGGCTGGTCGGAAGTGTACCCCGGCGGTCCGGACTGTGGGCCGAAATGGCGGAGGCGTGGACCGCGAGGCAGGCGGCGGGAGGGCGGGCTTGCGTGGGCGCGGCGCTTCTTGTCACACTCGCCCACCGTGGGCGCCCTTCCTCTCGCTCGGCTGCGCGCGTTATCGAACCGGACTGCTCGGCCGTACGCATGCGCCGTGGTGCTGGCCCTGATCGTCGCGGTGGTGCTCGTCGGTGCCGTTGACGCATTCGCGCCGAGCGGGCAGTCGAACCCGCGGTTGCGCGACGAGTCGTTCCGGCCGGTGCGCATGTTGCCGATGCTGTCGGCGGTGCTCGGGCTGGTCTGGTACATCCGGGCCGCGCGCGAGGGGCGGGCGCGGCTGGCGCGCCGAATCGGGATCGGCGCGGCGCTGGCCACGACCGCGCTGGCGCTCGCGCCGGTTGTCATGACCGGGCCGCGCCCGTTGAATCGGCAGCCGTCGCCGGACGCGCAGGAGTACGCGGACGCGACGCGCCAACTGGCATCCGGCAATGGTTACGTGACGACGTTCCGCGGCGGCGTAGCCCAGCCGCCGCGCTACCCGCCCGGCTTCTCGGTGGCCCTTGCGCCGTTCGCCGCGCTCGGGCCGTATCCGGCGGCCGTGCAGCTGGGGTCGATGGTCTACGCGATGCTGTACGTGATCGCGGTGGTCGGGGCGGCGTGGGTCATCGGCGGGCCGCTCGCGGCGGCGGTGGCCGGCGCGCTGGTCGGCACGTCGCCGTTCGCGCTGCGGTTGGGGTCGCTGGTGATGTCGGATGCGTTCGCGGCGGGCCTGACGATGGCGAGCCTGGCGCTCGTGCATCGGGCCGGCGGCGCTCGCGCAGGCGGCTCGCCGGTCGGGGGCGCGGCGGGCTCGTCTGGCGCGGCCGGCTCATCCGGCGCCGCCGAGGCGGTGAATCGCGGCATCGGCGGGGCGGGGCTGGCGGGCGTGCTCGCCGGCGCCGTGGCCGGGGCGCTGGTGACGGTGCGGCTGAGCGCGATCGTCCAGATTCCCGGCCTGTTGATCGGGCTCACCAATCGCCAACGCGCGGCGATCCTGCTGGCGGCGGCGCCGTTCATCGTGGCGCTCGGGCTGTTCCAGTGGGCGACGTTCGGCAGCCCGTTCCGGACCGGCTATCACTACTGGCTGCCGGAGATCCAGAACTTCGCGCTCGGCTACCCGCTGGACGCGGAGCTGCGGCGTGACGGCTCGGGGGTGGTGGGCGATGCGCTCGACGGGGCGCTGGTTCAGTGGGCGCGGCCGTGGCCGGACGACGATCCGGTGCGGGCGTTTCGGAGCATCGCGTTCTACCCGCTGGTGCTCCTCGGGGCATTCTGGATCTTCGCGCCGCCGCTGACCACGCTGCCGGGGCTGGTCTACGTCTGGCGGCACCGGCGCGAGCCGGCGGCGGGCTTCGCGCTCTGGCTGGTGGCGGGGTCGCTCGTGTTTTACCTGTTCTACTTCTACATGGGGGCGCGCTTCATGGCGGCGCCGGCATCCGCGCTCGCCGTGTTCACGGGGGTGGCGGTGGTGCGATGGGCCGAGCGAGTTGCCCATGGGCGGCACGCGGCGAGGGAGGCGGGCGGGCCGGATGCGGTTGCGCCCGGTGCGGTCGTGCCCGACGCGGTCGCGGCAGCGGCCCCGAGCGGGACCGGCGCCGCGTCGGCCGAGAAGCGTGGCGTCACGCGGACGGCGTCCCGACCGGGGAATCAGGTGCCGTGACGGCCGCGCTCGGGTCGGTGCGTGCGGCTGACGTGCCGCCCGCGGGGCGGGGGGGCATGCGGCCGTCGTGGCGGGCGCTGGCGCGGCCGGACGCGCTGATTCTGGTCGGGCTCGCGCTGCTCGCGGCGGTCCCGCGCCTGGTGAATCTGCTCGTGCTGGATCCGTTCATCGATGAGGTCGTGTGGGTCCACTGGGCGCTGCGCGGGCTCGACCCGGCCACGCCCACGACCTGGATGTTGCCGCTCGTGCGCGACGGCCGCCCGCCGCTCCATTTCTGGCTCACACTGCTGGCGTCGCCGTTCGTCGATAACGGCTTCGTGGCCGGACGGGTGGCGGCGGCCCTGCCGGGCATCGGGGCGACGCTGGCGCTGTACGGGCTCGGCCGGGTGACGGCCGGGCGGCTGACGGGGTCCGTGGCGGCGACGCTCTGGGCGCTAAGCCCGTTCAGCGTCCAGTTCGCGCGGGTGTCGGCCGACGACTCGGCGCTGGCGTTCGGCGCGATCCTGGCCGCGCTGGCCGGGGCGTTGCTGGCGCGACGGCCGACCAGTGGCCGCGCGTTGCTGGTGGGGCTCGCCGTGGCGCTCGCGACGCTCGCCAAGACGCTGGGCGCCCTGACGGCGCTGGCGCCGGTGCTGGCGGTCGCGCTTCTCGCGCCGCCGGGATCGTGGCCGCGCTACGTGCGCCCGCTGCTGGTGGCGGGGGCGGCGACGCTGGTGCTGCTGCTGCCGATGCTCGTGTTCCTGCCGCAAGTGGCGGCCCAGCTCGCGCTGCATGCGGGCGGGGGGTCGGGCGGCCCGGCCGACGGATCGGATGCTTCGCTGCTCCAGTCGCTCGCGCGGCGCGACCTGTTGCTCCGCAATTGGGAGCTGGTGCGCTTCTGGACGCCGCTCTACTTCGGGCTGCCGTTCTTGGGGTTGGCGGGGGTCGGGCTGCTGCTGGCGCTCGCGACGCGCAAGCGCGGCATCCTGTACGCCGCGCTGCTCGGCGGGATCTGGGCGCTCGTGCTGCTGGATCGCGGATCGTCGATGTTCAGCCGCTACCTGTTGTTCGCGTCGTTCCCGCTGTACCTGCTCGCGGGGTACGCCGTGGAGGTGGTGGCGCGGACGGCGAGTTGCGCGGCGGCCACGTCAGCCGGCCGCGAGATGCGCGTCGGGATGGGCCGGTCGAGCGTGCAGAGCGGGGCCGGCACCGTGCAGGGTGCTCCCTACCTGGCGAGCGGAGACGGAGCCGGCGGCGCGGTGGGCGGATACGTGGCCGCGCTGTCCGGCATGGCAGGACGCGTGGCGGCCACGACCGTGGTGCTCGCCGGTATCGCGGCTGCCCTGTTGCCGATGTTGCCGTTCACCCTCGCCCTCGTGCGGGATCCGGCCAACGCGCCTTTGCCGGAGAGCGAGAGATACCGTTACGTCGAGCAGTGGTACGCGGTACACGGCCTGGGCGATGTCGCGCGCTACCTGCACGAGGCGGGCCGCGCGCGGCCGGTCACGGTGCTGGTGTCGGAGGCGTCGCGCGAGGAGCGGGTGCTGATCCCGCACGAGGCCCTGCGGCTGTACCTGCGCGGCAACGCGGGTGTGCGGTTCGTGGAGGCGGAGTCGCTGTACCGGGCGCGCGACCTGCGCGAGTTGCGGCGGCTGGCCCGGGACGGCCCGACCTATGTCCTTTCGAACGGCTCTTACACCGACGCGCCGGGGACGCCGAACGACGTGCCGGAGCTCACGCGCCGCTTCGAGGCGAGCCTGGCGCGCGACGTACCCGAGGCGCGAGAGGTGTTGCGCATCCCGCGCCCGTCGGCGCCCAACTGGCTCGTGCTGTACCGCGTTGACCGTGGCAGCTGAAGCGATGCTGGTCGCCGTCTGGCATCTGTTATCTCGCGCGCCGTCCGTTTCCGCGCGCTACCATGGACTCTGAACGTCTCCCACCAACGGGGCGATGCCGGGAACGTGATCCTTCGCCAGGCTCCGCCTAGCTCAGGATGACGCCCCAGTTGAGGGCAGTCCCTTGGGACTAGGCTTCTGGTGGGACCAGGCATCTGGAGGTCGATGATGGAGCGGCGGGAGTTCGGGACGGCGAAGCGCGACGTGGCGCTCGTTGGCCAGGGGAGCTGGTACATCGAGCAGGGCGACCGCGACGCGGCGGTCGCGGCGATGCGCGCGGGCATCGACGCCGGCATGACCCACCTCGACACGGCGGAGATGTACGGGTCCGGGCGCTCCGAGCAGATTGTCGGGGAGGCGATCGTGGGGCGCCGCGACGACGTCTTCCTCGTCTCGAAGTTGCTGCCGAGTAACGCCTCGCGCCAGGGGACGATTAAGGCATGCGAGCGCTCGCTCGATCATCTCGGCGCGGACCACCTGGATTGCTACTTGCTGCACTGGCCGGGCAGTCACCCGCTCGAGGACACGATCGAGGCGTTCGAGCAGCTTCAGCGGCAGGGGAAGATCCTGTCGTGGGGCGTGAGCAACTTCGACGTGGAGGATCTCGAGGACGTGGTCCGGATTGCCGGCGCGGGCAGGCTGGCTTGCAATCAGGTTCTCTACCATCTGGAGGAGCGCGCGATCGAGCGGGCGGTGCTGCCGTGGTGTGATCGCAACGGCGTGGCGGTGGTGGGGTACTCGCCATTCGGGCACGGGCGCTTCCCGTCACCGGGCTCGGCCGGCGGGCGCGTGCTCCAGCAGATAGCCGACGCGCACGGCGCGACCCCGCGCCAGGTGGCGCTGCGGTTCCTGGTGCGGGCGGCGCCGCTCTTCACGATCCCGAAGGCGTCGAGCGCGGCGCACGCGGTCGAGAACGCGGGCGCGGGCGACCTGGCGCTGACGGACGCGGAGGTCGCGCAGATCGACGCGGCGTTCCCGGCCGATCCGCGCAGCCGGGGGCTGCCGATGCTGTAGTGAGCGACCCTCACCCCCTTGGCGCCTCCGCACCGGCCCCGGCGGCTGCCGCTATTGGGCGCCGCCGTGCTTCTGAAGTTCGGCGAGGACGCCGGCCAGATCGCCGTCCAGTAGCTTCGGCACGGCGAGGCGCAGGCCGGGAAAGGTCACGCTTTCGATCACGCCTCGCTCATCCGGCTGGACGGTCACGTACTCGCCGGTGGCGGGATCGAGGCGGAACCAATCGATCGCGCCATTTAGGGTGCGCCAGACGACGTACTCCGGCACGCCACTGCGGCGGTACGCCTCTTTCTTGTCGTGGAGGTCGTACGAGGCGCTGCTCGCGGCCACCTCGACGATGAGTGACGGCGTCCCCTCGATGTAGCCGTCGTCGGTGAGACGAGCGCCCTGGCCATCGCGCCAGACGACGGCATCTGGCTGGACCTCGTTGCCTACATCCAGTAAGACGGTTGCGTTGTCCGAGACACGGACCCCCGGGCTGGCGAGTCGATACGTCCCGAGCCAGAGCAGGACGTCGGCGTGCGGCTCGCCGTGCGAATCCGAACGAAGCGGCGAGGCCACGTACACGATCCCTTCGACCAGTTCGGCCTTCTTGATGTCCGGTCGCAAGCTGTAGATGCGGTGGAACTCGTCGCGCGTCAGGCGGTCGCCCGATTCGAGCGCCGGCACCGTCGATGTGATGACTGCCATATGGCGCCTCCCGAGGCCGTGCTTTGGTACCAGCATACCGGACGGTGGAACGTCGGATGGACATGCACGAGGCCCCACCCGGCTTTCGGGCGGGGCCTCGCGGGCCGGCGTCGGGGCGAGCAGGCGGCTGCCCTACCCCTTGACGCCTCCGACGGCAAGGCCGCGGACGACGAGCCGCTGGGCGAGGGTGTACATGATCACCGGGGGCAGTGCCGTGATGAGTGCGCCGGCCATCATCTGGCCCCAGTAGAAGACGTCCTCGCCGAGCATCTGGGTCAGGCCGACCGTCACCGTGCGGGCCGCGACCGAGTTCGTCATGACCAGCGCGAAGATGAACTCGTTCCACGCCTGGGTGAACGAGAACAGGCAGACCACGACGAGCGCCGGCGTCGAGAGCGGCAGCACGATCCTCATCAGCACGCCCAGGCGGTTGCACCCGTCGATCATGGCCGCGTCCTCCAACTCCTCCGGGATGCTCCGGAAGTAGCTCGCGAGCATCCAGGTGCAGAACGGGAGGGTGAACGTCGGGTAGACCACCATCAGCGCGTAGATCGTATCGACGAGGTTCAGGTTCGCGACGACCTGGAACAGCGGGATGAACAGCAGCGAGCTCGGGACGAGGTAGGTGAAGATCAGCCCGACCGCGATCACGCGACGGCCGGCGAACCGGAGCCGGGTGATCGCGTACGCCGCGAGGGCGCCGAGCACGATCGAGAGCAGCGTCGCTGCCGATGCGATGAGCGTGCTGTTCCGCATCCAGATGCCGAACTTGCCGCCCAGCAGCGCGGTGTAATGGCCGAAGTAGACCTCCCTCGGGAGGAACGTGAAGTCCGAATAGATCTCTTTGTTGGTCTTGACCGACGCCAGCATCATCCAGAGGAACGGGACGACGGTCCAGACGACGAAGAAGGCGATCGACACGTAGGTCGCGATGACCCAGCCGCGACCGAGCGATTGGCGACCGGAGCGGGTCGAGCCGCGCCTCTGCAGGCGGGCGGCGGTCGGGCGTCGAGCTTCGGCGATCGTTGCCACCTGTGTCACTCCTGCTTGAGCATGCGGCGGGTCAGGAACAGGACGAGGAGGAGGTAGAACGGGATCATCATCATCGAGATCGCGGCACCGGCCCCGAGCCGATGGCCCGGAATTGCCGTCTGGTACGCGAGGAGCGGCGGGGTCGTCGTGGCGTAGTTCGGCCCGCCGCCGGTCAGGACGAAGATCTGGGTGAGGTTGGCCGAGGTCCAGATCGTCGAGAGCAGCGCGGTCACGAAGATGACCGATTGGAGGCTCGGCAGGGTGATGTACCAGAATCGCTGGAACGTGGCGGCCCCGTCGATCTCGGCGGCCTCGTACATCTCCTGGCCGATGGCCTGCATGCCGGCCAGGAAGTTCATCGTCCAGAACGGGGTGCCGGACCAGATCAGCACGAGGATCAGCGCCGGCAGTGCGAGGCGGGCGTCGCTGAAGAAGTAGATGTAGTCGTCGGCGAGGCCGTACTCGGCGATCGCGCCGTTGATCGGGCCGGTGGTGTCGAACAGGAAGCGCCACACGTAGGCTGACACGACCGCCGGCACGGCCCAGGGCAGGAACATCAGGCCGCGCAGGATGTTGCGAGCCGGCAGATCCTGGTTGAGCGCGCTCGCCATCGCCATGCCAAGGAAGAACTTGCCGATCACGGCGCCGCCGGTGATGACGAGCGTGATGACGGTGGCCCTGACGAAGATCGTGTCGCGGCCGAGCAATTCCGCGTAGTTGGCGAAGCCGACCCAGGTGCCCGTTTGGCCGATGAAGCGGTCCTGGAAGCTGAGCAGGATCGCATCGACGAAGGGGTAGATCAGCAGGGAGCAGACGATCAGGACGGTCGGCAGGACGAACAGCCAGCCGAGTGCCCAGTCCCTGCCGAGGGTGTGTCGCAGGGCAACCTCGCGCGAAGCGGCGTGCGGGCTCGCGTGAGTAGCGATCTGGTTCGCCACAGGCATTTCTCCAGGGGCGAGAGGCGAAAGGCGAGGTGCGGAGACGAGTCGCCGGCTCGTCCGTACTCGTCGCTCGCCACTCGCAACTCCGTCAGGCGCGCTTCGCGGTCTTGTTGTACGAGTCCATCATCTCGGTCTGGGCCCACTCCTGGGCGTCCTCGATCCGCATCTTCTCGTTGATGACCTTATGGAGCATGTCCGAGACCGTGAACCTGGCGTCGGTGATGTCGGCGAGCCAGGGCTGCTGCGGCGCGGGCCAGTTGCGGACGCGGCCGGTCTCGGCGACGAGGCGCATCTCGGCGAACTTGCTCTTCTCCCAGAAGTCGCCCTTGGCCTGGTCACGGTAGACCGGCACGAAGCGCCCCTCGACCGCCTTGGAGATCTCGTTCATGTTCGCCGGTGCGACGAAATGCTCGAGCGCGGACGGCGCGCGGTCGGCCATCTTCGACTTCTTGAAGTAGTTGAAGCCGAGCGACGAGCCCTCGGTGAACGAGCCGGCCGGCCCGGCCGGCATCGCGGAGATGCCGGTGTTCTCGGCCAGCTCCTTGTCGTTGACGAGCAGCCAGCCCATGATGGTCGCCGGGTTGATCGCCATCAGCCCGCGCCCCTTCTGGTAGGTCTCATTGTTCCAGGACGTGACCGTCTGGGCGAAGGAGTCGGGTGGGATGATCTTCGCCTCCCACATGCGGGCGATCGTCTCGATGGCGGCCTTGTTGGCCGGGTTCTTGATATCCGGGACGCCCTTCTCGTCGTTGAGCCGGCCGCCGTAGGACCAGGCCACCGAGAGGAAGTTGTTGACGGTGTCGCTCTCGTGGCCGAGGCAGAAGGCGACGGCGAAGTTCTTCGGCGGCTGCTGCGCCTTGGGGCCGAGCTCGATCAACTGGTCCCAGGTCTCGAAGGGCTTGCCCCCGGTCACCTTGCCGATCAGGTCGATGCGCCACTGGGGCGGCCAGACGTCGATGCCGTACGGCATGCCGAACACGCCGCCGTCGTTGGCGGTCAGCGAGGCAAGCCCGATCGGGTACATCCCACCGGCCTGGTCCTTGAACTTGCCGGCGATGTCCTTGAGGTCGGCCAACTCGCCCTGGGTGTACCAGTAGACGAGGTTCTGGTTGGTGATCTCGGGCGGCTGGCCGGCCGCGACGGAGGCCGACTGCTTGGCGAGCACCTGGGGCGAGCCGGGGATCGACTGCCATTCGACCTTGATCCCGTTCTGCTGACCCCAGGCCACGTAGCTCTGCCCGATCTTCTCGTCGGTGACGGTGTTCCAGTTGGCGTTGAACCAGACGTTGAAGACGCCCGGCACGGTCTGGAGGGAGTCGGCGTCTTTCGGCTTGGCGGCGGCAGCGGTCGTCGGGGCGCCGGCCGGCTGGGCGGGCGCGACCGGGGCGGCCGGCTTGCCCTCGGCGGGTTTGGCGTCGCCGGCCGGCTTGGCCGGCGCCGACGATTGGCCGCACGCGGCGATGACGCTGACGACACCGAGCCCACCGAGTCCGTGCAGGAACCGACGCCGTGACCAGGGCCGCACGCTACGCTGCGTATCCATCGTTGGACCTCCCAACTCCCCGCCACGCGGCACCGATGCCGCGCCACTACTATGAGTCGGCTGCGTGTGCGCAAGACTTGCCGCGTCCGACGGCCCATGCTCGAGCACGGGAGAACGGCCGGCGAGTGCTGCTCGCCTGTACTGCTCTCGCCGGCCATTTTCCACACCGACGCGGGCAATGTCAATGATTGTCGCGCAATCCGCCGCATCCGAACCGCTCGGGCCGCGAGCCGATGGGATGTCCGGGGAGGGCCGCTCAGGCACCGGCCCGACCGCGTCCTGAAGGTGCCGTGCCGGACGACAACGCACCTACCCGGCGGCAGGTACCATCATGCTTCGGCGGAGTGGCGGTCAGCGTGGGACGCGCCGCGTGTCGCGGGGGGCGCGGTTGTTCTCGCAGGCGATCCCGTCTCGGTCGGCGTCCAGGTGGTGCGGGTCGGAGGGATCCTCGCGGAGGGTGGACTGGGCGGCTGCCTGGCTCGGGAAGTCGATGCAGTCGAGGTTGCCGGTCCGGCGCCCCGCGCCGCGCCCGCTTGCGCCGCCCGCGCCCGGGGCGGCTGGGGCACCCGATGTCGACTCGCCGCCCGACGAGGATGGGCGCGGCTGGGACACGCCGCTGGTCGCCGCTGCACCGGCCTGCGACCCACCTGACGCTTGCGACGCGCTCGTGGGTGTGGAAGGGACGGCGGTCGGCGCCGGGCGAACCGGCAGTACGGCGCCGGCGCCAGGCTGCGAGGATGGAGTACCGGTCGGCGCGCGGGCGCCGGCCGCCGACGGAAGGGCGGCCGGTGGTGCGGCGGTGGCTGCGGCGGTCGGCGGGCCGGCTGTGGCTGTCGGCGCGCCAACGGTGGCGGTTGGCGGCGGTGCCGTGGCAGTCGGCTGAACCGTGGCGGTGGGCGGTGGCGCCGTGGCAGTCGGTGGCGGTGCGGTGGCAGTCGGTAGAACCGTGGCAGTCGGCGGTGCTGCGG
>Ga0136611_10001052_pt1 | contig 18861 bp, 14 predicted proteins | sample AntDrymUQ2232306_2_FD_106645 | JGI IMG/M metagenome (GOLD analysis project Ga0136611, IMG submission 106645) | Polar desert sand microbial communities from Dry Valleys, Antarctica - metaG UQ223 (23.06) | ecosystem: Environmental > Terrestrial > Soil > Desert | place: Antarctica: Dry Valley...
ACGGCGCCGAGAAAGTCACCGGTCAGGCCCGCTTCACGGGCGACCTGCACATCCCCGGGATGCTGCACACGCGGCTCGTGCTGAGCCCGTACGCGAATGCGAAGATCGCGTCGATCGACGCGACCGAGGCGCGCAAGGTGCCCGGCGTCGTCGGGGTGTACGTGGCCGAGGATCTCGCATTCGTCGAGCCGGATTCCGGCTCCCGCAAGCGCGACTTCCTCGCGCGCGGGCGGGCGCTGTACCACGGACACCCGGTCGCGGCCGTCGTCGCCGAGAGCGCCGCCGCCGCCGAGGACGCGATGTCGCTGGTGGACGTCGATTTCGTGCCGCAGGACGCGGCGGTCGATCTCATCGACGCCATGCGGCCCGATGCGCCGCTCGCGCGCGGCGAGAAGCCGACCGAAGCGAGCGCCGAGGCGCAGATGCACGCGACGGCGTCGGGCGGCGACGAGGAGCCGAGCGAGGAGCAGCCCCCGAACGTCGCGACGACCCTGCACTTCCACCGCGGCGACGTGGAGGCCGGCTTCGCCGAGGCGGACGCCATCGTCGAGCAGACGTACCGCACGGCGATGGTCCATCAGGGCTACCTGGAGCCACAGGTGACGATGACGACCATCGACCCGCTCGGCACGCTCACCGTGTACACCAGCACTCAGGCGCTGTTCTACACGCGGGCCGAGGTGTGCGCCGCGCTCGGGTTGCCGAACAACAAGGTCAAGGTCGTCGGGATGACAATCGGCGGCGGCTTCGGCGGCAAGTTCATGCTGCTCGAAGCGCTGTGCGCCGCGCTGTCGCTGAAGACGAACCGCCCGGTCCTGCTCGAATACACCCGCATGGACGACTTCCTGGCCGCGAACCCGGCCCCGCCATCCGAGTTCTGGATCAAGCTCGGCGCCAAGAAGGACGGCACCATCACGGCGCTCCAGGCGCGGGTGGTGTTCGACACGGGCGCGTACTCCGGGTCGCCGATCCAGATCGGCTCGATCCTGCTCGGCGCGTCGTACCGTTTCCCGAACCTCGACATTCGCGGCTACGAGGTGCTGACCAACAAGACCCCGGCCGGCGCGTACCGCGCGCCGGGCGCGGTCCAGGCGGCCTTCGCGATGGAATCGACCATCGACATGCTGGCGAAGGAGTTGGGCGCCGATCCGTTCGAGCTGCGCCGCACGAACGCGGCGAAGGAGGGCGACCTCCGCCCGAACAACCAGCCCTGGCCGAAGATCGGGCTGCACGAGTGCCTGGACGAGGCGGCCGGCCACTGGCAGCGCCTGCGGGCCGAGCGGGTGAGCGCGAGTGATGTCAACGACGATGGTGGTAAGACCGCGCTGGGTGCCAACGTGAAGATCGGCGTCGGCATGGCGATCGGCGGCTGGCCGGGTGGGGTCGAGCCGGCGACCGCGATCTGCCGGCTGAACACCGACGGTACGTTCAGCGTGGTGATCGGCTCGATCGACCTGAGCGGCACCGACACGGCGTTCAAGCAGATCGCGGCTGAGTCGCTCGGGCTGCCGACATCGGCCGTCGAGATCGTCCACGGCGACACCGACACGGCACCGTACTCGGGCGGCACGGGCGGCAGCAAGATCACCTACACGGTGGGGCTGGCGATCCAGCGAGCCGGCGAGGAGGCGCGCCAGCAGCTCCTGGCGATCGCCTCGCAGCAGCTCGAAGCCGGCATCGACGACTTGGAGATCGTCGATGGCATCGTGCGCGTCAAGGGCGTGCCGGAGCAGAGCGTGCCGATCAAGGCGCTCGCGGCGGCCAGCATGAGCTTCGGCGGCAAGCACGAGCCGGTCTACGGGCGCGGCTCGTCGGCCCAGACGATGCAGTCGCCGGGCTTCGCGGTACACATCGCGAAGGTGGCCGTCGATGCCGACACGGGCAAGGTGAAGGTGCTCGACTACGTGGCGGTGCAGGACGTCGGCTTCGCGATCAACCCGGCCGAGGTGGACGGCCAGATCGTCGGCGGCGTGTTGCAGGGGCTCGGCTGGGCGCTCTGGGAGAAGATGGCGTACGACGAGACGGGCCAGATCATCACGGCCAGCCTCCAGGACTACGTGATCCCGTCGGCGAGCTACGCGCCGACGATCACGCCGGTGCTGGTCGAGGTGCCGTCGGCGTACGGGCCGTTCGGGGCGAAGGGCATCGGCGAGCCGCCGGTGATCCCGGTCCCAGGCGCGGTCGCGAACGCCATCGCCGACGCGCTCGGGTCGCGCCTGGTGGAGATCCCGATCACCTCGCAGGCCATCGCGCGGGCGATGCACCTCGGCGGCGGCACGAACGGCGCGGCTCACTAGCAGCCCAATATAGCCGTGTGCGCGACGCCCTCTGCCATATTGGGAGAGGGCGTCGCGGTGTTCGGCGTCGATGGGCGGTCTGTATGAGCGGGCTCGCGGCGCCGGCGCTGGCGTTGTAGCCCACGCGCTTACTTCACCGACGCAGTGACTACGACGGTGCGAGCAGCTCCGTCCAACTGGCGACCAGGGAAAGTCGTTGGCCGAGTCTTTCGAGTCGCTCCGGCTCGCCGATCTCCGCGAGCGCCGTCAGCGTCGCGGCATCCGGCTCGCCAAGGCGCGGCGTCCCGAACAGTATCAACATGCGTCTCGCCTCTTCGGCCCTGCCCTCGGCCCGGCCTCGGGCCTCGCCCTCGGCCCGGCCCTCGTCGAGGATCATTTGATAGGTCGATGAATCGCGCATGGCGCGCACCCCCAGCATCAGGTCTCGGGCCAGCTCCCGTGGCAGGCGCAGGCCCAGCAGCGTGAAAGTCACCATCTTCAGCGTCGTTGCCTCAGTTGGCGTCGCTTCCTGGTCGACTCTGTCCTCCAGTCGTCGCAGCAGCTCGGGTAACGCTTCGGTCTCCACGTTGGCCAGCGGCGCCAACGGCAGCGTGCCCAACGGACCCGTCAGGTACGCATCGGCCGACTCCTGCCACAGGCGGGCCACCCGGTACCGAAAGCGGTGCTCGGGCTCCTCACCGGGCAGCCCGACTGTATGCACCCCTGTCAGCGCCGGCCCATCCGCGCTGGGACGGAGCAGCACGAGCAGGCTTCGGGCCGGCAGCCCGTGTCGTCCATACAGCAACAGATTGTACTCTGCCACACGCTGGCCCATCGCCGGATCGTAGGTCGATTGGAACTCGAGGTGGGCCAGCCAGGGCGCGGGCTCATCGACGCGGATGATCTTGTCGGCCAGCGGGTTGACGGTGGCCAGGTCGGCATCCAGCAGATCGAGGCGCGCGGAACTGGCCAGGCCGAAGCGGCCCAGCCAATCCCGCGGATACGTCTGGACCAGATACTTGGTGGTGGTGTCGAAGGGCCCCGGCACGGTTCTTCCACCGTAGCAGATCGGTCCGGCTGCGCGTCGTGGTCTGCGTCGCCGACACCGCCGCTAGCGGCTGAGGGCCGTCCGGATGCTGTTTAGGTGCTCGGTCGGGTGGCCGATGAGGGCCGCCTCGATGAGCTGCTGGGCGCTCGTCTCGGCGCCGCCCAGCAGCGCCAGCGGCGCGGTCCGGTCGAGCTGCTCGTCGCTGAGCTGGCGCACGGCCCCGATGGCGGTGACTGCGCCGCGACGGTGCAGCGCGAGCACCTCGTCGCGGGTCGTGTCGGCGTGCTCGACGGCATCGCTGGCATTGCGCGCGTCGAGCATCTCGGTCGTCAGCGGCGGGACGGGCTGCCCGGTCGCTATCGCCTGGACGAGGCTTGCGACGCCCTCGTTCGAGACGGCGATGTGGCGGGCGGTGACGCCGACCGGCCAGCCCTCGCCGGAGCAGCCGCGCCGCCACTCGTCGTCCGAGCAGCCCTCGATGGCTCGCTCCAGCGCGCCGTAGAGGCTCTCCATCTGGGTTGCAAGTGCATCTGCTCGCTGGCTCATCGTTGCATCTCCCTCTGTACCTGTGCTCATGCGGACTTCGCGGGCATCATGGTGTCCGGGCCGGGATCGCCGCCGCCCGCGACGACCGCGAGTCGATCGAGGTAGTAGGTCCAGCCAACCGTGTGGTCGTCGACCGCGTCGGCCGGCAGCTCTAGGTGGCGGAAGCGGAGGATGGTCCCGTCGCCGTCCGGCGTCAAGTCGAACTCGACGCGGGTGCTGCCCGGCGGGATCGGATGGTTCGGCTCGTCCCAGCCCCAGGTGTAGACGACCCGTCGCGGAGGATCGACGACGACGAACTGGCCGCTGCCGCCGTGGACGCCGGACACGCCGAGCTGGATCACGCCACCGGGGCGCGCGTCGAGGGTCGTCGCCGGACCGAGCCAGCGCGCCATGCGGGCCGGGTCCACGAAAAACTGGAAGACGATCTCCGGGCGGGCGTCGATCCTGACCTCTCGCTCAACGATCGGGGGGTGATGGGTCGTCACGATCCTGCTCCTCTCGTGCTTCGGCTTCGGCAGCCCGCTTCAGCAATGCCAGCCGCTCGTCCCAGAACGTCTCCAAGAATCGCACGACCTCTGCGAGCCGCTCCGGACGCGCGCGATAGAGGCGGCGAGTGCCGTCGCGCCGCTCGTGGACCAGCCCGGCCTGCCTGAGGACGGCGAGATGCTGTGAGATGGCCGGCCTGGTCACGTCGAAGCGCGCCGCGATGTCGCCGGTGGCGAGCTCGCGGCCCCAGACGAGGCGCACGATGTCGCGGCGGCGGGGATCGGCAAGTGCGCGAAGCTGGGCGTCCACGCCACTATGTTAGCAGAAACTTACGTAAGTGGCAACTTACAAGTGTCACAGTCGCGACACGGCTCGGGCGCACGAGCGTCGCTCGTTCCTTGCTCCGGATAGGGATCGAGGTTGCGCGCCCGAGGAGCGTCCGATGCGGGCTCTCGCGCTCACGAGCGTTGCTGGTCAGCGTGAGATCCCTCGCAGGCTCGGGATGACAGGTTAGTCTTGGGATGACAGGTCAGGCTCGGAATGACAAGTCGGTTGACGGTGCTAGCGTCGCGTTCGATGTGGCGACGTACTGGACGCCCTACCCCAAGTGGCGCGCCGGGCGGGCTTGCGGCGACAATTGCGCACCTTGCACGCGGGGGCGGTGACCTTGTCGCAGGACTACCTGGCAGCCTTGAATGAGCGCGTCCTGATCTACGACGGGGCGATGGGCACGAGCGTCCAGGCTCGCAACCTGACCGCCGATGACTTTGGCGGCAAGACGCTCGACGGCTGCAACGAGGCGCTCGTCCTCAACCGCCCCGACGTCATCGCGGACATCCACACGTCGTTCCTGGACGCCGGCGCGGACGTGCTCGAAACCGACACGTTCGGCGCGAGCCGCCCGAAGCTCGAAGAGTACGGGCTGGGCGAGCATACCTACGCGCTGAACCGCAAGGCGGCCGAGCTCGCGCGCGGCGGCGCCGACCGAGCTGCCCGCAACGGCCGGCCCCGGTTCGTGGCCGGCTCGATCGGGCCGACCGGCTTCCTGCCCTCGACGACCGACCCGTCGCTATCCAACATCACCTTCGAGCAGCTTGTCGAGATCTTCGACGAGCAGTCGCGGGCGCTGATGGACGGCGGGGTGGACGTGCTGCTGGTGGAGACGGCGCAGGACATCCTCGAAGTGCGCGCGGCCATCGTCGGCATGCGGCGGGCGTTCGCCGCGCTGGGCCGCAAGGTGCCGATCCAGGCGCAGGTGTCGCTCGACACGTCCGGCCGCATGCTGCTCGGGACGGACGTGGCCGGGGCGATCACGATCCTCGAAAGCTCGGGCGCGGACGCGATCGGGCTGAGCTGCTCGACCGGCCCGGAGCACATGCGCATCCCGGTGCGGACCCTCGGCGAACTGGCGCGGGTGCCGGTCTCGATCATCCCGAACGCCGGCATCCCGATCAACCAGAACGGCCGGGCGCTCTACCCGCTCGAACCGGAGCCGATGGCCGAGCAGCTCAAGCGCTTTGTGGAGGAGTCGGGCGTGGCGGCGGTGGGCGGTTGCTGCGGGACGACCCCCGCCCACATCGAGGCGCTCGCCCGCCTGGTAGCGGGGCGGGTCCGCACGCCCAGCCAGGTGCCGTTCGTGCCGCGCGTCGCGAGCGCGATGCGAGCGCAGGACATGCTCCAGCAGCCGCCGCCGCTGCTGATCGGCGAGCGGGTGAACTCGCAAGGCAGCCGCAAGGTGAAGCGCCTGCTGCTCGCCGACGACTACGACGGCCTGCTCGAAGTCGCGCGCGAGCAGGTCGAGGGCGGGGCGCACGTGCTCGACGTCTGCGTCGCGCTGACCGAGCGCGGCGACGAGGCCCATCAGATGGTCGAGGTCGTCAAGCGGCTGCGGGCCGGCATCGACGCGCCGCTGGTGATCGACACGACCGAGCCGGATGTCATGAAGGCGGCGCTGGAGGCGAACCCCGGCCGCGCGATCGTGAACTCGATCAACCTCGAAGCCGGCCGCGAGAAGGCCGACCGCGTGCTGGACATGGTCAAGACGCACGGCGCCAGCGTCGTGGCGCTCACCATCGACGAGGAGGGCATGGCGCACACGGCCGACCGCAAGGTCGCCATCGCCCAGCGGATCCATGACCTGGCGATTGCCGACCACGGGCTGCGCGCCGAGGACATCATCTTCGACGTGCTGACGTTCCCGGTCACCACCGGCCAGGAAGATCTGGTCATGGACGCGGCCGAGACGATCGTCGGCATCCGCCGCGTCAAGGAGGCGATGCCGGGCGTGATGACGTCGCTCGGCGTGTCGAACGTGTCGTTCGGCGTCTCGCCGGCCGCGCGCGCCGTCCTGAACTCGGTCTTCCTGCACCACTGCGTCGAGGCCGGGCTGGACATGGCGATCGTCAACCCGAGCCACATCACGCCCTACGGCGAGATCCCGACCGACGCGCGCGAGGTGACCGAGGACCTGATCTACTATCGCCGGCCGGACGCCCTGCCGCGCTTCATCGCCCGCTTCGAGGGCGTCGAGCTGGAGTCGCAGTCCGGGGCCACCGACGCGGACGCCGATTTGCCGGTCGAGCGGCGCATCCACAACCGGATCCTGTTCCGCAAGAAGGAAGGGATCGAGGAGCTGCTCGACGAGGCGATGCTGGCCCATACGCCGGTCGAGGTGCTGAACGACGTGCTGCTGCCGGCGATGAAGGACGTGGGCGACCGCTTCGGCGCGGGCGAGCTGATCCTGCCGTTCGTCTTGCAGTCGGCCGAGGTCATGAAGAAGGCCGTGCGCCACCTGGAGCAGTTCCTCGAGAAGAAGGAGGGCTACACCAAGGGCAAGGTGGTGCTGGCGACGGTGTACGGCGACGTCCACGACATCGGGAAGTCGCTGGTCAACACGATCCTCTCGAACAACGGCTACACGGTGTTCGATCTGGGCAAGCAGGTGCCGGTCAACACCATCGTCGAGAAGGCGATCGAGGTCGGGGCAGACGCGGTCGGGCTGTCGGCGCTGCTGGTCTCGACATCGAAGCAGATGCCGCTCTGCGTGCAGGAGTTCCAGGCGCGCGGGCTGTCGATTCCGGTGCTGATCGGCGGAGCGGCGATCAACCGCGCCTTCGGGCGGCGGGCCGGCATGCTGCCCGAGGGCGTGCCGTATGGTGGCGGCGTGTTCTACTGCAAGGACGCGTTCGAGGGCCTCGACGTCATGGACAAGCTGTCGGACGACGACCGGCGGGCCGACGCGGTCGCGCGGGCGTTGCGCGACGCGTCGGCGCAGGTCGCGCGCGAGGCGCCGATGGCCGTGGAGGCCGCAAGCGCCGGGCGCTCGGACGTGCAGCCGGTGACCGCGCCCCGCCCGCCGTTCCTGGGGCCGCGCCTGCTCGATCTGCCGCTCGACGAGGTGTTCCCGCACCTGGACCTGAACACGCTGTTTCGCCTGCACTGGGGTTTGCGCAAGATCGACGAGGTCGAGCGGCAGCGGCTGATCGCCGACGAGTTCATGCCGATCCTCGAAGAGATGAAGGCAGAGGCCATCCGAGAGGGCTGGATGCAGGGCCTCGGGGCGTACGGGTTCTTCCCGGCCGTGGCCGACGGCAACGATCTGGTCGTGCTGGACCCGTCGGACCCGAAGGCCGAGGACGAGCTAGCCCGATTCCCGTTCCCGCGCCAGCCGGCCGGCGAGCGCCTCTGCCTGGCGGACTACTTCGCGCCGATCGGCGGCCGGCCGGACATCGTCGCGCTCCAGGCCGTGACGGTGGGGCCACGCGTCGAGGCGCACTACGAGAAGCTCGAAAAGGACGGCGAGTACAGTCGCGGCCTGCTGATTCGCGGTCTCGCCTCATCGACGGCCGAGGCGCTCGCGGAGGTGCTCCACGCGCGGGTGCGCGCCGAGCTCGGGGTGGGCACGAATCGGGGCAAGCGGTATAGCTGGGGCTACCCTGCCTGCCCGGACCTCGGCCAGCAGCGCGACGTGCTCCGCGTCCTGGGCGTCGAAAAGATAGGGCTCTCGCTCACGTCGGGCGACCAGCTCGATCCCGAGCACAGCACGGTCGCGCTCGTGGTCCACCATCCCGAGGCGAAGTACTTCGCGGTGCATCAGGTGAGCGGGCGGGCGCGGGAACCGGTCGCTGCGCTGCCCTGATTGCGGTACCGAGACATGGCACTCGCTCAGGGGCTGCTCGAAAATCGCCACTTCGATAGGCGAGCAGATCAAACACCTGTCATCCTGAGCGAAGCGAAGGATCTACGGATAGACCAACGCGAGACAGTCCGTAGATCCTTCGCTTCGCTCAGGATGACAGGTGAGTTGACGGCGCCCCGACAACCTTTCGAGAGGCTGCGTTACGCGGCCGATGTCGCCCCGAGCTTGCCGGGGGTCGCCGAGCGCGAGCGTAGCAGCATCGGGCCGCACGACGGGCCGGCGATCTCATGTTCGAGCCGCCCCTGCTCGCCGAGCCAGCGCAGGAACACCAGGCGACTCACGTCGAGGTCGCGCGGCTCTTGGACGAACATCTGGAGCGTGCTGTCGTATCGCCCTCGTCGTGCCATGTTTGCTCTCCTGGGACGCGGACGGTCGCGATGCCATACTCGTCGCCCGAAGCATCGCGATCTGTCCGCAGCGGTGTGATCTGCGCCTATGCGGGGCCACAATGCACGGCGCGTGCCGCTGAGACCCCTCCCCTGCCCCTCCCCGATTCGGGGAGGGGCAGGGGAGGATCAGACCGCGTAGCGCGCGATGGCGACCTCGTCGAACACGAGGCCCAGGCCCGGCCGCATCGGCACCGACACGAAGCCGTCCTCGATCTCGAGCTTCTCGGCCATCAGCGGCTGCGCCCACGGCATGTATTCGAGCAAGCCGGCGGTGCTCGACGCGGCCATGACGTGGACGGACAACTCCGGAAACAGGTGGCTCGCGATCGGCAGCTTCCATGCCTCGGCGATGGCGGCCACGCGCATCCAGCCGGTGATCCCGCCGACGCGCTGCAAGTCCGGCATGAGAATATCGGCCGCGCGCGCCTCGACTAGCGCCCGAAAGCCCTGCGGCAGGTAGGCGTTCTCGCCGGTCGCGATCTGGGTGGTGACCTCGCGCGCGACGAGCGCCTGGCCGTCGATGTCGTCGTGATCGACGGGCTCCTCGAGCCAGTACAGGCCGAACTGTTCGAGGACGCGCGCGACCGTGATGGCTCGGTGCGGCGTCCACGCCTGATTCGCGTCGGCCATCAGCAGGGTGTCGTTGCCAACGGCCTCGCGGACGAGGTGGACGGCCTCGACGTCGTCGCCGGGGAAGGGCCGCCCGAGCCGCATCTTCATGGCCGTGTGCCCGGCATCCTTGAACTCGCCCGCCTGGCGCGCGACCTCGTCCGGCGCGCTCAGCCAGAGACCCGCGCTCTGGTAGACGGTCACGCGCGTGCCGGCCGCCCCGAGCAGCGCCGCCACCGGCGCCCCGTACGCCTTGCCCGCGATGTCCCAGAGGGCCATGTCGATGCCCGAGAGCGCGAACGTCGCGACCCCGCCACGCCCGAGCAGGTTATTCGCGCGATCCATGATCTGGTAGCAGCGGAGGATCAGGAGCGGGTCTTCGCCGTCGAGGACGCCGCCGAGATACGCAATCAACGACTGGATCGCGCGGGCCTGATCGACGCCGAACGCCTGCACGTAGCTGTGCCCGACGATCCCGCCGTCGGTCTGGACCGCGATCAAGATGAGCGCGACCGTATCGGCCTGGCGCACCGCCGACACGATCGGTATCTCCAGCGGGACGACCACGACATTGGATTGGATGCCGACGATCTTCATGCGATGTTTTCCCCCGAGGTTCGGCCGAGTGGCCGGCACATCGGATGCTAGCGGCGCGCGGAGACAACCGCAATGTGCGGACCTCGTGACTCCTCGCCGATTAGGTTCAAGAGCGGACTGTCTTGAATCGCTGGTCCACCGTCTTGGCGGCCGGCGGGCGAACCAGCGGGTCGCCCCTACAATGCCTCGACCGTCCTGCGCCGCCCGGATGCCCCCAAGAAAAGCCGTCCGCCCCTGAACCCGAAGTGGGGGAGGGGTCTCCTAACGTTCGACGCGGTAGCGGGCATAGAGCTCGCCGTCGTGCTCGAAGAGCGACAGAAGGCCGAGCACTGCGCGGATGCCGAGTGACGGAGCGGCCGATTCGATGAGCGATGGCGCCGTCCCGCCCGCGACCTTCGGCGCAATGGTCCAGAACAGCTCGTCGATGGCGCCGAGATCGAGGAGGCGTTGATTGAGCGACGGGCCGCCTTCGACCAGCAGCCGCTCGACGCCCAGCTCCGCGCGGAGGACGCGCAGCGCGGCCGGCACGTTGACGGCATCGGCGCCGAAGCGAATCACGTGGGCGCGCGTTCGGAGGTGTGCGACGCGATCCTCGGGCGCGGCGTCGGTGGTCAGGACGATCGTCCCCGCCGGCCCGCCGACGAAGAAGGGGTGGTCGTCGGGCACGTCCAGGCGCCGCGAGATGGTGATCGCCAGCGGCTGCCTCGGCTGACCCGCCAGCTCGCGCACGTCGGCCAGGTCGGCGGGGACGCGCGGGTCCACCCGCTCGGCGCGCAAGGTGCCGGCGGCGACCATGACGCCGTCCGCCGCCGCCCGGATGCGCCGCATCAGCAGCCGGTCCGTCCGGCTCCCGATGCCGCGCGTCCGCCCGCCGACGGCGACCTTGCCGTCCACGGTGGACACCATGTTAATGACGATCGACGGCCGGTCGGGGCGCGCGGAGGGTAGCCGCAGATTGGCGTAGACCGCCTCAATGGGCACGTCGGCGGGGGCCGGAAAGAGTTGACGCATGGCGCGGTGGAACCTCGTCGTCGAGTCGGGGGCCGCGCGGCGCTCCGGTATACTCGAAGCTCCGCGCAGAGGGGCGATGCGAGGGGCAATGCTGGGGTAATGCGAGGGGCGATGCAGGGACTGAACTTCCAAGACGTTATCATGCGGCTGGACCAGTATTGGGCGGAACAGGGTTGCCTCGTGGTGCAGCCCTACGACATCGAGGTGGGCGCCGGCACGATGGCGCCGGCCACGTTCCTGCGCGTGCTCGGGCCCGAGCCGTGGAACGTCGCCTACCCGCAGCCGACGCGCCGCCCGACCGATGGCCGCTACGCCAAGAATCCGAACCGCTACCAGCACTATTTCCAGTACCAGGTCATCCTGAAGCCCGCGCCCGGCGACCCGCTCGGCATGTACCTGCGCAGCCTGGCCGCGCTCGGCATCAGCGATCGCGACCACGACGTCCGCTTCGTCGAGGACAATTGGGAGTCGCCGTCGCTCGGGGCGTGGGGGCTGGGCTGGGAGGTCTGGCTGGACGGCCTGGAGATCACCCAGTTCACGTACTTCCAGCAGAGCGGCAACCGCGACCTCGACCCGCCCTCGGTCGAGATCACCTACGGCCTCGAGCGCATCGCGATGTACCTCCAGGGCGTGCGCGACTTTACGCAAATCCGCTGGAACGACCGCGTCACGTACGGCGACCTGTACCGCCAGTCCGAGGTCGAGCAGTCAACGTACAACTTCGAGATCGCCGACGTGGACGGCCTCAAGGCGCGCTTCGACCTGTACGAGGCCGAGGCGCGGCGCACGCTCGACGCGGGGCTGGTGTCGCCGGGCATGGAGCAGGTGCTGAAATGCTCGCACACGTTCAACCTGCTCGACGCGCGGGGCGTGGTGAGCGTGCAGCAGCGGGCGAACTACCTCGGGCGGATGCGCACGCTGGCGCGGCGGGGCGCCGCTGCATTCTTGGAACAGCGCGAGCAGGCCGGCTTCCCCTTGCTCGGGACGGCGGATGCTCGATCGGCCGAGCCAGCCACGGCGTCAGCCTCGTCCGCCCATCCGGCGGCGGCCGCCGATCCCGCCCGGCGCGACGATCTGGTCATTGAGCTCGGCGTCGAGGAGCTGCCGGCCGACGACCTCACATCTGCGCTGGACCAGCTTCGGGCGTCGGTGCCGCGCGCCTTCGGTGCCGCCGGCCTGGAGCATGGCGCCGTCGTGGTCGCGGGCACGCCGAGGCGCATCGCCGTCACCGTCGCGGGTGTGGGGGTCCGCGAGGCCGTCCGCGAGGAGGTCGTCAAGGGGCCGCCGGCCGCGGCGGCGTTCGACAAGGACGGCACGCCCACGCGCGCCGCCGAGGGCTTCGCGCGCAGCGCCGGGGTGACGGTCGATCGACTCTCGACGCAGGAGATCGGTGGGCGCGCGTACGTGGTCGCCACCAAACGGACGGAGGCGCCGCCGGCGACGGAGCAGCTTGCGAGCGCCCTTGCGGACGCGCTCGGGGCGCTCAAGTTCGGGCGGCAGATGTACTGGGACACGCCGAAAATCGTCTTCTCGCGGCCGGTCCGCTGGCTGGTCGCCCTCTGGGGCGACGAGGTCGTGCCGGCCGAGTACGCCGGCGTGCGCGCCGGACGGACCACGCTGCCGCCGCGCGGCTCGGACGGCGCGGTTGCCGCCATTGAGTCGGCAGGGGATTACGCCGCCACGCTCGAACGGCTCGGGGTGGTGCTCGACGTTGCCGCCCGCCGCAAGGCGATCGTCGCCCAATCTCGGGCGCTCGCCGAGACGGTCAACGGGCACATCGAGGGCGACCAGGCGTTGCTCGACGAGGTTGCGAACCTGGTCGAGTGGCCGACGCCGATCCTCGGCAGCTTCGAGCCGGCCTCCCTTGATGCGCCGGCCGCCGCGCTGGTCACCGTCATGAAGAAGCACCAGCGCTACTTCCCGATCCACGGCGCGGACGGGCGGCTGCTGCCCCATTTCGTCGCGGTCGCGAACGGGAAGCGCGAGCGCGTCGATCTGATCCGCGTCGGCAACGAGGAAGTGCTGCGGGCGCGCTTCGCCGACGCGCTGTACTTCTACCGCCAGGATCTCGAACGGCCGCTCGAAGCGTTCGTGCCCCAGCTTGGACAGTTGACGTTCATCGAGGGCCTCGGCTCGCTGCTGGACAAGACCGAGCGCCTGGTGGCCCTGGCGCCGGCGGTCGGCACGGCACTCGGCATCGAAGCCGACACGCGGCGCCTGGAGCGCGCGGCTCGGCTGGCGAAGGCGGACCTGGCGACAGGGCTGGTCAAGGAGCTGACCGAGCTCCAGGGCGAGATGGGCCGCGAGTACGCCCGCGCGGCCGGCGAGCCGGACGACGTCGCCGAGGCGATCCGCGAGCATTACCTGCCGCGCGTGGCCGGCGACGCGCTCCCGGCCGGCGATCTCGGCACGATCCTGGGCGTGGCCGACCGCGTCGATACGTTGACCGGCGCCTTCGCGGCCGGCCTGGAGCCGACCGGGTCGTCGGACCCGTACGGGCTGCGGCGGGTGGCGCTCGGCTTGATCGTGCTGCTTGCGGAGCGCGGCATTGCCGTGTCGCTCGCGCGGCTGATCGACCTGGCGGCCCCGCACGCGCCGGTGACGCTCGCCGACGAGCGCCGCGACGCCCTGCTGGCGTTCCTGCGCCAGCGGCTGCGCGTCTGGCTCGCCGAGCAGGGCCGGTCCCGCGAGGTCATCGAGTCCGTGCTGGCCGCGCAGGGCGACATGCCGAGCCTCGCGGTGCGCACGGTGAGTGCCCTGGAAGGCGCGCTCGGCTCGGACGACTTCCAGCGCCTGATGGTCGGGGTGAAGCGTGCCGACCGGATCGCCCCGCGCGACCGCGCGTTCGACCTGGACGCGGCCGCGCTCGTGGAGCCGGCCGAGCGCGACCTGCTGGCGGCCTACACGGCGGCCCAGCAGCGCGTCGCGGCGGTCGGCGCGGACGACGTCGATGGTTTGGTTCGCGCCCTGCTGCCCCTCGCCGACCCGATCGACCGATTCTTCGGTGACGTCATGGTGATGGCCGAGGACGAGCGTCTCCGGTCGGCGCGGCTGGGGCTACTCCAGCGCATCCGCGATCTACCCCGCCGCTCCTTCGAGGTCGCACAGGTGCCGACGGCGCGCTAGTCGGAGCGCCGACCGTCAGCCTTAGGCGCGCCCCGCGAGGGTGCCACCCTCCGCGACGCGCTTGAGCCGGCGCAGCGTTCGCTCCGTAAGCGGCCGAAGTATGCGATATGCGAGGGTCAGCCGACCGGACCGCGCACCCGACGACATCCGCTCGGCGCGGCGCAGCTCAGCTGTGACCTTGACCCGGCCCGGCGCTCGTGGATCGACCCGCCAGGCGACGATCATCCCGCGCGTCAGTCCCCGCACGTGGCGCAGCGTGACGGTCCAGTTATCGCGATCGACGTGCTGGATGGCCGTCCAGGACAGCGGCCAGAGCGGGGTGGCGGTGGTCGCTTCAACGACCCGATGCTGCCCGGATCGTCGCACGACACGCGCCGAGCGGTAATCGGGAATCAGCGCCGGCCACAGCTCGATCTCGGCGATCGAGCGGAACACGCTCGCCGCGTCCGCGACGACCTCGACGGACAGCACTATCGGCATGAGAAAGGGGACGGCATTCCTGCCGTCCCCTTCGCGTCCTGTCGTACGGCGTGTGCTAGGCGCTCGGGTTGGACGACGTGCCCGCGCTCGTCGGGTCGCTGTAGCCCGGCACGGCATCGGCCGGTCGGCCATGGATTTCCGACGCCGACGGGCGCTCGATGGAGCTCGTCTCGAAATCGGCGAACGCGTCGTCGTCGGTGCCGACGACGTACCGCTGATATGCCCAGTAGCCGGCGGCCCCAGCCACGGCTCCAAAAATGAACCCAAACATTGCATCCTCCTCGCGGGCTACGTACTCGGGACAACGGCAAGTGTACCGCGTTGCTCGCGATTCTCGTACCGTTTCGCGCGCTTCTGTGCGCATGACAGGCACGATGCACGACCCGTGCCGACGATCCTACGTCGCCTCCGCGGCGGCGCGCAGCGGCGGCACCAGGAAATCGAGGTCGGCGCCTCGATCCGCCTGCATCACGTGATCGACGTACAGCTTGCCCCAGCCGCGCGTGTAGATCGGCTCGGGCGGGCTCCATGACTTGCGACGCTCAGCCAGTTCCTCGTCGGAGATGTCGAGGTGCAGCCGCCGCGCCTCCACGTCGAGCTCGATCCAGTCGCCGGTCCGCACAAGGCCGAGCGGCCCGCCGATGGCCGATTCGGGCGCGACGTGCAGGATGACCGTGCCGTACGCCGTGCCGCTCATGCGCGCGTCGGAGATGCGCACCATGTCGCGGATGCCCTGCTCCAGCAGCTTCTTCGGGATCGGCAGCATGCCGGACTCGGGGAAGCCGGGCGCCCCGACCGGCCCGCCGTTCTGCATCACCAGCACCGAGTCCGGCGTGACGTCGAGGGCCGGGTCGTCGATGCGCGCCTGGACGTCGTTCACGTCCGAGAACACGATGGCCTGGCCGCGATGCTTGAGCAGCTTCGGGTCGGCCGCCGCGTGCTTGATGACGGCCCCGCCCGGCGCCAGGTTGCCGCGCAGGACCGCGATGCCGCCCTCGGGCGAGAGCGGCTGGCCGAAGGGCGCGACCACGTCGGTGTTGCGATTGCGGGCACCTTCGACATTCTCGCGGATCGTCTGGCCGGTCACGGTGATGCAGTCGCCGTGGAGCAGCGGCAGCAGCTCCTTCATGACGACCGGCACGCCGCCGGCCTCGAAGAGCTGCTCCATCTGCCAGCGCCCGCTCGGCCGCATGTTCCCGAGCAGCGGCGTCTCGCGGGAGATGCGGTCCCAGAGGTCGAGCGGCAGGTCGATGCCGAGCCGGCCGGCGATGGCGGTCGTGTGGACCACGGCATTCGTCGAGCCGCCCAGCGCCAGCATCACGCGCAGGGCGTTCTCGAACGCCTTCGGGGTCATGATTTGGGAGGGGCGCAGATCCTGCTCGACGATCTTGACGATCTGCCGGCCGGAGTCCTCGGCGATGCGCAGGCGGCGCGAGTCGGGCGCCGGGATGGCCGCGCAGCCGGGCAGGGCCATCCCGAGCGCCTCGGCGATGGCGGCCATCGTGCTGGCCGTGCCCATGACGGTGCAGTGGCCGGTGCTGCGGCAGAGCGAGTCCTCGATGTCGCGCAGGGTGTCGGCGTCGATCTTGCCGGCGCGGTGCTCGGTCCAGAAGCCGCGGCAGTCGGTGCAGGCGCCGAGGTCGCGGCCCTCCCAGCGGCCGGAGAGGGTCGGGCCGCCCATGACCATGATCGCCGGCACGTCGGCGCTGGCGGCGCCCATGAGCTGGGCCGGGATCGTCTTGTCGCACGACCCGAGCAGCACGACGCCGTTGAGCGGCTGGGCGCGGATCATCTCCTCGGTATCGACCGCCATCAAGTTGCGGAACAGCATCGACGTGGGGCTCAGGAACACCTCGCCGAGCGAGATGGTCGGGAACTCCAGCGGCAGGCCGCCGGCCTGGAGCACGCCGCGCTTGACGGCCTCGGCGAGCTGCTTGAAGTGGGCGTGGCAGTTGTTGAACTCGCTCCAGGTCTGGGCGATGCCGATGACCGGCCGCCGGAGCGTGTCGTCGGAGTAGCCCATCGACTTGGCGAACGACCGGGCGATGAAGCCGGCCAGGCCCGGATCGCCGTAGCGCGACGCCGTCTTGATCGACGAGCCCTCGGTGAACCCGCCGTTGGTGGGCTTCGACGGGTCTTGCTGCTCTGCCATGTCGGTCCCCTACGTGTGATCGTGCCGTGTGTCGCCCTGTTCCAGCGCGTCCCGCTCTCGACGGAGCGCGACCAGGCGCCCGTTGAGGTAGAGAAGATACCCCAGCAGCGAGAGGAGCGTGACGGCGAGCGCGACGCACAGGTAGACGGCGCTGCCCTCCACGCTATGCGGCCCCTTCGAGCACGCGGCGTCGCAGGAGGCGGACGTCGCCGCGCTCGGCCTCGACGGCCATCCTGACGCGGACGAGGAACGCGTAGAGCAGGGTGAACGCCAGCAGTGACACCAGCAGCGCCGCGAGCATGCTGCCCGGCAGGGCCGGCCCGCCGCTCGCGAGGACGACCGGGTCCGGGTGGAGCGTCCGCCACCAGACGACCGACTGATGCACGATCGGCACGTCCACGAAGCCGACGATGCCGAGCACGGCGGCGTAGCGTGCCGCCTTGCCTTCGTCGGTCACCGACGAGCGCAGCATCAGGTAGCCGAGGTAGATGAACCAGAGGATCAGCGTCGTCGTCAGGCGGGCGTCCCAGCTCCACCACGTGCCCCAGATCGGGCGCGCCCAGAGCGAGCCACTGATCAGCATGAGGGTTGTGAGTAGCAGCCCGACCTCGGCCGACGAGCGCGCCAGCGCGTCCCACCACGTGGAGCGGGTGCGCAGGTAGGCGATGCTGGCGACGAAGACCACGAAGAACGCGAGGTACGACACCCAGGCCAGCGGGACGTGGATGTAGAAGATGCGCTGGACGGTGCCCTGGACGCGCTCGGTCGGCGCGTAGACGAGCGCGGCGAAGAGCGCCGCCAGCATGGCCGCCAGGGCCGTGTAGCCCAGGATCGTGTCGGATCGGCCGAGTCGCAGCATGTCGGACTCCAGTGCGGAATGCTAGTTCAAGCCCACGCAGACGATACGGGGCACGCAAACCTATCTTGTCATCCTGAGCGCAGCGAAGGATCTCCCGCCCATGCCCGTCTGGCACGGGAGATCCTTCGCTGCGCTCAGGATGACAAGTGTGTGGACGGAACAATTTTCACCGATGGCTCTGATTGGAGTTGTCGATTCCGGCAACGTCGTCAATGGCTGGTTATTCTTCGAGGACGAACTCGAAGAGGAGGTAGGAGGCGCCGATGACGACCACGTCGAAGCCGATCAGGAGCTGGACCCAGGGCAGCGGCTCGGCCGGCCGCGCGCCCATCGCCTCGGCGGTGGCCTTGACGCTCGCGATCAGGACCGGCACCGCGAGCGGGAGCAGCAGCAGCGGCAGGAGCACCTCGCGGGCGCGCGTGTTGGCCGCGATGGCCGACACGAGCGTGCCGGCCGCCGCGAAGCCGAGCGTGCCGACGAGGGCCACGACGAACGTGTCGAACGGGGCGAACTGGACGTTGAAGAGGGCGACGAAGGCGGGGAACGTCACCAGCTCGACCAGGCCCATGAACAGGGCGTTGGTTAGCATCTTGGCGAGGTAGATCGCGCCCCGATCGATCGGCGCGAGCAGCAGCCCGTCCAGCGTGCCGAGCTCGCGCTCGACGGCGAACGAGCGCCCGAATCCGAGCATGCCGGCGAACGCGAAGCCGATCCAGAGCATGCCCGGCGCGATCTCCTGCGCGTTCTGGGCCGTCAGGTCAAGCGCGAAGTTGAAGACGACGAGGACCAGCAGCGCGAAGGCGGCGCCGCCGGTGACGACCTCGCGGGTGCGCAGCTCGGTCAACACGTCGCGCCAGACGAGGGCGAGGATCGTCGCGCCGAGGCTCGGGAGCCGGGCATCCGGCGACCTGGGCGGCGACGGGACGTCCGACGCTGCGACGTCTGACGCTGCGACGTGTGCGGTCGCGGGCGCCGTGGGGTCGGCCGAGAGGTCGGCCAGCCGCTCGGACTCGACGTGCGCGCGGCTCATGCGGCCGTCAGCTCGTCGTACTGGCGGCGCAGCGCATGGGCGGTGGCACCGGCC
>Ga0136611_10001053_pt1 | contig 18861 bp, 22 predicted proteins | sample AntDrymUQ2232306_2_FD_106645 | JGI IMG/M metagenome (GOLD analysis project Ga0136611, IMG submission 106645) | Polar desert sand microbial communities from Dry Valleys, Antarctica - metaG UQ223 (23.06) | ecosystem: Environmental > Terrestrial > Soil > Desert | place: Antarctica: Dry Valley...
GGATCACGGCCTGCCCGAAGCCAGACCAGAACACCGGCGTGTCCACGGTGATCAGCCCCGTCACGCAGACCGCGGAGGTCGCGGTGAACAGCGCGTCGACGACCCCGGCGCCGGCGGGACCGTTGCGCGACACCGGCAGCAGCAGCAGCAGCGTCCCGATCAGGACGGCGATGGCGAAGCCCGACACCACGACCGCGGCCGGGGAGGTGGCGCGGCGGCGCAGGCCGGCCGGGCCTGCACGCCTCACCACATCGACCCCGGCGCGCGCACGGAGCCATCGTGCCAGCGCCGTGGCGCGACGCCCGCCGTACACTTGGCACTCCGCCGCACCGAGTGCCAGAGGGGGCCGAGCGTTGCTGGACGACCGCAAGCTCGAGGTGCTGCGGGCCATCGTCGAGGACTTCGTCAGCACGACCGAGCCGGTCGGCAGCAGAGCCCTGGCCGAGCGGCACTCGCTGGGGGTCAGCCCGGCGACGGTGCGCAACGACATGGCCGCCCTGGAGGACGAGGGCTTCATCACCCACCCGCACACCAGTGCCGGACGCATCCCGACCGACAAGGGCTACCGGTTGTTCGTGGACCGGCTCTCCAGCGTCAAGCCGCTGTCGCCGGCCGAGCGACGGGCCATCCAGTCCTTCCTGGAGGGGGCCGTCGACCTCGACGACGTCGTCCGGCGCTCGGTGCGGCTGCTCGCGCAGCTGACCAGGCAGGTCGCGGTGGTGCAGTACCCGTCCCTGTCGCGCAGCAGCGTGCGCCACCTGGAGATCGTCCACCTCGCCGCCACCCGCCTGCTGCTGGTGCTCATCACCGACACCGGCCGGGTCGAGCAGCGGGTCCTGGAGCTGCCGGGGTCGCTGTCCGACGACGACGTCGTCGTGCTGCGGGAGGTCTTTGGCAGCCGCCTGCACGGCGCGCGCCTGGTCGACGCCCCCGGCCGGCTGGCCGACCTGCCGGACGCCGCGCCGGTCGCGATCCAGCCGGTGCTCACCAGCGTGATGGCCGTGCTGCTCGAGACCCTGGTCGACCAGCCGGAGGAGCGCATCGCGCTGGGCGGAACGGCCCACCTCACCCGGCACAGCATCGACTTCCCGCACACGATCCGACCTGTGCTGGAGGCGCTCGAGGAGCAGGTCGTCCTGCTCAAGCTCATGGGTGAGGTCAACGACCCCACCACCGTGCACGTCAAGATCGGCGAGGAGAACAACGTGGAGGGACTGCGGTCCACCTCCGTGGTGACGGTCGGCTACGGCCCGGACGAGGGCGCGTACGGCGGGCTCGGCGTGGTCGGTCCGACCCGGATGGACTACGCCGGCAACATGGGCCAGGTGCGCGCCGTCGCGCGCTACGTCGGCGAGCTGCTGGCGGGGTCCTGATGGCCGACTACTACGGCGTGCTCGGGGTCGCGCAGGATGCGACCGACGACGAGCTCAAGAAGGCCTACCGCAAGCTGGCCCGCAAGCTGCACCCCGACGTCAACCCCGACCCGGAGGCGCAGGAGCAGTTCAAGGCCGTCACCGCCGCGTACGAGGTGCTCTCGGACCCGCAGAAGCGCCAGGTCGTCGACCTCGGCGGGGACCCGTTGTCCAACGGCCCCGGCTCGCAGGGCAACCCGTTCTCGCAGGGCTTCGGTGGGCTCGGCGACATCATGGACGCGTTCTTCGGGGGCGCTGGTGGCGGCGGACAGCGCGGGCCGCGCAGCCGGGCCCGTCAGGGCGCCGATGCGCTGCTGCGCCTGGAGTGCGAGCTGGCCGAGACGTGCTTCGGCGCCGAGCGCGAGCTGACGCTGGACACCGCCGTCGTCTGCGGCACCTGCACCGGCGCCGGCACGGCCAACGGGACCCACCCGATCACCTGCGACACCTGTCGCGGTCGGGGTGAGGTGCAGCAGGTGCAGCGGTCCTTCCTCGGTCAGGTCATGACCACGCGCGCGTGCCCCCGCTGCTCGGGGCTGGGGTCGATCATCGAGCACCCCTGCGGCGAGTGCTCCGGCGACGGACGGGTCCGGGCGCGGCGGACGTTGACCGTCAAGGTGCCTGCCGGAGTGGAGGACGGCATGCGCATCCGCCTGACCGGCGAGGGCGAGGTCGGTCCCGGCGGCGGTCCGGCCGGTGACCTGTACGTCGAGATCGTGGAGAAGCCGCACCCGGTCTTCACCCGTGAGGGCGACGACCTGCACTGCACCCTGTCGATGCCCATGACCGCGGCGGCCCTGGGCACCTGCCTGCCGCTGACGACGTTGGACGGTGACGAGGAGCTCGACATCGCGCCGGGCACGCAGCCCGATGCCGTCGTGACGCTGCGGGCGCGGGGGGTGCCGCACCTGCGGGCGACCGGCCGCGGGGACCTGCTCGCGCACCTGTCGATCGAGGTGCCGACCCGGCTGGACACCAAGCAGGAGGACCTGCTGCGCGACCTTGCGCGCCTGCGGGGCGAGGAGCGGCCCGGCGTGTCGGGTAAGGGCCACGGCATCTTCGGCCGCCGCCGCCGGTGACGGCAGCGCTGTTCCTGCACGACGACCTGTCCGGCGACACGGTGCTGCTCACCGGCCCGGAGGGACGGCACGCGGCGACCGTCCGGCGGGTCAAGGTCGGTGAGTCTGTCGACCTGGCAGACGGTCTCGGCACCCGGGCCAGCTGCCGGGTGGTCTCGCTGGGCCAGGACCTGGTCACGCTGCAGGTCGTGACCCGGGTGCTCGAGCCCGAGCCGTCGCCGCGGCTCGTCCTCGTGCAGGCCATCGCCAAGGGCGACCGCGGTGAGCTCGCTGTTGAGCTGGCGACCGAGGTCGGCATCGACGAGGTGGTGCCGTGGGCGGCCGAGCGGTGCGTCGTGAAGTGGGAGGGGGCCCGCGGGGAGAAGTCGCTGGCCCGTTGGCGGTCCACCGCCCGGGAGGCCGGCAAGCAGTCCCGCCGGGCTCGCCACCCGGTGCTGACGACGTGGTGCGAGACCCCGGCGCTGCTGGAGCGCCTGGTGGGCGCGACCTGCCTGGTCCTGCACGAGTCCGCCACCGAGCCGCTGGCGTCCACCCCGCTGCCGACCGACGGCGAGGTCGTGGTGGTCGTCGGGCCGGAGGGAGGCATCACCGACCGCGAGCTGCGCCAGCTCGCGGCCGCGGGGGGCAGGCCGGTGCGCCTGGGCAGCAGCGTCCTGCGGACCTCGACCGCCGGGGCCGCCGCGGCGTCGGTCATCAGCGCCCGCACCTCCCGCTGGGCGTGAGCGGGACCTAGCATCGCGGGCCTCACGAGGGAGCCCACCATGACCGCCTGCCTGTTCTGCCGCATCGTCACCGGGGAGGTCCCGGCGCAGGTCGTGCGCGAGGGCGACCGGACGCTGGCGTTCCGCGACGTCAACCCCCAGGCCCCGACGCACGTGCTGGTGGTGCCCAAGGCGCACCACGCCGACGTCGCGGCCCTGACCGACGCCGACCCGGCCCTGCTGGCGGACGTCCTGGCGGCGGCGGTCGCCGTGGCCCGCGACGAGGGGCTCGACGGCGGCTTCCGCCTCGTCAGCAACACCGGCGCCGACGGCGGCCAGACGGTCGGTCACCTGCACGTCCACGTCCTCGGCGGCCGCGCCATGGGCTGGCCGCCGGGTTAGCCTTGACGCACCCGATCCCGCCGACCGAGAGCAGGCGAACGGCCTCCGCCGCACCCATGCCGGACACCCCCGCGTCCCCCCGCGCCGTCGAGCGCGTCATCAGCAAGATCGTCGTCCCCGACGAGCAGTCCATGGTCACCCTGCTGGGCCACCGCGACGAGGTGCTCACCGCCGTGGAGCGGGTGCTCGACAGCGACGTGCACGTGCGTGGCAACGAGATCACGCTGACCGGCTCGGCCAAGGACAACGCGCTGGGTGTGCTGCTGTTCGAGCAGCTGCTGGCACTGCTCGCCAAGGGCGAGATCCTCAGCGGCGACGCCGTCGAGCGCAGCCTCGGCATGCTGCGCCAGCGTGATGGGTCCAGGCCCGCCGACGTGCTGTCGATGAACATCCTGTCTGGCCGCGGTCGCACCATCCGGCCCAAGACGGCCAACCAGAAGAAGTACGTCGAGGCGATCGACAGCCACACGATCGTGTTCGGCGTCGGTCCGGCCGGAACCGGCAAGACCTACCTGGCGATGGCCAAGGCGGTGCAGGCTTTGCAGGCCAAGCAGGTGAACCGCATCATCCTGACCCGTCCGGCTGTCGAGGCGGGCGAGCGGCTGGGCTTCCTGCCCGGGACCCTGTACGACAAGATCGACCCGTACCTGCGACCGCTCTACGACGCGCTGCACGACATGCTGGACCCGGAGTCGATCCCGCGCCTGATGGCCGCCGGGACCATCGAGGTCGCGCCGCTGGCGTATATGCGGGGAAGGACGCTCAACGACGCGTTCATCATCCTCGACGAGGCGCAGAACACCTCGGCCGAGCAGATGAAGATGTTCCTCACCCGCCTGGGTTTTGGCTCGCGGATCGTGGTCACCGGTGACGTCACGCAGGTCGACCTGCCGTCGGGCACGACCAGCGGGCTGCGGGTCGTGCGCGGCATCCTCGAGGGCATCGACGACGTCCACTTCGCCACGCTGACGAGCACCGACGTCGTGCGCCACCGCTTGGTCGGTCGGATCGTCGACGCGTACGCGCAGTTCGACGCCGAGCAGGAGGCTGAGCGGCTGGGGCCGCGCCGCACGCCCGGCCGCCGCGACGACGTGCGCCGATGACGGCAGGTCGCCCGTGAGCATCGAGGTCGCCAACGAGAGCGGGGTCGTGGTCGACGAGGCGGCCCTGGTCGCGGTCGCCCGGCACGTGCTGGACCGGCTCGGGGTGTCGCCGCTCGCCGAGCTGTCGATGCTGCTGGTGGACGTCGAGCAGATGGAGGGGCTGCACGTGCGGTGGATGGGTGAGCCCGGTCCGACCGACGTGCTGGCCTTCCCCATGGACGAGCTGGACCTGCGGGGCTCGCGCGGCGTCGGCCACGGCCACGGGTCGGGCAATGACGAGACCGACGAGACCGGGCCGGCGGTGCTCGGCGACGTGGTGCTGTGCCCGGAGGTCGCCGCTCGCCAGGGCGAGGAGGCAGGTCACGGCACCGAGGCCGAGCTGCAGCTGCTGTGCACCCACGGGGTGCTCCACCTGCTGGGCTACGACCACGAGGAGCCCGAGGAGCACGCCGAGATGTTCGGGCTGCAGGGCGAGCTGCTGAGCTCCTGGGCGGCGCGCCGCACCCGGCCGACGGTCCCGCCGGACTAGGTCAGGTCGCGCACTCTCTGCACGTGCCGGACAGCTCGACGGTGTGGTCCATCTCGGTGAAGCCGTGCGTCCTGCCGACCGCTGCGGCCCAGGCCTCGACCTCCGGCGCCTCGACCTCGACGCTGCGCCCGCAGCCGCGGCAGACCAGGTGGTGGTGGTGGGTGTCGGTCGGGCAGCGGCGGTAGACGGCCTCACCGTCCCCGGTGCGCAGGACGTCGACCTGACCACTGTCCGACAGCGCCTGGAGGTGCCGGTACACGGTGGTGAGGCCGACGGAGGCGCCGTCGCGGCGCAGCAGGTCGTGCAGGTCCTGGGCGCTGCGGAAGCCGTCCACCCGACCGAGCAGCTCTGCGACGGCAGTCCGCTGCTTCGTCGTGCGCTGCACGACGGAGGTGGCGTCGCGCTGCACGCCGGCGGTGGCTTTCACCGGGTCGCGCCGACGGGCCGCAGCCGGCGGACGAGCAGGCTGCCGACGGACGCCAGGACGAAGCCGAGCAGCGCGACGACCACGATCATCGCGCCCGGTGCGGTGTCGGCGTAGTAGGAGCCCAGCACCCCGGACACCGCGGCGACGACACCGAGCGCCAGGGACAGCAGGACCGTCGCGCGGAAGCCGCGCACGAGCTGCTGTGCGGTCGCGACGGGGACGACCATGAGCGCGCTGACGAGCAGCAGTCCGACCACCCGCATCGCGACGGTCACCGTGACGGCGGCCATGACGGCCAGCAGGAGGTTGAGGAAGCGGACGGGAAGCCCTGCCACTGTGGCGTACTCCTCGTCGTGGCAGACCGCGAACAGCTCCCGGCCGAGCACGAGCACAGTGAGCAGCAGGGCGCCGGACAGAGCGCTGATCACGGCGACGTCGGTGGGGGACACCGAGGTCAGCGAGCCGAACAGGTAGGACAGCAGAGTCGCGCCGCTGCCCTCGTCGGACAGCCCGATGAGCAGGACGCCCCCGGCGATGCCGCCGTAGAACATCAGCGCCAGGGCGACGTCGCCGCTGGTGCGGCCCTGCTGGCGGACCAGCTCAACCACGACGGCTCCCACGATCGCGACCACGACGGCGGTCAGCACAGGAGCGGTGCCGAGCAGGAACCCCAGGGCGACACCGGTGAGTGCGATGTGGCCGATGCCGTCGCCCATGAGGGCCAGCCGCCGTTGCACCAGGAACACCCCGACCGCAGGCGCTGCCAGCCCGACGAGCAGGGCGGCGAGCAGGGCGCGCTGCATGAAGTCCAACGTGAGGGGGTTCACGACAGCCCCCAGGGGCTGACCTGGCGAGGGCCGGCTGACTGGCGCTCGTCGTGGTGGGGGTGCGCGTGCTCGGGGTCGTGCAGGTGCAGGTGGTCCAGCTCCGGCGGGGGTCCGTCGTGCAGCACCCTGCCGTCGGCCAGGGTGACCGCGCGGGTGACCAGGGACCGCATCGCGCCGAGCTCGTGCGCGACGAGCACGATGGTCACCCCGGCCAGACGTCCGAGGGCGACGGCCAGGGCGGCCTGCGACGCGGCGTCGACGCCCGACGTCGGCTCGTCCAGGACCAGCAGGTCCGGGTCGCAGGTCAAGGCCCGCGCGATCAGGACCCGCTGCTGTTGGCCTCCGGACAGCGTGGACACGCTGTCACCCGCCCGGTCGGTCAGGTCCACCACGGCGAGCGCCTGGTCCACCGCTGTGCGGTCGGCCCCGGAAGCGCTGCGCAGGCGGCGCATCCGCGGCAGCCGGCCGGAGGCGACCACCTCGCGCACCGTGGCGGGCACACCGGTCGCCGCACCGACCCGCTGCGGGACGTAGCCGATCCGGGGCCAGTCGCGAAAGCGCGGCAGCGGGGTGTCGAACAGCTGCACCGAACCCTCGGCCAGGGGCACCAGGCCCAGCACCGTGCGCACCAGAGTGGACTTGCCGGAGCCGTTGGCCCCCAGCACGGCGACGATCTCTCCGGCGCCGACCACCAGCTGGACCCCTGACAGCGCGACGCGGCCGTCGTAGGCCACCGCCCCGTCCCTGACCTCGACGACGGTCACCGGCAGTCCAGGGCGGTGCGCAGGACGGCGAGGTTGCCGCGCATCGCCGTCAGGTAGTCCCCCGTCTCCGGGGGCCCTTCCAGCGGGCTCAGGACGACGGCCTGCGCTCCCACGTCGCGGGCAAGGGACTGCGCGGTGCGTGGGCTGACGAGGTCCTCGAAGAAGATCGTCGTGACGCCCCGTGCCATGGCCAGTGCCTGCACCTCGGCCAGGCGCCCAGGGGTCGGCTCGGCGTCCGGGGTCAACCCGGTGACCGCTATCTGCTGGAGGTCGTAGCGGCTGGCCAGGTAGCCGAACGCGTTGTGGCTGGTGACGATCTCGCGGCGTTCGCAGTCCGCGAGCCCCGCTGCCAGCTCGCGGTCCAGCGCCGCCAGCTCCTCGCCGAGCTGGCCGGCCCGGTCGGCGAACGCGTCGGCGCGCTCGGGGCGCAGCTCGCCGAGCCGCTCGGCCAGCGCGGTGGCGATCGCGGCGTACCGGGTCGGGTCGAGCCACACGTGCGGGTCGGCGCCCGCCTCCTGCGGGTCGAGCTCGCCGTCCTCCAGGGGCACGTACCCGTCGACCAGCGGGCCGACGGCGTTGACGTCGAAGGCGCGGTCCTCTGCCTGCTGCTCCACGGCGTCGTCGAGGGCCGGTTGGAAGCCGTCCGCGAGCACGACGAGATCGCTTGCGGCGAGGCCGGCGACCTGGCGGGGGGTGAGCTCGAGGTCGTGCGGCTCGGTCCCGGGCGTCGTCAGGCCGGTCACCGCCACGTCCTCACCGCCGACCCGATGGACGAGGAACTCGTACGGGTAGAAGGCCGCGGTCACCGCCAGCCGGCCGTCCGCGGGCCCGGCCGCCTCCTGGCCGCAGCTCGTGGTCACCAGGCCGATCAGCAGGCCGAGGCCGGCGACTGTGGTTGTCCGCATGCGCTCACCGTAGGCCTTGATGGGAACGGTTGCCAACACCAGTAAGACCACGTCGGCAGCCCCCCGTACGCTGATCGGGCCGCGAGTCCCCACCCGGAAGCAGGTCGTCCCGCCCGACATGCCCTGTCTGCACCTCCACCCGGCCGACCGGCTGTGATCAGCACCGAGGTCCTCCCCCTCGTCGTCGCGGCGGGTTTCGTCCTGCTCGCCGGCGTCCTCGGCGGCCTGGACGCCGCCCTGTCCCGGGTGTCCCGCGTGCGCATCGAGGAGCTGGTGCGCGACGGGCGGCCGGGGGCGACCCGCCTCAGGGCGGTGCTCGCCGACCCGCCCCGCACGCTGAACCTGCTGCTCCTGCTGCGCGTGGTCTTCGAGCTGTCGGCCACCGGCGTCGTCGTGTCGTACTGCGTGGACCGCATCCCGGGGTCGATCGCCGTCGTGCTGGCCGTGGCCGTCATGACGGTCGTGAACTACGTGCTCGTCGGTGTCGGCCCGCGCACCATCGGCCGCCAGCAGTCCGAACGGGTGGCGCTGGCAGGAGCGGGCCTCGCCCTCGGCCTCACCCGGGTGTTCGGCCCGCTGCCGCGCCTGCTCATCCTGCTCGGCAACGCGCTGACCCCCGGCAAGGGCTTCCGGGAGGGCCCCTTCTCCTCCGAGGCCGAGCTGCGCGACCTGGTCGAGCTCGCCCGCGAGCGGGGCGTCGTCGAGCGGTCCGAGCGCGACATGATCAACAGCGTCTTCGAGCTCGGCGACACCATCGTGCGCGAGGTGATGGTGCCGCGCACCGACATCGTGTCGATCGAACGAGGCAAGACGGTCCGCCAGGCCCTGAACCTGCTGCTGCGCAGCGGGTTCAGTCGCATCCCGGTCACCGGCGACAACGCTGACGACGTGCTCGGCGTCGCCTACCTCAAGGACCTCGTGCGCAAGGAGCGGGCCGAGGGCGGTGGCTCGCTCAAGGTGGAGGACGCCATGCGCGAGCCCGTCTTCGTGCCCGAGTCCAAGCCGGTCGACGACCTGCTGCGCGAGATGCAGGCCGAGCTGGGCCACATCGCCGTCGTCGTCGACGAGTACGGCGGGACCGCCGGCCTGGTCACCATGGAGGACGTCCTCGAGGAGATCGTCGGAGAGATCCAGGACGAGTACGACCGCGAGGCACCGGCCGTCGAGGAGCTCGGGGGCAGCGCCCGCCGGATCACCGCCCGGTTCGACGTCGAGGACCTCGAGGAGCTCTACGGCGTGGAGCTGCCCAAGGAGGACGTCGAGACGGTGGGCGGCCTGCTCGCCAAGATGCTCGGCCGCGTCCCGATCCCCGGCGCGACGGTCGAGGTCGGCGGCCTGGTGCTCGTGGCCGAAAGCGCCAAGGGCAGGCGCAACCGCATCGGCACCGTCCTGGTCCGGCGCGCCGACGACGACCCGCAGACTGACAGCACCGCTCACATCGACGAGGAGCCCGACCATGCGTGAGCTCGACCCTGAGGACGCCAAGATCCTGACCCTGGCGCGAGGTGCACGCTCCCGGGCGCACGCCCCGTACACCGGGGTCACCGAGGGCGCCGCGGTCCGTGACACCGACGGACGGACCTACTCCGCAGCGACGGTCGAGAACGCCGACCCCGGGCTCACCACCACCGCCCTGCGGGGTGCGGTGACCGCAGCCGCCTCCAGCGGTGCGCGCGCCTTCGAGGCCGCCGCCGTGGTCGGCGGGTTGCTCGTGTCGGAGGCCGACGTGGCCGTGCTGCGCGAGTTCGGGGTGGGGGTCCCGCTGCTGCTCGCCGACGAGGACGGCACCGTGCGCCACAGCGTCACGACCTGACGCTGTCGGCGCCCGCGCCGCGGTCTGGGATGATGGTAGATCGTGACCACTGACGGCTCCTCCACCCGGGCGACGGGCTTCCGCTCCGGCTTCGCCTGCTTCGTCGGACGTCCCAACGCCGGCAAGAGCACGCTCACCAACGCGCTGATCGGCACCAAGGTCGCCATCACGAGCAGTCGGCCGCAGACGACCCGTCATGCCGTGCGCGGCATCCTGCACCGTCCCGACGCTCAGCTCGTCCTGGTCGACACCCCAGGCCTGCACAAGCCGCGCACGTTGCTCGGGCAGCGGCTCAACGACATCGTGCGCGAGACGTACGCCGGGGTGGACGTCATCTGCTTCTGCGTGACCGCCGACGACAAGATCGGCCCCGGTGACCGCTTCATCGCCGCGGAGCTGGCCCAGGTCTCGACCCCGGTCGTGGCCGTCGTGACCAAGACCGACAAGGCCACCAGCAAGCAGCAGGTCGGCGAGCAGCTGGTGGCCGTCTCGCAGCTGGCCGACTGGGCCGAGATCATCCCCACCTCTGCCGTGTCGGACTTCCAGGTGTCGTTGCTGGCCGACCTGCTCGTGGCCCGGTTGCCCGAGGGGCCGGCGTTGTTCCCGGACGGTGAGCTCACCGACGAGCCCGAGCAGGTGATGATCGGGGAGCTCATCCGGGAGGCGGCGCTGGAGGGCGTGCGGGACGAGCTGCCGCACTCGCTGGCCGTCACGGTCGACGAGATGCAGCTGCGGGAGGACCGGCCCGACGACCGGCCGCTGCTCGACGTCTACGCGACCGTGTACGTGGAACGTGACAGCCAGAAGGCGATCGTGCTCGGGACGGGGGGCGCCCGGCTCAAGGGCGTCGGCACCACGGCACGTCACCAGATCGAGTCGCTGCTGGGTATGCGGGTCTTCCTCAACCTGCACGTCAGCGTCGCCAAGGACTGGCAGAAGGACCCCAAGCAGCTCAAGAAGCTGGGTTTCTAGAGCGCCGCCGCCCGCGGCCCGGCACCCGTCCACGCGGGGTCCTGCGCACTACCGTGGGCAGGTGAGCCTCTACCGCGACGAGGGCGTCGTCCTGAGGGTGCAGAAGCTCGGCGAAGCGGACCGGATCATCACCGTCCTGACCCGTCGGCACGGTCGCGTGCGGGCAGTCGCCAAGGGCGTGCGCAGGACCCGTTCCAAGTTCGGGGCGACGGTCGAGCCGTTCAGCCACGTGGACCTGCAGCTGTTCGCCGGCCGCAACCTCGACATCGTCGTGCAGGCCGAGAGCCTGACCGCCTACGGGTCGTCGCTGGTCACCGACTACGCCCGCTACACCGCCGGGACCGCCGTGCTCGAGACGGCCGAGCGGTTGACCGCGGAGGAGCGTGAGCCCTCCCTGCGCCTGTTCCTGCTGGTGGTGGGAGCTCTGCGGGCGTTGACCGGCGGCGGTCACGAGCAGGTGCCGGCGCGGGACCCGTCCCTGGTGCTCGACGCCTTCCTGCTGCGGGCGATGTCGGTCGCGGGCTACGCCCCGGCGCTGTCGCAGTGCGCCCGGTGCGGCGCAGACGGGCCGCACCGCGCCTACTCCATCCCGGCCGGCGGCACCGTGTGCCCGGCGTGCCGCCCGTCGGGCGCGGCGTCGCCGCCACCGGCCGCGCTGACCTTGATGGTCGACCTGCTCACCGGGGACTGGGACGCCGCCGACGCCGCCGACCCACGGACCCGGCGCGAGGCCAGCGGGCTGGTCGCGGCGCACCTGCAGTGGCACCTCGAGCGCGGGCTGCGCAGCCTGCCGCTGGTGGAGCGCACGTGAGGCGGTCGCGCCGGGCTGCCGCACCGGTCCGCCCCGACGTCCGTGCGCCGACCCCGCACCCGTCGGGAGCCCGGGCGCCGGACGTGCCCGCCGACCTGGTCCCACGGCACGTCGCCATCGTCATGGACGGCAACGGCCGCTGGGCCAAGGAGCGCGGGCTGCCCCGCACGGCCGGGCACGAGGCGGGGGAGTCCTCGCTGTTCGATGTCGTAGAGGGCGCCATCGAGATCGGGGTCGGCTGGGTCTCCGCGTACGCCTTCTCGACCGAGAACTGGAAGCGCTCGCCGGACGAGGTCCGCTTCCTCATGGGCTTCAACCGCGACGTCATCCGTCGTCGACGCGACGAGATGCACCAGCTGGGGGTGCGGGTGCGGTGGGCCGGCCGCCGCCCCAAGCTCTGGCGGTCGGTGGTGCGCGAGCTCGAGGAGGCCGAGGAGCTCACGCGCGAGAACACGACGTGCACCTTGACTATGTGCGTCAACTACGGTGGCCGCGCTGAGATCGCCGACGCTGCACGGTTGCTCGCGCATGACGTCGCCGCGGGCCGGTTGGACCCGGCGCGCGTGGACGAACGCGTGCTGGCGCGCTACCTCGACGAGCCGGACATGCCCGACGTCGACCTGTTCCTGCGGACCTCGGGCGAGCAGCGCACATCTAACTTCCTGGTGTGGCAGTCGGCCTACGCCGAGCTGGTGTTCCTCGACGTGCTGTGGCCCGACGTCGACCGTCGCGACCTGTGGCGCGCGGTGGAGCAGTACGCCTCGCGGGACCGCCGCTACGGCGGCGCAGTGCCCAACCCGGGGGCCCAGCCGTGACGGAGCGCCCACCCCTGACCTACGGCCTGCGCGAGCTGATCTGGGGGATCGAGAGCGAGGTGGCCGTCGTGAGCAACCTGTCCCGGCGCATCGACGAGCACGTGCGCACCCTGAACGCTCTGCGCGCTGAGCTGGCGGACCGACTGGTCCACCTGGACCGTCTGCGCGCGGCCGCCCAGGACGAGCACCTGGCGGCGTTCGTGGACGCGCTGGTCGTGACGCCGCTGCCCCATCTGGCCGAGGAGTTCCCCGAACGCCTGTACGAGTTCTGAACGACCCTGGTCCGGACATGCCGGAGGGCGGGGAGCACCGGGCTCCCCGCCCTCGCCGGGCACTGGGTCAGCCGCCGTAGATGCGGTCCGGGAAGTCCTCCTCGACCCGCGGCAGCTGCGGCTGAATCGAGGTGTCCAGGAAGGCGCTGAGGTTGACGTCCTCGGCGGCGGAGCGCAGCTCGTCCAGGTGGAGCAGGCGGCGGGTCGCCTCGGCGCGCAGCTCGTTGAGGGCCTGCACGTGGTGGTCGATGTCGCCCGACAGCGCCGTGATGGCGGTGACCTCGGTGTCGATGCCGCCGACCAGCGTGCGCAGTGCGGAGGCCAGGCTGCCGGCACCGTCCCGGGCCGACGAGGCATTCGCGGACGAGCCGCTCGAGGAGCGCGTCGACCGGCCCGTGCTCTTGCGCGCGGGGGTCCGCTTCGCGGGGCTGGTCCGCTTGCGGGCGGGGGTCCTCCTGGCCGGCTTCGGCTCGGCCTGCGCGGCCGTCGTGGCCAGGTCGGTCGGGTCGGGAGTGGTGTCCGCGATGTCGCTCACTGTGTCCTCCGTGTCGTCGCCGGCGACGTGCCGGCGCGTGTGTCGCAGCGATCCTGGCACGTCTCGCCGGCTCGCTCGTGCGCGCGGTGCCCCTATCCGCTGACCCGGCCGACCACGGCGAGCACCAGCAGCGCCATGGTGCCGAGCCGCAGCAGCCGCTGAACGCCCTGGACTACCGGCCACGACAGGTACGACAGCCAGCCGATCAGCCCGGCGAGCAGCAGCAGAACGGGCACTCCGACCGCCGCTGGCGCGGCGAGTCCGACGACGAGCAGGGCCACCGTCAGGACCGGCAGGAAGAAGACCGGCTTGGACGAGAGCCACAGCAGGACAGGCGCACTCGTGCGCTCGGCGCGTCCGCGAACACCTCGCGCCGGTGGGGGGGCCATGGGTGTGCGCGGCGCGCGCGGCCGGCCGTTGGGCGGTCGACGGGTGCTGCGGGACTTGGGCACGGTGCGCACTCCTGCGGGGTCGGGACGTCCGGTCTAGCGTGGCACCTGTGCTGGTCGTGACGAGATTCGATGTGCCCGACGCCGAGGCGGCGACGTTCCTGCCGCGCGCGCAGGCGGCACTCGCGGCGTTCGCTGCCCGCCCTGGCTACGTCCGCGGGCGGGTCGGCCGGGCCGCCGACGACCCGTCTCAGTGGGTCATCACCACCGAGTGGTCCGGTGTCGGCGCCTACCGCCGCAGCCTCGGCGCGTACGACGTGAAGGTCGACGCGGCGCCCCTGCTGTCGCTGGGTCGTGACGAGCCGTCGGCGTTCGAGGTGCTGCACGCCGACGACGTGGCCGCGCCCGCCGTCGTCAGCCCCAGCCGCCGCGCGCACGACGCCGACGAGGTCGGCATCGGCGAGGCATCCGGCCCCGGCAGGCCGTGAGGCGCGACCTGCTGCACCGGTAGCCTGCGAGCCCACCCGCCGACCGCCAGCCGGACCGGAGCGCACCTGTGAAGAACGACCGCATGGACACCATCGTCAGCCTCGCCAAGAGGCGCGGTCTGGTCTTCCCGAGCAGCGAGATCTACGGCGGGTTGCGGGCGTCCTGGGACTACGGACCGCTCGGGGTGGAGCTCAAGAACAACGTCAAGCGGCAGTGGTGGAAGGCCGTCGTGCAAGGCCGGGACGACGTCGTCGGTCTGGACTCCTGCGTCATCCTGGCTCGCGAGGTCTGGGAGACCTCAGGTCACGTGCAGGCCTTCGTCGACCCGCTGGTGGAGTGCACGTCGTGCCACAAGCGCTACCGCGCCGACCACCTCGAGGAGGGCGCCGGCAAGGCGCTCAAGGACCTGGCCTGCCCGAACTGCGGCAACCGCGACGTGTGGACCGAGCCGAAGATGTTCAACGGCCTGCTGTCCACCCACCTCGGCGTCGTGCAGGACGACAGCGGTCTGGCGTACCTGCGTCCGGAGACGGCCCAGGGCATCTTCATCAACTACGCCAACGTGCAGCAGAGCTCGCGCAAGAAGCCGCCGTTCGGCATCGGGCAGATTGGCAAGAGCTTCCGCAACGAGATAACCCCCGGCAACTTCATCTTCCGCACCCGCGAGTTCGAGCAGATGGAGATGGAGTTCTTCGTCAAGCCCGGGGAGGACGAGCAGTGGCACCAGGCGTGGATCGACGAGCGCTTCGCGTGGTACCTCGATCTGGGCATCGACCCGTCGAAGCTGCGACTGTTCGAGCACCCGAAGGAGAAGCTGTCGCACTACTCCAAGCGCACCGTCGACATCGAGTACGAGTTCGGCTTCACCGGCTCGCCGTGGGGTGAGCTGGAGGGCATCGCCAACCGCGGCGACTACGACCTGACCGTGCACAGCGCGGCGTCGGGCACCAAGCTCGAGCACTTCGACCAGGAGTCCGGTGAGCGCTGGACGCCGTACGTCATCGAGCCGGCGGCTGGTGTCGACCGCTGTGCCTTGACCTTCCTGCTCGACGCCTACACCGAGGACGAGGCGCCCAACGCCAAGGGCGGTGTCGACAAGCGGGTCGTGCTCAAGCTCGACCCCCGCCTCGCGCCGCTCAAGGCGGCGGTCCTGCCTCTGTCCCGCAACGCCGACCTCTCGCCCGTCGCACGGTCGCTCGCGGCGACGCTGCGCCGCGAGTGGAACGTCGACTTCGACGACGCCGGCGCCATCGGCCGTCGCTACCGCCGCCAGGACGAGGTCGGCACGCCGTACTGCATCACCGTTGACTTCGAGAGCCTGCAGGACCAGGCGGTCACGGTGCGGGAGCGCGATGCGATGACCCAGGAGCGCATCTCCCTCGACGCCGTGCCGCGCTACCTGCACGACAAGCTCGGGCCGCTGTAGTGCGCACGCCGGGTCCTCGCTGATGCGCACGCTTCTCGTGGACCACCCGCTGGTGGCGCACAAGCTGACCGCGCTGCGCGACGAGCGGACCGACAGCCCCACCTTCCGCCGGCTGGCCGACGAGCTGGTGACGCTGCTGGCGTACGAGGCGACGCGCGACGTCCGGGTCGAGCCGTCCGAGGTGACGACGCCGGTCGGCCGAGCCACGGGTGTGCGCCTGGCCCGACCCGTGCCGCTGGTCGTCCCGGTCCTGCGCGCCGGGCTGGGCATGCTCGACGGCATGACGCGGTTGCTGCCGACGGCCGAGGTCGGCTTCCTCGGCATGGTCCGCGACGAGACGACGCTGCTCGCGACGACCTATGCCGACCGCCTGCCCGAGGACCTGACCGGTCGCGAGGTGTTCGTCCTCGACCCCATGCTCGCGACCGGCGGCACGCTGGTGGCGACCTTCGGGCTGCTGGTCGCCCGGGGCGCCGCGCGCATCACCGCCATCTGCCTGCTGGCGGCGCCCGAGGGCCTGGCCCGGGTCGACGCTGCCTTCGCCGACGACGGCACCTGCCCGGTCACGGTGGTGACCGCCGGTGTCGACGAGCGGCTGGACGAGCGCGGCTACATCACGCCGGGTCTCGGTGACGCGGGGGACCGGCTGTACGGCGTCGTCTGACGTGCTCGCCCTGCTTCTCGCGGCGGTCGTCTACGGCGACCCGGTCGTTGCCTTCACCTTCACCGACCCGCGCATCAACGAGTCCTCCGGACTGGTAGCCAGCTCGACGACCGACGGGGTCGTGTTCACCCACAACGACAGCGGCGACCAGGCCCGGTTCTTCGCCGTCGACGCACGCGGCAGGACGCTGACGACGTACGACCTGCCGGGTGTGCAGGCGCGCGACTGGGAGGACCTGGCGCGCGGCCCGGACGAGCGGGGCCGCAACAGCCTGTGGCTCGGTGACATCGGTGACAACAGCGCCCGGCGCGAGAACGGGATCCTCGTCCACCGCGTGCGCGAGCCGGTGCCGGGAGCGCAGGAGCGGGTGCAGACCGAGGCCCCTACCAGCTTCCGGCTGCGCTACCCGGACGGGCCGGGCGACGCCGAGGCACTGGTCGTCCACCCACGGACCGGCAGGCTGTACGTCCTCAGCAAGCCGCTGGCCGGACCGACTCAGGTGTACGGCGCCCCCGGGCGACTCGACCCGGACGGCCCCAACCGGCTGGAGCGGATCGGCGAGGTGGCCCCGCGCGCGACCGGGACCCAGGGAGGCCCCGGGATCGGCGGTCTGGCCCAGCTGCTCGTCACCGCCGCCGACATCAGCCCGGACGGTGGGCGGCTGGCCGTGCGGACCTACACCGATGTCTACGAGTTCGACCTGCCGAACGGGGACCTCGTGGCCGGGCTGGCCACGGAGCCGACCGTCTCGCCGTTACCGAGCACGCAGCAGGGGGAGGGGCTCGCCTACAGCCGGGACGGCCGGTCCCTGCTGCTGAGCAGCGAGGGACGCGGGTCACCCGTGCACCGGCTCATCCCGGTGGTGGCGCCGATCCCGACAGGACCGGCCGCCCGTGCCGCGCCGGCGCCGGCCGTCCAGGACCCCGCCACCGACCGGCGCTGGCCGCTGGTCGGGGCCGGGTCGGCCCTGCTGGTCGTGCTCGTCCTGGCGGCAGCCCGGGCGGTACGCCACCGGCCGGACACCTCCCGGTAACGTCGACGGACCATCCGCCGGGGACCCGAGGAGCACGCCGTGACGAAGTACGTCTACGACTTCGCGGAGGGCGGCCGGGACATGCTGGACCTGCTGGGGGGCAAGGGCGCGAACCTCGCCGAGATGACCAACCTGGGCCTGCCGGTGCCGCCGGGCTTCGTCATCACCACCGAGGCCTGCCAGCAGTTCCTCAGGACGGGCGAGGTGCCGGACGGGATGACGGCCGAGATCGACGAGCACCTGGCCGGGCTCGAGAAGAACATGGGCAAGCAGCTCGGCGACCCTGGCGACCCGCTGCTGGTCAGCGTGCGCTCCGGCGGCCGGTTCTCCATGCCCGGGATGATGGACACGGTCCTGAACATCGGCCTGAACGACGAGAGCGTGCAGGGCCTGGCCGAGCAGTCCGGCAGCGACCGCTTCGCGTGGGACTCGTACCGCCGACTGGTGCAGATGTTCGGCAAGACGGTGCTGGGAGTCGACGGGGACGCCTTCGATCGCGTCTTCGACGAGGCCAAGCGGACCCGGGGCACCACGGACGACCTCGAGCTCGACGCCGACGACCTGCGGGCGATCGTGAAGTCCTACCAGGAGCTGATCGAGCAGCGCACGGGATCGCCGTTCCCACAGGATGTCCGGCAACAGCTCGGGCTTGCGGTGCAGGCCGTGTTCGAGTCCTGGAACACCGAGCGGGCCAAGCTCTACCGTCGGCAGGAGCGCATCCCGGGTGACCTGGGCACTGCCGTGAGCGTGTGCTCGATGGTCTTCGGCAACATCGGCATGGACAGCGGCACCGGTGTCGCCTTCACCCGCGACCCGGGCAGCGGCGCCCAGGGCGTCTACGGCGACTACCTGCAGAACGCCCAGGGCGAGGACGTCGTGGCCGGGATCCGCAACACCCTGCCGCTGGACCGGCTCGGGGAGCTCGACGCCGCGTCGTACGCCCAGCTGCTCGAGACCATGGCGACCCTGGAGACGCACTACCGCGACCTGTGTGACATCGAGTTCACCATCGAGCGCGGCAAGCTCTGGATGCTGCAGACCCGGGTCGGCAAGCGGACCGCAGGTGCTGCCTTCCGCATCGCGACCCAGCTCGTCGACGAGGGCCTGATCACCGAGGACGAGGCGCTGCTGCGCGTCTCCGGCGCCCAGCTCGCCCAGCTGATGTTCCCCCGCTTCGGCAGCACCGAGGGCGCTGTCGAGCTGACCCGCGGCATGGGCGCGAGCCCTGGTGCCGCGGTCGGCCGGGCGGTGTTCGACAGCGCGACCGCTGTGGCGTGGGCTGCCCGGGGCGAGCGCGTCGTCCTGGTGCGCCGGGAGACGAACCCCGACGACCTGGCCGGGATGATCGCCGCCCAAGGCATTCTCACCAGCCGCGGCGGCAAGACCAGCCATGCGGCCGTCGTCGCCCGAGGCATGGGGACGACGTGCGTGTGCGGAGCCGAGGAGCTCGACGTCGACGTCCATGCCCGTACTGCCACCGCACCCGACGGCAC
>Ga0136611_10001054_pt1 | contig 18838 bp, 34 predicted proteins | sample AntDrymUQ2232306_2_FD_106645 | JGI IMG/M metagenome (GOLD analysis project Ga0136611, IMG submission 106645) | Polar desert sand microbial communities from Dry Valleys, Antarctica - metaG UQ223 (23.06) | ecosystem: Environmental > Terrestrial > Soil > Desert | place: Antarctica: Dry Valley...
CGTGACCCGTGGAGGTGAAGGGGTCGCCAAAGTCCTCGGGCCGGACGACGTTGCCGACCCGGGCAGAACCGCCAGCGTCGATTTTCTCAATCCCGGCCTGCAACTCGTTGATCTTCGTCGCGGCGAGCGTCTGGCCATCGGCCGTACGGGTGAATATTTGTGGCATGGATTACCTCCCGAGCCGAAAGGATCCCAGCGTGCCGGTCCCCAGCAGCGATGCGATTGAGGTCGCGGGCGGTTGTGTCTTGCGAGCCATTAGCTGAACGTCACGGTAAGCGTCAACTGCCAGGTGGCGCTACTCGTCTTGACGCCCATTGCAGACACGACTCGTGTCTGCATGACCCCGGCAACTGCGGCGTTCGCCGATCCTTCTTCGTCCCACGAGAAGTTGGCGTCAGCCGTGGCGAATGTCGAGCGATACGTCACGACGTTGGCCGCCCTCGTCGGATAGGTCGCATCCATCGCCTTGCGCGCCTTGGAGGCGCCCCCAAGGTCCGTATCTGCCGCCGAGAAAGCGACTACTCCGTTGCCGACCGCAATGTGCGCGTTGGCGTTATTGAACGGGGTCAGCGCCTCTCCGAGGTTGAGGCCAAGCATGTGGTTGCGTCCGGCTGTCGTCAGCGCCATGTCCTACCGCCCTTTCGTGATGCGTTGCATGTCGGAGGTCATTTCGACGTCGCCGTCATACTCAGCGAGTTGCGTCGCCTTTGCGGCGGCGATGTCCCGGTCCTTCAGGTGCGGGCCTTCTTCGGTGGCAGGGATAGGACTCGCGCCGTCGGATGCCGCTTCCACGATCATCACGCGGACTTCTTCTTCGGTGTAGAGTCGGCCTTCGTCTGTTGCTCCGGTCTTAGCCATGTTGCGTTCCCCGTTCTGCGATCAGTCGCTCGACTTCCGCGATCCGCTCAGGATCGGTGATCGGTGTCCCGTTCGGCTCGTAGTAGCCCTCCACCGTGACCGTCTCGGTCAGCGTCGCCTCCCCCGCGTCAATCTGCTCAGCACTCACCTCTCCCTCAAACTTCCTCAGCACCTGAACGATCCGGTAGGCGGCTGGCGCGCTCACGACATCCATCACGTGTTTACCTCCTACGCGATATCTTCTTCCTCGTCGTCGTCGGGCTCGGGATCATCCCCGAACGATCCGCCGTCGAACGCCTTCTGGGCTTCGACCACCGCATCGGCGAGCATCTCCTGAATCTTCGCGATGTCGTCGGTATCATACCCGGCCTCAGCGAGAACCTGAGCGAACGGCATGCCCGCAAGTTTCTTCTGGACGGCCAAGTCCCACGTATCCTCGTCGGACATCGGGGCAGCGGACTTCCAAACGGGCTTCAGGCCGAGCGCCGGGGCGGCTCGCCCGGCGACACGGAGCGCGGTCCCTGACGACTTCGATACGACGCCGCCTATTGCCCGTTGCCGGTCCTCTATCTTCGCGACGAACGGCGCTTCGGCGGTTCGCAGCGCTCGACCGGACGGGAAGCCTCCGATCATCGCGAGATAGTGGACGGGCACCTTGCTGACTCGACTGACCGCCGCGTCCAAGAACTCCGAGACGGCGATGAAGCGAGCAATATCCGCTGCGAGGAACTGGTCGATGGTCACGCCGGGGGGGAGGGTGATGATCCGGTTCACGCCAGCGACGAATCGAGCGACTTCCAGGTCCTGCTCGGGGTCTTCGCCGGTCATGCCGAGGATAACGCGCTGCGGGTAGGCCATCAGTTCCATCGCCACGAGCAAGTCGGTGATGGACTTATTGAGCGCATCCTGAATCGGAATCAGGTCGCGCAACTCCGAGCGACCGTATTCGCCCGTGCGTCCGTTGTTGGCGTAGTGATGAATGGGCATGCCGTAGCCGTGGACGAACGACGATGGCCCGTCACCCGCCCACGGCTCGAAGGCCGTGTAACTGTTCGGAAGCGGCTGGAAGGATCGGGTCCTGGTGATATAGCGGTCCACCCGGTTGTTGGTGTAGATGTTGAGCCGAATCCGGTTGTCGTGCAGTCGCCATCGCTTCGCAGCGGTCGTGATCTGTCCTGGCCGTTCTGTCGAGTAGTGGACGCGAACGTCGGCGGCTCGTTGCGGCCAGATGGTCGGCTCGCCCGTGTCTGTGTCCGGCCAGACGAGCAGGTAGGAGTCTCCCAAGCCCAGCCCTTCCCCGGCGAACTCGTTGAATCGGACTTCCATTTCGTTCTGCTGCCAAATCTCCCACGCCTGATCGGCGGCTGACTGGTCGTCCGCTTCGAAGCCCTCGATATGGAGTCGATCCGTGTGAGCGTCGACGACGACACCGCATCGGTTGTAACTAAACGCGGTGAACAGCGTGCCGAACGTGCTTTTGTACTTATCCGTGGCGAACGCCAGGTCATGCTCGCCATCGAGGTAGCGAGCATCCAGCGCGTAGCGGTCATCCTGCGTCTTGTCACGAAACGCCGAGACGGCCCATTTCAGGGGGTGCGCCAGGTCGTCACTCATCAGTAACTCCGAATCCGGCCAGGGCGTTGGATACCAAGGCGCGTGAGGGCCATGCTCGTCGTGTCTACTTGATCGTCGTGGACCCCCGTCGGAAACCGCTGATGCTCGTCGATGAAGTCGCTGACCCATGCCGCATCGTCAGGAAGGAAGCAATGCCGCGACTCTACCATGCCCGTTACCCCGTCAGCGCGAGCTACTTTCGACTGTCCGGCTGGAAGTTTGTAGGCAATGACCGGCAGGGCGGACAACATACCGGACTCGGTATACATGGGACGAGCGAGTGTTTGGACGGCGGACTGTCCGCTGGCCTTGTCTTCGATCACGAGGGCTTTGCAGGTGAATCCGAAGCGGGCGCGCTGTTTCACCCATTGGTCGTGGCAAGCCCGCAGAAGTTCTGGGAACGCGACCCGGCCACGCCACAGGTCGAGCAAGTAGTAGTCGCCCTCGCCCGTCGATCCCCACGTCGCGATGACGGAGTAGTCGTTCTGGACACCCTCCTTGAAGGCGGAATCGACGAACAGTTCGATGCGGCGTAGCGTGGGCGCGATTGTGTAGCGACGCCACCAGGCCGCTGGGAACATGCCACCCTCAGCCGGGGATGGCGATCCTTGGTATTGGGCGTGCCAGGCTCGGGGACCGACTTGGGCGCGGATACGGAGGAGGTCATCGACACCGTAGCGCTCCGGCCACAGGGCATGCCCATCCTCGTCGATGGCGGGCATGTGGAGCAAGGTCCACTGGTTGCCCGTCGCACTCGCCAGGATGCGACCGATCAGGTCGTCTTCATGCCATCGGGTACCGATGACGACCATCTTCCCCGCCGGTTCGAGTCGAGTGACCGCTGTCTCGGTATACCACTCCCACGTCCGCTCACGGTAGGTTACTGAGTCGGCTTCGTCTGCTGATTTCACGGGGTCATCAATGATGAACAGGTCCGCGCCGTGGCCGGTGATACCGCCACCCACACCGGCAGCGATGTAGCCACCGCGATACCCGTCGAGGTCCCAGGCGGACACAGACTTCCAGTCAGGCGCAGGCTGTACATCGGGGAAGGGCCACGTCGGTTCGGTGAGCAGTGACCGGGATCGACGGCTGAAGCGGTGGGCCAGCGATGCAGAGTAGGACGTCGTGATGACCCGATGATCGGGATTCCGACCTAAGTACCAGGCAGGGTAGTGAACGCTTGCCAGTTCAGACTTTCCGTGCCGGGGAGGAAGGGTCAGGATCACTCGGTCAAGGGCGCCACGCTCGACGGCTTCCAGCGCGTCTGCGATCAGGTAGTGATGCCGAGCGGCTTCGTACCGGGGGAACATGCGGCGCGTGAACGGGATCAGGCGAGCGCGAGCCGCCGCCATGATATAGGGCTGAGGATCGACCGCGATGTCGCGGTACACGTCGCGTAGGTCGGGCCGAACCCCGGTCGCAATCACGGCTTCGCTGTCCGCTCTGCGTCAAGGCGCCGTTGGACGCCCTCCGCGACTTCGCCCAACTTGACCATCTCATCGTCGGTGAACGCGGTCATATTGCGATGGGCGACCTGCCCCGAGTGCCGGTGGTCAACGGTTCCCTTCTGTTCCTGGATAACCCGACCGTAGTGTTCGGGGGACGTGCGTTCGAGGAGCCACGCGGCGGCTTGCCAGGACTTGCCCATCGCGGCGTTGATACGGGCAAGGGCACGCACGTCGCGGGTGGCCTCAGCGGTTTTTATCATGTCGAGAAAGTTACTGCACTCGGATTTCGTGAGGCCGCGACCGGCGGTCCAGTTGTTGTACAGGTCGTAACTAATGCCCGCGTGAGCCGCGATCCGGGCCGGTGAGAGCAGCCCCACTTCGATAGCCTGGCGAATCTTAGTATGGACCGTCGGATCATCGAACCGGCGAGGTCGTCCGTTCTTACGTCGCGGTGGGGTGGTCATGGTGTCACCTTCGGGCTATGCCGACTTGCGGTAGGACTCGGGGATAATCTTTGGGTAGCAGGCGTTACCGACGACGTGATGGTGGAGGCGACCGTACTTTGACTGCATCATGCCGACCTGAGCGATGCCGGGAGCCATCATCACGGTGAAGAATGACTTTTGATACGTACCGCCCGCCTGGTAGACCTCGCTCATCCCGCCGCTGGACTTCTGCGTTACTTCCGCTTTGATCGCGACATACATCGTCGTCAGGAAGACGTGGCCCCGGTGGGACAACGTGACATAGGCATTCACGTCGTCATTGAGACGGCCAGCGAACCGCCAGGTATCGGACGACCGGCAGAACCAGGTGTTCATCGCCTTCCGCATGACCTTTCTTTTCCAGCGCGGGTTATTCATCCCGCCGAGTAAGTCTCCACCCTGGGCAAAGGCGACGGCGGACACGCCGGTATCGTCCAGGAAGTTCAGCATCACGTCGAAGACGGCATCGAGGCTGATCGGCTCGATGCCGCTCAACTTGGGTCCGTCTTCGAAGCGATGAAGGAATTCGAGATAGTCGTCATCGAGTTGCAGGAAGTGGGTATAGCCGTGTTCGGCGGCGATGCGAAAAGAAGCGTTCCGGGCGAAGACGGCGGCGCAACGATCCGTCGAGAGGTCGCCGGTATCGGTGGTGGCGGCTTCAGCGGCCTTATCGAAGACGACGACCCGATCCCCATACAGGCGGTGATATTCCGGGCCGGTGGCATCCTCGTTGTCGATCAGAAACATGATGTCACCGGTATATCCGAGTTTATTCAAGAGGTCGAGCGTGGGGATACGACCAGGACGACCGTGGGTCAGGATGATGGCGCAGAACCGGCGATCACTCATCGTCAACATCCTCAACGTCCTGACCGGCTTCTCGTGCCTCCTCGATCATCCCACGCATGGACGCCGCAAGGCGGACGTAGCCCAGTTCGATGGCTCGCCTGAAGTCGATGATCACGAGGGCTGAATCCTCCATCAACCGCTGCACCGGAACGTCGGCGTGGGCATAGAACTCGGCGACGTTCCGGTAGTTGAAGACGGTATGTCTCTCGGCGGCGAGCCGGAGAAACGCCTTCACATCGTCGGGTATGTCCGCCGCGGCAATGTCGGCCATCAGTTGATCCCGGCGGACCGTCTTGGCGAGGTCCGCGAGGTCGGGTCGTTCACCGGTCGGGGTGTAGACGGGCGTTTCGACGGCGGTGGCGTACTTATCGAGGACGGCGGATTCATCGGGCTCACCAAAGCCCCCCGCCAGGATCCCGTCCAGTTCGCCATCGCGGAACAGGTCGCTAAGGTCGATACCCTCACCTTCCAGTTCCGCCAGGACATCCTCGTCCCACTCGGCCAGTTCGGCGGTGCGGTTGTCGAAGAGGGCGAGGCGAGTCTTCTGGGCGGGAGTCAGGCCCGACCGGCGAACGGCGACGAGCGTTTCGCCGTCGGCATCCACGGTGATAACCCGCGTCATCCCGACTTGGGCAGCGGCTTCGACCGTTGCGTTGCCCGCCAGGATCACGCCGTCTTCATCAACCACAATGGATCGGGCCGCGCCGACTTCACGCATGGCGGATTCGATCATCCCGACATTGCGAGGCGTATGTTTTCGGGCATTGCGGGGATCGTGCGTTAGCTGGCCGATATGATCTGGGGTCATGCGATCCGCCACGGTAAACCTCCAACGTTATCGCGAGTCGTCGTCGCTACGATACCACCACCCGCGCAGGATCGTTGACCTTGACGATCCCGCAATAGTAGTGGTGTACACCGCAATGCCTTTTCTCTGGTCACCACCGACCGGAGAAGCAGCCAGAGCCGCATCGCAGGATGGCCAGAGAGCCACGGAAGGATGACCGCATGAGTGCTCCACCATGCGGTGGCTAGGTTTTGTCTTTTGAGAAGGTCTCCGTCGATCCTACGGTGATCAAACGCATTGGGCACTGATGCCGTATGTCCTATGTACATTGGTGTACACCATGATATGATTCTAGTGGGTCAGGGGTACTGGCCCAAGGGAACGGAACGGAGGCCAGATGACTACTTGGAACATCCAGACCTTAGCCGAGCAGAAGGAAACGTACGAGTGGTACATCAGGGACGCGATGTACTGGCTTCGGACCAACAAGGGGTTTGAGGACCTGCTGATGGACCAGTGGCGGGCGATGCTCGCCGAATACACCGCGAAGTTGGCGGAAGTCCAGGCGGAAATGAGTGGGGAGGTCTGATCATGATGAAGTACGACCAGGTTCGGCCAGGGTTCACCTACGACACCGAGCGAATCGCGCAGGGCGACGACACCTACGCCTACCACGCCGAGGGCGAGCAGGGGCCCGCGATGGAAGAAGTGGCCACCCAGACCATGATCCGGACCACGGTCACGTTCCAGACCCAGTTGAAGCGTCACGGCAAGTTGACCGAAGTCCTACGCCGGATGGCCGACGAGATTGACGCGCTGCCACCGACGAGCCGCATCACCTACCTATCGTTGGACGGCGGAATCTCCCACTGGGACCTCGTGACGAAGGGCTACCGCCACGAAGACCTCGACCCGTTCGTCGAGATGGAGGACTAACGATGGCCTACCCGGCAACAGGGAGGTAATGACTATGAAGCCATTGACGCTGGCCCCGATTCCCGACATTACGACGTGGCCGGACGAAGACCTAGCCTGGCACCGGACGTTCTACACGACTAAGGCCGCGAGCGACGTGGTGTGGCAGGGGCGCATTGACGAGATTGATGCCGAAATACACCGTCGATCCTTGCCGGTCGGAACGTGCCCGCGCTGTGGTGATCCGCTTCCAGCCGATCCGATTGCGACGACCGTCGAGCCGTTGTGTGACTCGTGCGCCGGTGAGTACCATCGGCGTAGCGCGGCCCTGGTGAGTCTCGGGTGGCGTCATGGGGCGCCGTACTGGGACGTAGACCGATGGTTCCACAAGATTGAGGAGGCATTTCGGGATGAGCAGGACGATGAGCCCGTCGAGAACGCCCGACCGCGCATCATCGCCGCGCTCAGCATCTTCCCCTACAGCGAGCCGGACTGGACGATAGCCCTGGCGGTCGATGCGACGAGCGACGAACTCGCAGACGTGAACGCCGCTGTCTGGACGCGCATCCCGTGGAGGCATGAAGCCCATCGCTACCGATTTACGGAGTGGGACGCCATCGCCCGCATCAGCGACGGCGACGAGTCGATTGACTATCTCGTCCGGTTCGACCGGCAGGAGGACCACGATGACCGCTGACGACATCCGCCAGTTACGACGCCGCACTGGACTCACCCAGCCGGGCATGGCGGCGCTCGTGGGCGTTCCCCTGGGGACGTACCGTAACTGGGAGCAAGACATCCGCTCACCCACGGGGAAAAACGTGTTGGCGTTGCAACGTGTCGCTCGCAATGTCGAGCGTCGGACACAACGCAACAAGGGCGTCAGTGCCCAATCGTAGTGTTTACCTTGGTGTACGCCATGCTAAGGTGTGACTGGCCGGGGTGTCCGGCTAGCGGGAAGCGGACGGAGGTCCATCATGGCTCAGGGATTCGCTCTTAAAGCCGACTTCGACCAGTTCATCGAGGCGGATATCGCGATCCGTACCACCGAGCCGTTCCGGGATGGCAATCAGTGGGCGAAGGAAATGATTGCCAAAATCGAATCCGGCAAGGCGGCTAAGGATTGTTGGGGCGAGCATCCGGAAAGCGACATGCCGATGCCGAAGGAGTCCATCCTGATGACGTTCCGGATATGGACGATGGTGAAGTTCGGTGAAGCGCTCGCGATGTCCGACGACGCCGTCACCGACCCGCTCGTTTTCTTTCTATACGGCGTGATGGACGGAGCGCAGCCGGAAGAAGTTGCTCAAATCATCTACGGCCACGTCGAGCCGAGCGCGTAGGATCAGGGAGGTCCGATCATGACTGACGAAACGCGCACGTTTCACAGTGACATAGACCTAACGCTTCGGCAGCATCCAGCGTTCGAGCGAGGACAGGAGGACGGACGCTGGATCGCCTGGGCATTCACCGTGGGGATTCCGATGCCCCCCCAATTCGACCACCTCAAAAACGAGGAAGATACCCTGCGATGGGCCAAGACGCGGCTCAATCACCTATACGCCTACGCTGAACACGCCGCGACCGCTGCCTGGCTTCATGGCGTTGTGGATATGATCCCGACCGCTGCTTGGATGCAGGGCGTCGTGGACACACTCGCACCCATCGTTGATGACGACCGAATGGCCGCGATCAGGGCACGAATAAACGTAGGAGTGAACGACGATGGATGACAAGCGACCATACCAGCGCATCAGCATCCCCGTGGGATACGAGCAGGTCATTACCCTTCGCGCTCGCATGCCGATCACCGACGCGGAATGGAACCAGTTCATGCTCCGCATCAAGCAGTGGGCCGGGGGTGGCTGGCCTAAGGATGACGCAGACCGCCAGCGTGCCGCTCGGACAGTCTTCTCCCGCGACCCCAATCCGGACGCCCACCTTGACGACCGGGAACCCCGCTTCTGGGGGTTCGATTCAGACGGCGAGTGGTTGGAGGACTAGGGCACTGATGCCCGATAACCGCTTGCCATTGGTGTACACCATGTTATGATCTTAGTGGACCAGACGGACTGGCCCACTGGAAGCTAAGGGGGTTCAACGATGGAAACCATCGAACGGTACGGGGACCTCACCGAGTGGGACCTGAACGTTCTGCTCAACGAGTACGAAGAAGTCCGACGGGGCGGGATGGTCAACATGTTCGATTACCACGGCGTCGCAGACATCGCCAGCAATAACTACCTGCTCGAACTGGCGGACTTCATCGAACGCGAAGGGAGTAAGGGATACGCCTGGCTGCTGAAGAACTACCGCCAACCGGAGCGGTAGGGGGACTGGGGGCCGCACTCGCGGCCCCCTTACTCGTTCGGGGAGGCCAGCCATGAAGACCATCACCGATGCTCGCATGATCCGTCGCTACACGGGACCGGACTGGATCGTCACGCCGCATTACCGCCTGGATGACGCGGACCTCGAAAGCCTGAATGAATCGCTCGCCGAAGGAGACGCATCGCTGGACGTTCTGGACACTGACCTTATCGGCTGGAACGCCGAAGACATCATTCGGATCACGGACGAGAAGTACGGCATCGTGTGTGACTACCTTGTGTCGTATGCGCCCGACGGCGAGTCATAGGGAGGATGACCATGACCGAAGCGCTGACCACCAACCGCGACGACGTGCTGGAAGCGCTGGAACGGGGCGTCGAGTCCATCATCGACTCGGATTCCTTCCGCTCCTACCTCGACGCGCAAGCCCGATTCCACCGCTACTCGGTCAACAACACATTCCTAATCTACGCGCAACGCCCCGACGCCACGAACGTCGCATCGTACAAGTCGTGGGCGGGGATGGGGCGGCAAGTCATGAAGGGCGAGAAGGGCATCCGCATCTTCGTTCCATTCAAGAAACGTCGCGATCCGGACGAGCCGAAGGATGCGCCTCAGCGGATCACTGGGTTCGGGGTCGGATCGGTCTTCGACATCAGCCAGACCGAGGGCGATCCGCTGCCCGATCCTCCCAGCATCGAGGTGCTGACGGGCGAGTCCGAAACTGGCCTAGCGCTCCGTCAACAACTCGTCCGGTACTTATCACGAGAAGGCGTTATGGTCGCCTGGGCGACTGACTTGGGTGGCGCACGCGGTCGCTACTCGCCTCAGCGACGGGGAATCGAAATCCTAGAGGGACTCTCGCACGACGCCACGGCGCAGGTTCTCGCCCACGAAGCCGCGCACGCTGTCGCCAAGCATGACCACTCCGTCATCCTGCGCGAGGATGCGGAAGCGGTCGCTGAGTGTGCGGCCTACATCGTTTGCTCGCACGTCGGGATCGACGCGGGCGCCCATACCTTCCCCTACGTTGCGGGCTGGGTCGCTGACCGGGACCGCTTCCGGCAGAACGTCGCCGCCGCTCGCGAGACGGCGAACGTCATCATCGCGGGCATCCTGCCGGAATAAAGGCAGGAATATTTCCGCCACTAGTACGCGGTGCGGCTTGCCGCACCGCGCCGTGGTATGGTTAACCCTAACGCACCAAGGCGGTGCGAGCGTATCAGGAGGTGCCACGATGCCGGAGCATGTTCCGATATCTGAGATCGCGAGGCTGATGGACGTGAATACGTCCACCGCGATCCGGTTCGCGAGGAAGAACGGATTTTGGTTCGTCCGAATCCGGACGCCGGAGAGTCGAGGACAGGCGACGTTGGCCTTGTCCCATGCTGAAGTCAAGCGGCTTATCGCACTTCGCCGAGAACAAGGGTTCTTCGGCGGCGTGGTGGAGGAACAGCGATGATCGAATCACTACGTAGGACATCGGGGTTGTTTGGCATCGCGATGGGTGATGGTGAGCCCATCATCGAGCGAGTCCCCGTGTCGAGTATCAGGGTGGACACGTACCAGGGAGACCTTGTTCCGACCCGAGTGAGGAACATTACCTCCAAGTTCGACGCAAGCATCTTCCAGCCGATCACCACGTCGCTGCGAGAGAATGGCGACATATACGTGATGGACGGGAAGCACCGACTAGCAGCGGCCAGGACACTCGGACACGCGAGCATTGTCTGCGTCATTTACGATGGCCTCTCCTACGAGGATGAGGCACGGTTCTTTGCCGAGACGCAGCGGACATCGAACCGTCGGGCGCTGAGCGCGCTGGAACTGTTCAAGGCCCGTATCGAGTATGGGGAGCCCCAGGCGCGGTCGATCATGAACATCCTCGACCACCACGGAATCCGGCTCACCACTGGAGCTTCGACAGCTCGCAGTCTGAAGGCGACGGCGATCGTGGATCGGATATATATGATGATGGGGCCCCGAGGCGTCGATGACGTGCTGTCAATTGTCCTGAACGCCTGGCCCGATCATCCATCGACGTTGCACTTCGCCATCCTGGATGGCGTCTCGGAGTTCTGGGTTCGGTATCGCGACCAGGTAGTAGCCGGGGACCTCTCCGTTGCCCTTTCGCACGTCACGCCAACTGCGATGATCGCCGAGGGAAGGGACATCACCAATGCCTTGAGTTCCGACAGGGGGACAGGCGTGGGCATGATGGCCCTGAAGTACTACAACAAAGGTCGCCGGGCAAACAGACTCGGCGAATGGAAGCTCCGGCGCGGGGCTAAGTTTCTCGGCTCGTAGAACAACGTAGGATCGTCTAGGACGAAGCGAAGACCGCCGAGTGGTGTATCTACCACTCGGCGGTCTTCCTATGCGTGCTGACGATCCTACGCAGTCTCAGGTGAAGATGTGGACCAGCACGCTAAACAGCAAGGCGACTTGCAAGATCAGGATCAGCACCAAGGCGCGGTCCAATCCATCCGATGTTCCATCCAGGATCGCCCGCCCAGAGTCGACGTTGCTATTCAGGTGACGGTCGATGCTCCACACCAGGATCAGGATGGCGAAGACGTTGAGGGGCGTCATGGCTAGACCTCCGCGAGCCGGGTCTGGACGGGTTCCACGACTCCGGCTCGTAACACGCGCTCGACATCCAGCCAGTCGGCGGGTCGCCAGATGTAGGCGAGCCCGCCGTTGGCGGTGATGGCGGCGATCCATGCGTGCTGCTCGGGGCTGACCTTCCCCGTCGCGGTCTTGACTTCCGCGAACACGACTTGGCCGCGTCCGACGAGAACCAGGTCGGGAAAGCCCTTGACGGAGTGAATGCTGATCTGCGTGTGGTACACGCGATAGCCCATCCACTTCGCGGCTTCGACGATGGTCCGCTGCCAGGCCGCTTCCGTCGTGATCTTCAGGATCGCCGCCGGGACGGTCATGTCTTTGCTCGTTCCCTTCGTGCGCGAAACTCCTGCGAGCGACGATCACGACACGCTCGACAGAAACTACGTCCGGTCTTCGTCTGGATGTAGGTGTTCTGTTTGGTCATCGCATGACCGTAGGAACACTGTCTTTCATGATACAGGACGATGGTCGGGGATACCCCACGTAGGCAGTTCTCGCGGTGAGTCACCGCTTCGAGGTGCGCCGGATTGACGCACGCTCGATTCCGGCAGAGGTGGTCAACGTCGTGACCAAGGGGGATGGGGCGCCCCGCCAGTTCCAGCGCGACGCGGTGCGCGTAGGTGGTCTTCCGTTTAGGTGCGCCCACGCGGATAGTGCCATATCCGCTGGGCGAAGTCGCCCCTATCCACGGCCAGCAGTCGTCACGTCCACGATGATCGACCTTCGTCGCGAAGCGATCCGCCAGCGGAGTCGTGCGTGTCATGCGTCCACCCCGTGCGTAGACGCTTCGATGCACGCCTCTCCGAGTGACCGGAGGTCTTGGCGCGTCATCGGGATCATGATTTCGTACTCGTCGCCGTCTTTGATGAACAGGCCGATCCGACCCGTCTTGGGGTTCACCGCAAGCATCAGGAGTCGAGAGTCGGGTCCGCATTGTCGAGCGGCTTCGCCCACGGTCGCGGGCAGGTCAATCTGTCGATTCTTCGCGCCATGCTTGTCGTCCATCAGATGCCTCCCCCATTTCTGGTCAGTGTCGGATCGTCTACGCCGGCGCGACTGAGCGCGGCGCTGAGCTTGTCGCGAGCGATGCCGATGCTGGGCGACTGCGGGCCGGTCGCCAGGATGATCGCGACGACGACCGCTTCCTTCGCCGTCAGTTCCAACGTCACCGGGGCGAGTTCGTAGGGAATCAGGACGTTCTTCTCGACGAGTCGCGCTCGGTCACGCCATGTCCCGTCCCTCTTGACCATCACGATGCTCCTTCCTCGGTCGGATCGAGAACTTCCCGCAGCGATCCGGGAACGCCGTAGTCCCACGTCACCGATCCCCACTCGCGGAGGTCGAGCAATGCCGTTCGCGTCTGCGACGTGGTGAGCCCGACATTGAACGCTAACTCCTTGACGGTCGGCCCGTGCCCGCGCTTCTGCCAGAACTGTCTGAGAGCGTCTAGGACGCGATCCGAATGGTTCACACGGGTGAACGCCCACATGTCGGGACGTCGTTCGTCCTGGGCGATTCTGTGCAGTTCTGTGGTCATGTCTGCGTTGCTTGACGACATCGAAACCTCCATCTAGTGAACGATGCGCTTTGACAGCGCGTCGTATTCGGCGGATTCGGCTCGCGTCAGTGACGCCTTGGAGCGGAGTGTCGCGTAGCGGGCGGCGTCCGAGTCCCGATTGCCCGCCAGTTGACCGTCGGCGATTCCGGGGCCGCGCCCATTCGTTGGGCGCGGAGCGTAGTCGAGCGAGCGCGATATCCACGTTCGCCACCCGGCTACCCAGTCCAGCATCGTCGTGCCCTTGGCCCGGTGATGATCCAAGAACCGTTCCGTCTCGCGTTCCACCGCGTCGCCACTGATGCTCTTCTTCGCGGCGTACGTTCGCATCGCGTCGGTGATCGCAAGGTCGTCGGGCACTCCCGTTGCCCTTTTCTGGACCTTGGTTTTGGACTTCGCTTGCGAAGTCGTCCCCCTAGATACGTCAGTATCTAGGGTGTTGGTTGGTATGTATGTATGTATGTGGTTCAAGCGTTTTTCGGTTTGCGCTTCAACCGTGCGCTTCAACCCATCGGTTGAACCGTACGCTTCAACCGTACGCTTCGAAGCCGCTTCGCGCCGTACTTCACCGCTGCGCTTTCCGCCCTTCTGGCCGATATCGCGAAAGTAGTCGTCCCGTTGCTTGACTTCCTCCCGAGACGGCTGATAGTCGAGATAGTCGTGGATGAGGAAGCCGCCTGGCGCGGCCTCCCATAGGCCGGCTCCGACGAGCGCAGCGGCGACCGCTTCCACGTCAGGGTCAGGCATCGACCGGATGAACTGGATCGGAATGTGCCCGTCAGTGGCGACACGGGAAGCGTAGGCCAGTCCGCGCACGAACAGCCCTTCGGCTCGCAGGCCAAGACCCATCACCTTGGGGTGTTCGGGAAACGACGCGTCGAGTCTGAACCACGCCATCAGGATAGCGTCGCTTCATCTCGGAGGGTGTTGAGTTTGTTGTCATAGATGTGGCGAACTCGGTCCAGGTTCGAGCCGCGCACGTAGCCAGCGACCTTGATGTCCGCCGCAATGGTTCGTAGGACGCCCTCGTCGCCCGCTTCGTGGATGCGGTATTCGTAGGCGTTGGATTCCTCCAAGGTCATCTTTTTCGGTGCGCCGGTCGGCGGGTCCGGATCGTCACCCAGTTCAGCAAACTGGATGCCGTATCCCAGCACGGCGAGCGCACGACCCACCGCCTTCGTCTCCGCTTTCTCGATGAAGTCCCCGAAGTCGCCCGCCGTCTCACTGCCGAAGCCGGTCGCGATCCCCAGCAGGTTGCCGTCGGCGTCCACGTTGCGAACGACGGCCTTGAACACGGCCCGGTCGGCGCTGATGTCCACCAGTTCCGTTTCGACGTGCCCTTGTGGGTAACGATCACGGAACCAGACGAGCCGCCATTTCACGTCAAGGTACGGCTGAGGCGGTCCGCCGCCCCGGCCTTTCAGTTGTCGGAGGTGCTTGGAGGGTTCGAATGGGGTCCGTTCGTCACGCTGATCGTCTGCCATGTCTGGCCTCCTGGTATTGCTCGTGGCTTCCAGTCAGGAATGAGGACCCGTGGCTCGGTGAACCAGGGTGCGTAGGCGATCACGCCTAGCGCCCGCAGTTTCCGGAGGATGCGTCGCACCTCTCCTTCCGTCTCGCCGACTCGATCGCTCGTCTCTCGGAGATTGATACGCGCGGTCTGGTGCGAGAGAAGGTCATCCAGGACAGCAGCGAGTCGATGCTTCCGAATCCCTACGGACTCCCAGTGAATGTGCGACGCGACGGACACATAATGCGTCCTGTTCTGATGCGGGACGGGGGTCAGGAGCGTCCCAAAACCCTGGCTGCTCGTGTGATCCTGTCCGTCGTATCGACAGGGCAACTCACCACGATCCATCACGTTGCTCCCGTTCAGCGATTTCGGCGCGAGCCAGTCCGTCGGCGTCTCGCAGCATGACGGCGAGTTGTTCGGGGTATCCGTCGTCGCCGGACCACTTTAGGCTGACGGTCGTCTCGTGGCTGTAGCCCTTGCTGTTCTTCGTGATGTTGATTCGGATGTATCGCTCCGGTGGGAACGATGCGTCCGCGATCATCTCCTGGGCGAGTTCGGAGTAGTGGTCATCGCCCGATCGTTGCGTCGATGTCACAGTCCTTCCCCCCACGCTCCCCAGAGTGGCGCCGCGCTCGCGGTCGGCATTCCATCGCGGACAACGCGGTGGATGAACTGTTCGATCCAGAAGTCGCCCGACGGCCCGTTCGCGATGGCGAACATGCGCTGCTCCCAGTACGTGAGCAGCGCATCCCAGCGCGGTCGGTGGACAGATGCGACGCTGAGCGAATCCTCGACTCCCATCTGGTACGACGTGAACGCCGCCGCCATGCCCTTGACCGCCCGAACCACCGGAGGTTGCGGATGCCAGTCAGAAGGATTGGCGATCTCGTCGATCCAATAGCGGGCTAAGTCCCGCAGGCGACTATCGGCGGCAGAATAGAGTCGGTCGATGTCCGGCTCGCACCCCCGCCCCGGTCTACCACGTACCGCATCCATGCGTTACCTCCATATATGGGCGATCCAGCGCCGCCCCGCAGGGGGCATACTACTACCAGTAGCGAAAAAGTGCCACACAAAGCCGCCGGGGAGGTCCGTCCGGCGGCTTTGCATCACGATAGTATCAGAACGGGGTAGCGGGTCCGGGGGAGATCACGACCCCAGGAATCGCGTTCCGGAGGTCTTCGCTGAGATTGTCCGAGCGTGGCGTCCCGTGGGCTTCCAGCACCATTTCCTCGGCAGTGTCCGGGCTGACGACGCGGTTCCGAATAAAGTACGAAGCGATGAATGGGGCAAGCGCCAGCAACGATCCGACGAACGCATCGACGGCGGTCGCGACTCCGGGTGTGATGTCTACGCCGAGCGCGACGAGCAACAGGATTCCGGCAGCGATCAGTCCGGAGATAGCCGCTCCGATAGTCAGGGATGGCTCGGTCTTCATTCAGGCACTCCTTTGCGTTTCAAGTGGATACACAAGGTCGGCGATCTGGCAGTCGAGGACGGTAGCAATACGAAACAGGGTGAACAGCGTGGGGAATCGCGCCCCCGACTCGACGAGCCCCACGTAGGACACGGAGAGTCCCGATTGCCTCGCCAGTTCAGTCCGCCCCAGTCCCCGTCCAAGTCGTCGCTCGCGGATGGTTCGCCCCACGGCTGTTGCCATGCCCGCGTGCGGCGCAGTAGTCATCACGAACGCCCTCCATCCCCGCGTAGGTCAAAATGTAAAACTTCGGCGTGAAACCCGTTCTCGTCGCCACCCAGACTCGACTCGGCGTCCATCGCCTGATCCCGAGTCATCGGCAAGTCGTTCGGGTCCAGCCCGTCGCCCATCACGAGCGCGACCTGCGCGACGAGGCTCGCGATTCGGAGGAAGTCTTTTCGCACGGCCTCATGATCGCGCTCGTCGTAGGTGGACAGGATTGAACCAGCGGCGGCGTGGACGATGGGCTGGTCCAGGATCGACGAAGCGCGGACGGCGTAGAGTCGTCGTAGGCGGTCGTTCATACGACAACGACTCCTGTCACGATCATCAGGATGAAGATGACGAGCACCAGGGTACAGACGGCGATGATCTGGTAGGCGTTCATGGCTTACTCCAACTCGCATGGCCCGCTTCGACCATCAGGAGGGCGACATCCTCCCCGTTCGACAGGGCGACATCTCCGATCCAACGAACGAACGACCGTTGCCAGGTGCCGGTTTCCCGACGAAACGTCGTGACGGTGAATCTCCCCACGGAGAGCATTGATTCGAGATAGTCGCGGGCTTCGTACCCACCCGGCTCATAGAGTTCCGGGGAACTGGCCCGTCGCATCCGGATCCAGGGCCGGTAGTCTACCTCGAACCCCACGTCCACCCGGACATGGATCGTGTCGCCGTCGTAGACATCCAGCACCTCCACGACATCGAAGGTCCAACGTCCGAATGGGTGAGCGAGCGAACTCATTCGGCCTTCCGGAAGTCAGCCACGGGCACGTTGGTCCCCGTCACGAGGCCCCCTTCCGTGGACTGCACTACGTAAAAATCAAACCCGAACTCCATCAGGTCGTCCAGGTGTATCCAGCAATGGCCCGCCCCGTACCGGACGGCGCCGGCCGTCCACCCGCCAAAGCCGGTGCCGTAGGAGTTGCGGACCTTGACCCAGACGCCCGAGGCGAGCGACTTGAACCCCACCATCAGCATTAGGTGGTAGCCCGTGATAGAGGCGTCAGTAGGGCGACGCATTACTCGCCCCGCGTCGTCGGTGTTGGTCCACCCGCCCCAGCACCCCATCCCGAACGCGATGGGGAGACGCAACGCGCCCATCACCCGGAGGATTTCGGCCCGGTCGGTCGTCTCGACTTTGAAGTACACGATCGTCTGATTCTCTGCGGCGGTCGCATCGACGGACGGGGGCGGAACCGTGTACATGTTTGGCTTGACGAACGGGTATACGGCGTCCGGCGCGACACCACGAACGCGGGTCACGTCCATCGCCGTGCGGACCCCCGCCCCGACGTTCTTGGCGACGTTGTCAACACCCCGGTCCAGCTTGGTCCACGCCCACTGCGCGGCGTGACTCGGGACGTGGGTCTGCTTGTCAACGTAGGTCTGGGCGTCCGCGATGGACGAGGTACAGGCCCCGTGGCCGCCTTGGTCCCAGATCGGCGGCATCCGAGGCGCGAGGTCGGTCGTCGCCCGTTGCCGGATGGGCCGGGTCGTCATGATGCGACTCGCCTCGTCGGTCGCCCCCAAGAGATCGGCCGCCTTGAAGTCGCGCTCGTCTGGCATCGACGGGATCAGGCCCGTCCCGTGCCCGTCGATGATGGGGGCGTCGGCGTCAATGGGGGGTTCTTGGTCGCTCATGGTCATCTCCGCTTCCTGGCTGGAGGGTTGACGATACTCCCGTCCACCATGCTGATGTCACTCGGTGCCATCGCCCGCCGCACGCCGGGGAACCCGTCGATCACCCGGGGCATCGACCGCCACATGTCCGTCGTGATTCCCCATGTCGAGCCGACGAATTCTGACGCGTGCTGCCGCCGGTCTCCCGGCACCGGTAGGCGCCCGGTCAACCAATCGATGTTCCACTGTCGCCAATCCCCGTCGTCGGTGTAGGCGTGGAATCCGCCGGAGTGCAACATGGGGAAGTCGAACGGCGCCCCGCCGTCCCCCCAGTTGTCTTGCCGGTAGCCGATGGCGACCATTTCGACCTCGACCTGGTGTGCCCACTCGTGGACATCGGCCAGCGGACCGACGTTGGCGGACGAGATGCACGTGTGCTGCCGCGTGGTCAGTCCGCCGGCGTCCATCGGGACCACCGCGTTGTCTTGGTAGGTGATGATGCCGTCGTACCGACTCCGGTCTGGGTCGCCC
>Ga0136611_10001055_pt1 | contig 18831 bp, 17 predicted proteins | sample AntDrymUQ2232306_2_FD_106645 | JGI IMG/M metagenome (GOLD analysis project Ga0136611, IMG submission 106645) | Polar desert sand microbial communities from Dry Valleys, Antarctica - metaG UQ223 (23.06) | ecosystem: Environmental > Terrestrial > Soil > Desert | place: Antarctica: Dry Valley...
ACGGTGAGCCGGGCGTGAAAACCATCTGGCTGGGCATGCAGCGCATCCTGGACTTTGCCGCTGGCGTCAGGTTCTGCAAGGAACTTCAGGCTGCGCGGAGTTGTGTATAACGAAATGCCTTAAGCCAGGTATGAAAAAGCATCTGGCCGATGCTTGTATTTTCTTTTGCTCAGAAACATACGCGACTCAAATGCGAGCACTCGCCCGAGGGTCTGATGGCCTGGCTGAAATCCATGAAGATGATTTAGCACAAGTCCTTGTCCCTCTTATCAACGACCAGAAAGAGCGAAAAGCCTTGCAGCCATTTGTTGATGCACTTGTGGAAGGCACTTTTTCGTTTAAAAGCACGGTGCACGATATGTTGAGAACTTCGGCATTAACTATGCCCGTTCCCGCTCCACGCCCGCACCATTCGGCGCTTGTGTAACGATCATTCTGCCGAATAGCCGAAATTCTGTCGCCAACCCTAAGCTAAAAAAAGAACAAGGCTGTAGCGCATACAGGATGCGCGTAAGCAGCTATTAAAAACAGAGCAGCAAGCAGGGTCAGCGTGTTCCAGCGCGAGGCTCCGTGTGCCGCATTCGGCTAGCCCCTGACGCCTCCCGGCGGTGCGCGCCAGGCCGCCGCCGGGCGCGACGGCGCCGCGCACTCCCCACACAGCATCCCAGCCAACCGATGCAGCGCCTGCCAGCCACTCGCCGGCCAGTCAGGCTGCTTCAAACCCTTCACAATCCCGTCGACCTTCTGCGCCGCGTCCAGCAGCCCCGCCAGCGCCGCCTCGCTGATGCCGGGCAGCACGCGTTCATACAGCTTTTCCTTGGCGCCCCAGACGCGGTTTTCGCGCAGCGCCATCGGCATCGGACGGCCTGAGGCGATCGCGTCCTTGACGCGCTTCAGGCTGCGGATGTCCTCGGCCAGCGCCCAATGCACCAGCACTTCGGATTCGCCCTCGGCCTGCAGGCCGTCCAGCATCCGCGCGACCCGCACCGGCTGGCCCGCCAGCACCGCTTCGGAAAGCTTGAAGACGTCGTAGCGCGCCACGTTCAGCACGGCGTTTTCGACCTGGTCGAAGCTCAGGATGCCGTCGGCTCCGGCCGGGCCGATTGGATACAGCAGCGCAAGCTTCTGGATTTCCTGGTGCGCGGCGAGCAAATTTCCTTCGACCCGGTCGGCGAAGAATTGCAGCGTGCGCTGGCCTTCCTCGCCGTCGGCGACGCGCTGGCCTTGCTGCCGCAGACGCTGGGCGATCCACTGGGGCAGGTTGCGCCGGTCGATCGGGTCGAACTTGACGGTCATGCCGAAGCTCTCCAGCGCGCCGAACCAGCCGCCCTTCATGGTCGCGCCGTCGAGCTTGGGCAGCATCACCAACGTCAGCGTCGAGTCGTCGCCCCTGGCGCGCTCGGCGAGCTGCTGCAGCGCCACCGATCCGTCCTTGCCCGGTTTGCCGCTCGGGATGCGGATTTCAACGATCTGCTTGTCGGCAAACAGGCTGAGCGAGCCGCCGCTGGCGAGCACCTCGCTCCAGTCGAAATGCGCGCCGGCAACGGTGTGCACGGTGCGCTCGGTATAGCCACTGCGCCGCGCCTCGGCGCGCAGGGCGTCGGCAAACTCCTGCACCAGCAGCGGCTCGTCGCCATGAAGGGTGTACAAGCTTTTCAGGCCGCGCTTGAGGTGTTCAGCCAGTTGTGAAGGCGCCAGGTTCATCGCCGGATTTTACCGGCGGGGGGCATACCGCCTCCTGTACCATGGCCCGACTTCAGCCCCTGGCCGCACACCACAACCATGACTCAAAACATCACGCTGATCGGCGCGCCGACCGACGTCGGCGCCGGCACGCGCGGCGCGTCGATGGGGCCCGAGGCGATGCGCGTCGCCGGCCTGCGGGACGCGCTGCAGGCCCATGGCCTGAGGGTGACCGACGCCGGCAACCTCGTCGGGCCGGCCAATCCCTGGCTACCGGCCGACGGCGGCCACCGTCACCTGGCCGAGGTGGCGGCGTGGAACCTGGTGGTTCATGACGCTGTTTACGCCGCGCTGGCGGGCGGCGAGCTGCCGATCCTGCTCGGCGGCGACCATTGCCTGGCGATCGGCTCGATCAGCGCGGTCGCGCGGCATTGCCGACAGGCGGGCAAAAAGCTGCGCGTGCTGTGGCTCGACGCGCATGCCGACTTCAACACCAGCGAGCTGACGCCGACCGGCAATGTCCACGGCATGCCGGTGGCGGTGCTGTGCGGCCACGGGCCGGCCGAACTCACCGGCATCGGCGGCGTCACGCCCGCGATCGCGTCGTCGGTGGTGCGGCAGATCGGCATTCGCAGCGTCGACGACGGCGAAAAAGGGCTGATCCGCGCGTCGGGGCTGCAGGTGTACGACATGCGCTGCATTGACGAAATCGGCATGAAGCGCACGATGCAGTCGGCGCTGGCCGGCGTCGATGCCAGCACGCATGTGCATGTGAGCTTCGACGTCGATTTCCTCGACGCGAGTTTCGCGCCAGGCGTCGGGACGGCCGTCAAGGGCGGCCCCACCTATCGCGAGGCGCAGCTTTGCATGGAGATGATTGCCGACACGGGCCGCATGGCCTCGCTCGACGTGATGGAGCTGAACCCGGCGCTCGACGTGCGCAACGCCACGGCGCAGGTCGCGCTGGAACTGATCGAAAGCCTGTTCGGCAAAAGCACGTTGATACGGCGATGAGTGGTGCGCCTCAAAGCTCGGTCACGGCGGCCAGGCGACGCATGATCTGCTGCACCACGTCGCTTTGCATGTCACGGTAGAGCAGCGCTTCCTCGGCTTCCTTGGCCAGCACCGCCGACTCGTTGAAGTTGATGTCGCGCTGGAGCAAAATTTCGCTCACCGGAATCAGCTCCTTGCCGGCCGGCGTCCGCAGCCGGAACCGAAAGCGCAACCGCAGCTGGAACTCGCGCACCTGGCCGGCGGCGTTGCGGCTCAACACCACCTTTTCGCGCTGGTCGAGCAGCACTTCGAGCACCGCCTGCGCCTCGTTGATGAGGCGCGGGTCGGTAATCACCCTGACCTTGCGCGTCGATTCGAGCGAGCGCTTGAGCTCGGTGCCCAGCGGGGACGACTCGGGCAGCGTGCTGAACAGCGTCGTGAAGGCGAAGTTGGGCGCCTTGCGCAGCGCAAAACCGCAGCCGCTCAGGCTGACCAGCGCCAGCGTTGCCGACGAAGCGGCGAAAACCAGAAAATCGCGACGCTGCATGAGGATCCTTTAGACGACGATGTTGACCAGCCGGCCTGGCACGACGATGACTTTTTTCGCCGGCGCGCCCGCCGCCTGCCTGAGAAAAGCTTCCGACGCCAGCGCAATCGCCTCGATCGCGGCCTTGTCAGCGTCGGCCGGAACCGTCACCGACCCGCGCAGCTTGCCGTTGACCTGCAGCACCAGCTCGATTTCGTCCTGCCGCAGCGCGCCGGCCTCGACTTCGGGCCAGGGCGCGTCGAGCAGATCGCCCAGTTGCGCCGCATAACCCAATTCGCTCCAAAGCGCATGCGCCAGGTGCGGCGCCGCCGGATACAGGCAGCGCAGCAGGATGCCGAAGCTCTCGCGCAGGGCAGCCACCGACTGGCTGGAACCGTCGCTTTTCAGGTCTTCCAGCGCATTGAGCAGCTTCATTGCGCCCGAGACGACGGTGTTGTACTGCATGCGCTGGTAGTCGTAATCGATCTGCCTGAGCACGCTATGGACTTCCAGCCGCAGCGCGCTGATTTCCTTGTCAAATACGGCATTTACGCCCGCCCCGTTTTCGTTAGCAGCTCCTGAATTCATAGCATTGAGCCGGACGCCGAAATTCCAGACACGGCGCAGGAACCGGTAGCTGCCCTCGACGCCGGCGTCGTTCCATTCGAGCGTGGCCTCGGGCGGCGCGGTGAACATGGTGTAGACGCGCGCCGTGTCGGCACCATATTTTTCGATCAGGTCCTGTGGATCGACGCCGTTGCTTTTGGACTTGCTCATGGTGCCCACGCCTTCGTAGGTCACCACGAGGCCGTCGGTTTTACGCCTGGCCTGCGTGACTTTGCCCGTCGCGTCATGAATGTCCTCGACCTCGCCGGGCCAGAAATACTCGACGCCACCTTTTTCGTTTTTCAGCGAGTAGATGTGGTTGAGCACCATGCCCTGGGTCAGCAGTTTGGTAAACGGCTCGTCGACCTTCACCAGTCCCAAGTCGCGCATCACCTTCGTCCAGAAGCGCGCATACAGCAGGTGCAAGATGGCATGCTCGATGCCACCGATGTACTGGTCCATCGGCATCCAGTAGTCGGCGCCTCCGGCCACCATCGCCTGCTCGTTTTTCGGGTCGCAATAGCGCATGAAATACCACGAGGAATCGACAAAAGTGTCCATGGTGTCGGTCTCGCGCCGGCCCGGCTTGCCGCAGACCGGACAGACCACGCCGGCATGAAAGCCTTCGTGCGTGTGCAGCGGGTTGCCCGAGCCGTCGGGAACGCAGTCCTGCGGCAGGATCACGGGCAGGTCTTTTTCCGGCACCGGCACCGCGCCATGCTCGGTGCAGTGGATCATCGGAATCGGCGTTCCCCAGTAGCGCTGGCGGCTGATGCCCCAGTCACGCAGGCGCCAGGTGGTCTTTTTCTCGCCCAGGCCCAGGGCGACAAGGTCTGCAGCGACGGTATCAACCGCTTGCTTGAACGCCAGGCCGTCGTATTTGCCGGAATTGATCGCGACGCCGTGCTGCTTGTCGGCGTACCAGTCGGCCCAGACGGTAGTCGAGAAGCTCCCCTCACCCCTGCCCTCTCCCCGCAATGGGAGAGGGAGCAAGTCCACTACTTGCCTGATCGGCAAACCGTATTTATTCGCAAATTCAAAATCGCGCTCGTCGTGCGCCGGAACGCCCATCACCGCGCCGTCGCCGTAGCTCATCAAGACATAGTTGCCGACCCAGACTTCGATTTGCTCGCCGCTCAGCGGATGCGTGACGAACAGGCCGGTGCGCTCGCCCTTTTTCTCCTGCGTGGCGAGTTCGGCCTCGGTCGTGCCGCCGGCCTTGCACTCTTCAATAAAGGCAGCAAGATGCGGATTGGAGGCGGCGGCGTGCAGCGCCAGCGGATGCTCGGACGCGACGGCGCAAAACGTTACGCCCATGATGGTGTCGGCGCGGGTGGTGAAGACATACATCCGGCCATCGCCGATCAGTGCCCCCGACGCGTCCCTGATGTCATGGGTAAAGGCGAAGCGCACGCCTTCGCTCTTGCCGATCCAGTTTTCCTGCATCAGCTTGACGCGCTCGGGCCAGCCGGGCAGCTGATTTTGAACGCTGCCCAGCAGTTCCTCGGCATAGTCAGTAATTTTCAGGTAATAGCCCGGAATTTCGCGCTTTTCAACGGTCGCGCCGGTGCGCCAACCCTTGCCGTCGATGACCTGCTCGTTGGCAAGCACGGTCTTGTCAACCGGGTCCCAGTTCACCGCCTGGGTCTTGCGGTAGGCAATGCCTTTTTCCAGCATCTTCAAAAACAGCCACTGGTTCCACTTGTAATAGCTTGCGTCGCAGGTGGCGATTTCGCGGCTCCAGTCGATGGCCAGGCCGAGCGCCTGCATCTGCCGCTTCATATAGGCGATGTTGTCGTAGGTCCACTGCGCCGGCGGCACGCCGTTTTTCATGGCGGCATTCTCGGCCGGCAAGCCGAAAGCGTCCCAGCCCATCGGCATCAGGACGTTGTAGCCCTTCATGCGCAGATAGCGCGCCAGCATGTCGTTGATGGTGTAGTTGCGCACATGGCCCATGTGCAGCTTGCCGCTCGGGTACGGCAGCATCGAGCAGGCGTAGTATTTTTTGCGGCTTGCGTCTTCGGTGACGCGATAAGCATCGGCGGCGTTCCAGTGGGCTTGCGCGCTGCGCTCGACGTCGAGGTGCTGGTATTTTTCTTGCATGAAAATCTGGCTGGCGGAAAAGAAAACCCCGGGCGCGGGGCGGGCAGCGCGGGGCTGCGAACGCGCAATTTTAAAGGCTTGCCACGTCGATTAGCGGCCCGCCGGCGCGGCCGGTGCGGCGGCGGGCGTGGGTTCGGCGACAAAACCGATGCGGCTGAGCCCGGCTTTTTGCGCCACGCCTATGACTTCGACCACTTTGCCGTAAGGCACGGCGCTGTCGGCGCGCAGCTGCACTTCGGTATCAAGGTTCTGGCTGGCGGTTTGCGCGAGGCTGCGCGCCAGTTCGTCGAGCGGCATGGCCTTGTCGTTCAGAAAAGCCTGGCCGGATTTATCGACGACCAGCGTGACGAACCGCGGCGTCTCGACGGCGCTGGCGGCATCGCTTTTGGGCAGATCGAGCCGGATCGCGCTCGCCAGTAGCGGCGCGGTGATGATGAAGATCACCACCAGCACCAGCATCACATCGACCAGCGGCGTGACGTTAATCTCGCTCATCGGCTGCGCAGGCTGCCTGCGTTCAAGTCGCCCGAAGGTCATGGCGATGTGTCGCCTTCGCGGGCTTCCAAGCGATCAGCCTCGTCTCCCCGTCCCTCCAAGTTCCAGCCGCGGAACCGGCTTTGCCGGGCCGCAGGCGGAGCGGCCCCCTCGGGGGGCAGCGAACCACGCGCAGCGGGGAGCGTGGGGGCTAATAGATTGCGCAAGTCGAACGCAAAGCCTTCCAGATCGGCCTCGATGCGGCCGATGCGCCGACCGAACACGTTGTAGGCCAGCACCGCCGGAATCGCCACCGCCAGGCCGGCGGCGGTCATGATGAGCGCCTCGCCGACCGGGCCGGACACCTGGTCGATGGTGATCTGGCCCGCGCCCTTGATCCCGGTCAGCGCGTGGTAGATGCCCCAGACGGTGCCCAGAAGGCCGACGAAGGGCGCGGTCGAGCCGACGGTGGCCAGCAGCACCTGGCCGAACTGCAGCTTGCGCAACACCAGGTGGAGCGCATCGCGCAGCAGCCGGGTCAGCTGCGCCGCCGGCTCGCCCGCCGTGGCCAGCGTGCCATGGCGCTGCGCCTGCGTCGCCGTGACCAGCGGCAGCACCAGCGACTCGCGGTCGAAGGCGGCGACTTTTTCACAGGCTTTTTCAATCGAAGCCGATTGCCAGAAAGCAGCCAGGCTGCGCGCCACGTCGCCGGCGACGCGCCGCAGCAGCCAGGCCTTCCACAAGATGACGACCCAGCTCGCCACCGACATCGCCAGCAGCAGCGTTGCCACCGCCCGGCTGACCAGCCCGCCCTGGGTGATGAGCGCCAGCAGACTCATGCCGGCGTCACTTCAAATTGAGCACGTCGAACATGTCGAAAAGCCCGCTGGCGTGGCCCGCCAGAAAGCGCGCGGCGCGCAGGCTGCCTTGGGCATAGGTGGCGCGGCTCGACGATTTGTGAACGATCTCGATGCGCTCGCCGGTGCCCGCAAACAGCACCGTGTGGTCGCCGACGATGTCGCCGCCGCGTATCGTGGCGAAACCGATGCTCGACGGGTCGCGCTCGCCGGTGACGCCTTCGCGCGCATAGACCGCGCAGTCCTTCAGGTCGCGGCCGAGCGCGCCGGCGATGACCTCGCCCATCTTCAGCGCAGTGCCCGACGGCGCATCGACCTTGTGGCGGTGGTGCGCTTCGATGATCTCGATGTCGTAGCCGGTCGCCAGCGCCCGCGCCGCCATGTCGAGCAGCTTGAGCGTGACATTGACGCCGACGCTCATATTGGGCGCCATGACAATGGCGATATCCCTGGCGGCGGCGGCGATTTGCGCCTTTTGCGCGTCTGAAAAACCGGTCGTTCCGATGACCAGCTTGACGCCCAGTTCGCGGCACGCCGCCAGATGCGCAAGCGTGCCTTCGGGCCGGGTGAAGTCGATCAGCACGCCGGAATTGCCCAAGCCCTCGCGCAGGTCGGCGCTGATGGGCACGCCACCGGCGCGCCCGGTGAAAGCGGCCGCGTCCTGGCCGATGGCCGGGCTGCCGGCGATGTCGAGCGCGCCGGTCAGCAGGCAATCGTCGCTGGCGCTGATCGCCTCGATCAGCATTCGGCCCATGCGGCCGCTGGCGCCGGCGACGGCGATCCGGTGGCGCGGCGCCAGGTTCATCGCGCTGTCAGGCAGGCTCACCGAGCGCCGCCTTCGAGCGGCGGATACGAAGGCAGCGGCCCCGAAAGAACGCCTGCCGGGTTCGGCATGGACTCCGGCGCGCCTCTGGCAACCGGCGGCCCCTGCACCGCCCTGAGTTGCTCCTCGGACGCTTCGAGCGCAGGCACCTTGCCGAGCTTGCGACGGTTCGACAGCGTGGCGATGAAGTCGGTTTCGCTCGGCATGGTGTCGCCTTCGAAGCGCTCGAGCTGGTCGCCCTTGAAGAACACGGTGTACTTGAAGGCGCGGGGGTCGACGCCCTGGCGTTTCAGCGTGAACACATAGTCCCAGCGATCAGCGTGGAACAGGCTCGCCAGCAGCGGCGTACCGAGCACCGCCTTGACCTGCTCGCGCGTCATGCCGGCCTGCAGCTGGCCGACCTGTTCGGCCGAAACGAAATTGCCCTGGATCACGTCGGCCCGGTAGGGCGTGATCCAGTTGACAGGGTTGAGTCCGCTGGCGCCGCCTGCGCAGGAAGCGAGCACTGCGCAGGCGGCGGCCGTCAAGGCGTTTCGATAGCTGGAACGGAAATTCGCACGCAGAGCAGGCATAAGAAAAGGTGTGGGGATATGATCGATCATTGTAGCGGCAGGGGTAGTTCCGGCCCTCTGTCGCGCCTCTGAAAGAACCCTATGAGCAGTATTGAAGAGCTGAAAAACACCGGCCTCAAGGCAACGCTGCCGAGGCTGAAGATTTTGGAGATTTTCCAGGCCGGAAAGCAGCGCCACATGACGGCCGAAGACGTGTTTCGCGTGCTGCTCGAAGAACGCTCCGACGTCGGTTTGGCGACGGTGTACCGGGTGCTGCTGCAGTTCGAGCAGGCCGGGCTGCTCAACCGCAGTAATTTCGAGTCGGGCAAGGCGGTCTACGAGATCAACGAGGGACAGCATCACGACCACCTGGTGTGCCTGGACTGCGGCAAGGTCGAGGAGTTTTACGACGCCGATATCGAAAAGCGCCAGCATGCGGTCGCCGCCGACAAGGGCTTCACCATCTCCGACCATTCACTGTCGATTTATGCCCACTGCACCAAGCCCGGCTGCCCGAACCGGCTGGCGCCGCCGCTGCGGCATCACCATCATCACGCGCCCTGAGTTTTTGGGGGCTCGCGGTCGTGGTTGACGCTCGCCAACTCCGCGGCGCTGAACTGGCAGCCGCACTGCGCGACAGTCGCGGATGGACGCTTGCGCTGGTCGATGATTTGACCGCGGCGCAGTGGAGTCCACCCAGGCAAACGGGTATCAACCCGGTTGCCTGGGAACTAGCGCACCTCGCATGGTTTGCCGAGTTCTGGATTTTGCGCGGTCCGCATCACCGCGACTCACAGGGCTTCGCGCACGCCCGGCATCAGCCGCGTTTTTCCGGGTCAGACGCGCTGTTCGACTCGGCGCGACTGACGCACGCGCAACGCTGGATCGAAGCCATGCCATCGCGCGCAGAACTCGGGGACATGCTGTCCGGCCAGCTCGATGCATGCATCCAGGCAATTCCGCCCGCATCCGGCGATCCGGATCCAGCGCACGATCCGCTGTATTTTCACCGCCTTGCCCTTTTCCACGAAGACATGCACGGCGAAGCCTTTTGCTGGATGCGTGCCGCGCTGGGTTATCCGGCGCCGCATGGCATTCCAATGCCACTGGTTTTCACCAATGCACCGCTGGCCGTGCGCGGCGCAGACGTTCGCATCGGATACGACGGGACGGACACCGGCTTTGCCTTCGACAATGAATGCCCCGCCCGACCGTTTCGCCTGCGCGACTATGAAATCGACAGCGCGCCTGTGTCGGCGGGGAAATTCGCTTCTTTCGTCGAAGCCGGGGGTTATGAAGCACCGACGTATTGGCCGTCGGACGCTGGCGTGTGGCGGGCGCAGTCGGACCGCACCCACCCACGGCGCTGGCGGCGCACTCGTCAGGCGGATTGGGAAATGCTCTGGTTTGATCGATGGGTGCCGCTAGATTCTGCCGCGCCAGCCATGCACCTGAACGCTTTTGAAGCCGAGGCCTACTGCCTGTGGGCGCAGCGGCGCCTGCCAACAGCCGGCGAATGGGAATACGCGGCGCAGACGCAAACAGCGTTTCAGTGGGGGCGCAGCGTATGGGAATGGACGTCCGATGTCTTTGCGCCCTATCCCGGGTTCAAACCCGGCCCCTACCGCGAATACTCGCAGCCCTGGTTTGGCAACCACCGCGAATTGCGGGGCGGTGCATTTGCAACGCATGCCCGCATGCACAACCCGCGCTATCGAAATTTCTTCGAGCCGCACCGGAGCGATGTGTTCGCGGGCTTTCGCACTGTTGCCCTTTAGCGGGACAACGCGTAGCGAGCCAGATAGCTCAGCGCATCCACCAGGGCCACCAGAACCAGCATGGCCAACAGCACGGTGCTGGTTTCGCCCATCTGAAACAAGCCCATGTGAAACGCCAGCATCTGTCCCAGACCCCCGGCGCCCACCACGCCCAATACCGCGGCGGCGGATGTTGTTTTCCCAGCGGTACAAGGTGTAGCTCATCAGCTGCGGGAGGATCTGCGGCAAGGTGGCATAAAAGAACACCCGACCCTCTCCCACGCCGCGCGCCCTCAGCGCAAAAGCAGGCCCCGGCGTAGCGTTTTCAATCGATTCTGCAAACAGGCGACCCAGAACGCCGGCGGTATGCAACCCCAACGCCAGCGTGCCCGCAAAAGGCCCCAAACCCACCGCGATCAGCAGCAGTGCGGCCCACACCAGCTCGGGCGTGCTGCGCAAGGCATTGAGCAGCAGCCGGGTGGCGGCGCGCCAATGTGCCGGGTCCTGGGCATGCGCTTTGCTGGCGGGCAGCGCCAGCGCCAGGCCCAGTAGAACTGCCAACAGCGTCCCCAGTGCCGACATGGCCAGAGTCTCCAGCGAGGCCATCAGCACCTTGCTGATGAAAACACCGCCAATCTCCGGATGCAAAAGCTCCGCCAGAAAACGTCCCATCCTGCCTGCCGCGTTCCACGACCAGAACTGCGCCCATTGCAAATTCAAGGTGGCAAAACTGGCGACCACCAGCAGCAGGGCGCCCAGCATCAGCCAGCACGCCGTGCAGCGTGCGTCGAACAGCCTGGGCGGCAATTTGTACGTGTCGTTGGCGGCGCCGGGTTTCATGGCTTGTCCTCAGGCCAGGCCCTTGCGCAGTGCCGCGCTCATGCGATCGGCCAGCCACACCAGAGCCATGAAGACCAGCAAAATACTGGCGACTTCAGACCCGTTGAACATCTTCATGGACGAGTCCATCAGCTGGCCCAGGCCACCGGCTCCGACAAAACCCAGCACCGCGCTGGAGCGAATGGCGCACTCCCAGCGGTACACGGTGTAGCTGGTCAGCTCCCCGGCGTTTTGGGGCAGCAGGCCATAGAAAAAGGCTTGCAGACGGCCCGAGCCATTGCGCATCAGGCTGGCGGTGGCGTGGTCGTCCCCGCTCTCCAGAATATCGGCATACACCTTTCCCAGCATGCCGCCGTAAGTCAGTGCAATCGCCAGCACGCCCGACGTCGGCCCCAGACCCACCACCCTTACAAACACCAGCGCCCACACCAGTTCGGGCACGCTGCGCAACACGGTCAAGGTCCAACGCACGCATTGCCGCAGAACAGCAGGCACAAAGGCCATGCGTCCGGTGAGTGCCGACAAGGACAGCACCCGCACCGACAGGAGCGACAGCGGTATCGCCAGCAGCAGCGCCAGCGTCAGGCCTGCCGTCGCAATTGCCACGGTGCGCCAGGTTTCACGCAATAGCAGCCGTAGAAAATCAGCATCTGTGCGGGGTGGGAAGAAGTTCCCGACAAAATTCAGCGCAGGCTTCAAGGCGCCCGGTTCCATCAAGACCCAGGGTTTGAATTCGGTCAGCACCAGGGTGGGCCAGAGCAGGGCCAACCCTGCCAGCAACCAGAAAACCCGCCCGGCCCGTGCCGGGTCGCGCAGGGCCGGGCGGGTTCCGGTCGAGGCGTCTGTAGCCACTGCGTGGGTCATGACGCGATGCGGGTCACCGGCAGTGCATCACCACGGGTGCGGAGGCTGCGGGAAAAGATTCAGGATCGACGCTTGCGGGCCCCGTCAACTCGTGCAGTTGCTGCGCATACAGCGCATGCAGATGTTCCTGTGTGACGGCGCAAGCGGGCAAATCAAATGCCAATTCGCCATCGCGCAGGCCCACGATGCGCGGAAAATGGGCCAGGGCCATCTCCACATGGTGCAACGTGGCAACCAATGCGGCGCCGCGTTCGCGTGCCGCCTGCGCCAGCGTTTCGATGGCGTGTTGCGAGCGGGTCGGGTCCAGCGCGGACAAGGGCTCATCGACCAGCAAAAGGCTGGCCTCGGACACCAGCGCCCGGGCTAAACCCACACGCTGGCGCTCGCCGCCCGAGAGGCGGTCGACGCGGTCGAACAGTTTGTCGCTCATATCAAAACCGGCCAGAGCACGCTCGGCCCTAGGAATGTCCACCGGGTAGAACAGGCTGCGCAAGCTGGTCCACAGGCCCTCGTGGGGCAGCCGCCCGGCAAGCACCGCGGTGATCACGCGCTGGCGGGGCGGCAGCGGCGGCACCTGGGGCGCGAGAAACAACGCACCGCGCAGGTGTTGCAAGAGGCTGCGGGGCAGCTGCCACGGATCTTTGTCATTTATCAGCACAACACCGGCCGACGGCCTGAGCGCACAGGCCATCAAATGCAACAAGGTGGTTTTGCCAGCGCCTGACGGGCCGATGATGGCCAGCTGCTCACCAGCGCGCACGCTCAAACTCAAGCCCCGCACCGCGGCGGCGGCACCGGGCCGGGCCGCGGGGTGTTTGCCCGAGGCGTTGCGTAAGTCGATTTTCATGAACAAAAACTATGCTTTGCGCTTGTGGGATATGCGTTGATAGCTACTAAATTAATAGCTAACGTGTCCAGTCATTTCAAAAGGCCAGCACTGCGTGCGGCCTGCTCGATGCCTTTGTAGTTGTCGGCCTTGGTGGCGATGAAGCGCGTGGCGCGTTGCAGGTCCAAAATTTCCTTGCCTTCGGTGGTGCCTCGATCCAGGCTCAAGAAAGCTTTGGTCAGCTTTTCGCGCTGCGCGGCAGGCATGTCGGCATGCACCGTCCAGTTGTAGTCGAAGTAACCTGGCGTAATAAAAAACACCTTGACCTTGGTGGTGTCCACCTTGCCTTCGGCTACAAACTTTTCCCAAACCGAGATGTTCAGGGCACCTGCCTCGACCTTGCCGGACGCCACTGCCGCAATGGTCGCATCGTGCGCACCCGAATAGGCCACGCGTTTGAAGTCTTTGTCCGGGTCGATACCGGCCTGGAGCAAAAAGCTGCGGGGCATCAAATGCCCGGATGTGCTCGATTGCGAGCCAAAGCTCACATTTTTGCCTTTCAGGTCGGCCAGGCTTTTGATGCGCGGGTCGCTGGTGATGAAAACCGAGCGGAATTTTTCGTCTTCCTCACGCTGAACCAGGGGAATGGCCTTGCCGCCCGAACGCACATTGGCCTGCACAAAGGTAAAGCCGCCGTACCAGGCCATGTCCACCTGTTTGTTGGCCAGCGCCTCAACCGAAGCGGCATAGTCGCTCACCGGCGTGAACTCGACCTTCATGCCCAGGGTTTTTTCGAGGTACTTCATCAGCGGGTCTGCCTTGCGCGCCAGCTCGGTCGGAGACTCGTCCGGAATAGCGGTCACCCTGAATACCGTCTGCGCCTGCGACAGGTTGCCAAAAGCGAGCAACGCCATCGCGATCACTGCACGAAACGAGCGAAAAATGGAAATATGAGCCATAAAAACCTCGTGGGGACAAAGAAAAGAGTTGTCGATTAGATTTGAAAGCGGCGACCTTTGCAGGCGACACTGTGCGGTAAAAATCAGTATAGGTTTTTTGATCCATCAGCATCCTGATCGAGGATTTCGCCCCATTGCCTCATGAACCGCCCCCACATACTCATCGTCAGTCCTGCATCGGCCTCTGACAACAATGGCAACTGGCAAACCGCCTGGCGATGGTCACGGATGCTGCGCCCGGCCTTCCAGGTCACTATTGCATCGTCCTGGAGCGGTGAGTCTTTTGACGTGATGCTGGCGCTCCATGCCAGGCGCTCCGCCGACTCTATTGCCCGCTGGGCGCGTGTACAAGGTGCTGGCGTCGCCGCACCGGGTCTGGGCGTGGTGCTGACAGGGACCGATTTGTACCGCGACATTCAAACCGACGCATCGGCGCAAGCGTCCCTCGCCTATGCGGAACAACTGGTGGTGCTGCAGGAATGCGCGCCCGAGGCCTTGCCGGCGGCCGTGCGGTCCAAAGCCCGCGTGATTTTTCAGTCCGCAACGCCACGGCAAACCGCCGAGAAACCTCAGCGGCATTTGCGCGCGGTGATGGTCGGGCATTTGCGCGATGAAAAGTTTCCGCAAACCCTTTTTTCCGCAGCCGGGCTGCTGAAGGAGCATCGTGAGATCTTCATCGATCACATTGGCGATGCGCTGGACGCTGAACTGGGCAGGCAAGCCCAGGCCTGTGCCGCCGACTGCCCTAACTACCGCTGGCTCGGCGGGTTGCCGCATCACGCGACTCGCCGCCGCATCCAGCGCGCGCATGTGCTTGTGCACACCAGCCGCATGGAAGGCGGCGCCCATGTGGTGATGGAGGCGATATGCAGCGGCACGCCTGTTTTAGCTTCGAAAATTGCGGGCAATGTCGGCATGTTGGGTGCCGGGTACGCCGGGTATTTTGAAGCGGGCGATGCGCAGAGACTTGCCGATTTGCTGCTTCGCTGCCGCGCCGAACAAACGCGCACAGACGGCTTCTACAGCCTGCTGCAAGCCCAGTGCGCCAGGCGGGCACCGCTGTTCGCACCGGCTGCTGAAAAAGCCGCGCTGATGGAATTAGTCCGCGATTTGCTGCACTACCAAACCGAACCCTAGAACTTACAACAAAGTGCTTGCGCCTGAACAACCCATTTTGAGAGACATCGTTCTGGTCGGCGGTGGCCACAGCCATGTCGGTGTGCTCAAGAGCTTTGGCATGCAGCCCATTGCGGGCGTGCGACTGACGCTGATTGGCACCGATACGCACACGCCTTACTCAGGCATGTTGCCCGGCTATGTGGCTGGCCACTATGACTATGACGCGGTGCATATCGACTTGAGCCGCCTGGCGGTCTTCGCCGGCGCAAGGTTTTATCGCGATGAGGTCATTGGCCTGGACCGCGTCAACCGTAAAGTGTTGTGCCGCAACCGCCCGCCCGTGCCTTTCGATGTCTTGTCGATCAACATTGGCTCCACGCCCCGGCTCCAGGGCGTGCCCGGCGCCCTTGAGCACGCGGTGGCGGTCAAGCCGATCGCACGCTTCAATGACCGCTGGCTGGCGCTGCTGGAACGGGTGCAGCGCCATGCGGGGAAGACCACCGTGGCCGTGGTCGGCGCTGGCGCTGGCGGCGTGGAGTTGCTCCTGGCCATGCAATTTCGCTTGCGCAATGAACTTGCCGCGCGGGGCCGCAACCCCGATGAGTTGGTGTTTCATTTGTTTACCGACAGCGCCTGCATCTTGCCAACCCACAACCCCGGTGTGCGACGGCGTTTTGAAACCGTGCTGGCTGAACGCCAGGTGGTGGTGCATCGCAATGCCGCCGTCACCCAGGTGATGCGGGGGCGCCTGCAAACCGCGTCGGGCGAGTTGATCGATGCCGATGAAATCGTGTGGGTGACCCGCGCCGGGGGTGCCGCGTGGTTGAAGGGCACCGGCCTGGCGCTGGACCCGGACGGTTTCATTGAAGTCGCGGACACCTTGCAGAGCGTGACCGACCCGGTAATTTTCGCGGCGGGCGACATTGCCGCCATGGTGAACCATCCGCTGGAAAAGGCCGGTGTCTTTGCGGTCCGCCAGGGGCCGCCGCTGACCGACAACCTGCGCCGCAGTGTGCAAGGCACGCGACTCAAGCCTTACCACCCCCAGCGCAGCTGGCTGGCCCTCATCAGCACGGGTGATCGCTACGCCGTGGCGTCGCGCGGCTGGCTCGGTTTTGGCGGCGCGTGGGTGTGGCGCTGGAAGGACTGGATCGACCAGCGCTTCATGCGCAAGTTTCAAGACCTTGCGCCGATGGACACCCATGCGCCGGCCAAAGCGGCAACGTCGCCGGGCACGGTGCAACTCACTTCAGAGGAGTCGTTGCAGGCGATCTCGGCCATCGCCATGCGCTGCGGCGGCTGCGGTGCCAAGGTGGGCGCCACGGTCCTGTCACGCGCCTTGAGCCAGCTGCATCCGGTGCAGCGCGACGACGTGGTGATCGGCCTGAAAGATCCGGACGACGCCGCCGTGGTACGGGTGCCCCCCGGCAAAGCCATGGTGCATTCGGTGGACTTTTTCCGCTCGTTCATCGACGACCCCTACCTCTTCGGCAAAGTCGCGGCCAACCATGCGCTCGGCGATATCTGGGCCATGGGCGCGCAGGCGCAATCGGCCACAGCCATCGCCACCGTGCCCTCGGGCCTGGAGAGCAAGGTCGAAGACGTTCTGTTCCAGATAATGACCGGCGCACTGGAAGTGTTGAACGATGCCAACTGCGCACTGGTAGGGGGCCACACCGGCGAGGGCAAGGAACTGGCGCTGGGCTTTGCCATCAACGGCTTGATCGACGACGACCCCTCCCAGCTGTTGCGAAAGAACGGCATGCGCCCGGGCGATGTGCTGATTCTTACCAAGCCGATTGGCACCGGCACGCTGTTTGCCGCGCACGCGCGGCTGGCGGCCAAGGGCCGGTGGATCGACGCGGCCCTGGAGTCCATGGTGGTATCCAACCAGCGGGGTGCCCAGTGCCTGCGAGAATTTGGCGCCACCGCATGCACCGACCTGACCGGCTTCGGGCTGCTGGGCCATCTGGTGGAAATGACCCGCCCGTCGGGAGTCGATGCGCAAATCAACCTGGCTGCCCTGCCCCTGCTCGACGGCGCGCAGGAATGTGTGGAAGCCGGCATTGTCAGCTCGCTGCAAAGCGCCAATGTGCGACTGCGCCGCGCCTTGCGCAACCAGGAGGCGATGCTCAGTCATCCGCGCTATCCGCTGATTTTTGACCCGCAAACCGCGGGCGGGCTGCTGGCCAGCATCCCGGCCGACCGGGCCGAGGCGTGCATTGCCGCGCTGCGCGTCCTGGGCTACCGCCACACGGCGGCGATTGGCCGAATCCTGGAGCAAGGCGATGCGCTGGAGCCGATCACGCTGTGCGCTTGAGACAAATTCAAAACCGGCGTCAAGCTGTTCTGATGTTGCTATTTTTTTAATAGCTGCTTGCGCCCATCCTGCTTGCCTTTGGGGCTTATTTGATGGATAAAATCAAAACCGATCGAGCGCCCGCATGAAGCAGGCGCGCAGCCAGGCCGGCGTTACGCCAGGGCGCAGCTCGGCAGGCGAATCGAGAAGACGCAGCCGACACCCGGCACATTGCGCACGGTCAGGGTGCCGCCGTCGGCTTCGACGTTTTGCCGGGCGATCGACAAGCCCAGCCCGATGCCGGTGCGGTCGCCGCCGCGTTGGGAAAAAGGCATGAAAAGGGCGTCCGTGTCGCCGCGCGGCAAGCCGCCGCACTCGTCGATCACGTCAATCACGATGCCGCCCTCCACTTCATACGCTTTGAGACGGATCGTGCTGTGGCTGTGGCTGAACTTGAAGGCGTTTTGCAGCAGGTTGGCCAGCGCCGCAAGCAGCAAGTCCTGGTTGGCGTCCACTGCCAGCGAAGGATTGACCGCTGACACGAGCAGCGTGCATTCCCGGGCGCTGGCCTGCAGATCCGCCGCCGCCTTCGCCTGAGCGATGAAATCGGCGAGGGAAAACACGCTGCGGCGCGTCTGGTCAAGCTGTGCATGGGCGCGCACTTCAGCCAGCGTGCGCTCTATCAGCGCGCCCAAAGTCAGGTGGCTGCGCTTGAGCACGGCGCCGGTGGCGCCAGCAATCGGCAGCTTGCCGGTTTCAAGCGCACTGACAGCCAAAACGGCGGTCGACAAGGCGTTGCGCAATTCATGGACCAAAAACCCCAGGCGCTCGTTCGCGACCGACGATTGGCTTTCGGCCCGCGTGTGGTCGCGCTGCAGGGTGAACTCGGTCACCGCGTCGGCAATGGCGTTGTCCAGGCAGCGGTTGAGAGTGCGGAATTCATCGATGGAAAAGGGCGCGTCGCGCTCGAACGCCAGATCGGTGATCGCCTGGCACAGATCGCCATAGTTGTGGACGACCTGATCGACGGTAAAGCCAAGCCCGAGCAGCTGCTTGCCGTGCGCCGCGGCGCTCACGCCGATCTCGGAGAGCGCCTGATTGTCGCCGCCCGACGCGCCGGAGATGTGCAGGCTCTCGCCGGGCTTGTCGGCGTCTTCCGCGCGCAGCGTGCGGATAAGCTGGGCTAAAAAGAGCGGAATGCCGTTCTTGAGCTGCTCGGCGGAAAACGAACGCCTGTCGCGCAGGGCGACCTTGGCGGTGCACCGGGCGACAAGGTCGCTCCGGTTGTTGGCGAGAAAACTGTGCATCATGGTATGGACCACTTTACATCGTGGTGTCCGGCTTGTATGTGCTGCAGCGCACAGATGGGTTGGCGCCCACTTGCCGTCACTCCGGGCCTTTGACCGGCCTTTGACGGGGCATTGACCGGGGCATTGACTTTTTCATGTTCGCTACCGAACATATAGGGTGACCTGTACCTTATAAAACCCGGGCCCTGCCGCGATTATTCGGCTCGGCCACACGATCGAGCCGTTTTACGCCCAATGCCGC
>Ga0136611_10001056_pt1 | contig 18812 bp, 13 predicted proteins | sample AntDrymUQ2232306_2_FD_106645 | JGI IMG/M metagenome (GOLD analysis project Ga0136611, IMG submission 106645) | Polar desert sand microbial communities from Dry Valleys, Antarctica - metaG UQ223 (23.06) | ecosystem: Environmental > Terrestrial > Soil > Desert | place: Antarctica: Dry Valley...
GAGCAGATGGTAATGGTTGCTCATCAAAACATAGCTATGCACGAGCATCCCGGTCCGCTGACACATCTGCGCCAGGGTGGAGAGGAAAACTTCCCGGTCCGCGTCGTCCGCAAAGATCGCCTCCCGCCGATCGCCTCGGCAGAGCACATGATAGACCGCCCCTGGGTATTGAATGCGCACACTTCTTGGCATCCCCGCAGCCTCCCCGACCCTCCGACAATGTGTCATCGGCTTCCGCACATATGCACGGACTGACCCACGGACTGACCCCTGATTCATGCCTCCGAAACGCTCTGAGGAAAACCCCCGCCCGGCGAGAGCGAATTTCTGAAGCTGACCCATTTTTGCTCCCGCTTTACTTGACTCCTCCCATCATGCGGCATGATTCAGTTCAACGACTGTTGGGCAAAGACGACGGAAATGGGCCAGCCGGGAGTCTCTGTCTTTCATCATTGCCTGAACGTCGGGATGGTTGCCGCTCAGCTCGCCCGGGCGTCGATGATCGAGCAGCGAAGTGCTGTCAACGCCGATGGCGTCGGGCTGCTCGCCGCGCTGCATGACATCGGGAAGGTATCCCCGGGCTTTCAGCAAAAATGCGCCGCGTGGATTCAGGAGCGGGGCCTTTATTCGCTGGCCGAAAAGGAGCGCTGGTGTCGGCACGAGAGTGACCATTCCAAAGTAAGCCAGTATTCTATTGGCCAACTGCTGGCGGCCCGAGGGATGAAGCGAAAGTTTGCGCACGCGTGGGCCACGGCGATCGGTGCGCATCACGGTTCCCCGCATGGCTACAGCGAGTCCGGGTTGTCGCTGGCCGGCGTTCGGAGCGATTTCTGGGAGGGGGAGCGACAAGCGCTTTCCGCCGAGCTGGAACAGGTCTTCGGCGCACTCCCGCTGGTGGACTTCGCTCCCGCTGCACCCCAACTCTGGGCACTCGCGGGATTGATCTCCGTCGGAGATTGGATCGGCTCGGATGAGACCTGGTTTCCGCCGGACGCGAATCTCCCGGTCGAAGAAAGCCGCGCGCGGGCCGCGCGAGCCATCGGCGCGCTTCGCTTCGCGCCGGAGAAGACGAAACCGGGCATGCAATTCGGCCAACTGTTCGGCAGCTCGTTTTCGCCGAACTCACTCCAGCAAGCTGCGAGGTCGCTGGTGCAAAAGCCCGGAGTGTATGTCTTCGAAGCGCCGATGGGCATGGGCAAGACCGAGGCGGCGCTTGCGTGTGCTTACGGACTGATCGCCGCGGGGCAGGCGCACGGGCTCTATTTCGCGCTCCCCACGCAGGCGACGAGCAACCGAATTCACGCGCGCATCGAGCCATTCGTCACCCGGATCACGGACGGCGCCCGCGGTGTCCGGCTGATCCACGGCGCCTCATGGCTGCGTGAGGATATGCATGCGCCGGTGCTGCGGCCCGCGGCGGGAGATGCGGAAGGAGCGCGCCGGGCGCGGGAAGCGGCGGCGTGGTTTCGGGGGGCAAAGCGCGCGCTGCTGGAGCCCTTCGGGGTGGGCACCGTAGACCAAGCGCTGCTCAGCGTCGTCGCTGCGAAGCACTTCTTCGTCCGCACCTTCGCGCTCGCGGGAAAGGTCGTGGTGCTCGACGAGATTCATTCCTACGACGGCTACACCGGCACACTTGTCGATGCGTTGATCACACAGCTTCGCGAGCTGGGAAGCACGGTCATCATCCTCACCGCCACTCTCACACGGCGGCGGCTGGCGGAATTGCTCGACCTGAGCGAGGCCGAAGTCGCCGCGCTTCCGGACGGCTTCCCACGCATCGTCGGGCGGGCGTATGGCGACCCCGCGGTGCTGCATGCGCCAGCCCAGCCGCCATCATCGAAAACGGTCCGAGTCGCTTTCCCGATGCCGGAAGCCGCCATGGAGGATGCGCTCGTCGCGGCCCGAGCGGGCGCGTGCGTGCTTTGGATTTGCAACACCGTCGCCGCGGCGCAAGCGACGGCGGGCAAGCTCGCCAGCCTGAACAACCAAGGCGGACCGCGCATCGGGTTGCTGCATGCGCGATTCCCGTTTTTCCAGCGGGAAAAGTTGGAAACCAAATGGCTGGCCGCGCTCGGGCCGCCGCCCGCCAAGCGGCCCGCGGGCTGCATCCTCGTCTCCACGCAGATCGTCGAGCAAAGCGTGGACGTGGATGCGGACCTGCTCGTCACCGAACTCGCGCCGACGGACATGATTTTGCAACGCATCGGCCGGCTCTGGCGGCACCAGCGCGCGCGGCCGCTGCCGAGGCCGGAGGTTTGGGTTCTCGCCGAGAGCGCCTCGCTGGAGGAGTTGCGTGGATCTTCCGTGGCGGAGATTCGTGAGGTGCTGGGGTCGAAGGGACGCGTCTATGCCCCGTATGTGCTCCTGCGCTCGCTGGCTGAATGGGGCGCTCGCGAGGAGATCACGCTCCCCGGCGACATTCGCCCGATGCTGGAAGCGACCTACGCCGTGCGCGACGACGATCCGGCTGCGTGGACGGAGCTCGGCGCCGACATGGAAAAGCAGCGGGCTAAACATGTTGGCCAGGCCCTTACCGCTACGAACTTCCTCCACCTCCCGGTGCTCAGCGACGACGAGGGAGTCCAAACTCGCCTCAATACCCAGCCCATGATTGCGGCGGTGATTGCAGCGGACGCCAGCGACGAAAGTGCCGCCCGACTTTTGAATGGCGACATCGTGAATCTGCGCGCGCGGGATTTTTGCATGGCGACGGCTCGCGCGCTGCATCGGAACCTCGTGAAGCTTCCGGCGTTCTGGTTTGGCAAGGGCGGCGAGGTTAAAGGCCACGATGGGCTCGCGCGCCACGGCGTCATCAGCGCCGCGCTGCTGGAGGTCGCGACTGACGGGACATTATCCGGCGCTGGATTTGCGCCGGGAATCTCGCTACGCCTCACCCCATTCCTCGGCGTCGAGTCCATCGCAGTGATGGTCCCGAAAGGCTCGCGGCACCTCCCCGAATACGATGAACCTAACGATTGACGATTGGATTCCGGTCCAGATGCGCGATGGTTCCGCGCGTCGTGTGAGCCTGCGGGGAGTATTCGCCGAGGGTCACGACATCGCTGATCTCGCAGTGCGTCCGCACGAGCGCATCGCCCTCATGCGCCTGCTCATCTGCATCGCGCAGGCGGCGCTGAAGGGGCCGGCGGACCATGAGGAATGGCAGGAGTCGCTCGAACACCTGCCCGCCGCAGCCGACCGCTACCTCGCTGAGCAAATGGGGGCGTTCAATCTCTTCGATCCGGAGCGTCCGTTCCTGCAAATCGCGGGGCTGAAAAAGGAGGATGCCACTGCGGCCAGCAAGCTGAACTTCGCGCTCGCCACGGGGAATAACTCCACCCTCTTCGACAACTCCGGAGCCGGCGAACCGCGCGCGTTTGAACCGGCGCGCCTCGCGCTCATGCTTCTCGCGTTCCAATGCTTTTCTGTCGGCGGCACGATCGGCACCGCGCGGTGGGGCGGAAGGCTGACGCTGGGCGGGAGTGAGTCTGGCCCAGGCAACAGCGGTCACGCACCGTGCACACCGAGCTCCATGCTGCATGCATTTGTCCGCCGTCACGACTTGCTCGCGACGACTCACGCGAACCTGCTCGCGAAATCTGCCGTGGGCGATTCTTACAAGCGCGAGTGGGGCTATCCGGTGTGGGAGCGCCCCCCAGCCTCGCTCGGCGACACCCCAGCCATTCAGAACGCCACCCAGACATATTTGGGCCGCCTCGTTCCGCTCGCGCGGGCCGTCCTGCTCCGGCCAGACAGGCGCGAGCTCCTGCTCGCAAACGGCCTCGATTACCCATCGTTCCCGGAATTCGCAGCAGAACCTTCCGCGACCATCGTCCGCAGGCGCGACAAAGAGGAACACTACCCTCTCGGCGCCAGCACAAAGGCGATCTGGCGGCTGCTCCCGGCGCTCGTCGTCCGGCGGAAAGCCGGACTCGCAGGCGGCGCCCTCACGCTGGCGAATCTCGATGATGCAAGGCCTTTCGACCTCTGGGTCGGCGCGCTGGTGAGCGACAAGGCAAGCATCCTCGATACCACCGAAGGCGTGCTGCACGTCCCGCCCCAAATGCTGACAGACGTTTCTCGCGCGGAGTATGAAGAGGAGGTCGAGATCGCGGAGCGGAAAGCATCAACGCTGGGTGCCGCCATCGTGAAATGGAGGGAACTCGCCGATGGTGCCTGGCCCGGAAAAGTGAAGAGCGACCCGAAGGCGCGCGCGAAACTCCAAGCCGCCGCGGCGCGCCATTACTGGATGGCCGTTGAGCGCTCGCTCTCGCATCTGCACGCCTGCATCGATGGCGAAGGCGAGGCGCGCGAAGCGGCTCGCTCCGCGTGGCGCCAGACGCTCCGCGCAGCGGCGTTGGCGGCTTACGAAATGGCCTGCAGCCGCGCGACGCCGCGCCAGATGCGCGCCTTTGCGCTTGTCCGCGCGCAATTGACCCGCATCCCCAAACCCACCGCAGAGCCCACCGCATGAGCACCGCAACCGTCAGCAGCCCGGAAGACGAAGCCCGGCAGTTTCTCAGCCATCTCCAGCGTTTCCGCGCTGACCGCGGCGCGCTCGCCCAGCTTCGATGCGGCCTGCGCCCGGCCCAGCAAAACCGTGCGTGGCCGCTGCTCGCGCGCCACGGCGGCGTGCCGCGCGGGGAGTTCGATCATCATGCCGCCGTCGTGCTCACCGTCGCGGGCCTGTGGGCGGCGGACCCGGAGAGCCGGGCGCCGGGAGACTTCGGTGCGACCTGCCGCGTGCTGGCTTCCGGCGATGAGCGAAAGAGCCTCGGTGATTCCGGCGAAGTCGGCCCGATGGCGCGGCACTTCCAGCGCCTGCTCGCCGCGGAGCGCCATGAGATTTGCGAACGCGTGACCGGCATCGGCTTGCGCGCCGTCTCGCAGGGCGTCGGCATTCATCCCGCGCGGCTTTTCGTGGACCTCCTGGTGTGGGGCGAGCGCGTGCAGGAGCGGTGGGCGCGGTCGTTTTGGGGGAGCGAGGCGGAGGAGCGCGCGGAATGAGCGCGCACCTCACTTCCATCTGGCTCGACGAGCGCGAAGCCGCGCACCAGCGGCTCTTCGATACCTACGACTGGCATCAGGCCGCGTGGAAGTGTTTCCCCGGTCGCGACGACACGCAGCGGGACTTTCTCACGCGACTCGACGCGAGGGACGGCGGCTTCCGGCTTTTCATCGTCTCCCCCCTACCGCCGGCGCGCCCGGCGTGGTGCGAGGCCGGCGAGTGGCGGACGAAGGAAATCCCCGCCAGCTACTTTCAACGCCGCCGCTACTGTTTCCAGTTGCGGGCGAATCCCACGCGGAAAGTCCGCGCCGATGGTCCCGACGGCACTCGGAAAAAGAACGGCCGGCGCCAGGCGCTCACGCAGCCCGAGGCGCTCCGCGAATGGCTCCAGCGCAAGGGCGCGACCGGCGGCTTCCGCGTGGAAGGCTTGGAGCCGCAGTCTGATACGCCGTGCGCCATCGCGCCCGCACGGCGCTTCTACTTTCACCGCGAAAAGGACGGCCAGCGCGGATTGCACGCTGGCGTGGATTTCACCGGCCGGCTCGAAGTCATTGACCCCGCGCTCTTTCACGAAACCTTCCGCGCCGGCATCGGCAGCGCGAAGTCCTTCGGGTTCGGCCTGCTCATCATCGCCCCCGCCTAACTCCCGCCAATCCCAACATCCATGAAGCTCATCGAACTCCACATCCTCCAGACCTTCCCCGTCTCGTGCCTGAACCGCGACGATCTCAACTCACCCAAGACCGCGATTTTCGGCGGCGTGCAGCGCGCCCGCGTCTCCAGCCAATGCTGGAAACGAGCGATTCGCGAGCATGCAGCGGAAAATTCCGCACGCTTCAAAGGCGAGCGCACGCGGCTGATCGTTGAGCCGCTGCGCGACGGTCTGCAGTCCGCGGGAATGTCCGAAAGCGACGCCCTGGAGGGCGCCCGAAAAATCGCGGAATCACTCGCCACTTACGACAAGGAAGCCTTCAAGAAGAGCGGCAAGGAGAAGGTCAAGACGCTCTATTTCACGTCGCCCGCGGAGATCGAAACGCTCGCGAGGAGCTTCGCCGAAACGAAGGACGTGAAGAAGGCCATCAAAGCTGTCGGCGCGGAGATCTTGAAAGACGCGGCCGACATCGCGCTCTTTGGCCGCATGGTGGCGAATGACCCGTCGCTGAACGTCGAGGGCGCCGCAATGTTCGGGCACGCGCTTTCGACGCACAAAGCGGACAACGAGATCGATTTCTTTGCCGCCGTGGACGACCTCCAATCCGAGGACGAAAGCGGCGCTGGGATGACGGGCACGTTGGAATTCAACTCCGCGACTTACTACCGCTTCGCGGCGCTGAATCTGACGATGCTGGAAGATGCCGCCCACCTCGGGGCACTCTCGCCGGACGAGCGGCGGCAAGTCGTGCGCGCCTTTCTCGACGCCACGCTGCAAGCCGTCCCCGGCGCCCGGCGGAACTCCATGAACGCGGCGACGCTGCCGGATCGCGTGCTCGGGATCGTCCGCACGAAAGGCCAGCCACTTCAGCTCGTGAACGCCTTTGAAAAAGCGCTGCGCCCAAAGTCGGACCTGAGCATCGGCGAGCAATCGGCCGAGCGCCTGCGGGCCGAGCACGATCGGATGAAAACGACGTGGGCCCTCGAAAGCGCGGAGGAAGCGTGGATGCCGGAGATCACCGCCGCGGAATTCCTCGACCGTCTCACCCGCCATGTCTGACCACGCGCACCTCGCGCTGCGCCTCGAAGGTCCGCTCCAGTCGTGGGGATACGAAAGCCAGTTCAACCGCCGGCAAACCGGCCCGCTCCCGACCAAGAGCGCGCTGCTCGGCCTCTGCGCCGCGGCGATGGGGCTGGCGAAAGGCTCGGCCGATGAGGCGGCGATGCTGCCGCGGCTCGCGGAGTTGCGGTGTCTCGTGCTCGCGTTGAATCGTCCCGGCGCCGCGGGCTTCGCCACCGCGCGGCTGGAGGATTACCACACGGTGCAAAATACCCGCACCGCGGACGGCAAAATCAAAGCCACGCACCTCACACGGCGCGACTACCTGACCGACGCGCGCTTCCTCGGGCTGCTCAGCGGCGAGCGCCTTCTCGCGCAGCGGGTCTCCGCCGCGCTACAAGATCCCGTGTGGGGCGTCTGGCTGGGGCGAAAGGCGTGCATCCCCAGCGCGCCGGTTTTTGCCGGGCTCTTCGATTCCGAGGCGGACGCGCTCGCCGCGCTGCTCGGCGGCGAACCGATCGACGCCTTCACCCGCCAGCGCGAAGTCGCGGCATTTGCCGAGGGCACGGATTCGTTGCCGGACCAGCCGCTTTCCTTCGCCATCCCGCGCGCCTTCGCCCCGCGCCGCGTCCGCCGCCGGGAGGCCGGGCAGGCGGAGTGAGCGCCTCCTTTCTCCCGCGTCCCCCCATCGAGACGCTCGCGCCGGCGAACGACCGCTGGACGCCGCTCTATCTCGAGCACGGCCGCCTGGAAGTGGACGATTCCAGCGTCAAATGGATCGGCGCTGACGGACTCGTCTGCCGGCTCCCCGTAGCCACGCTCTCCGCGCTGCTGCTCGGTCCCGGCACCACCGCCACCCATGCGGCCATCAAGGCGTGCGCCGATTGCAATACGCCGCTCTGCTGGACCGGCGCGGACGGCATGCACTTCTATGCGGTCGGGATCAAACCGACTCACGACAACGCGAACGCCCGCATCCACGCCGAGCTCTGGGGCAACCGCAATACCCGCGTCGCCATCGCCCGCCGCATGTTCGCCTTTCGCTTCGGCGAAGAACCTGCGCGGCACGCGCGCTCCGTCGCGGAACTGCGCGGCATGGAAGGCCTCCGCGTCCGCACGACCTACGCCGAGCTCGGTGCGCGCTTCGGCGTGACCTGGCGCGGGCGCGATTACGACAAGTCGAACTGGAACCTTTCCGACGACATCAACCGCGCCCTCTCGACCGCCAATGCCTCGCTCTATGCCCTCTGCGCCGCGGTCATCACCTCCATGGGCTATCTGACCCAGCTCGGCTTCGTCCACGAGGCGGGAAACATCCCGTTCGTCTGCGACGTGGCGGACCTCTTCAAAGCCGAGACCAGCTTCGTTGCCGCCTTCGAGACGGTGGCTGCCGCCCCTCCTTCCGGGGAGATCGATGAGCGAGTGCGCGCCGCGCTCAAGCGCCTGCTCGAAGCGGAACGCGTGCTCCCGCGGCTCCCCAAGATTATTCAGGATCTGCTGCGCCCATGACCGTGATCGTCGCCCGCGACACGCCCGACGCGGTCCGTGGGATGTTAAAACGCTGGTTCATCGAGCCCCGCGCGAACGTCTTCGTCGGCACGGTCAACCGCCGGACACGGGAGAAGACCATCGCGTATCTGCGCGCCCACGCCCGGGATTGGAGCGCGCTCCTTGTCCACAGCGACCCCAATAGCCAGGGCTACGTGCTCGAACATTTCGGCGACCCGGACCGGATCGGCATCGCTCTCTCCGGCCTGCAGCTCGTCGCCGAGCAATGGGTCGCGGAAGGAAACCGACCGTTTTGAAACTCGAGGTGACGCGTTCCTCCTGACGTAACATCCTGACAGTTCAGGGTTTTCCCCACCCGCGTGGGGATGGTCCGCAGGGTGTCGCCCGTCCGCAGCTCGACGGTGCGTTTTCCCCACCCGCGTGGGGATGGTCCGCAGATCGGCGCACCTTCGCCGATGGGCCTCGCGTTTTCCCCACCCGCGTGGGGATGGTCCGCGCGCCGGTCGCGCCGAACCTCGTGCCGGCGTGTTTTCCCCACCCGCGTGGGGATGGTCCGTGGATGACGAGGCAGCGCCGGATGTTCATCGGGTTTTCCCCACCCGCGTGGGGATGGTCCGCACCGTCCTGACCCTCAAAGCCCTCGGCGAACGTTTTCCCCACCCGCGTGGGGATGGTCCGCATCGCGTCGCGGCACTGGAGGGCGCGCAGTCGTTTTCCCCACCCGCGTGGGGATGGTCCGTGATTGCCTGACTTCATCCACACCGAGAACCAGTTTTCCCCACCCGCGTGGGGATGGTCCGAAATCGCCCTCTACGCGGAAAAGCAGAACCGAGTTTTCCCCACCCGCGTGGGGATGGTCCGCGGTCGCACTCGAAAAGGATCTAGGCGCCAGCGTTTTCCCCACCCGCGTGGGGATGGTCCGTCCGCTCCCGCAAGCGTCAGATCGCCGGTCGGGTTTTCCCCACCCGCGTGGGGATGGTCCGCTGATGCTGAGGGATGGCGGTGACGGCGGGGGGTTTTCCCCACCCGCGTGGGGATGGTCCGGCAGCCTGGCGCCGTAGCGCGCGCCCCGCTTAGTTTTCCCCACCCGCGTGGGGATGGTCCGGCTGGCTCCCCGCCGGCGCCTTCTGGGGCCGCGTTTTCCCCACCCGCGTGGGGATGGTCCGCGAGGAGGCGGGCGATGGCTACTTCGAGGCTGGTTTTCCCCACCCGCGTGGGGATGGTCCGGGACTGGGACGGAGGGCGCGCTGGGAGTGGGGGTTTTCCCCACCCGCGTGGGGATGGTCCGCGATATTCCGCGTCGAACCACGCCGGCCGTAGGTTTTCCCCACCCGCGTGGGGATGGTCCGTTTTGCACGTTGGTGCGCTCCGAGACTTCGAGGTTTTCCCCACCCGCGTGGGGATGGTCCGAATGTCGTCGACCCCAGCCATTTCACAGAGTGGTTTTCCCCACCCGCGTGGGGATGGTCCGTCGGCGGCTTGCTCGATCGTCGCTCCGGATTGGTTTTCCCCACCCGCGTGGGGATGGTCCGCGATGAAAAGCGCGGGGGATAACCCGCAGGCGGTTTTCCCCACCCGCGTGGGGATGGTCCGCCGACGCTCGGATGATTTCCCGCAGGGTAAACGTTTTCCCCACCCGCGTGGGGATGGTCCGTATTCGATGACATCCGCGCGCACATCGCTGTGGTTTTCCCCACCCGCGTGGGGATGGTCCGACGCCGGAGCTGGAATTCGTGGCGGTGCCGAAGTTTTCCCCACCCGCGTGGGGATGGTCCGCGTCAACCAATTCACCATTCACCGATCACCATGTTTTCCCCACCCGCGTGGGGATGGTCCGGTTTTCCCCGGGTCGCTCGCATCCGAGCCGAAGTTTTCCCCACCCGCGTGGGGATGGTCCGAGCTGGATGCCCGCTTCCAAGCTCAGCACCTCGTTTTCCCCACCCGCGTGGGGATGGTCCGTTTGCAGCACCGCGCTGCGTGAAAATGCAGCAGTTTTCCCCACCCGCGTGGGGATGGTCCGAGCATCGTCCCTTCTCCGCGGCTCCGCGGCTCGTTTTCCCCACCCGCGTGGGGATGGTCCGCCATCGAGTCGTTTGTTGACGGCCTGGAAAAGGTTTTCCCCACCCGCGTGGGGATGGTCCGTTGGCGATCGAGAACGATCTTTCCGCGATGGGGTTTTCCCCACCCGCGTGGGGATGGTCCGTCGGCGCGATGGCGTTGGTGTTTGTCTGTCGGGTTTTCCCCACCCGCGTGGGGATGGTCCGTAATTTCGCTACCTCCCGCGAGAGCCGCGCCGGTTTTCCCCACCCGCGTGGGGATGGTCCGAGGACCGTTCGCGGGATCTCCCCGCGCAACACGTTTTCCCCACCCGCGTGGGGATGGTCCGTCGGGGGTGGCAGCGGTGATCGCGGCGCCATTGTTTTCCCCACCCGCGTGGGGATGGTCCGTCGAGGGGAAGACCGACAATCGCGGCCTGATGGTTTTCCCCACCCGCGTGGGGATGGTCCGCGATGCATCACGCAAATCGCCCTCCATTTTCCGTTTTCCCCACCCGCGTGGGGATGGTCCGGGCGGCGCAATGGCGAGGCGCTGGCGAACGAGGTTTTCCCCACCCGCGTGGGGATGGTCCGATCCGTCGCAACGCGAGCGCGGCCGCGGGGTTGTTTTCCCCACCCGCGTGGGGATGGTCCGACGTGCTCAGCCGGGCCGCGAGCAGCGACGCCGTTTTCCCCACCCGCGTGGGGATGGTCCGTGCTCCAACAACGAGCTGGAAGCCCGTGCGGCGTTTTCCCCACCCGCGTGGGGATGGTCCGCTCGTCCGCAATCGCCGACGCCGCCGCCCGAGGTTTTCCCCACCCGCGTGGGGATGGTCCGCGATCCTCGACGATGCGAGCGCGGTCGCGCAGGTTTTCCCCACCCGCGTGGGGATGGTCCGCCATTCCGGCAGCCGCTTCGGCCGCTTCGCCGGTTTTCCCCACCCGCGTGGGGATGGTCCGCTTTCAAGGAAGCCTGATCGCTCCGGGGAGCCGTTTTTCCCACCCGCGTGGGGATGGTCCGCTCTTGTGCGCGCTCCCGCCTTCCTCCTCCGGGTTTTCCCCACCCGCGTGGGGATGGTCCGGGCCGCGCTGCGCAGACCGCGCTGCAGGTGTTGTTTTCCCCACCCGCGTGGGGATGGTCCGACCTTCGACGGCACTGCGACTCTCAGAATCAGGGCTGTGAGTCAGACGAGGGCCGGCGCGCCTTCGAGAGCACCTCACGATGACGAAGCCGAGGGGCTTTTTCCTTGGCTGATGTCTCCCGGGGATGCGCCGGCCGCGGATTAACGCCGTTGGGGCAGGCTGGCGAGGAGCTGCATTGCGGCTTGCGGGTCCTGGCTCTTGGAGGTGACCTGATCCTGCGTAATGTAGCCGTTTTGGTAGAGACCCACCAGCGACTGCTCGAGCGTCATCATTCCGTATTTAGAGCCGGTCAGGATGTCGTTCGGGATGCGAAAGGTTTTATTATCGCGGATCAAGGCGCCGATGGAGGAGGTGTTGATCATGATCTCGAAGGCGGCGACGCGGCCTTTGCCATCGGTGCGCGGAAGGAGGATTTGCGAGATGACGGCTTTGAGGTTCGTGGAGAGCTGCGCGCGGATCATCTGCTGCTGATCGGCGGGGAAGGCGTCGATGATCCGATCGACGGTGCGCGCGGCGCCGGTGGTGTGGAGCGTCGCGAAGACGAGGTGGCCGGTTTCCGCGGCGGTGATCGCGGTTTCCATGGTCTCGAGGTCGCGCATTTCGCCGACGAGAATGACGTCGGGATCCTGCCGCAGCGCACGCCGGAGGCCTTCAGCGAAACTCGGCACGTCGGTGCCGACTTCGCGCTGATTAATCATCCCGCGAAGGTGGTCGTGGAAGTATTCGATCGGGTCCTCGATCGTGATGATGTGGTGATCGATGGTGGAATTGATCAAGTGCAACATCGAGGCCAGCGTGGTGGTCTTCCCCGAACCGGTCGGCCCAGTGACGAGGATGAGTCCACGTGGCAGCTGCAGCAGCTCGAGAACGGATTGCGGGAAGCCGATTTGCTCGAGCGTCAGGAGTTTCTTCGGGATGAGCCGGAGGACCATCGCGAGCGCGCCTTTTTGCCGATAGACGCTGCAGCGGAAGCGGTTGTCGCCGCGAAACGAGAGACCGAAATCCACGCTCCCTTCGGTGTTCACCCGCTGGTAATTCGCATCGCTGGTGATCGAGCGCGCGAGGGTCTCGGTATTCTCCGGCGTGAGCGCCGGCATGTTCATCTTCAGCAAGTGCCCGTGGAGCCGGATCGCGGGCGGCGCACCGACGGAGATGTGTAAGTCGGAACCGCCTTCGTCCACCACGAGTCGGAGCAGGTCTTCCATCGGGACGAGACCGCCGGTGCCGGGGGGAAGAATCGGAGCGACGGGGCCACTTGCCGGCGGCGGCGCTCCGGTCTTGCGGAAATCAAAGAGGGCCATGGGGACGGCGACGCTACACGACGTGGCGGAGCGGTGTCACCGGATTGTTCGGCGACTCGTGGCAAGCGCGGCGCCCTTCACAAAATCCTGAGCGCCTTCTTCCCGAGCAAGGTGCAGGGGATGACAATCGCGAGATAGCCGACGAGCCACGCGGGAAAGCCGATCGCGCTGAAGCCCGGCACGAACCCAAACAATCGCACCTCGCGCAGGCGGAGCTCGGTGGTGATGCCGCATTCGTCGTGAGTCGTGCGCGGCGCCTCGTAGATCCCGGTGCCGGCCCGCACGAGATGTTGAATGGTGGTCTTCTCGAACCGCAGTCGCAGACGATACGGCTCATCACTCGCCTGCGCGCTCAGCCACCAGCTCGCGCCTGCGCCGGCCGGAACAGCGCGGACTTCTTGCACCCAGCCGCTGGCCGCAGCCACGCCCTCCAGGGGCACGAGGTGGGCAATTTTTCCAACCGCCGAAACCGGAAACGCGGCGACGAATTCGAATCTTTCGCCCGCCTTGACCGGGTGAAATTCGAGGCGGTGAACCGCCCACATGGCCAGCAGGACGATCGGAAGGAGCGAGGCGAGCAAGGGGCGCCCTTCCTGCCGAAGCTGCTTCATTGAGATCATCCCGAGCGTGGCGCGATGCCGCTGGATCGCCGCCCGATCGGCTCGGCTCTTCGCCTCGCGGATCAGGCTTTTCAGCCGGCGCTTGTCGGCAGCGCAGCATCGCAGCAGGTCCTGATCGGTGGTCCAGACGCGCACCGCCGTAAGCACCAGGGCGGAGCCGATCGCAACGGTGAAGATCTGCACGTCCGACGGCAGGCGCAGCAGCCAGCCGAGCAGGAGGTCCATGAAGCGGACGATCGCGTGGGTCACTGTTTCGAGCACGTTCAGGAGGCGGCGAGTTTCGTGATTTTCCCGCTGTGCCCGTCGACGCGAATCCGATCCCCCGAGCGGAGAAAGCTCGTCGCGTTCGGGCACACGATCGCCGGGATTCCAAAATCGCGGGCCACGATGGCGCCGTGGGACAGGACGCCTCCTCGCTCCACGATCAAGCCGCGCGCATTGATGAAGAGTGGCGTCCACCCGGGATCCGTCGACGGGCAGACAAGCACGTAGTCGATGCCGAGTGCCGCGACTTCGCGCGGATTGAAAACAATCCGCGCAGTGCCGCTGGCGACGCCACCGGAGACGGGCTCGCCCTGCCATTCGGTGGCAGTTTCGATCACCGGCGGGATGCCGAAGCCGCCGAGATGCTCGGAATCGATGACGTCCGGCAGCTCCAGTCGCTGTTGGGCTTTCCAACGAAGCTGCCGACGCGCAATCTTCGCCAGCAGCTCCGCGCGCGCGGTTTCGAACTGCGCAAGTTCATCCAGGTGAAGATAGAAGACGTCGTTGCCGAGCTCCCACCGTCGGCCAAGCTCGACGAGCGCGCTGCGGATCAGCTCGTAACCCATCATCAGGTAATGCTTCGCGGTTTCCCGATACGGGAGGAGGGCACGAGCGCCCTGGAGATGCTGCTCGATCTCCTCGCGCAACGAGCTGCCGCCGCATTTGGCGAGCGTGCCTGGCAGGGCCGCACGCGCCGCTTCGAAGCGACGGACGTTTTCCTGATGGCTCTCAACCATCGAGCGGCCTGGTGCCCGCTGCAGCTGGGCGATGACCTGTTCGAGGTAGGTCGCGTCTTCACGCCAGCGGGGCTCGGAGAGCTCCATCTCGCCAGTCGTTCGATGGCCGTAGCGGTCGAGGAAATCGGCGAGCGTCTCTCCTCCTTGGGCGACGCGGTAAAGCATCGCGTCCTGCTCGTAAGTGGAATCATTCTCGAGCGCCATGGTGAGCGTCGCGGCGAGCGCCGAGCCTTCCTCTTCACCCATCAGCTGCACCAGCAAACCGGTTAGCTTCGCAAGCGATGCGCCACCAAAAAACGCCGGCTTGAGCGACTCCTTGCCGAACTCATCCAGCACTCGTCCGCGGCGCGCGTGCATTTCCTGCACAACCTCCGAGGTCGCGAGACCCGTCAGGTCCTGCTCGCGCTTCAAGCGCACGTAATCGAGATACGGCGGCAGCACTTTTTGATCGAAATGCGCCTTGGCGCTTCCGCGCAGCCGCTTGATCTCGCGCGACGAACGGACCATTGAAAGAACTGCGGCTGGCAACTTGAGAAGCAGCTTCTCCGTAGCTCGGGAGGGCTCGAATTTGGTCGGCGCGGCGTCGAGCTCGGCTGGATTCTTCGCCACCGCGTCGAGGTCGTAGCTCATGGGCATCCCATCCCAAAAAAGCTGCGCAAGCCGCTCCGGGTCGGCGTAAATGCGTCCGCAGATTAGCTCGAGAAAACCGCGGGCGCAGACCTCCGCGGAAGGGCGGTATCCGAAATCGCGATACATCAGCCCGTAGCCACCCGAGCCGCTCATGAAGTTGCGCACAATGTCCCACGTGAGCGGCTTCGGCGCCCGCAACGTCTCGCGCAAATTATGCGTAACCCAGATGCGCCGCTTGCCGGCCGCGAGTCCGCGCAGGCGAAGCACGGTTTCCTCGCGTGCGGTTTCGGCGTCTTCCGCGATGTCGAGCCCACGAATCCCCCGGGCCTGCAGCAGCGCGAACTGCCCGTCCGCCCATCCCCACTCGATGTCCATCGGCTGACCAAAGTGCGTCTCCACTTTCAGCGCGAGCGCCGCCAGTTCGGCGATTTGCGGTGAGGAGAGAGTCAGCGCCTCGGCATCGTGCGGGGTCGCGTCGCCCAATGCCGCAATTGCAGCCCCTTTGCTCCCGCGGAATGTCTCGATCGCAGTGAAATCGTTGCGCTTCACCATGAAGCGGTCGGGCGTGACATCGCCGGAGACGACCGATTCGCCGAGACCGAACGCGCTTTCGATGATCATTCGTTGCGCCGCAAGGTTGTTCGGGTCCTGCGTGAAAACGATTCCGGAGACCCGCGAGGGAAACATCACCTGCACGTTCACCGCGGTGCCCGCCAGGCCGCGGACATCGTGCCGTTTCCGGTAAGCGATTGCGCGCTCGCTGCTCCACGACCGAAACACCGCATCGATGCACTCCGCGAGCAATGTGCGCGGGGCGCTCGGAAAGGGCCGCGCCGTGACGGCCGTGAACTTCTCGATGATCGCATACGCACGCTCCGCTGACGCCCGGGCGTCATTCGGCGTTGGATTGACCGCGGTAAGCGTCTTCGCGAACGCTTCGAGAAACTGGACGCACACGAGCCAGAACTGGGGCGTGTCGCCAACCTCAGCAGCAAGCTCCGGGTGAATCCCGCAGTTCAAGAGCGTGTCCATCATCCCCGGCATGGACATCGCCGCACCGGAACGGACGGAGACAAAGAGCGGGTGCGGCCCGCGACCAAACTGACGGCCCGTCTGTTTCTCGAGCCGGCAAAGGTGGGTATCGATCTCGGCCGCGAGCTCATCGGGCCAGCGCTCACCGTGCTCGAGGAAATACCGGCACGCTTCGGTGGTGATCGTAAACCCCGGCGGGACGCGCAGCCCGGCGCGGCTCATCGCGGTGAGGCTCGCCCCCTTTCCGCCAAGCAATTCGGACGCTTCAGCCGCGTCCGGCGGGAGCGTTTCGTCGAACGCATAAACCCAGCGGCGTGCGCTCACGGGATGGGGTTCCCCGCGCGCACGAGGCCGCCCTTCTCGGTCGCGAACCAAACCGAGCCGTGTGCCATGATCATCGGCGAAGTGAGCGTGCCGAGCTCGGTGGTCGCCATCCACAGCTCGGCGGTTTTGTTTGCAAGGTCGAAGCGCATCAACCCTTCCGCCGCGCTGTAGAGCAGCGCGCCCGGCGCGCGCAACGGCGGAAGGTCGGGCGTTGCACCCGGCTGCCGCGCGTGGATCTCACCGCTCTGCGGGTCGACGACGATGAGCTCCCCGATCGAGTTCACGGCGCATACGGAATCACCCGTGAGCACGAGTGCGCTCTTTACGGGTCCGACCTCGATTTGCCGGAGGGGCAGACCGTCGATCAGCCGATGCGCCGAGATTCCCTGCGCTGTGCCAAAGAGGATTGTTTTCCGATAGATGACCGGGCCGGTAAGCGGCCGCTCATCAACCGGGACGCGCCACAGCGTCTTCCCCTCGAGTTCATCGAGGGCAACGAGCGCGTCCTTCGTCGTGGCGAACACCATCCCGTGAGCGACGGCCACGGGACCGGAGAGCCGAGCGATGATTCCGCCGGAAAAGGCTTCTTGCGCCAGACGGGACCCCACATCGAGCAGCTCCGCCCAGCGTGTTCCGCCGTCGAAATCGAAACTCGTGAGTGTGCCCGCGCCAAGCTCGACCAGCACGGCCGCACGCGTGAGCGTCAGAGAATCGGACCCGCCGGGAGCGTTTGTCTCCGTCCATAGCCGTTCCCCATTCGCCGCATTGATTAACCGCATCGTCACCGCGTTTTCGATCCCGCCGCTCCCCGTCGCCCGCGCGGAGGGATGTGCGATCGCGAGATGTGTCTCCGAAGCCGCGAGCGACGGAGCCACGGCCTGCTCCCGTTCATGAAACCACTCTTCCACCGGAGCGGCGGTGCTCTGCGGATTGATGCGCAAACAGGCGACGCCTTTCCGCGAACCGTCGACCACCGCCACAAAGAGCTTGGTCGAGTTTGCTGCTGCAGGCGCAGTGATCGGCGGCGCTCCTCCATCGCGTGCCGGTGGCCATTGCGAGAGGATCTCGCCACGTTCCGGCAAGGGAGCTTCATCGAGATTTCCGCCCACGCCCGCGCCGCCAAGATGCCCCGCCCACACAGGAGGATCGACGACACCGGGAGGACGGCCAACACAAAGCACCCCATCTGCCGGCGAGCCGAGGTAAACGCGGCCGCGCGCAATACTCGGCGAGCTTAGAAACATGCCTGGTGCGGCCAACCTCGTTTCCCAGGCCGGTTGCAAGCTTGCCTGATCCAGAGCGACGAGACGCCCATCCAATCCGGCGACATACACGTGCGCCAACGTCACCGCGGGGGACGCCAGGATCGGCGCTGCGTTTCGCCATACAGCCAGTTCGTTCCCGTGGAAATCGAGACTGTAAACAAGACCAGCCGAACCGCCGCGAGTTGCGAAAAAGAGCCGCTCCTCTCCCGCAGCGATCGCTCCCAATACGGCATGGTCGGCCTTGAACCGCCAATCGACGCGCTGCGTCGCGAGATCGATACACCAGACTTCACCATGCAACGGCAGGTCGCCGGCGCCTTTCGCGCGTAACTCCTCGGCACTCTCCACGAAATTGCCGTGCCCCATCCCAACGAGGAGCTTTCCCTTTGCGATCGTCGGAGGACCGAAAACGGGGAACGGCGTCGCGACGCGCCAAAGCTCCCGGCCGCTAGCCGCATCGACGCAGACGACCGCTTGACCTTTCAGACCAAGACCCAGGTAAACGCGTCCTTCGTGCACAACCGGCGCGCTCTCGGCGTCGGGATATTTTTTACCATCGAGGTGCCAGAGCATCACCGGACTTCCCTGCGCGTCCGGCTCGAGTGCGAAGCAGTAGTAGCCGTCGTTGCCCGCTCCGATGTAGGCGCGGCCATCGGCGATCGCAGCGGAAGATTCGACGTGGCTTTTCGTCCGATAGCTCCAGAGCAGCGCACCGCCGCGCGTCACGTCGAGACAACTGATCCGACCGTCCTCGGTCTGATGCAGTCCCTCGCCAGTGAGAAGATATTTCCCCGAGACTGCCGGCGAGGAAAACGTCGCGCGAAATCCGTTAGGCGCGTTTTTCCAGACGACGGCGCCGGTATCGGCATCAAGGCAGTAGATTGCACCACGCGTCGAGAAAACGCCTACTTCCGCGGAGGTGATGTAGACGCGGTTACCGACAACCGCCGGCGACGAGTGGAAGGTTTTCGCTTCACTCGCAAAGGCCCAGTTCATCCCGCCCTCGAGGGGCTCGGCGCTTCCCGCGGCGACTCCTGTCCGGGCGATTCCGCCGCGGAACATCGGCCAGTCCTGCGCCGCCGCTTCGGTGCTCCCCGCGACGCTGGCGGAACGCCTCCAGACGGACCGCGCGGCGAACACCGACCCGCTCACGATTGCGATGATCAGCAGGAGCGAAAGCTTCAGCCGCCAGAGGAGCGCGAGCGCGAGCTTGAAAGTGCTCGGCTTAAAGA
>Ga0136611_10001057_pt1 | contig 18808 bp, 16 predicted proteins | sample AntDrymUQ2232306_2_FD_106645 | JGI IMG/M metagenome (GOLD analysis project Ga0136611, IMG submission 106645) | Polar desert sand microbial communities from Dry Valleys, Antarctica - metaG UQ223 (23.06) | ecosystem: Environmental > Terrestrial > Soil > Desert | place: Antarctica: Dry Valley...
ATATATCAGAACTATAATTCATTTAAGTTTTGAACTCTGTGCTGTTTGCCACCTTTTTCTGTTATTTTTAAAAAAAATCAGCGGTCAACTTTAAATTTACATGAATAACAATAACTTACCTACTCTACTATACCCAGAAATCGCACCTTACCGGCAAGGATCACTATCCCTGGACAAATTACACACCATGTACTGGGAAGAATCGGGCAATCCCTCCGGCATACCTGTCGTATTGCTTCATGGTGGACCCGGAGCGGGAGCAACACCCGCGCACCGGCGCTTCTTTGATCCGACATATTATCGTATTGTCATTTATGATCAAAGAGGCGCGGGACGTTCAACGCCACTTGGCGAGATACGCGATAATACAACGCTTCATTTAATTAGTGACTTGGAATTGCTCCGGCAACATTTAGGAATTGCCCAATGGCTCGTATTCGGGGGTTCATGGGGCAGCACATTGGCCCTTGCCTATGGCGAAGCACATCCTGAATGCTGTTTGGGTTTTATCCTGCGGGGGATTTTTCTTTGCCGCAAAGCGGAAATTGACTGGTTTCTCTATGGATTACGCACCTTATTCCCGGAAGCCTGGCGCGAATTTGTCGCGCCACTGTCCGCCGCGGAGCACAATGACATACTTCCCGCATATTACCAGCGTTTAATGAATCCTGATCCGGCCGTCCACATGCCCGCCGCACGCACGTGGAGTACCTATGAAGGTTCCTGCTCGACGTTATTGCCGAATCCGACCACGGTCAGTTATTTTGCCAGTGATACCGTGGCATTAGGGCTTGCACGTATGGAAGCGCATTACTTCAGCCACAATATCTTTTTACCGGAAAATTCATTACTGGATAATGTATACAAACTGCACAACATCCCCACCACTATCGTGCAAGGCCGCTATGATGCAGTCTGTCCGATCCTCAGCGCCGATGACCTGCATCACGCATGGCCACAGGCTGAGTACATCATTATTGACGATGCAGGCCATTCCGTCTGGGAACCTGGCATACAGGCGGCACTGATCAAAGCAACAGATAGATTCAAAACGCAAAGCTTTTAAAGATGCAATCCGCACTCAGTCTTTGGCTTTCCCATCCAGCGACCAGTGCGGCCTTCGCCTTTCACAGTACAATGCGTGCAACCAATGGAAGAATAGCCACCTTCCACTAACGGGTGGAACGGTAGATCATGCTCGCGAATATACGCGTCGCGCTCTTCACGCGTCACATCAATCATTGGATTGAACTTGATAATCCCACGGCGCTCCTCAAAAATATCCAGACCGGCACGGTGATCCGTCTGCCAATTCATCAGACTCGATATCCAAATATCGTAATTGGGTTTGATCGCTTCCAGCGGGTTAATCTTGTTAATCGTGCAGCAAAAATCCGGATCCGTTTCATACAGTTTTTCTTTTTTGCTGTATTGATGCTGATAATCATCCGCTCTCAGATCCTCAACGTTCAGATGGTAAAGCTTGATCAGATAATCGCGATACATCAGGGTTTCCGGAAAATGAAAGCCGGTATTAATAAAAAAAATAATCTGTTCCGGCCGAATGCGGGAAATAATATGCAAAAAATAGGCAGAAGTCGCCGCAAAGGAAGACGTCACCATAATTTTTTCAGACCGGAAATCCGTGTAAATTCTGCGCAAACGCGCTTCAAAATTGAGCGGACGATAACGATCATTCAACTCGATGATGGCTTGCGCGCTTAAGCCCGCACTGTTGCTCGGACTTTGAATTATTTCTGCTGCTTCAGACATAGAAAATTACTCATTCGTTAGAAAATGCAAGATACTAACAATGTGCGGATTGATTCAGATTTATCCATAGCGTTGTAATAAGGTTAACTCACAAAAACGGGCACAACAGCTCAGACTCAACTAGCTTCGTATCTCTGCAATTAACCGCTGATCTAGATCACCACAATATCCGCATTGGTCATACTCAATCCAACGCCTACTATAGCAATCTGTACCGCAGTCCCCACACCATTGCCATCCGCATCATATAGCAATTCACCCGCTACACTGTCGTAGATGATGAAATCATCAGCATCCAATGCTTGTGTGCCAATTCTGAATCTGCTCGCTGCTAATGTACCCGTCGCCGTTAATGCCGTAAATACAGCATTTTCCAACTGGATAGTGTCATTTGCCACGTTATAGTCAGTAATCGTGTCAATATGGCCTGCTGTAGTAAACTTGAAGAGATCGTTACCCGTTCCGCCTGTTAAAATATTGCTGCCTGCACCCCCATCAAGGACATCATTACCGGCTCCTCCATCTAACTGATTATTGCCTGCGTTTCCAATAACCTTGTTCGCCAGAGCATTACCTGTGCCATTGATCGCCAGTGAACCCGTCAATGTGAGATCCTCCACATTGGCTGACAGGGTGTATGCCACACTGCTGCTGACTTTATCAGTACCTTCATTAAGATTCTCAGTGATCACATCATTCACATTGTCAACAGTATAATTATCATTACCCAATCCACCAATCAAAGTATCTGCACCAAGAAATCCACTGATTATGTCGTTACCGGCACCCCCACTGAGTATATTGTTAGCTGCATTTCCAGTAATGGCGTTAGCCAGATCATTACCAGTGCCATTGATCGCCTGTGAACCAGTCAACGTGAGGTTCTCCACATTGACTGGCAAAGTATACGTGACGCTGCTGCTGATTTTATCAATGCCCTCATTGAAGTACTCTACAACGACGTCGCTCGCGATGTTAACAATAAAAATATCATCGCCCAATCTCCCGATTAGGGTATCTGCTCCAACACCTCCGTTGAGTGTGTCGTTACCAGCACCTCCATCCAGAGCATTATTCTGTGTATTGCCTGTCAAGCTATCGTTATAGTCACTGCCGATCAGATTATTGATGTTAGTCAGTGTATCCAGTCCCGCACCACCGGTGTTCTGCTGACTGGTGATAAGCAGAGAAACTGTTACTGGAGCGGCTGCATAAGCATAACTTACTGTATTGTTAGACGATATACCGGACAGAGTATCATTTCCGTTCGTACCTATCAGTAATTGACCTGCGTTAAATGCTGTCGCTGCAACCGTTAAAGGCGCACTGACACTTAATCCATCTGAGTCAGTGGCTTTCACAATCAGCGAATAAGTTCCACGATCTTCAAGACCCGGTGATCCTGTTATTAGCCCAGAAGCTGCGTCCACCTGTATCCAGGCTGGCAAGGGATTGCCATTGGCTAAAGTAGCACTGTAACTCAGGGAATCAGAAACATCCACATCACTAAATGAAGTACTTACATTGTAATTCCAATCAATCGTCCCGTATTGTACTGCCTGATCAACTAAAGGAGCTATCAGAGTTGGAGCATGATTGATTCCAGCAGCAACGGGAGTTAACTCAACAACCGTTTCAACAGCTATCCCATTAGCATCATAGCGCTGCGCATAGACACCTTGGCCACTGCCATCCTGATTACTTGAACTCCAGCTCACTACAAATCCACCATTAGTCAAGCCAATTACTGAGGGGTTAGTCTGATCGCCGGTTATAAAAGTATTCACCTTGAATTCACTACCTTGAGCCACACCATTAACATTATAGCGTTGCGCATAAATGCCCGTACCACTACCATCCTGACCCGAAGAGGCCCAGGTCACTACAAATCCATCACCATTGAGTGCGGCGATTGAGGGATCAGTTTGATCGCCGGCTATAAAAGTATTCACCTTAAATTCACTACCTTGAGCCACACCATTGAAGTTATAACGCTGCGCATAAATGCCCGCACCATTGCCATCCTGACCCGAAGAGGCCCAGGTCACTACAAATCCATCCCCACTGAGTGCGACGATTGAGGAGTCAGTTTGATCGCCGGCTATAAAGGTATTCACCTTAAATTCGCTACCTTGAGCCACACCATTGACGTTATAACGCTGCGCATAAATGCCTGTACCACTGCCATCCTGAGCTGAAGATTCCCAGCTCACCACAAAACTGCCATTGCTCAGGGCCGCGATCGAAGGATTCGTTTGATCAATGGTCGTATAGGTATTCACTCTAAATTCACTGTCTTGCGCTATCCCATTCGTATCATAACGCTGGGCATAAATACCCAAGCCACTGCCATCTTGGCCGGTTGATGACCAGGTCACTAAAAAGCCGCCATTGCTCAATGCCGTGATTGAAGAATTAGTTTGATCAATGGTCGTATAGGTATTCACCTTAAATTCACTGCCCTGGGCTACGCCATTCGCATCATAGCATTGCGCATAAATACCCAAGCCACTGCCATCCTGAAGGGATGCCCAACTCACCACAAAACCGCCATTGCTTAGTGTAGTAATTGAAGCATCATACTGATCAAAGGTTGTATAAGTATTGACCTTAAATTCACTGCCCTGAACTACCCCGCTGGCATCATAACGCTGGGCATAAATGCCCACGCCACTGCCATCCTGACCTGAAGATTCCCAGGTCACCACAAATCCGCCATCAGCCAATGCAGTAATCGAAGCGTTTTGTTGCGAGTTAGGCGCATAAGTATTCACTCTAAACTCATCGCCCCTGGACAAGATATTTATTGTGAAATCACCATCCGCAAAACGCAACACCATGGAGTCAGAGAGTGTATCAATACCTTCATCTCCATTGGATGTATTAGTGTCGTTCACAATGATTCGGCCGGGTGGATTGAGTGAGACTGCATAATCAGATCGGTCACCTGAATAGACTGCTACATCACTGCCGTCACTACCTATCAGTGTATCGTTACCCCCTCCTCCATAAAGTAAATCATTATCGGCTCCGCCATTCAGCGTATCGTTGCCGAATCCACCTTGCAAAGAATCATTCCCCGCCATGCCCATCAGATTAACTGGCAGATTTATTAACGGATTCATTATTGTTGCTACATTGAGATGATCGCCATTAGCACTGCCTGTCAACACCAGACTCCCAGCTATTCTTCCTTCAGCATCATAGCGCTGGGCATAGATACCATTGCCACTACCATCCTGACTCAAAGACTCCCAACCCACCACAAATCCACCATCGGCCAGAGCAGTGACTGATGGATCACTTTGCGTGCTGGTTAAATAAGTATTAACTCTGAATTCGCTACCTTGAGGCACGCCATCCGCATCATAACGCTGGGCATAGATACCATTGCCACTACCATCCTGACCATTGGACATCCAGACCACCACAAATCCACCATCGGCCATAGCAGTGACTGATGGATCACTTTGCGTGCTGGTTAAATAAGTATTAACTCTGAATTCGCTACCTTGAGGCACGCCATCCGCATCATAACGCTGGGCATAGATACCATAACCACTACCGTCCTGCCCAGCAGACTCCCATGTCACCACAAATCCACCAGTGTTCAAGGCGGTGATTGATGGATCAGTCTGATCGCCGGCTGTGTAAGTATTGACCCTGAATTCACTGCCTTGAAGCACGCCATCCACATCATAACGCTGAGCATAAACACCCAAGCCGCTGCCATCCTGACCGTTAGATACCCAACTCACCACAAATCCACCATTATTCAGGGCAGTGATCGAAGCGTTTTGTTGTGAACCAACCGTATAAGTATTGACTTTGAATTCACTGCCCTGAGCTGTCCCATTTACGTCATAGCGATGAGCATAAATACCCAGCCCACTACCATCCTGACCATTAGAATGCCAACTCACCACAAAGCCACCATTGCTCAGAGCGGCAATCGAAGCATTTTGTTGCGAGCTGGTGGTATAAGTATTGACCCTGAATTCACTACCTTGGGGCACACCATCAACATCATAACGCTGAGCATAAATGCCATAACCGCTGCCATCCTGGCCACTAGACATCCAGCTCACCACAAAGCCGCCATTGCTCAGAGCGGTAATTGAAGCATTTTGTTGCGAGCTGGTGGTATAAGTATTGACCCTGAATTCACTACCCTGGGACACGCCATTCACATCATAGCGCTGGGCATAAACACCATGGATATCACCATCCTGACCGGTAGACACCCAAGTCACCACAAACCCGCCATTCGTCAGTGCAGTGATTGATGGATCAGATTGATCGTTGGCGGTAAAGGTATTAACCCTAAATTCATTACCCTTCTGAGCGATTCCGATATTGCCATCAGCAAAACGTGCAATTTCAATACTGGAAAGAATATCCGTACCTTCATCTCCGTTAGCAGTGTTCATATCACGTACAGTGATCTGACCACTTGAGTTGAGTAAAAACGCATAATCATCCTGATTACCTGAAAAAATCGCGATATCGTTGCCCGTACCTCCTACCAACGTGTCATTACCGCTATCCCCCGTCAATATGTCATCATCAGCACCTCCAGTCAGCACATCATCGCCTGGCGTACCTGTAAAAACTGCCAAGACACCACCATAGGATAATTGCAATGTTGTTGATTTGATCAATCCTGCATGCGCTTCCAGTAACCAGTTCCCGCCCAAATCAGCAGCACCAGTCAGCGTGGTAGAAGCGGCAACATTCACTCCGCTTAATCGGGCCAGTTGTTCGATAAACATTCGTCCGGTCTTTCCTTGAGCCACCTCACAACCATAGAGCAGAATATCGCCGCTATGCCCCAGGTGCCTACCGATCTGCGCTAATTGCTCAGCATAATCCACCAGATGGGTACTGTTTAATTCACACGAACCCAACATCAACGTACCCGGCATCCCATGCGAGATAATGTCCATCGCATCCAAATCCATTTTGCCTCGCAGTGCAGCAAGTATCTGTATCACCCCATCTTGATCCGCATCCAGCACAACTATCTCTGAACCAGAGGGTAACTGTGAAATCAGCCTTTGATAATCGGCTACATTTGAATTAATAAATATGATGCGAGATGACATGAGTGCTCCCTTAAAGAGAAAGGTAGTTAATTCTTATTGGTCTAGTCTTAAGTTTAGGCTACATCGCAATAAACTTGGCATATCTGTAATACTATAAAGTGCAGTGACTTCAAATTTCACTTGATTGGGTCTATAGATTCAAGAACGAGCGCGACTCGCTCCCTTATCTCTATTCTATACTTATGATTCCCCTAAAAAAACAGTAGATTTCTCCCTTTTTTACACATACATACTACTGCTATCCGCTAAAAAGATGGGACACTTGTACCATACGCTCCCCCGTAAATGCATTTGTGGAATTCAATTGAAGAGCTTGGAAACCAGCGCTCAATAACATTTTACGACAGTAAAATGGATATATAACCATCCTTCGCCGCCTATCAGAAATCTCCCGAATATCCTGTATGTTGTTAAACACTCTTAAATGTTCAAAAAAATCTTCTGGTCCAGATTACTGAGATTCCGAGCTATGGCCGCCAATACTCGAAACTTTAACGATAGTGAAATAGTATTGACATCAGCATGTCATCAGTGGCTGTTAACATTTCAATAGCATAACTCGAACATAGTATTTGTACGGTTTATGCTGATTGCAACCGATGCATTAATGATCACTCTCGTAGTGGTATTAATGGACCTTATGATACTTAAAAAATAAATTGGAGCCACCTATGAAAATGCAAAAAATGTCATTTCTTATTTTAGTTGCTGCATTGTTCCTGACCAGTGTCAACGTGATGGCAGCATGCGCACCACAAGTTCAAGCTAAATTAGCCGCAGCACCCTATGCTACTTTGAACGCTATACTTACCCCCGCCAAAGTGACCAGCTTCAGAAACAAACTGAACGTAGTTACCAATCAAGCCACTTATGGCACACTGCTCACCGAAGCCAATGCAACAGCTACTCTGATAGCAAATGGCCGCGTCGTTGTAACGCTTCCAGACGGAACCGTAGTGGAGGATACTTCCAAAGCGAATAACACATATGCTGATTATATTGCTAAAGCAATTAATGAGAACCACAACTCGCGCGTTGCCATTTTAGATGCTCAAATCTATGACTGCGGTGTCGGCTTGGAAACCAAAACCAGCACATCAACCGGTGTGGTCGAAGTTTACCTGGCTAAACGCCTCGGTGTATATCTAGATAGCGCCGGAACTGTCAGACTTTCACACAAATAAAAACTAGTTGCTGTAATGATTTTGTTACTCAATTAGCAAGAGTGGGTTGCCGCACGGCAACCCACTTAATCTTTCTACGATAGCCATCACTGATCGATGTGCGACACCATACTGTTTCAGAACGATTCACCATCTGGTTTTCATTACCTCATCCAGAGGTTTCCAACGTAACCGCCTACTTCCATCATCCAAGCTGTCCCCAGATGCACTGCCAAACCACCTACGATGGATTGTGTTCTATGGGCGATAACCCCCAATATCAATCCACCAAAAAAAGATGAGATGCACTCAAACACAGGTTTTCCAAAATGAATGCTGCAATAAAAGGTAGCCATTGGCAAAATAGCCGCCGCTCCTGCATAACGCATAAATGCAAACAGCAGAAATCCACGAAAGAATAATTCGATGGTCACAAAGTCAATTCCATAGCTGATTTCGTACAGCAGCTGATATCCCAGAAGATTGTTTGTGTACGGTGCAATAAAAGCGATTTGCTTTAACCGCGGGTATGCACTTAAAAAATCCGGTTGCATACTGGCAAAAATGATCAGTGGCACCATCAAGCCGAGCATCAAGCCATAGGGGGGCCATTGCAGATTCTTCAATGTTAAACCCCAGAAGTTCTGTTGCGCAGGCAATATCTTAGTTAAAACGATCAATGGAATCAGCACCACTAGGAATTTAAATGGCAGGGTTGTAATCGCCGTCAGATAATCACCCCAGATTCCTTCTATCTTATTTTCCAGTGGATTGACAATACTCACTTTGAGTGCGAACACCGCCGGTGCAATAAAAAGTAGCGACCAAAACATCGGCGTTGTAACTATCATATGTTTTCTGAATAGGATGACAAACAAATACGGAATAATGAAAGCACAGCCGTACACCGCAAAAAGCGCCATGAATTGTTTAAACCGGAAATCAAGACCAACAATTATTTTACTTTCGATACCCAATTGATAGTTAAGGATTACTAGAATACCAATCCATAGCATGCAAAAAAGTAACAGGCATTTATCAATAGCCGAGACATATTCACGCAAATAAACCAGGATAGTTTTCATGTGACAAAGCAAATAGACTGAAGGTTATTGGGTAATAGCGTGTAACTACAGTTTTATGAGTGTTACGAAGTGATGGAGGAAGTATGAGTACGCTTGGCTACTGATTTCCAGGCTGCTTATGACCGGAACGTTAAGTTTATAGACAATCAGTTGATTACAGTATCTTGCATAACCTATTTAAATTAGGTGATGTATTTTCTTAAAAGCAAGGATCTTTTTTCATTTAATTTAAAAATGGTGTTTGGATAGATGTCATCTGTTCCGGAATCTTTCTGGATTCTGCTAGTTTACCCATGACGCGATTCCAGGCTGCTCCGAATACGTCTAGCATATCCCCATAATCCGCTGTGGATTCAGATAAGTCACCCTCTTCCACCGGCACCAGGTGCTTATGGCATTTACAAATCAGTTCCAAAGAATCGTCATAGGCATTCGGATCAAGATTATCCAGAGAGTAAGAACAAAGCAGGGAGAATTCTAGCTTATTGGATAAATCATTCCAAAAATCTTCCATTTGCATAGCCGTATCATACTGACCATTATTCCAGAGCACATTCACCATCTCACCAAAGGCACGCACTTTACCAAATTTTAATTGTGCAGCCTGAATTGGAAGCCCTATGAATTCCTGAAAAGCTGAGTCTTCAAGTTCACCCTCAATCAGGAAGCTTGATAGTAAAAATTCAGCATCGAAGAATTTGATTTGGCCTTGGCTCTTGAAAGTTTGCACATCCAAACCTAATCCATCCATTTTAGATATTACCGCTTGCCTAATAGCAGGTCTGGCGAAAACAATAACCGCTTCATTATTAAGCAAACCCTCTTGAATGTAATGAGTAATTGCTTCTGCTTGAGATGTATCATTCTGACAAACCTGCACAATGTGATTGCCAGCAGAATTTGTTAAATACCACTTCCGATTTGTGTCCATATGCCCTTCCACAAATATTTAATACGTTTAGTTTAAAACACTGAATACGGAAATGCTATACAACAATAATAAAAAAGTGCTAAATCATGGTTCATTGACTTGTGACAGTTAGATTTCGATGTCTGGCGTATGGAATAGCAGGTGTAAATCTTCTTTACCATGCCAGCAAAACGCGATCCGCGTATAGCATCCAACCAACACGCAACTTGAGTTCGTCTCACCCTAACCTGCGTGGCGATATTTCGATACAAAATGATACGTAAGTTGGATAATCCAGTCTCGTAGACAAGCTCCAAGATTTTCGCTATGTCATTAGACCAACCTTGAATCTATCGCTTAGTGTGGTAATGTGCATCATTTGACAAACATTTGAGAAGAAAAAACCAGCAATGCATGCAGAAGCTATTGAATTTGAACAATATGGCCAATTGCAGGATGAAATCTGTGCTCAGCGTATTATTGCTGCCAAGAATATTCTCGGCAAGCGTGCTGTCATTCTGGCTCATCACTATCAACGTGCAGATGTATACCGGCATGCCAATCTGACGGGCGATTCCTTAAAACTCTCTTTTCTTGCAGCGCAGACTGACGCTGATTATCTGGTTTTCTGCGGCGTTCACTTCATGGCTGAAGTTGCAGATATCCTCTCCAATCCGGAACAAATTGCTATTCTGCCTGATCTGGCAGCTGGCTGTTCCATGGCAGATATGGCCAATCTCTCCAATGTAGAACGGGCTTGGCGTGAACTCGCGGAAATACTGGATCCCGATGAAACAATTACGCCCGTGACCTATATCAATTCCGCGGCCGATCTCAAAGCTTTCTGTGGCGAGCACGCAGGTATTGTCTGCACTTCCAGTAATGCCAGTAAAGTTCTGCAGTGGTCATTCAAGCAACGGGAAAAAGTTTTGTTTTTCCCCGATCAGCATCTGGGTCGTTGGAGCGGGCATCAGTTGGGTATTCCACTCGAAGACATGCCAATATGGAATTTTGATGAACCCATGGGCGGATTGACTATAGAGCAAATTAAGAAAGCTAAAGTTTTATTATGGAAAGGTCACTGCTCCGTTCATCAAATGTTTCAACCGCAGCATATTATTCGTTTTCGTAATCAACATCCCGATGGCATTGTCATCTCTCATCCGGAATGCAGCTATGAAGTTTGCAAAGCATCGGATTATGTCGGCTCAACCGAATACATCATTAAAACTATTGCAGCCGCAAAAAGCGACACACGTTGGCTGGTAGGCACTGAACTCAATCTGGTCAGCCGGATCACTGAAGAATTCAAATCACAGGGAAAAATTGTTCAATTCATGTCACCGATGGTGTGTATGTGTTCGACGATGGCACGAATTGATCCGCAGCACCTGGCCTGGACACTGGAAAATCTCGTCAATGGCAATGTCGTGAATCAAATCAAAGTCCCGCAAGACGAAGCCATACTTGCAAAACTGGCACTGGATAGAATGTTAAAAATTTCATAGCCATGCACCCAGGGTCTGAAAATCTGCAAATTACCCGCATCAACACGCTAAAGATTTCTCCACTATTAACCGGTCATAATGATGCTTGCTGCACTGGCAACGAATTAATCCCTACATGAGAAATTTCCATTTTGTTGATTGTAACCATATCACCCTGCTGCACAATGGCGAGGAATACTTTCCGGAATTGGAAGCGGCGATAGAAAAAGCAAAATTTGAAATACACATTGAAGCTTATACTTTTGAATATGACGCCATCGGCAGCAAAATTTCTGAGGCTTTAAAACGCGCAGCACAACGCGGTGTATCCGTACATCTGCTCGTAGACGGTTTTGGTTCCAAAAATCTCTCACGTAATGAAATACAAGACATGCTGGAGGCTGGTATGCAAGTATTGATATTCAGACCGGAGTTTATTTTTTCAATACCGCGTCGTCACCGCCTACGTCGAATGCATCGCAAATTAGTCATTATTGATGCACAGATTGCTTTTGTCGGTGGAATTAATATCATTGACGATCAACATAATCCGGAAAAACTGACACCGCGTTTTGATTATGCTGTTGCTATTCAAGGTCCATTACTCGTCCAAATACATAAAGCTGTGAAGCATTTATGGATGTTAGTCGCATGGGTGCATTTAAAGAAACGCTGGATTATTCCTGCCACCATAAAACCAACGGACACGCCTTATGGGGATCAAAAAGCTGCATTCGTGATACGCGATAATTGGCGCCATCGTCATAATATAGAACACGCTTATTTAGAAGCCATTAACCAGGCGCATACTGAAATCATTATTGCTAATGCTTATTTTCTGCCGGGAAGAAAGTTTAGCACTGCTCTTAAAAATGCCGCTCAGCGTGGCGTAAATGTTGAGATTCTATTACAAGGCAAAATTGAATATCGCTTACAGTATCATGCGACCCAAGCACTATATGAGAATTTGTTGCAAGCCGGGATAAAAATTTATGAATATAATCGCAGTTATATGCATGCCAAAGTAGCTGTTATTGATCAATATTGGGCAACAGTGGGCTCCTCCAACATTGATCCTTTCAGTTTATTGTTAGCACGTGAAGCCAATATCGTCATTGAAGATCATCACTTTGCAAACGAATTAAGAATCAGTTTAAAAACCGCAATCGCACAGGAATCCCTATCTGTAACACCAGCAGATAAGAACTTCTTTTCGTGGTGCAATTATGTCATTAACTGGCTTAGTTTCTACATCGTACGTATGATGCAAGGCATTCTGGGTTATGACTGGTACGACAATCCATCGTAAATTCTATTTAAAATAGCCAATGACGCCCGCTTGACTTCTCCGTTCAAGTCGAAGCAGATAAAAATGAAACAGATACAATACGCACAGAACAAATCGAATTTGTTACCGGAACAACATAATCAGATTACTGCAGCAGCCCGAATATTATGCAAGGGTGGCACGGTAGCGTTTCCTACTGAAACCGTTTATGGTGTCGGTGCTGATGTCACAAACCTGGATGCCATCCGTAAGATCTACAAAATCAAGCAGCGACCTATCGATCATCCGCTCATCGTACATATTGGTGATATTTCCCATTTGGACTATTGGGCACAAGCAATACCGGAATCCGCCTGGAAACTGGCCAACCACTTCTGGCCCGGGCCATTGACATTGATTCTGCAACGCAGCCACCATATACCGGATAGCGTGACAGGCGGGCAGGATACAGTAGGTCTACGCATACCATCGCATTCCGTTGCACTCGCTTTACTTGCAGCATTGGGGCCGGAGAAGGCGCTGGCTGCACCGTCAGCAAATCGTTTTGGACGAATCAGCCCAACCACAGCAGCGCATGTACAAGAAGATTTGGGTTCCGAGGTCGATATGATTTTGGATGGTGGCGCCTGTGAAGTAGGCCTGGAAAGTACAATCATCAGTTTTTGTGATCAATCCCCCAAAATACTCCGGCCAGGTGGAATCACATTATCTGCACTTGAATCCGTACTCAATAGTCCGATTATTTTGGCCCATAATAAAAGCCAAGCCATACGTACATCCGGGTCATTACCGGCGCATTATGCACCCGCAACACCCTTAAGAATGTATTCGACAGAACAAATATGGCATAGTGCACGTGCATTAGCTGCACAAGGTTTACGAATATTGGTCATTACATGGTCGAGTATTGAGAAATCCCAACCTTCGGATCAATCTATTCAACAATTTTCCATGCCTGCAGATCCAATCGCTTACGGCAAGCAACTCTATGCAAAATTACGCCAGTTTGATCAGGCAGGATTTGATTATATGCTTGTCGAAGCACCGCCTGATCAGCTCAGCTGGTTAGCCATTGTTGATCGTCTGCAACGCGCCAGTTATCATTCATCTGACAAAAACTGAAATCAACTCATACAATGAATACAAATAACGAACTACGGGCTGTACTATTTGATGTGGATGGTACGCTTGCTGATACAGAGCAAGATGGCCATCGTCTTGCTTTCAATGCTGCATTCAAACAGCTTAATCTCGATTGGCATTGGGACATCGACCTATATGGCGAATTACTGCAGATCACGGGCGGAAAAGAACGGATCCGTCATTACATGGAAAAATATGCGCCCGCTGCACTCAATAAAAACGATTTGACCGACTGGATCATCAGTCTGCACAAAACCAAAACCAAGTACTTTGAATCACTGATGGAAAACGGCAGCATTCCATTACGCCCCGGTGTCGCACGATTAATTCATGAGCTGCGTCAGGAAAGAATAAGACTCGCGATTGCAACCACAACGACGATGGAGAACGTCACCGCCTTATTAAAATCAACATTAGGTGAAGCGTCTATTGATTGGTTCGATGTGATTGGCGCTGGTGATATTGTACCCATGAAAAAACCGGCCCCTGATATTTACCATTGGGTACTCAATCAACTCCAATTAACCGCGCAGCAATGTATCGCAATAGAAGATTCTGAAAATGGACTAAAGTCTGCGCTAGCTGCAAACCTCCCGACACTCATTACCGTAAGCGGTTATACCCGTTTACAGGATTTTAGCGGTGCAGCGGCAGTTTTATCAGATCTGGGCGAACCATCCCAACCGTTTACTAAAATCAGAGGCACATTTGATCAGCAATGGGTTGATTATCAGATGCTTAGCAAGCTAATAAATTGTTAATTGTACAATTATCGTATAAAAACCAATCCGTTGCGTCTTTATAGGGTGAGATATTTATTAAAATCATATACGGTATAAAATACTAACTTTTATGCTGGCTGATTTGTGCTATAAACAAAATACGCGAAGCTTGTCGAGATTGGATACAGACTTCGTTAATGGGCATTTGGAGTTCTTTTAATCACAATAAGTAAAGGGATAACATTATGAAATTCATGCAGACTATTATTACGATCGGCGTACTGGCACTTTACCTCAATACTCAAGCGATCGCTGCTGAGGTAAATCAACATACCACTGAAGCTATAAAACACGCAGAAGCAGCCCAAACTCATGGTGAAGCGGATCATGTCAAAGCACTACTGGAACATACGCAAGAAAGTCTCACACATGCCAAAGCTGCAGAAAACGAACTGGCTAAAGCCCCTCAACAACACATGACTGAATCAATCAAACATTTGGATGAGGCTATCGCGCATGCCAAACAAGATCATGCGGAGGTAGCCACCAAACATGTCATAGAAGCTTTGAAACATATGCGCGAATCAGCCGCGGAATAGATCAAATCAGCAAAGTAAAATAAAAAAGCGGATTATCGATCCGCTTTTTTATTAAATAGTTTATTTGTGATTCTTATTATGATTGGTTAGGCAGGTATTCCATTGGATCTACTGGTTTACCATGTTTTCGTATCTCAAAATGTAGTTGTATAGTATCTGTATCCGTATTGCCCATTTCTGCAATTTTCTGACCTTTCGTCACCGTTTCCCCTTCTTTCACCAGTATCTTACTATTATGCGCATACGCACTTAGGAACGTACTGTTATGCTTAATAATAATCAAATTTCCATAGCCGCGTAAACCATGCCCGCTATAGACCACTTCGCCTGCAGCAGAGGCTAGAACCGGTTGTCCGACCTGCCCGGAAATCTTTACACCTTTGGAGTTTTTTGAAAAAGGCGATAGCAGTTTCCCAGTTGTCGGCCATATCCACTCCGCATCAGATTGCTGTGGTTCCGGTTGAGGAGCAACTTCAATTCTGGCATTTCTCTCCGCCACCGGAGAAGATGGTAACTTCTGTGCTGGGGACAGATTTGTTGCCGGATCTTTTAGTCGCGCTATATTCTGTTCTGTGAAAGGTAGTTTAAGCCCCTTAGGACTTGTTTTTAGATTTGTTTTTCTAGTGTCACTTTCCCGTGGAACTGCAATAGGTGGCTGTTCGCTTGGTTCAATCGTCGTTTCAACCGGTTGCTGGGGCAAAGCAAATAAAGTAGGTTGCGCATCCTGCACTGGTGTAGATAGATTAAGTCTTTGACCTGGCCTAATAGTTTTAGGATCAACAATACCGTTCCATTCTGCTAGTTTCTTGAAATCAATACCATGATTCAGAGCAATACTGTATAACGTGTCGCCTTTCTGCACGATATAAAACTGATTATTGAGATTACTTGCTTCAGTTGATTTACTCGTTGATCCAGAATCAGTTTTCGCACGATCAACTACGGGTACTGGGGGCTGTGTCGTACTACATCCAATGAGTACAAAGCAGGCTACCAATGACAACAGATAACAATTAAAAGATAGTAATTTTGATTGCCTTACCAAAGAAAAAATCACCTTAATAACGCATCTGCCTATATCGATATCTATTAGCCTCATTGCATTATTCGTCATTTTAATATTCCCTGTATCGTCATTTTTTTACGACACCAGATAGTAAGGGTACAAAATTTACTTCTTCCAGTATAGTTTCAGTGTAGCCTTGGGAATTCCGCTCAATAATACATAAATTCTGCTTTTGGGTTCCTTTGGGGAAGATCATCCTGCCCCCAATAACCAACTGTTCCAATAGTGAAGCGGGGACATGAGTCGTTACCGCCGTCATGATAATACCATCAAATGGTGCAGCTTCTGCCAATCCACGCAAGCCATCCGCATGTCTCAAATGAACATTTCTAATCTGTAATTCTTGCAATCGGATTCGCGTGCGTGTTAATAACGGTCCAATACGTTCTATTGAATAAACTTTTTGTGCAATCTGTGCCAATACAGCCGTCTGATAGCCACAACCTGTTCCAATTTCCAGTACTTTCCCTAAATCGGAATTCGCATGTAATAACTCACTCATACGTGCCACAATCCAAGGGCTTGATATTGTTTGCCCATAGTTTATAGGCAAAGAAACATCTTCATAGGCTCGACTTGCCAGAGCTTCTTCAACGAAAATATGACGAGGAATAACACCCATTGCAGATAAAATCACTTCATCAGCTATACCTTGTGCACGTAAACGCTCAATCATTCGCATTCGTGTGCGCTGTGAAGTCATACCAATCCCAGAATGACGAACATTCACCAATTAGTATCCATAAAATTTTAAATCACTTTAACATAACAAGTACTTAATTATTAAGCCACTTTGTTATGAGATCCAATTGATCGTAGCGGGTTAAGTCAATCTGTAATGGCGTTACTGAAACCCGATTATGCTGTACAGCATAAAAATCTGTACCTTTGCCTGCATCCTGTGCGGCGCCTGCTGCACCAACCCAATATAGACTTTCTCCACGGGGGCTTTGCGATTTAATGACGGGCTCCGCTTTATGGCGCCGACCTAATCGGGTAACTTCAACTCCTTCAAGCTGCTGATATTCGACATCTGGCACATTAATATTCAACAAAACCGGGCTCTGAATATCATTCTCTCTGAAACGTATCACCATATCAGCTGCAACACGAGCAGCTGCCCTGTAATTTCCACTAGATGCGCCGACCAAAGAAACAGCTAATGAGGGAATTCCCAGCAAGAAGCCTTCTGTCGCAGCAGCAACAGTACCTGAATAAATTGTATCATCGCCCATGTTAGCGCCATGGTTCACACCAGAAACTATCATATCCGGCATAACATCCAGAATACCAGTGACTGCCAGATGAACACAATCCGTTGGTGTTCCGTTGACATAATAAAAACCATTATGGGATTTATGTAAGCTTAATGGACGATCCAATGTTAATGAATTACTAGATCCGCTACGATCTCTTTCGGGTGCAACCACTATGATTTCTGCAATCTCGGAAAGTAGCTCAGCAAGACACGCAAGGCCAGGCGCAAAATATCCGTCATCATTACTAAGTAATATGCGCATTTCTATAACACTATGATAATCATTGAATAGTCAAACAAACAATCTCGCACATAAACTCAGTTCAGTCATATTTAAATAGAACGCTACATATCAAATGGTCGGGGCGAGAGGATTTGAACCTCCGACCACTTGCACCCCATGCAAGTACGCTACCAGGCTGCGCTACGCCCCGAACAGGAAATTATAGCAAACAACGCTCTAACTTTAGAAACTATCACTGAAAAACATATTTTTAGGAAAGAAGTAGCGACATGACACTTCTAATCTCACGTCGAACGTAGCTTAAATCTGCTATAGAATTAATATCAGTTGGCTTTACAAGCACCGATATATCCTCACTATGATCCAACCGGTTACGTGCCCCACTAATCGTAAATCCCTGATCATAGAGCAATTCTCGAATACGTCGTATCAATAATACCTCTTGATGCTGATAATAACGACGATTACCACGACGTTTAACAGGTTTTAATTGTGTAAACTCCTGCTCCCAATAACGTAACACATGCGGCTTAACTCCACAGAGGATACCTACTTCCCCGATTGTGAAATAACGTTTGACCGGAATTGGAAGAAGTGTATTACTTGCTTTTTTGTTTTCCATGATAATTCTTCTCAACCAAGGTCTTTAGTTTCTGGCTGGCATGAAATGTAACCACACGACGTGCGGTAATAGGAATTTCTTCTCCCGTTTTAGGGTTCCTGCCGGGACGCTGCGGTTTTTCCCGTAATTGAAAATTGCCAAATCCTGAAAGTTTGACACCTTCATTATTTTGCAAAGCGGTACGTACTTCCTCATAAAAAGACTCAACCATATCCTTGGCTTCGCGTTTGTTAAGTCCCACATTCTCAAATAATAAATCTGCTAATTCAGCTTTCGTTAATGCCATACTTCACTCCATTTAGCTATTAATTTTTATAACTTTTTTAACTTATCAATGTTAGAT
>Ga0136611_10001058_pt1 | contig 18802 bp, 13 predicted proteins | sample AntDrymUQ2232306_2_FD_106645 | JGI IMG/M metagenome (GOLD analysis project Ga0136611, IMG submission 106645) | Polar desert sand microbial communities from Dry Valleys, Antarctica - metaG UQ223 (23.06) | ecosystem: Environmental > Terrestrial > Soil > Desert | place: Antarctica: Dry Valley...
GCCGTGCCGACTTCGAGCGTGCCGGATGCGCGGGCGTTCAGCCCGTCTTCGGTGTTGGCGTAGGCGGTCGTCGTGAAGTTCCCCTTGCGGCTCGGCTTCACGAAGACGCGGAACTCCTGCTTCTTCCCGGCGGCGATGCCCGCGCTCGACCACGACACATCTTGCCCCGTGCGGACCGTCGGCGTCGGGTCGGCACTCACGAAGGTCAATCCTTCGGGGAGCTTCGCCTGCACGTTCACCGGGGAACTCTCGGCACCGCCGGGGTTCGACGCGATCACGCTGATGCTGCTCTCGCGATCCTGGCCCGCGACTTTCGGCCCTTCCACGGAGACGGCGAGTTGCGGCGCGGCCCACTCGACGTTGGTCATCGTGCGGCCGACGACCGTGCCGGGGCCGACGCCGTTCGGATCGGGCTTCAGGATTTCGATGGCGATGTTCGTCTTGCCCGCCGTGGCTCGGGGCTGAACGATGCGGACGCCGGCGCGGCCGTCGGGATCGGCGCCGACATCGACTTCACTCTGCCCGGAGCGCGCCCCGGCGACGACGCCCGCACCCGTGCTCGGGATCAGTTCGGCCGGTGCCCCCGACACGATGCGGTAGCGCACCTTCACGTCGGCGGGGTTCAGTCCGGCCTGCTCGGCGAGCCGCGTGATTGTCGTGTTCATCGCGGTTTCGCCACCGTAGCGGGCGGTCGCGGGCGGCGGGAAGGAGAACTCGGTGTCGCTCCAGGTGAGCTTCACGAACGCGCGGCCCTTCTCCCAATCGAAGACTTCCGGGGCATAAACCGTGACGGTCGTCTCCCCCGGCACGGGCGAACTGACGACGCACCACGACTGCCCCGGATAGACTGTGAAGTCGTCCTTCGTGTCCTTCGAGCCGCGAGTGATGCAGTGTTCGAGGTAGTCGGTGTAGCTGACGGCGTACTTGTTATCGACCTTGTAGCCCCTGCCGTGCGACCAGCCCGATTCGTCCACTTCGACGATGCTGCCGGGGCCTTCGAGCACCCATTCGACGCGACGTCCGCGGCGCGGCTGGCCGTCCTTGTCGTACACGGAGGCGATCAGCACCTGCTGGGTTTTCGTGGGGTTCGTGCAGTTCGCGGGGGTCACATCGACGCGGTGGGCCTTCGGGTCGAAATCCTTGAAATAGCTGCGGCCCGGCGGTTTGGCGTGCGTGCGGGAGATCGGCCCGCTGAACCCGAAGCTCGGCAGGTAGGTCGGGCTGTAGGCGCAGCCGAGACCGCAGGCCAGCATCAGCACGATGGACAGTTTCAGGAAACCGCGAAGCATATGGGCGCACTCCCGGGACACGGCTGGGGGATACCCGCAACGCGGGGAGGCGTGCAAGCCGAACTGGGGACGGGGGTGCGCCAATTGTTTCTAACGGTCGAACCGGCGAGTCGCCGGTTCCACCGAGTCGCGACAGCTTGCGCGGCGAACGGGCCGGTGTCACCCGAATCAAGCGGATCCGGGCGTCGCGCGGGGGAACGGCAGCGTCCGGACATACCCGAAATACGGGCCGAGCTTGAACTTCTTCGCGGTGTTCGCGGACGACATGTACCGCACGTTGCCGAGGACATCCCGCTCCGGGGGCCAGAAGCGGTCGAAGAGGCCGAAGCACCAGAGGATGCCGGTGTAGCTGTTCGGATCGCGGCCGTCGAGCGCGTACTTGTTGTTGAGGTGCTCCAGAATGCGGTAGCCCTCCTCGGGACTGCCCGACCATTCGAGCACCTTCTTGCCCCAGAGCATCCGCAGGTAATTGTGGATGCGACCCGTCGCGGCGAGTTCGCGCTGGGCCGCGTTCCAGAGTTCGTCGTGCGTGTCGGCATTCTCGAACCGTTCGAGATCGTAAACGTGTTCGCGGCGGTCGCCGGCGTGCTTGGCCAGCGTCGCCTTGGCCCATGCGGGGAGCACGAGGTCGAGCGTCCCGCGCTCCGGGATCGGCGAGAAATCGTACGTCTCGAAGTTGAAGCTCGGCCGCTCGCCGGGTTCCTGCCAACTCCGGTTCGTGCCTCCGTTCGCGGCGCGGGCCTTCGCGAAGTTCCACTGGAAGCCGACATCGCGCCAGGTGATCGCCTCGTCGAGGAATTTGTTCACGCCCGCATCGCGGCAGAAGAAGTCGTCCTTCCCCTTCGCCGTCAGGTTCAGTTCGCCTTCGTTCCATCCCTCGGGCAGCGCCGCCGCGACGATCTGCTCGACCGAGAGGTGCCCGTAATGCAGGTGCGCGCTCAGGCCGCTCGCGGCGTTGCGCTCCGGGGCGTCGGGGACGTTGCGCCCCGCGCCGTAGTTCTTCAATTTGCTTTCGACGAACGCTTCGAGCGAACGCGCCGCGTCGACCGCTCCCCCGGAAGCGCCCGGCACCGGCGGCACCGACTGATCGACCGGCAGGCCGCGAACGAAGACACCGATATCCGCCGGAGGCTTCCACAGTTTGAATGGGGGCTTCGGTGCTTTCGGCAGCCCGCCGAAATCGGGTTCGGCCTCCGCGCGGCCGGCCCACGCATCGGCGAAGAGCTTGTGGATCTTCGGCCGCAGGTGCGCGGCGGCGCTCGTCGCGGGGCCGAGCAGCGAAAGCGGGACGACGCCGTTGCCATCGACGGCGTAGACGGGAACTTCGACACTGGCAGCGATGGCCCGATTCTGCGCCGGCACGATGTACTGAGGGTAATCATCGACCACGAGAAGACACGCCTTCGCGCAGAGTTCGCGGACGAGGCCGCGCCCCGAATCCTCCGGCGTCTCGACGAAGGGCCAGTACGCCACGCCCATCCGCTTCGCGGCCGCGGCGCTGTCGCGCATCCCTTCGAGGATGAACGTGTGGAAGCGGGCGCTCGCCCACGGGGCGTTCAACTTCAGCCCTTCGTAGACGACGAGCGGCTTCTTCAACTGCCGCGCCCAATGGAGGGCGTAGTCGAGCGCGTGATTGTGGGTCAGCCGGCGGATCATCGAAGACCAGTAGAGCACGTACGCGCCGGCCGCATCGGGCTTGCGGTCGTTCGCCGCGCGGATGCGGGCATCGCGGATGGTCGGCATGGCTCCTCCTTCAGTCGCGCGCGGCACCCTATGATAGGTGGCATGGGCACCCCCGTTTTCCACCTCGCCGGCATCCGCAAGAGCTTCGGTCGCACTGAGGCGCTCGCCGGCGTGAGCCTGACCGTGGAAGCGGGCGAACTCTTCGGCCTGCTCGGGCCCAACGGCGCGGGGAAGACGACGCTGCTGACCATCCTCGCGGGACTGAGCGGCGCGACTTCGGGCGACGTGAAGCTCTCCGGCGAACCCTTCGGCCCGACGGCCCGCGACGCGCGCAAGTCCATCGGGTTGGCCACCCAGGATCTCGCGATATACCCGGAGCTGTCGGCGCGGGAGAACCTGCGCTTCTTCGGCCAGCTCTACGGCCTGCGCGGCGCGGACTTGGCCGCTCGCATCGGAGAGATGCTCGACGCGGTGGCGCTGACGGATCGCGCCGATCAGCGCGCCGGCACCTTCTCCGGCGGGATGAAGCGCCGGCTGAACCTCGCGGTCGCGCTCGTCCACGGGCCGAAGGTGCTGCTGCTCGACGAGCCGACGACGGGGGTCGATCCGCAGTCGCGGAACCACATCTTCGAGCGCGTGCGGAGCTTCAACGCGGCCGGGCTGACGGTGATCTACACGAGCCACTACATGGAGGAAGTGCAGGCGCTCTGCCCGCGCATCGGCATCCTCGACGGCGGCCGGATGATCGCCTGCGACACCCGCGAGGACCTCCTCGGCCGGCTCGACACCGCGCTGACGCTGACAGTGGATCGTCAGTCGGACGCATCGCTGGCGCGGATTCGCGCACTCGCGGGGGTGAACGGGGCGGAATGGATCGACGGCGGCCTGCGCGTCGCGACTCCGGACGCCCCGAAATTGCTGCCGGCACTGCTCGCTTCGGGAATGCAGCCGTCGGCCATCGACGTGAAGCCGCCGAACTTGGAGAGCGTGTTCCTGTCGCTCACGGGGCGGGCGCTGAGGGATTGAAGTTCAACCGCAGAGGCACCGATCGTTGACCGAACCCACCGAATACCTCTGCTTGACGCTGCTCGCCGAGCCGGGTGAAACCGAAGCGGCCTTCCGCAGCCGCCTGACGGCGCTCTGGTCGCGGATGCTCAAAACGCTGCCGGCCGAATACGAGCGCGTCTACTCCGAAGCGACGGCGTTCGAGCGCGAAGGCGGCACCGTCGCCCGGCGCTACATGATCGACCCGGAAGTCCTCGGTGTCCTCCTCCCGCTCTTGGCGAGCTGCGGTATTGCGCACCTCCCGCTCGACCCGGATGACCTCTACAGCAAAGCCGAAGCCTCGTCGAACGAGTGGTTCCAATTGGAGCACTGAAGCGTCTTCACTTCACCTTCATCGGATCGAACGTCGGATTCTCGATCACGCCGAAGACGTTCCCGAACGGGTCGAGCACCGACGCGACGCGGATGCCGCCGCCGACATCCTGCACCGGCTCGTGCGGCTTCGCGCCGAGTTCCAGCAGGCGGGCGAGCGCCGCCGCGCAGTCGGCCACTCCCCAGAGTGCTCGCGTTCCGCCCGCGCCGGGGGTCGCGTCGGGCATGAGGCCGAGTTCGAAACCGCCGACTTCGTAGCCGACATAGAACGGCTCGTCGAAGTAGGGGCCGAAACCGAGGACGGCGGTGTAGAACGCCTTTCCGGCTTCGAGATCGGGCGCGGCGTAGAGGGCGGTTCGGAGGCCGAGGATCATGGCCGGGGTTCCGGTGGGTGCGGTTCGGGCGGGCGGACGTATAATGCCAAAATACGCAAGCGACGGCCCGCAGGATTCCGACCGATGGACGCTTCGATCATTGTCTCGTCGCCGATGCTGCGCCTCTCCGATCCGCCCCGCGCGGGCGCGGGGATCTCCGAAACCGCCGACCTGCTGCGGCAGATGATCGAACTCCAGCGCGAGCAGCTCGGCTTGATGCGCGCCCGCCACGCGGCGGCCGACGACAAGGCGCGCTGGCAGAACTTCTACAACCGCTGGGCGGCCGAGTTCCCCGACCTGCCGGGCTTGTGCAAAGGGGTACTCCCCACCGTCGAGCGCGCGTTCCTCGAACTGATTCAGGAACTTTCGGAGAAGTTGACCGGCGAGGATGCGGTCGATCTCGAATCGGAGTTCGCCCTCGCGGAATTCCTCGATAAGTACGGCGCGCGGCTCGCGCAGTTGGGGAACATCCTCGGCCAAGTCGGGCACCTCTCGAACGTGGCTCCCCCGGCCGAACCGACCGCCTGACTCCGCTCTCACTCCCCCTCGACCCGCCTCCGAAGGACGCACCGTGCCGCGGGAATCGACCCCCAGTCCAGCCGTGGACATCGCGTCCGCCGACATCGCCGCGATCAAGGACCTCTACGGGCACGGGCGGTACCGCGCCGCCCACGAGTACGGCCTGCGCTTCGGCCCGCTGCGCGGATGGGCCGGCCCGGCCGCGCGGCTCATCGCGGGTCGGCTCGCCATGCAGCTCGGCGCGCCGCGGCTCGGCCGGCAGTTGCACATCCTCGCGTACCGCGAAAGCCCCGCGTACCCCGAAGCCGTCTACTACCACGCCCGCTACCGGCTCGAACACTTCGGGCCTTTCGCCGGTTGGCAGTTCCAGCGCGACCACACCGATTGGGACGAAGCGTCGCCCGAACTCCGCGCCGACTGGCTGGCGCTCCAAGCCTTCACGCACGCCCGGCTGCGCGACTTCGACCGCGCCGAAAAGTTCCTCGGCCAATCCGAAGCGATGGCCCCGCTCCGGCCGTGGCACTTCGTCGAACGCTCCAGCGTGCTGGAATTCCACGAGAAAGCCGACGACGCCCTCGCCTCCGCGCGGCAGTCGCTCGTCCTCCAGCCGTGGTTCCGTCCCGGCGTGCAGGCCGTGGCGCATCTGCTCGTGCGCCGCGGCCGCACGGCCGAAGCGTGCGAATTCCTGACGGAAGCGGCCGGACAACTCGAAAGCGCACTGGTGCTCGCGCAGCTCGCGGCCGTGCAGCTCGACCTCGGGCGATACGCCGACGCGCGGCGCAGCGTCGACCGCTATGCGGAGCTGTCTCCGCTGCTCGAACCCGAGCTGCGCGATTGGCTCGCGGCCCGCCGCGCCGACGCCGCTTACCTCATCGGCGATATGGGCGAAGCTGAAGCGCAGGCCCGCCTCGTGAAGGACGACGACGAGACGTTCTACCCCGCCTTCGCGGAACGGCTGAAGGAGCAGGCCCCGGCGCGGGCGGCCCGGGTCGTCCTGCCGCTCGATCTCGGGCACGAACGCACGCCGCCGTCGGTGCCGCAGATGCTGAGCCGGTACTGGAAGCGGCCGCTGGAACTGCCGCCGGCGGAATCCGGCGGCGCGCTCGACGGCATCCCCGATTCCGGGGAACGCCGGCGCTACGAGAACGCCGGTTGGATCACCCGCGAGTTCGCGCTGACGGCCGGCGTGCTGAACGACCTCATCGGCCGGGGTGCCCCCTTCCAACTCACGCTCGTCGAGACCGGCTTCGGCCAACAGCGGCTCGTCATCGGGGCCGACCCCGTCCGCGACTCGCTCTTCTTCGCCGAGACGCAGGAGCGCAAGCCGGTCGAAGCGCCGCTCGCGGCGATGGCGAAGCGCTTCCGTTCGACGGGGCAGCGCTGCCTCGTCGCCGTCCCCCCGGAAGAAGCGGCGAAGCTCGACGGCATCGTCTTCCCCGATGCGGATGCACTCGAAGCGCTGCACCGGATGCAGTCGCTGATCGCCGAACACCGCTCGGAAGAGGCGCGGACGCAATTCGACGAACTCCTCGCGGGGCACTCGGGCACGCTCTGGGCGAAGCTGGCCGAACTCGCGTGGGCCAAGGCGACGCAGCACCCGGTACTGCTGCACGAAGCGGCCGAGCCCCTGCTGGCCGACTTCCCGCACGATGCCACCTACGCGATGGTGAAGGCCAACGCCCTGCGCGATCTCGGTCTCCTCGCGGAGCGCACGGCTTTCCTGCGCGTCGAGGGGGGCCGCGCCGAAGCCGATCCGATCCTCATCCAGTCGCTGGCGCAGGCGCTGCTTTCAGATCCGCGCGAGCAGGACGAAGCCGGGCGCCTGCTGCGCCACTCGCTGAGGCTCCGCCCGCACGCGGCCGCCGGCTTCTTCCTGCTCGGCGCCCAGTGGTGGGAGCACGGCCGCTTCGCCGAAGCGGTCGAACTCAACCGTTTCGCCTGCTGCCTCGACGACCGCGAGGAGCAGTTCGCCGACGCTTACCTCCGCGTGGCCCGCGCCGCAGGGCAAATCTCCGAAGCGGTGCGGCTGCTCCAGCGCCGCGCCACCCGCGCCGAGGTGCCTTCGGCGGCGGCGGTGCGCTCGCTGCACTTGGCTCTCATGGAGCGCGGCGAACCGGACTTCGCCCGCACGGCGCTCGACAAAGCCATCGAGAAGCTCGCGGCGCTCGAAGCGCCTGCGGACGCGAATCCGGACGAACCGAGTCCGAAGCAGACGCTCGCGGAGCTGCGCATCTTTCGGGCGGAGAACTGGGCCAACGCCGGCGACTTCGAAGCGGCCGAACGCGAACTGGCCGAAGCGCGGCTCGATGCGCCGAAGACGCTCTGGCTCAAGACCTCGGCGCGGACGCACCGGACGAAGCCGGCCTACCGCGCCGCCCTCGCCGACCTGCGCGCGTTCGACCGGCACGACCCGCTGAACCCCGAAGTGCAGCGCCTCATCGTCGGGTTGCTCGCCGACACGGAGGGCAAAGCCGCCGCGAAGAGCTACCTCGCGGAGTCCGCCGCCCGCTTCCCCTACTTCTACCCGCTCTCGAAGCTGCGGGCCGAGTGGCTCACGGGAGAATCGGATCCGGGCGCGCGGGCGGCCATCGAAGATCTGATCGCGCTCTGCCCGCGCGACGCGTGGGCCTACCGGCAACTGGCGCTGCTGCTCGGCGACGGCCGCGCGATCGACGGCGCGATCGCGGCCGCGCAGAAGGCGGGGGAAATCGAGCCGGAGCATCCGTCGCACTTCGCGGTGCTCGCGAACGTGCTCCGCCGGGCCGACCGCACGGAGGAAGCGTGCGAGACCTTCCGCGCTGGCTTGGCGAAAAACGCCGATCACGAACTCGCCATCGTCGAACTCGTGCGGACCGCGCGCGGACTGAAGGAGAAGAAGGCCGCGCTGCGATTCGTCGCCGATCAACTCCACGCCCAGCCGACGAACGGCGACGGCCTGCTGGCGTACCGCGATCAGGTTCTCCCTTTGATCGACGATCCCGAAGAGCAGGAGCGATTCTTCGCCGAGCTGGAGCGCTTCCTCGACGAGCGCCCCGACCTCTGGCAGGCGTGGTCGATCGTGATCGAACAGCTCATCATGATGCACCGCGAGCCGGAGGCGACCGCGCTCGCGCAGGAGGCGACCGCCAAGTTCCCGCTGCTGTCGCGGCTCTGGCTCGACCTCGCGGAAGCCTGCGGCCGCAGCGGGGCGACCGAAGAGCGCATCGAAGCCCTCCGGCAAGCGGTGAAGGCCACCCCCGGCTGGACGTCCCCCGCCAAGGATTTGGCCGACGCGCTCGTCGAAGCCGAAGAGCGCGACGAGTCGCTCGCCGTGCTGCGGGCGAACCTCGCGAAGGCCCCGCTCGATCCGCTGGCGCACGGCTTCCTCGCGGAGCAGCTCTGGGAGTCCGACGAGGGGGAAGCGGCGCTGGAGGCCGCCGAGCGCGCCGTCCGCCACGAGCCGGGGTACGACTGGGCCTGGAGCGCCCTCGCCAATTGGGGCGAGCGCGTCGAGCGGCCCGACGCGGCGCTCGCGCTGGCGCGCGACCTCGCCGAAGACCGCGCCGGAGACCCGCGCGTCTTCCTCAAGCTCGCGCGCTTCCTGAACAAGTACGATCAGACGCCCGAAGCGCTCGCGGCCCTCGACCGCGCCGCGGCACTCGATCCGACCAGCACGGAAGCTTACGATCTGAAGGCCGAGCGGCTCGCCGATGTCGGCCGCTTCGACGAGGCGCTCGCGGTGCTCCAACCGCCGCCGCTGCTCGACAGCCTGCCGCTCGTACTCCAGGGCCGCGCGGCGTGGGTCGAAGCGCGGCGCGGCAACTACGGCGCGGCCATCCCGATGATGCAGGCGCTCGTGTCGGTCGATCCCGGTTACTACTGGGGCTGGCAGCAGCTCGCCGAGTGGTTCAACGACACCGGCAAGGCCGAAGCCTACCGCGAAGCCGCCGACGAGATGTGCCGGCTGCGCCCCGACCACCCGACGCCCCTCACCATGCGCGGCGAAGCCCGCATCCTCGGCGGCGAACGCGACGAGGGAAAGGGAGACCTTCGCGAGGCGCTCCGGCTCCACCCCGGCTACTCTCCGGCGGCCGCGCTGCTCTTCGATGCGTGCCTCGCCGACGGCGAACTGAAAGAAGCCCGCACCGCGCTCGCCGTGCTCCAGGAGCACCTCGCGGGGCCGGAGGGCCTCATCAAGCAGTTGATCTACGCCGTGCGCACGGACGACCGCAGCCTCGGCGAGCGCACCTTCCGCGACATCGCCCAGACTCCCGGCGAAGGATCGCCGACGCTGCTGCAAATGGCCATGGCCGAGATGCGCCGCGCCGGCTGGGAAGACATCGCCGTCGAAACGCTCGCGGCGGCGTGGCGCGGCGACGAGGAATTCAACCCGTGGGCCGCGATCTTCTGGCTCGACACGCCCGCGGCGGAAGCCGACGGGGTAGCGGATCGCGTCGCGGCCTGCGATGCGGCCATCGCGGCCTACCCGCAGTTCCTCCCGGCGCACGACCGCAAGGCCGAACAACTGGCCCGCGCCGGCCAGTACGACGAAGCGCGCCGCGCCTGCGAAGCCGCGCCGGCGATTCCGAAACCGCTGACGCTGCGCGGCCGGCTGGCGTGGATCGAAGCGCAGTCCGGCGACCGGGCGAAAGCGATCGAGCTGATCGGCGAGTGCCTGAAAGAAGACCCCGATTACACGTGGGGCTGGCGTCAGTTGGCGCACTGGTACGACGACCTCGGCCGACACAAGGAGTGCCTCGATGCCGCCGATCAGCTCGTACAGCTCGCGCCCGGCGACCCCTACGCCTACGGCATCCGCGGGGAAGCGAAGCGCATCCTCGGCGATCACCGCGGCGCCCGCGACGACTACGAGCAGGCCTTCGCGCTCGATCCGAATTTCGGCGCCGCCGGGCACCAGCTCATGTCCGAGCAACTCGCGACCGACGACCTCGGCGGCGCCCGCCGCACGCTCGCCACGCTCCGCGAACACGCCGACGGCCCGCTGCTGCAACTGCGCGCCGTGCAGCTCGCCGTGCGCGGCCGCAACCTCGCCGAAGCGCGCGCGCTCGTGAAGGGATTGATCGAAGACGAGGCGATCCCGAAGTCGATGCTCCGCGATTCGGCCCGCGAGTTCGACGGGCAGGGCTGGGCCGCCGAGATCGACGACGAACTGGCGCGGGCGCTCCACCGCCCCGGTACGTCGGCCGCCGCGGCGGGGGTCTGGGCCGAGCGCCTCCTCGCGGCGGGGCACCCGCAGAAGGTGGGCGACCGCCTGAAGGAACTCGCGGGGCGCAACCCCGATGCGGCCCGCGAAGCGATCCTCGTCTTCGCCGCGGGGCTGAACGTCCTCGGGCAGCCCGAGGGCGCCACCGCGACCGTGCAGCGCTTCGCCGAACTGCTGCGCGAAACCGACGACGGCTGGGCGCGGGCCGGCGCGGCGCTGACCGGGGGCAAGCAGTACCGCCTCGCCATCGCCTGGCTGCAGGACTGGCCGAACCGGCCCGAGTGCGAAGCGTGGATGCTCCGCGCCCTCGCCGACGCGCACCGGGCGATCCATCGGGATGCCGAAGCGGAAGCCGTCCTCCGCGCGGCCCACCGGCTGGCGCCAGCCGATTTCCCGCCGGACATGGGAGCGTGGCTCGCCATCGTCGAAGCGGTCGCGGGGAACACCGATGCGGCCGATGCGTTCCTCGACGCCATCGACCCGCTCGGACTGTCCGACGGCACGAAGTTGCTCCTCGCGATGGGCGAAAGCCTCGTGATGGTGCAGCGGGCCGCGCCCGCCGAGAAGTGCGGCGCGGGCCGCGAGGCGCGCGAAGACCTGAAGGCCGCCGCCGGAGCGTGTCCGCCCGGCGAGGTGCCGATCGGCGCGGCGCGGTGGTTCGGGAAAGTGGCGAAGCGCGTGGCCGCCGATGCCGGCGGCGGACGGGCGAAAGCGTGGGCGATCTGGATCGGCCTGCGTCCGCTCGTCCGCGAGGAGTAGCGGCGATGCCCGCTGGCGATCCGAAATGAATTCGGCCCAGCCCGCCCACTCCGCGGGAAATCATTTCGGAATCCGGGTAGAACAATGCAAATCGGCGGCTTGCGTCCGAGATCGCGTCCGCCGGCACGACTCGGAACCGACCGTCTCCCGCCGGGTTCGGGATCGCTTCGGCCACCCCCCTCCACTATCCGCGCCGCCGGCTCGCTCCCCTGATGGACGAACACCTCCCCTTTCTGAAGGCCGTCGCCGCGAACCCGGCCGACGATTTGCCCCGGCTCGTCTTCGCCGACTTCCTCGAAGAATCGGGCGAGCCGGATGCCCTCGCCCGTGCGCACTTCATCCGGGCGCAGATCGCGCTGGCGCAACTGCCGCCCGGCGGCGCCGAGTTCCGCGAGACCGTCGCGCTCCAGAACCGCCTCTTCGCCATGTACTCCGAAGACTGGATCTGGGACTTGCCGGAGCACCGCCATGCGGAGGGGAACCCGGCGTGGCGGCGCGGCTTCATCGAGTTCCTGCGGATGGGCTGGGAGGACTTCGTCCGCGCCGGGGATCTGTTCGATACGGTGCCGATCACGCGGGTGCAAGCGTTCCGCGCCGGCTTTCGCCACGGCACCACCCTCGCGGAACTCGACGCCGCCACCCACCTCGCGCGGATCACGCACTTGCAGCTCGGCCCGTCGCTGCGGCCCGACGCCCTCGACAGCGACGATCCCGAAGCCGAGGGGATCCTCGAACTGCTGCTGAAATCGCGGAGCTTCCGCTCGCTCGCCCACCTCGATTTGAGCGCGAATAATATCAACGGCGCGGGCCTCGTCACGTTCGTCCTCCGGCTGCCGGAAGCGGCTTTCGCCGAGACGCTCGAATCCCTCGACCTGTCCGAACTCTACGGCCTCGACGACGCCGTCGGCAACGCCCTCGCCACCGCGCGCGGGTTGGAGCGGCTCCGGCACCTCTACCTGCATCGGACGGAACTCTCCGATGCGGTGCAGGCCATGCTCCGCCGGCGCTTCGGCGACCGCGTGGCATTCTGAATCGGCGGATGTACAAAGACTCCCCCATGCCCGACTTCTCCGAACCCCGCGTCTTCCTGGCCGGCGCCGGCCCCGGCGACCCCGGCCTGCTCACGCTCCGCGCCGCCGAGGTGCTCGCCCGCGCCGAACTCGTGCTGTACGATCAGCTCGTCCCGAAGCGGATGCTCGACTTCGCCAACCCCGCCGCCGAGAAAATCTGCGTCCGCGATCTCCCCGGCCACCACCCGGACAAATACCCGCACATCTACGACCGCATGCTCGAAGCGGCCCGCGCCGGCAAAGTCGTCGTGCGGCTGAAGGGGGGCGATCCGCTCATCTTCGGCCGCGGCGGCGAGGAAGCCGAGACCCTGCGCAGCGCCGGGATCGCCTACGAGATCATCCCCGGTGTCACGGCCGCGCTCGCGGCCGCGGCCTACCTCGATCTCCCGCTGACGCACCGGGGCCACACGAGCGCGGTCGCATTCATCACGGGGCACGAACTTCCGCAGAAGACCGGCAATCGCCTCGACTGGGAGTCGCTCGCGCGGTTCCCCGGCACGCTCGCCGTCTACATGGGCATCGCCCGGCTGCCGATCCTCGTCGGCGAGCTGATGAAGCAGGGCATGAACCCCGACACGCCGACGTTGATCGTCGAGCGCGCTTCGCTCGGGGAGATGCGCTCCGTGACGACGCGGCTCGCCGACCTCGAAGCCGTGCGTCGCGCGGCCGGGCTGGAAGCGCCGGGGCTCATCCTCATCGGCGAGGCGATCCGCCACCGCCAGCCGAGTTCGTGGTTCGAGCGGCGGCCGCTCTTCGGCCGGCGCGTCCTCGTCACGCGGCCCAAACACCAGGCCGAAGCGATGGTGCGGCAGCTCGAACTCCTCGGGGCCGTACCTTCTGTGCTGCCGTGCCTCGAAATCCGCGAGCCGCCCGACTGGTCGCCCGCCGATGCCGCGCTCGACCGGATCGACGAGTTCGACTGGCTCATCTTCACGAGTTCCAACGGCGTGCAGGGGTTCCTGAAGCGGCTCCTCGCGCGCGGCGGCGACCTGCGCGCGCTCGGCCGGGTCAAGATCGCCGCCGTCGGCCCGAGTACGGCCGCGACCCTGCGGGGGTACCACCTGAATGCGGATGCGGTCCCGAAAGATGCGCACTCGTCCGAGGGGTTGGTCGAACTGCTGAAACCGGAGGTCGGCGGGAAGCGCGTGCTGCTGGCGCGGGCGAACCGGGGCAAAGAGACACTCCCCGTCGAACTGGCGAAGGTCTGCACGGTTGAAAGCGTCGTGGTCTACGAGCAGCACGACGCGCTCGATGCCGAGAGCGACACCTTCACGGCCCTGCGCCGCGGCGAGATCGAGTTCATCACGCTGAGCAGTTCGAACGCGGCCCGCGCTCTGCTGCGGTCGTTCGACGAAACCCTGCGCGGCCGGGTGCAGCGCGGCGACGTGAAGCTCGTCGCGATCAGTCCTGAAACGGCCTCGGCCATCGCCGAGTTCGATTTGCCGGTGGACGCCGTGGCGGAAGTGGCCAGCGGCGAGGGGTTGATCCGAGCCGTCATCGAACGGGCGCAGGCGGAACCGAAGGGTACGGATTGAGCTCGTAGGTCGGGCCGAGTCCACGAGGCCCGACATCGGCATCAAACGTAGATCGCGCTCCGGCGGCCGCCGAACGGATGCGATGCGACGAGTTCCGCGATCGCCCTCGCGATCTTGGCCCCGCCGACTGCGGATGGTTCGATGGGTGAAACGTGCGAGTAGTCTTCGGGCCGGTCGCAAATCAGTCTCAGGTCGATCACCGGCAAGCCTGCGGAAAACGCTTCGCGCAGGATGACCTCGTTGAAACCGCCGAGGGCGGCGCGCTCCGCGGCGCCGAGGCCCGGAACCGAGTCGTAGATCGTGCAGACCGCGGCCGGCTTGCCGACGGCGGCCAGCGTTTGAATCATGGCGCGGTACGATTTCCGAAAGCGGTCGCGCACCTCTTGCACGAGTCCGAGCGCCTCGCCGACCGTGCCGACGGCCTCTGTCAGCAAGCCGCTCTCGCCCAGCGCGTCGTTGCCGCCGGCGCTCACGACGATATGCGTCGCGTCCGACGGGAGAGCTCTCAACTGATCCGCGACGTCTTCGGCGATGTGGCCGTCCACCGCCAAAAGCGTCGCGCGCCAACCGGCCGAAAGGGTCTGCCGAACCTGCTCGATCAGGGCGGGCCGATCCGGGACGTATCGGGCGTTATCGAAAATCGAATCGCCGAGCAGGACGACGTGGCCCATGATTCACCCGAGGATTGGATCACCGACCGCATTTGCGCTCCGAGCGCCAGGAAATGGACGCATCTCGTTTTCGGCCCGTTCACTTCGCGTCGCGGAGGGCGTTGAAGCCGAGGTAGCCGACGAGGAGGCTCGCGACGATGCCGAAGATGTCGAAGATTTGGAACGGATTGTCGCCGCCCGACCCGCCGAAAGGGACGCCGATGATGAGGTCGAGGAGGAAGACGATCAGCATGACCGCCGCGACTCCGAGCGTCGCGAAGCACATCCACTTTTCCATGGCCCAGCCTTTCCAACCCGAGGGCTGCCTGCGAAAATTCCCGGCCGCGCACGGCCGGGGAGGGTCGGCGATCCGCGCGGGACTGGGGGAATTTTGCGGTAGTATAGCGTTCGACCCATCGGCCGCAACCGCCGGCGCGGCATATTCCAACGGCGCGGGAACGGAACGCGCCGCGCCGCTGGCAGAACGGGCACAACTGGGTGACGGGACATTGCGGACTCCCCCACGGCCGGAGGCTCCGACGCCTTCTGAGAAAACTCTCACGAATGTGAAGAAAAAGTGTCGCGGGATTCCCGAAACTCGGATACAAGGGAGGTGTTGACCCCGTCTCGGTTTTCGTCCGATTCCTTTTTCCCCGCAGTTCCGAGGTTCCGTGCCATGCGTCTCTCCCGCATTCGGAGTCGGAGTGCCTTCACACTCATCGAACTCCTCGTCGTGATCGCCATCATCGCGATCCTCATCGGCCTGCTCCTGCCGGCCGTGCAGAAAGTGCGCGAGGCCGCCGCGCGGATGCAGTGCAGCAACAACCTGAAGCAGCTCGGGGTGGCCGCGCACAACCACCACGACTCGATCGGCTCCCTGCCGAACGGCGGCCGCGGTTGGCCCGACGCCCCCGTCTACACCGCCGTCGGTTCACCGGCCACCGGCCGGCAGCAGCTCGCGGGCTGGGGCTTCCAAGTCCTCCCGTACATCGAACAGGACAACCTGTTCAAAGGCGCGAATACGGGCAGCATCGCCGCCGCGCAGATCCAGGTGATCTCGGCCGCGCCGAAGACCTTCTTCTGTCCCAGCCGCCGCGCGCCGACGGTTCTCCCCCCGACCGGAGCGTGGTACGGGCCGAGCGGCACCTACGGCCACGGCGCCAGCGACTATGCGGGCAGCCAGGGGACCAACAACAACGGCGCGATCGCCTGGAACGACGGCAATTCCTCCGCGCTGGTCACGCTCGTCGGGATCGTCGACGGAACCTCGAATACGCTGATGTTCGGCGACAAGATGCTCGACGTCCGCTACCTCACCCAATACCAAGGGGACGATAACGAAGGCTACTCGTCGGGCTGGGATCACGATGTCATCCGGCGAACCGATCGCGCCCCCGAGCCGGACACCCGCACCAAGGGCTGGGGCGAAGAGCGCTTCGGATCCTCCCACACCGGCGGCTTCATGGCCTGTCTCTGCGACGGCTCCGTGAAGTTCATCCGCTTCTCCGTCGATCTGACGACCTTCGCCCGGCTCGGTCAGCGCGACGACGGCCAAGTCTTCGGCGATTACTGACCCTCGCCCGCGGCACTTTTCCGAGACCGAGGCCGCTTGCGGTACTCGGTCTCGTTCCTTTTCCCTCCCGAAGGAGTTCCGAATCATGCTCCGCGCGCCGAGCTTCGCCGCAGTCATCCTCGCCCTCCTCGCCGGCTGTTCGAAAACCGAGGACGGCCCGCGCGCCGTCGCCAAGGGCAAACTCGTCGATGGCAACAAGCCGTACACCTACGAAGCCCCGAAGGGCAAAGGCGGCGGTGCCGTGGCTCCCCCCTCCGTGGGCAATGCCGGAACCGGACTGCAAATCCAGTTCGTTCCCTCCGAAGGGGGGGATACTTCCTACGCCTCGTTCAATGCCGAAGCCGGCACGTTCGAAGTGAAGGGGAGCGACGGCAAAGGCATCAAACCCGGCAAGTACAAAATCTACATGACGATGCTGGGCAGCCCGCCCGGCGCCCCCGAAATCTTCGGCGGGAAGTTCACCCGCGAGAAATCGCAGATCGAACGGGACGTGACCGTGGACGGGCCGGAAATCGTCATCGACGTGAGCAAGCCGAAGGGCTGAGCCGCGGAGCGCGAAAACGAAAGAGGGGATCGGGTGCGAACCCGATCCCCTCTCGTTTGCATCCCGATCGCCGACTACTTCTTATCCTTCGCCACGAACTTCTTGATCTCGAACTTCTCGCCCGACTTCTCGTACCACGCCTTGACCACTTCCTTGTATTTGGCGCTGTAGCTCTCGCCCGGCTTCACCACGACTTGCGGGATGCCGTTGCCGCCCGGATAGAGCCCGATCATGCTGGCGATGTTGGACGGGGCCGACTGGTAGTCGAATCCGGGGGCCGGCATATCGGCCACGGTCCAGTCGGCTTCGAGCAGGGTCTTCAGGATGAGCTTGGTTTCTTCGGCGGGGATCGCCACTTCGACCGATTGGCCGTTCCGCGCGGGCTGGCGGTACTTGCCGACGATGGCCGCCGCGGCCGTCAGGCGGTCGGTGAGCTTCTCGGCCTTGAGCGCTTTGACCGGATCGGCGAACGCTTCGGTGATCCCCTTCACTTTGGCGAGATCATCCTTGTAGTTCTCGGCCTTCGCGGCGACCGGGGTCATCCCCTGCTGGACGCTGTAGTACGAGTCCGAGCCGGGGTGCTTCTGGAGGAAAAAGATCCCCTCTTGCCCTTCGGTCAGTTGGACGGGCCCGAAGCCGCGGCCGGGGAAAGGGCGGATGCCGGGCTTGCCGACGATGGGTTGATCTTCGCCGCCGCCGGCACCCGGCTGGGCCAAGAACGCGACCTTGACGTGCGTGACGTTCTTCACGCCCGCTAGGGCCGTTTCGACCTTGATGACGGCCACGGTGAACGCGGCCTTGTTCTTGTCGCCGGCGAACTGCGGCAGTTCGACGGTCTCCTTTTCGACGGTCGTGACCTTGCCGGTGACGATGGCATCGGCTTGGGCGACCTTCTGCGAAGTCTGCAGGTTCGCGGGCATGGCGACCCGCAGGCCGAGGGCGGGCTGTTCGGCGGCGAGGACGCCGCCCGAAAGGGCGAGGGCGGTCAGGAGGAAGCGGCGCATGGTGCACTCTGGGAAACGGGAAACGGAGGCGGCGCAGGGCACCACCGGGCTACCAGATAGACGTTCGATGCCGCGGGCGCGATTGGCCCCGAGGGAATTATCGCCGAAGTTTCCCGAAACGGGCGACGGGGCGAAACGGGATCAATGCCGGAACAGAAACTCCCGCGTGTTCAGAATGGCCCACAGGACGTCCTCCCACGCTTTGCGGCGGTCGGCACCCGGTTTGTTCACGTGGGCCAGCGCCGCTTTCGCTTCGTCCTCGTCCGCTTTGCGCGAGAGCGCCACCGTGTAGAGGTCGTCGAGGATTTGCCGGTCGGTGAGCTTCGCGGCGAGCAGGGTGCCGATGCGGTTCGTCGGATTCTTCACCTTCTCGTTGACCGTCGGCCCGTTGATGAGCTGGAGCGCTTGCGCCAGGTTCCCGTCGCTCTCGCGCTCGCACTCGCAGGCCAACTCGCGGGCCGGTTGACCGAAGGTTTTGAGGAACGGGTGATTCACTTCGCCGTCCGGCAGTTGCACGGCGCGCGTCCCGGCCGGGAGGCCGGCGAACTTCTCCGGCACGCCGGTGAAGTCGCTGAGCGCATCCAGAATCTGCTCGGCCGTCAGCAGCTTCGTGACGGCGTGGCTGAAGTACTTCGTATCTTCGCGGTTCGTGTCGTTCGGCACCGCCGACAGTTGATAGGTGCGCGACTTCAGGATCAGCCCGACGAGGGCGCGGAGGTCGAACTTGGACTTCGTGAACTCGGTCGCGAGCGCGTCGAGGAGTTCGTCGTTGGCGCTCGGGTTCGATTCGCGGAAGTCGTCCACGGGATCGACGATCCCCTTGCCGACGAGGTGGAACCAGACGCGGTTCGCCACCGACTTCGCGAAGAAGCCGTTGCCCGGCTTCGTCAGCCACTCGGCGAAGACCGCGCGGCGATCGGCCCCCTTCGGCACGTCGGCCTCGCCCGAACCGGGGAAGCGCGGCTTCATCTGCACGCCCGTGCGCGGCTGCGTCACTTCCCCCTCGCGGAGCGCGTAGACCACTTCGGCCGCACCCATCGGGTTCGCGGGCTTCGCGGTGCCGGTGTTCGGTTCGGGCTTCGTCTTGATGCGGGCGAAGACGGCCGAGAGGCCGTAGTAGTCGTCTTGCGTCCAGCGCTCGAACGGGTGGTTGTGGCACTTCGCGCACTGCATCCGCACGCCGAGGAAGAGCTGGGCCGTCGATTCCGCGAGGGCCATCGGA
>Ga0136611_10001059_pt1 | contig 18793 bp, 16 predicted proteins | sample AntDrymUQ2232306_2_FD_106645 | JGI IMG/M metagenome (GOLD analysis project Ga0136611, IMG submission 106645) | Polar desert sand microbial communities from Dry Valleys, Antarctica - metaG UQ223 (23.06) | ecosystem: Environmental > Terrestrial > Soil > Desert | place: Antarctica: Dry Valley...
ACTGGTTGTCCTTCGGAGTAGGGACGAGTTTCACCGAGGACTCGGCCAGCGAACGTGCTGGGAAACTCGTCCCGATGTCAGCGAGAACCGACGAGCCTGGCCCACGGATGCGGTTCCGAGCCAAGACCGGGACGGTTTCCTGGCACAGCACGTGACGGGTTGGTTGGTGAAACCCGTCCCTGCCCCTGAACCCGACGCGCGGCAAATCTACTGTGGCGCACTACTGAGGTGTGGACCGAAGAATCTCAAAACGCCGTCACAGAGCCAACTCCAGGAGATGTATCGCTTCACAGTCTAGTAGTCCACCTCAATGGATATACCACTAGACTGTAGGGGCGGGTTTGTCCGTCAAGTGATCTGGACCAGACCAACGTGTAACCCGCCCGATTGGGAAGTGTCCATCGTCGCAGGCGGTCGAATCGTGGCGATCCGGTTCGCTCGCGACGTGGGCACCGCACGCACGTCTGTCGGCTAGTTCATGGACGGGTATTGCCTCGGTCTGGCGGGAGACTCGTCGATAGGCATGTCCGTCGAATCGTCGCCGGTGCCAAAGTCACTGAAGTACGAGGAAGGCGGCGCGAGGATGGAGAGCAGCGCGCGCGCGCGCTCGGCCAACCCGAAGTCTCGCTGAGCCTCTGCCTCGTCTCGGGCACGGAGCAGATGATTGCGCGCTTCGTCGTCGCGTGACTCATCGACCAGAATCGCGCCCAGATTGTAGTGTGCAGCGGCAATCGTTCGGGCGTCGCCAGCGCGGTTGGCGGCGTCGAGCGCTTGCAGGTAGAAGTCCATCGCCTGATTGAGCTGGTTGCGTGTGTCGTACAGCGCGGCGATGCCCTGCAACGCTCGTCCCGCTGCCTGCGGGTCGTCGACACGCTGCGCGACTGAGAGCGCGTGCCGGTAGCGTTGCTCGGCGGCCTGATCGTTGCCAGCAGCGATCTGCATTTTCGCCGCCTGGCTCTCGAACTGGCATACGCGCGTCGCGTCGTCGAGGGCTTCGGCTTCACCGATGGCCGCATCCAGGTAGCCGAGTGCGTTTTCGGTCGATCCATTCTCCAGCGCAATGCTCGCCAGCAGCGGTAGATAGCGCATCCCCTCTTCTGGCTTGCCTGCCGCCCGCGCTGCCGCGACTGCCGAGGTAAAGGCATCTTCCGCGTCTTCCAGCCGCCGCTCGACGAGCGCCGCCTGCCCGACTAGGCTGAAGACGGCCGCTCGCAGGGTGTTGTCGTTCGTCCCGCGTGCGAGGTCTTCCGCGCGCTCCGCCAGTGCGACCGCGTCGCGCAGATCCCCGGAACGCAGCATCGCCTCGCTGGCCGCGATCAGGAACCGCGCTTCAGCCTCGCGATCCCCAGCCGCCCGAGCACCAGACACCGCGTATTGCAGGGCGGAGAGCGCCTCACTCTCACGGCCCTGCTCGGACAGCGCCTTCCCGAGCAGCCCATGCACGCGCACTCCCAGCTCGGTGTCGCCAGTCTGGAGCACGATCTCACGCGCGTCGGTCAGCACACGCACCGCATCCGCCGGATCGCCATCCACAATGTGCATCTCGCCCATCGCGTAGAGCGAGCGCGCCACCTCGGACCGATTCCCCAACCTGGATTCCAAATCGACGACTTCCTGAAAGCGCCGCAACGACGACTCATGATGCCCCAGTCGCTGTTCGAGCTGCGAGAGCATTGTCAGGCAGCGCGACTCCATCGACAGGTCTTTGAGTGCCCGCGCCCGCTCCAGCGCAATGGAAAGTCGCTCGATGGCCTCTTCCGGCTGATCCAGCTCGCGCAAGAGCGCACCAGTGCGGAAGGCGATCTCCGCTTGCAGCGCGGTGTCGATCGTATGGTCAGCGGCATCGCTGGCCTGACGCAGGAGCATCAGCGAGCCGTGCAGGTCGTCGCGTTCGCGCAGGATCGCGACCTGGCGCAGGATCGCGTCGACCGCGCCGGTATAGTAAGAAATCCTGCGGGCAGAGCGGGCCGCACGGTGATAGAGATCATGGGCGCTGGCCACGTCGCCATCGGACAGCGCGATGTCGGCCAGCAGAATGGCCGTTTCGATTTCGTCGCGGGTGTCGCTCTCCTCCCGACCGGCATCGAGCTGCTGGAGCAGAAGATCGCGTGAGCGCTCCGTGTCGCCGCGCTCGAAGGCGAGTCGAGCCAGTCGGTTGAGGGCGCGCCGCTGTCCGTTGACATAGGAGATACGCTGGGCCGCGATCAGCGCGTCACGCAGGTAGTCTTCGCGCTCGGCCTCCTGATCGTCGCGCAGCAGCAGGTCGGCCACTCGCAGGTTCAGGTCGACCAGCACCTTCTCGAAGCCTTTGGAACTCGCGGTCGCGGCATTGAGCCGAGCGAGCACGAGGGCGAACTCCTCGTTCGAGCGCGACTCAAACTCAACCTGCTGATCCAGTTCCAGCAGATCGCCGTCCGCCAGACGCCCATTGATCTGCGGCGACTGCGCCGCGTCGAAGGCGCGCGCGTAGGCAACCTTGCCGGTCGCCACATCGACCGCCAGGCGATAGATTGGATTGGCCTCAGTGCCCTGATAACGCCTGAGCCAGCGGCTGAACTGTTCCAGCATCCGCCGCGCGTCCCCCCAGCCCCATTCGATCTGTTCCATCCCGCTTGCGGCCAGCCCCAGCTCCGGCCAACGAGCGTGACGTTACCGCGTCTTGTGTGCGGTGTCGGTTGCGTCTCTTCTGCTACGACCAGACATCGTTGTCGGTCAGCGCCCGGCGGATGGTATCAAGAGTGACGTTTCCGCCGCTAACGACCAGCCCAACCTTTTTGCCGTAGAGTTCAGGCGCAAGCTCCATCGCCAACGCAGTTGATGCCGCACCCGCGCCCTCGGCAACGATGTGTGCCTTGTCGAGCAGCAGAACCATTGCCTGTCGCATGGCTTCTTCGGACACGACCCGCACGTCATCGACCAGCCGCTGCATCAGCTGATACGGCATCTCAAAGGTGACGCGCGTCGCCAGTCCCTCAGCAAAGGTAGTGCCAGCCTTCAGCGTGACATGGCGGCGCTCGTGAAATGCCTGGTAGACCGCAGGCATGTTGGCCGCCTGCACCGCGATGATCTTCGTCTCCGGACGCAGCGCCTTGAACACCGTCGCCGTCCCGCAGACCCCCGATCCCGCGCCAACCGGCACGATCACAACGTCCAGGTCCGGCGCTTCTTCAATCAGTTCCAGCGCGTAGGTTCCGACGCCCGCAATCAGCCACGGCTCGTTGGCCGAATGGATGAAACGCATGCCGGTGCGCTCCGCGTGCCGCTCAGCGTTCCCGCGACATTCGTCGAAGTCCGCGCCCTCGGCCACGACTTCAGCCCCGAATCGGCGGGTCGCCGCAGCCTTATCCGCGTTATGCACCTCCGGCATGTAGATCACAGCGCGCACATCGAAGAGTCGGGCCGCGTAGGCGATCGACTGTGCGTGGTTTCCGGTTGATGCCGTGACGACGCCGCGCGCGCGTTCTTCAGCCGATAGCTGGCTCATGAAATAGATGCCGCCGCGCACCTTGAACGCACCTGTCGGCTGCATGTTCTCGCACTTCAGGACAACATCACAGCCAAGCGCCTCGGACAAGGCGGCTGAACGCATGCTTGGCGTCGGTTGCAGATACTGGCGCACAACCTTGCGAGCGGCCAGTACGTCAGACACCGTGACGCTCGCGCCAGGGACATTCTCTGCCACAGCCTGCGTGTCAACGGTGTCAGTCTGGTGCATGCTGTCTCTCTCCGTACCATCTGTTGCCTGTTGCCTGTTGCCTGTTGCCTGATTACACTGGCGTCTACTCGTCCGGCACCATCGCTCCAGCCACGCGCGCACTGGCGCACGCCAACCACGGGCGAAGGTTGTGATCGAGCCACCGCGAGTATATCATCGGTATTCGGGACGATGTACGTTCAGTCTTGTTCATCGACAAACGAGACGCTGTAAGTGCGACCCAGGAGGGCGACAGGAGCCATGCGGCAATGACGACAACTGCGACCGCCAGATTTGATGACAAGCTGCGTGATGCCCAGCAGCGCTCTGGCTCCCTGCTGTGCGTCGGCCTCGATCCCGAACCGACGCGCTTCCCGGACGCGATTGGCAAGGGTCCTGAGTCAATCGCGGCCTTCAACCGCGCGATCATAGTAGCGACCTCGGATATCGCATCCTGCTACAAGCCGAATCTCGGCTTTTATCTGCGCTACGGTGTTATCGGTATTGAGGCATTGGCACAGGTCCGCCGCGATGTCCCGGAACACATCCCCGTCCTGCTTGACGCCAAGTTCGGCGATCTCGATCTGACCAGCAGCGGCTACGCGGAGGCGGTCTTCGACCTCTGGAACTTCGACGCCGTTACCGTCAATGCCTTCATGGGCCGCGACTCGCTCGAACCGTTCCTGAACCGCACCGGTCGCGGCATCTTCATCCTCGCCAAAACCTCGAACCCAGGCAGCGGCCTGTTTCAGGATCGCACGCTTGTCGGAAACAGCGAAAATGATGAGGAAACGCTGACGCTCGCCGTGACCCGACACGCTGTTGAGTGGGGGCGTACAAGCGCGGCCTCGGTCGGCCTCGTCACTGGCGCGACCTATCCCGCACAGCTCGCGGCCATCCGCGCCGCAGCCCCCGATATGACCTTCCTCGTCCCGGGCGTGGGTGCACAAGCGGGTGACCTGGAATCCGCCGTGCGCGCCGGCCTCGATGCCCGCAACACCGGCCTCATCATCAGCGCCAGCCGCGCCATCTGCTATGCCTCCTCCGGCGAGGACTTCCAGGACGCCGCCCACCGCGCCGCCGAGGGTCTGCGCGATCAGATCAACGCTGCCCGCGCTCCGTAGCGGGTGTCGTGGTCGCGTGATCGTCTGTCCGCATGGTAGGGGCGATGCGGGGCATCTCCTGCGTCGGAGGTCGAACGTGGAGGAGTGTGAACACCGTCAGGTGCCGCAGTGGGTCCGGTGCCAACGTCGCGGGCCAAACGTTCGTCACCACGCCGACGCATCAGCACCGACGCGGGCGATGCATCGAATCACCCCTACCGCGCGCATCATTGCGGAAGGAGCAATTGACTGAGGCACGATCTGCTGACGCACAGGTTACGTTGCGGTCGTCGCTTTGCGTTTGGCGTACTGGCGGCGCATCTTCACCTGGCTGCCGCAGCCTTCCATGCTGCACCAGCGTCGGCTGCCGTTCTTGCTGCCGTCGTAAAAGAGCCAGCCGCAGCCGTGCGGGTTGGCGCAGACCCTGACTCGCTCGATATGCCCGTTGGTCAATAACTCGATCGCGTCGTACGCGATTGCCCACAACACCTGGTCGAGCCTCAGCACCTTTTCGGACCATTCCCAGGCGAACCGATCGCCCGCACGGAGCAGCCTCGCATGCGGGAGAGCCTGCGCATAGGCACACTGAATGTGCTCCAGATCGCTGACTTCCAGTTCTCCGTTTGTAGCGAGTGCCTGGAACACTCGATGGAGCGCCGTGCGCAACCTCAAGGCCGCTTCCAGTGTCGCCGCCGCTCCCGACTCATCCTCGTCAGCCAGCACGATCAATCGTCCCGTATCAACAGCGGTCAACAGTTCCCGATGCCGTCCCCAGCGTATGAGGTCAGGGTAGGTCTCGATGAAATCCTCTGGCTTATCGCCAGCCCGGTCCTCAATCGAGTTGACGAAGTCGAGACACAGCCGTCCCGCCAGGAACCGCAACCCGGCCCACTCCTCTGGTCGATGTGCCATCGTTCGCTGCTCCTCCCGTGGTCCGTGTGCTGAGATGTCCGCCAAGTCTTATATCTTACCATTGAATACAATTTTACAAGTAGATTCGATACTGCTATGCTCTTACCAGCAAAGCAGGTATTACTGGATGGATATGAGCCTGTTGAGGGAGGATACGTTGCCAGAGAATGAAGATCCGGAAGTGACGACGTCGCGTCTCCGCTGGCTCCCAAAGAGCGGCTTATGGGGAAATCCAGACTTCCTCCGAGTGTGGGGAGCACAGTCTACGTCGTTGTTCGGAACGGCGCTCACGCTGCTCGCGTTTCCGCTGCTGGCCATCACCCAACTGAACGCATCGGCGTTCGAGATGGGGTTGCTCGTAGCGGCGGAGACCTCCCCGTTCTTCTTCTGTAGCCTGTTCGCCGGTGTCTGGGTCGACCGACATGCGCGGCGATCGATTCTCATCCTGACGGACCTGTTGCGAGCTGGCCTGCTGTTGTCGATCCCGCTCGCAGTCTGGCTGGGCATGTTACGGATCGAGCAGATGTACGTCATCGCGTTCATCATTGGCGTCTTTGGCGTTTTCTTCGAGATCGCGCACTACGCCTATGTGCCGTCGCTGGTCGGTCGAGAGAACGTCGTTGAGGCAAACAGTAAGCTCCAGATCAGCCATTCTGCCGCCGAAGCGGGCGGCCCAGGCGTCGCCGGCCTGCTCATTCAGCTGGTGTCCGCGCCCTTCGCGCTCGTGCTCGATGCTGGTTCATACCTGGTATCGGCCCTGTTTCTACGTCGAATCGAGGCAGCTGAACCACCGATCGAACGCCCCGCTGCCGGAGCAACATCGAGCGTTCTCCAGGATGCCCGGGATGGCCTGCGGATGCTGCTCGGCCATCCCCTGTTGCGACCAATCGTGCTGGCTTCGATTTGCGGCAGTATCTTCATCAACGCGATTACCGCGCTATACATCCTGTACGCGACACGCGATCTGAACATCAGCCCGTTCGTGCTCGGACTGATCTTTACAGCTGGCGGACTCGGCGCGATCCCCGGCGCGCTCATTTCGGCCCCCGTTGCCCGCCGCTTTGGGGTCAGGCCAACCATCATCTGCGCCTGGATCGTTACCCAGGCCACCTGGCTGCTGATTCCACTGGCGGCTGGCTGGTTGACCGTCCCCATCCTGGCGTTCCGCGCACTACTCAGCGGCGTCCTTGGAACGATCTACAACATCCAGCAATGGAGCTTGCGGCAGCTCGTCACGCCCGACGCGATGCAGGGCCGCGTTACCGCCAGCCACCGCTTCCTCGTCTACGGCGCGTTCCCGATCGGCGCACTGCTCGGCGGCTGGCTCGGCACGACGCTCGGCCTGCGGCAGGCCATCACTATCTGCGCGTTTGGAGCGCTCGTTTCACCGCTATGGCTCGTCTTCTCACCGCTGCGCCAGCTCCGCGAGCAACCGGCCGACGCGCGGTGACGGGTGACGGGTGACGGGTGACGTTGGTGCACCTTCGCTAGCTGAACGCGATGTGCGGCAGGCGCTCGTGCAAGCGCGCCAGCCCCGCGCGCGTCATGCGCGAACCCTGTACGCCGAGCGTTTCGAGGGACGGCATGTTACCCAGTAAGTCAACCGCATCGTCGCCGATGTCTGTGTGCGTGAGTGACAGCGTCACCAGGTCAGGCAACGTCACCAGCCCTCGCAGCCCCTCGACGCCCACCGCTGTGCGCGACAGGTCGAGCTCCTGCAAATGCGGCAGCTGACACAACGACGCCAGCCCAGCATCACTGACCCCCGTCCTGGCGAGGCTGAGCGAGCGCAGCTCGACCATCGACGCCAGGAGTCGTATTCCCGCGTCATCTACCGCAACGCCGTGCAGATCGAGCTGACGCAGGCGTGGCAGAGATTGAAGCGCCACGAGACCAGCGTTCGTCACCGCTGTCCCTCCGAGATTCAACGAGCGCAACGATGGGAAGGCGCGCAATTGAGCCAACCCGTCGTCGGAGACACCTGTCCACCATAGGTTCAGCGAACGCAGTTGATCGGCCTGCGTCAGCCACACCAGCCCATCGTCGGAGAGCGCCGTGCTGCGAAGGTTGACATGCCGCAGCTCGCGCAACCCGCGCAGTTCCGCGATGCCGACGTCGGTGATCGCTGCTCGCGCCAGTTCGAGTCGCCGCAGATTTCGGAGTCCGCCGATCGTCTGCATTCCGGCATCGCTCAGTCCACGCGTTCGTAAATTGAGCTCGACCAACTCCGGAAGGGCACCGAGTGCAGCGATGCCACGATCGCTAATTGGCGCGAACTGAATCGCCAATGACCGAAGTTCGCTGAGAACGGGCAGACGCGCCAGCATGTCGTCCGAGATCGCGCTGCCGGAGAGACGCACGGCGGAGAGTGTTGGGATCTGCTCCAGGAATCTGTCGTCGTCATCGCCGAACCCGCGCCAATCGTTCTCGAAGCGCACTGGGGCGTCCCGAGACAACCGTATCCGACCGAACGCGTCACCGATCGCGACCCAGCGACCGTCATCGCGACTCCACAGCTGCCCGATGACCCGGTCGTCCGGAAACTGCACCTCGATCTCGGTATCGAACGACCGAAACCGATCGGCACCGAGGCGGTCGAGCCGGGCCAGCCCGCGCAGCACCCTGGGGTTGGCCGGAGACCGTCGCACAATCGACTGACCTATCGGTAGCCGCACGATACTTTGTGATTCTGGATGGGAGTCCCGGGGGACGTTCACTGCGGCACGGGGATCGGTTCACGCACGCGTAGCAGGTCGCCGGTCATGCGTTCGCCGAGCAATCGGTCATAGTCGCGAGTCAGCGCATGCAGCTCCATCTGGCGCATCGCCAGCTCCCGGCTTACGTCTGATTCGAGACGACCGAGCAGGCCTGGCTCGCGTTCGGCACGTTGCCATAGCGTATGCAGGCTGGTCGTGCGCTCGGCAGCCAGTTCACCCGTCAGCCGCGCCAGCGCGTCCTCCTGCCGACCAATCTCGCTCGTCGCCCAGGCAACTCGCGCTCCAGCCGTTGAACCCGGCAACTCGATCTCGCGAGCTGGGAGCTGCATCTCCAATGTTTCGAGAGAACTCAGGTCACGCCGCTCCATCGCCACGTTGATGCGGCGCATGGCCGATTCGTTGAAGGCACGCTCCTCGTCGGTTGCGGCAACATCGGGGTGAAACAGCCTGGCGAGCTTGCGGTACTGCGATCGCAACGCGCTCGCAACCTCGGCTGGAGGTTCCGGCGGCAGCCGCGTAGCGCGTTCCCCTGCCTGCGTCGCCTCCCACGCTTAGTCGCTGATGCGCGTTCGTTCCCCCGCGAACTCCCGTTCAATTTCGACCTCAGCCACCTCCCATGCCTCGGCCGATTCGCGCAGCGCGGAGATTCGTCGACGACAGACCGCCAGTTCCAACTCGATGCGGTCCAGCTCGACGATCAGCACGCCGATGCTGGAGTCGTAGCGCGCCTCGAACGCCGACAGCGTCGTACGTAGGCCCTCCAGTTCGGCCACCAACGTCGCGATCTCGCCGCGCAGTGTGTCGATCCGCTCGCGCAGAAACGCCTCCTCGACCGTGTCCGGTTCGAGCGACGGCAGATCGCTGATTGTCTGGAGCATGTTGTTCTGGGTCATGGAACCTGTAACGCGGAGCGACTTGACGTACATTCACGGAACAGCAAGATCGAAGGATAGCATCGGCGGTGTCAGGATTCCTGACCAGGCAATACCTGCCAGCACACCTCGGCCCTCCGTCCGCCGCCAACCTCACGCAGATAGCGGTCGACCGCTATGCGGTGGTCGCCATGATCGCGGAAGATCACCGTCAGTTGTGATGCGTAACAATCGATCGCTGTCGCCCGTCTCTCCCACGCGTCATCATCGATATAGGTGAGACGCGCCTCACTCACCGCTCCCTTCGCGATCAGTTCAGAGACGATCGTGTCAACAGTTCCCCGCGCGAGCGCGTAAGGCACGTCCGCGTACGCCCAGACTTCGATTCCACGTTCTGCCAGTCTCTGTCCCGCCCGGAACACAATCTGATGATCGACGTGGTTCCCGACACCGAGCGGCACGAATACGCGCTCGCCGCCAATATCCGCCAGTGCCTCAGTCACGTTCGCTACCGTCGCCTCATCTTCAGGCAGCAGGGACCCGAAGAGCGCGTCGTTAGAGTCATACGCGGGGTGGCGGTAGATCGCGTCGAGGAACTCCAGCCAGATCGGCCTGACCCGCGTTCCAAGCGCTGCCGCCGCGCAGACATCCTCCGCCCGCCGTTCCGCTATGACCGAGGCTGCATCAAATCCCCACCATTCGTGCTGCATCCGCGCGAACGCCGACTCGTCCCCGGTCGGTTGTCCCGCGAAGACGGTCACAACCAGTGGATCGCCATCCCGCGCCGCCTTCGCTACCGCGCCACCACACGACAGTGCGACATCGTCCGGATGCGGTGCGACGAAGATGTACAACCTAACCCCCCGGCCCCCTTCCCTTGGAGGGAAGGGGGGTGTCTGTATCAACATTATCGTGCTATCGGAGACGAATATTCAGGTATCGACACCCCCTTCCCTCCAAGGGAAGGGGGTCGGGGGGTTAGGTTCCCCGCACCCGCGCATCTCCAACCCGCCGCGTCACTCGCGTCTGATCGAAGTATTCGAGGACGGCCTGCGCGTACTTGCGACTGCTGCCGAAGTGGTCGCGGAACTCGGCCAGCGTCAACTGCCCGCGCTCGTCGATCAGGGCCAGCGTCACACGCTGGATTTCGGCCAGCTGGCTCGCGCCGAATACGACGTTGTCGGCCATGCGCACGAGCTGTCCCAGCTCGGACAGCGCCGCCAGCAGGTCGGAATTGACGCCGTAGTCTTCCGGAGAAGGTGGAGCATTTGGATTCGCAGCCAGCGCCGCGATGAAGCGGTCGGCCAGCGTCTGCTGCTGAGCGGTCAACGTGATGCCATGCTCCGCCAGCGCAACCAGACTTCCGAGGTCCGCCAACGCGCCGCCGAGCGTCAGCGTCTGCATCGTCGCGTCAAAGGCGCGGCCCGCCAGATCGACACGACTCTTCAGTTCCTCTTTCGGCATCCCACGTCGCAGCGGCTGCCGCCGATGGTAGTCGGCCAACAGCGCGACAATCCGCTCACGTGCGCGTTCGACGCGGTCCCGTCGTGCGATCAGCCGGTTCGGCGCGATCGCCCCCTCAACTGCTGCGCCGAGGACAACGACCTCGTCCCGCTCGCGCAACGCCGCGATGATATCCCGCACTGCGTTCAGTTCGAGACTCAGATGCTCAGCGACCGCCTTGACCTCGCTCGCTCCGTCGCTCAGGAATTGCAGCAGCCGATCTTCCGGTGTGCCGGTCGCACGCGTCTCGAGTTCGGTGATGACATCCGACCGGAACCGGCGGTGGCGACGCGGGTGCGGGTCGATGACACGCCCCCCGCCGATCGTCAGGCTCGGCGACGGCTGACGGACGATGAAGCGATCCCCCGCCGCCGCGACGATTGGACTGCCCAGGCGAATCTGCACCCAGCCCTCTTCGCCCGGCAGCAGCCGCTCGACATCCAGCAGCGTGACGTTTCCCAGCGCCTCCGCCGCACCGATGAACACGTCGACTGCGTCGTTCTGCTCCAGCGCCTGCGGAGCGTCGCGGGTGACACGCAGCCGCGCATCGAGCATCGTCGTCGGCTCCAGCCAGCCCGGTGTCGTCAACACGTTCCCGCGTGCTACCACATCACGCTCAATGCCGGACAGGTTGACCGCCGTCCGCGCTCCGGGCAGCGCCCGCTCGACCTTGCGTCCGTGCGACTGCAAGCCGCGCACGCGTACCCGCAAGCCCTGTGGCAGCAGCTCAATCTCCTGTCCGACCTCCAGTGGCGCGCCGACCAGCGTACCTGTCACAACCGTTCCAAACCCAGCAACAGTGAAGGCGCGGTCCACTGGCAGGCGTGGCTTCCCGTTCTCAGCCCGCTCCGGCATCTCCGCCAGCATCCCGGCGAGCGTAGTCCGTAGATCATCCAGTCCAGCGCCGGTCGTCGAGGAAACCGCGACAATCGGCGCGTTCGCGAGCGCGGTCCCGATCAGCCGCTCGCGCGTCTCCTCGGTGATCAGCTCCAGCCATTCGTCATCGACCAGATCGCGCTTCGTCAGCACGACGATGCCGCGCTCGATCTCCAGCAGATCGAGAATCGCCAGGTGCTCGGCTGTCTGCGGCATCGGCCCCTCGTCAGCCGCAACCACCAGCAGTGCCGCGTCGATCCCGCCAACGCCAGCCAGCATATTCTTGATGAAGCGCTCGTGCCCCGGCACATCGACGACAGACACCGTCAACCCGCCCGGCAGCTCCAGCCAGGCGAACCCCAGGTCGATCGTCATCTCCCGCTCACGCTCCTCGCGCAGTCGATCCGGGTCGATGCCGGTGAGCGTCTTCACCAGCGTCGATTTCCCGTGATCGACATGCCCCGCCGTCCCGACGACAAACGTCCGTCCGGCAGCGGTTGGTTGAGGAGTTGTCGCGCCTGTCGCTGTCATCTGGTCCATTCCCAAGGGAATCCCCCGCGTAGGGACGCCGCTTGCTGCGTCCGGCGTCGCTGGTCGAACGTTCGGAGGTGACGAATCCGCCGGGGGACGCTGCAGCTGCCTCGCCAGCCAGATCGGCAGCAACGGTCTCGCCCGTTACTGGCTCGTCACATTCGCACGCACGGCCAGCGACGCGGGACGCGGCAAGCGGCGTCCCTACGCGGGGGATTTGACCGCGTTCCACGTCCCACGTCCCACGTCCCACGTCCCAACGCTGAGTATAGCAACGCCCCAACCCAATCATTGAGTACGATTCATCTCTATCGCCAGTTGCCCGTTCACGTCAGGAACTATCGTGCTCAGCCTCGATCCCGCCCGAATCAAACCCTGGATCGGCGAGCCGCCACGCACGAGCGTGCCGGAGACGCCCGGCTACGCGCAGATCGCGCACGAGAAGCTGAATATGGCGACGGGTTCGATTGCCGGATTCGTGCTGATTCCGGTCTGGTGGTTCATCTTCGCCGCCGCGATCACGCTGTTCGGAGGGACGGACAGCATCACGATCTCCGTCGATCTGCCCCGACTCTTGCTTGGCGCATTCGTCGCACTCGTGGCGGTGCCAGTGTCACACGAGGTGGTTCACGGGCTGGCTGCGCTGGTGGTCGGCGTCCGCCCCTCCTACGGCATCGGCCCCGGCTTCGCCTACACGACCTTCCCCGATCCGCTGCGGAAGTTCCCATATCTGTTCGTCGGTCTGGCACCGCTGGTTGTCCTATCGATCCTCAGCGTGCTGATTGCCGTGAACTCCGAACGGCTGGCGAGCCTGATGCTCTTCTTCGCCGTCGTCAATGCCGCCGGTGCCATCGGCGACCTCTGGATGTCGTGGCGTATCCTCCGCCACCCGCGCGACGCCATCTTCTACGACCTCGCCGACGGCTTCGCCGTCCTCACTCCTACCCGTACCCCTGTAACCTGCGATCTATGACCTACTGCTCAACGCCGCCTGTGACTGAGATGTCATTGACAGATTAGAACATATGTTCTAGTCTAGCGACAGTCCTCATGCGAGCGCGGCAGCGCCGGGGACAGGCGGTGGCCTGGGTCTGGATCTGAAACGCGGGACAAAGCAAGGATGGGACGCGATGGCAATGCGAGCAGAGATCATTCGACGTAAGGAAGCCGACGACAGAATCGATCTGGAAGTGAAGCACGGATCGGCGCAGTACACCGTGGCGATCGTCCCAGCGCGCGGTATGAACCACGAGATCGTCGGCTACAAGGTGACGATCTCGAACGCAACCCTGCTGCACCCCAACCCGGAAGTTGCTGCCAAGTCTGCCCTCGCGGCAATCGAGCGCATCCGCGCCCAGCGCCCGCTCGTCGTGGCGGGCTAACGCACGCAATTGTCGTTCATATGTCACGTCAGTCAGACAGCACGGAATCCTCTATACTTCAAGCATCGATAGCCTGTCTATCGCAAGGCAGGTGATTCCGGGCGTCGAGATTCGTCAACGGGATTGTGCTGACGGCCGTGCTGACGGCAATGAAACGATGACCACACGTATGATCGCGCGCGTACACACCGTCATCGCCAATACTGCCCCTGTCGCGTCCCTCGTCACTCAGATGCGGGATGACTTCGAGCGCATCGTGCGACCAGCCACCGGCTGCACTGGCGGCCTGGTACTGGTCGATGAAACGACCGCGACCGTGCTGGCCGTCTCCCTCTGGGACGATAACATCGACATCGCCGCTTTCCCCGCGCTCCCCATCCCCGCCACCGCGACGGAGCGCGACGACGCCTCCGGTGTCTATGACGTGTCGTTCAGCGGCAGGACGCTTGGTGCGGCTATGGCGCGCGTCACCGTTGTGTCCCTGACGCCGGACCCCGACAGCATCGACCGCGGCATACACCTCTTCATGAACTCGTCGATGATGCACGCCACCGCACAGGGCGGATTCAGACGCGGCCTGCTTCTGGTCGATCGTGCCACAAACCGGGCGATCACGATCGGACTCTGGGAATCCCAGGCCGCGATCGAGGCCGGCGAAGCCAGCGGCTACTCTCAGAGTCAGCTCGCCCTCTACGCCGAATTCATCGCCGCCCCGCCGACGCAATTTATTGCGACCGTCGCGCTGGAGGACTGAGGTTCGAGGTTCCAGGGTTCCGAGTCGAGGTGGTCGCGTTTCCAGCACGGTCCGGCATGAAGCGCGGACCCTACGAGACGTTGGTTAGCTACCGTTTGAGATCGTGGAGAACTGTCATGCTGGTGGTTGGCACCGTCACGATCTCGACTAGACGTAGCCCCTCATCGTAGGGTCCGCGCTTCATGCCGGACCGTGCTGGAAACGCGACCACCTCGACTCGGAACCCTCCCCGTACCCCTGGAACCTACGACCTCGAACCTCAATCCTCCCCGCTACGCCACCCGCAGCTGCGTCACCCCAGCCTCAGCCGCCAGCGCCGGATTCAGCAGTCGCGCGATGCCGTGCGCGTTTGCGACAATGCGCGACAGCGTCTCCGGGTCGATCGACTGCTGGGCGTCGCACAGCGCCGCGTCCGGCGTCGGATGCACCTCGACGATCAGTCCGTGCGCGCCCGCAGCGACGCCCGACATCGACATCGGCTCGACCAGCTCGCGTCGCCCCGTCCCGTGGCTCGGATCAACGACGACCGGCAGATGCGTGAGCTGCTTCACCAGCGGCACGGCGTTGAGGTCGAGCGTGAAGCGCGTCGATGTGTCGAAGCTGCGAATGCCACGCTCGCACAGCACCACCCGATCGTTGCCCCCCGCCAGCACGTACTCCGCCGACATCAGCCATTCCTCGATCGTCGCGGAGAACCCGCGCTTGAGCAGAATCGGCTTGCCCGCCGCTGATGCCCGGCGCAGCAGCGGAAAGTTCGACATGTTGCGCGACCCGATCTGAAGCATGTCCGCATATTCCGCGACGAGATCGACCTGCTCCGGTTCCATCACCTCGGTCACGACCGGCAGACCGGTCAGATCGCGGGCCAGCGCGAGAATCTTCAGCCCTTCTTCACCCAACCCCTGGAAGGAGTACGGAGATGTACGCGGTTTGAACGCTCCCCCACGCAGCATCGTTGCGCCCGCTGCCTTGACCGCCTGGGCCACCTCGATCATCGCCTCCGCACCCTCAATCACGCACGGCCCGGCCATCACCACCGGCAGTGTCCCGCCGATCTCAACGTTGCCGACGCGCACGATCGTGCCATCCGGTCGGGCCGCGCGCTGTGCCAGCATGTACGGCTTCGACGAGCGGTTCACCATGCCGACCCCTGGCAGCTCGGCCACTTCTTCCAGTAAGGGAGTCCCAACCGCGCGTCCGTTCACCCCAATGACGACATCGCCGGACCCCGCCAACAGATGGGTCTGGAATTCGCGCTCCTGCACGTAACGGATCACCTGCTGATGATCGGTATGGACACTCTCGCCGCGCATCGTGATGATCATTGCTAGAACCTTCCCTCACTATCGCTTGTTGCCTGTTGCCTCAGAATCGCTCAGATTCAGAATCCAGAGCAACAAAAAAGCAGAGGTGTTACCTCTGCTGCTCCGGCGTCTCTGGTGGTTGTCAGTCGGCTATCGGCTCATGCCCGAAAGCCCCACCAGCGTCGCCGGAGGGGTAAAATAAAAGTAATACCAGAAGCCAGATGACAGCTGATCTACCCGGGCATTCGTTTGTGCCACTGACGGACTCTCAATCATGCTTCGCATATTAGACGCACACTTGCGAGTTGTCAAGGGATTTTCTTCACATTCCCCATTCAACGACTACAAACCACACTGGCCCCCGGAGTACTCCAGAACGTACAATAGTGCATTAGTTTCCACACGGGGGTTACGGCTTGGGACAGATACTGGCGTTGGCAAATCAGAAAGGCGGAGTCGGGAAAACGACGACCTCCGTCAATCTGGCCTGCTATCTGGCAGAACGCGGCTTCCGCACCCTCCTGATCGACCTCGATCCACAGGGCAACGCCACCAGTTCGCTCGGCATCGAAAAGCGCGATCTCGCCACAAGCACCTACGATGTACTGGTTGATGGCACGAGCGTCCCGTCCTGCCTCGTCCCTCAGGTACGTCCAAACCTCGATCTACTTGGCGCGAATCAGGACCTGGCGGAAGCAGAGGCCCGGCTGAACCGACTGGCGGGCGCTGGGAACGGCGCGCACGTCGAACGGATGCACTATCGACTGCGCACCGCGCTCGGCGAGGTACGCTCGGCCTACGACGCGCTGTTGATCGACTGTCCGCCCTCACTCGGCATGTTGACGGTCAACGCGCTGACCGCCTGCGACGGCGTGCTCATCCCGGTGCAGTGCGAATATCTGGCGCTGGAGGGACTCGCCCAGATGAAGGGTACGCTCGATCTTGTCAGAGAGAGCTTGAACCCGTCGCTGGAACTGTTCGGCCTCGTCCTTACCATGTACGACCCGCGTACGAAGCTGTCCGCGATGATCGTCAGCGATGTTCGCCGCCTGTTCCCGAACCGGACCTTCGCCACGGTCATCCCGCGTTCCGTGCGCCTTGCCGAAGCACCGTCGTTCGGGCAGTCGGTCTTTGAATACGATCCAACCTCGCGTAGTGCAGACGCTTATCGCGCGCTTGGAACCGAAGTCGAAGCGCGCGCTGGCCTAACGACCGTCGCTGCGCCCACGACGCTGGAGCATGCCGCGGTGTTGACATGATTCGAAGATTCAGCCGGTACTGACTGGTCTGTCAGACCTGGCGCGTGATTCGTCAGATACGTCAGAAATCAATTGAGCGTGGATGGTCGCATTGGCGACGTGAGCGAAGGAGCGGGTAGGCACAATGAGCATTCTGGGTGATCCGCGCGGACAACGCATCGCTGGTGTCGAAGGCTATAGCGACGCAGGATCGATCTCCGACAAGGTACTCGGCACCGGTCTGACGTTCGACGATGTCCTGCTGCTGCCAGACGAGTCCGATTTCCTCCCAAGCCAGGCCGATACCAGTGCCTGGTTCACACCGAGCATTCGCTTGAACATTCCGATCGTCTCATCGCCGATGGATACTGTGACTGAGGCGCGTATGGCGATCGCGCTCTCCCGCGAGGGCGGTATTGGCGTCATCCACCGCAACCTGTCAATTGCCGATCAGGTCGCTGAGGTAGACAAGGTCAAGCGCTCCGAGTCCGGCATGATTGTTGAGCCAGTCACGCTCGGCCCCGACGATCTGCTGGCCGATGCCCACGCCGTCATGGAGCGTTACCACATCTCCGGTGTCCCGATTACAGATGAGCAGGGCAAGCTGGTGGGCATCCTGACCAACCGCGACCTGCGCTTCGAAGACGCCCTTGGCCAGCCGATCCGTGAGTACATGACCAGCAAGAATCTCATCACCGCGCCAATTGGTACGACACTCGACGAGGCGCGCGAGATCCTGCACGAGTACAAGGTCGAGAAGCTCCCTGTCGTCGACGACCACGGCTTCCTCAAGGGACTTATCACGGTCAAGGATATTCAGAAGAAGATCCAGTACCCGAACGCTACCAAGGACGAGCAGGGTCGTCTGCGCGTGGCCGCCGCCATCGGCGTTGGGCCTGAGGCGATGGAGCGCGCCGAGGCGCTCATGGCCGCCAACGTCGATGTCATCATTGTGGACACGGCCCACGGTCACTCGCGCGGCGTGCTCGACATGGTGCGCGAGATCAAGCGTACCTGGCAGATCGAGGTCATTGCTGGCAATGTCGCGACTGGCACCGCGACCCAGGCGCTGATCGAGGCTGGAGCGGATGCCGTCAAGATCGGCGTCGGTCCAGGTTCGATCTGCACCACTCGTATCGTCACCGGCATCGGCGTCCCCCAGATTTCGGCGGTCATGGATTGCGCGCATGCCGCCCGCGGCTCCGGCGTCCCGATCATCGCCGACGGTGGCGTGCAGTTTTCCGGAGACGTCGCCAAGGCGATCGCCGCCGGTGCTGACACTGTCATGCTCGGCAGCCTGTTCGCTGGCGTCGATGAGAGCCCCGGCGAGGTCATCCTCTATCAGGGAGAACGCTACAAGGAATATCGCGGCATGGGCTCGCTCGGCGCGATCAAGGACCGTTCTTTCTCAAAGGATCGCTACTTCCAACAGGATGTCGATTCCCTGGCGAAGTTCGTCCCGGAAGGTATCGAGGGCCGCGTCGCCTATAAAGGCCCGCTCTCGAACGTCGTCTACCAGCTCGTCGGTGGCCTGCGCTCCGCGATGGGCTACTGTGGCACACCGACCATCCACGACCTGAAGACCAACGCCCGCTTCGTCCGCATCACCGCCGCCGGCCTCCGCGAAAGCCACCCCCACGACGTGATGATCACCAAGGAAGCCCCGAATTACAGGGTGTCGCGGTAGCCAACCCTCATCCCCCGGCCCCCTCTCCCAATTCTGGGAGAGGGGGAGCAAGGGTAGCTGAACAGTCTGCTCCGATAGCACACCACGTCACCGAAACTCCCCCTCTCCCAATTCTGGGAGGGTTGGCTTCAACATCTGACTGCCTGGGTCTGGGCGGCCTGACGGTCATGCAGGCGGTGGATAGCGCGGAGATTGATGGTGATATATGTCAGGGTGTTGA